>WBZS01001980.1_pt1 | contig 13977 bp, 13 predicted proteins | sample 5204201 | NCBI WGS metagenome assembly WBZS01 (sample SAMN12344357, study PRJNA552823) | activated sludge metagenome | biome: Activated sludge suspended growth; feature: Nitrification reactor; material: Wastewater; isolation source: activated sludge from nitrification reactor of wastewater...
CACGCGCCCCGGACGCTTCGAGTACGTTCACACGCCCAAGCATGGGTCCTGGCTCAATCTGATCGAGTGCGCCTTCTCCAAGATGGCGCGCACGTTTCTGCGACACATTCGAGTCAAATCGACCGACGAGCTCAAGGAGCGAATCCTCAAGGGCATCGCGGAATTCAATGCTGCACCCGTGGTGTTTCGTTGGAACAAATTCGATCTCGGCGTGAGCTGAAATGTCACCGTATTGATGGAACGATCTACTAGGCACCATGTCGCCACGCTTATGCAGTGCGCGCTTCGGCGATCGATTGGGTGTCGATCATTCCCCAGAATGCAGTGATCTGCCCGGCTTCAACGGAAAAGACATGCACCCACGGACATTCGAATGTCCTGCCGGTAGCCCGGATCGTGGTCCGCTCGTCGCCGATCACGGTGACGTGGTTCACACCTTCAAACATCTGTCGCGGCTCGAAGGCGTGAATGTCGTCACTGGCTGCTACAGCGGCGAACCACTCGGCGAGTTGCCCACGCCCAACCACGGTTGCCGTGTAGGGTGCCGCCCGGTCGGCAACGGTCGGCAACGAACTGCCAACGCACCTGCGGACCGCTTAGCGCCAACAGGGCAGGCACATCGCCCCTACCAAATGCGGCATAAGCTTGTTGAACGGTTTGCAGTGGTGAGTCCATCGGAGTCTCCGGCGTTTGGGTCTGGTACATACGTGGCCATCGTCGGCTTGGATGCAAAGTCACCGCAAGGCTCTTGAACAAGCCGGCGGCGCGGCTGCGGCCTGAATATCTATCGAGCGCTGCGCGACTGCGCCGCCACGCTGGGTGGGCGCTGGCGCGTGGTCGGCTGCGCGCAGCGCAGCGCGCCGGCTGAACCCATGGGCCGACGCAGTGGCCGCCCTGGGCCCAGCGCCAACGGGCCCAGGCTTGCCGCGGACCGCCGAAACCGTGAGCACTTGCCGGTCCGACGGTCAGGCCGCGTCGACGATACAGCGCTGCCCGCCCGCACCGATGAAACCTGCGCAATGCCAGCCGCAGGCGCCTCGGGCCAAGCTGCGCATGTGCGCCATTGCGCGGCACGAAGGGCAGCCAATTGCGCTGCGCCGGCGGCTGCGCGCCCGCTTGGCCGCGCCGCCCACATCCGGCCGCGCGCTGCCAAGCCGCAGCGCGACCGGTCAGCCACCCATCTCGCACTTAACGCACATTGCACGGCGCCTTCGTTGACTTACATTGCTCCTTCGCCACCGTCTGCCGAGGCGCTTCAGTTCAGCGTGGTTTACCCGCTGCCGGCAATATAGGTTGGCATTGCCAGCGTCGGCTGGTCGGCAGATAAACGCTCTTCCTTCGCTTGACATATTGGCAGGAGTCGTGCTGCAATGTGACTTAGGTGTATGACGTGGCTGTTATTGCGTTATTGATGCTTTCGGTGTGGATAACACGAGGAGGTTAAAATGAACGTTCAACTGTCAACGGTAAAGTTTCTCGCGGGGGCGTCGATATTATCTACAACCTGTGCGTTAATGTCGGCTGGCGCCTCGGCCGAGGTTGTCGCACTGCAAGAAGGCACGGCAACGTTCTCGCAGACAATTGGCGGCGGACCATTCACGCCCTCCCAATCTGTAGATGGAAACTTTGGGGCCCTCAACGGATGGGCGATTGCGCGCTATGATGGTTTCGGTGGAACCAATGAGGAAACCGCCGTCTGGGAAACGGCTACTGATGTATCGCCCGGACGGTATGTGTTTCGACTTTACTTTGCCCCCGCTAACAATGATCACCTATTGGGTCGATTTCGCTTCTCCGTTACTAGAGATAACAGGAGCACATTTGCCGACGGTTTGGACTCAAATGGAGACGTGGGCGCAGCGTGGGTTATTTTGGAACCGTCCGCCGTCTTAATACCTTCGGGGATGACTTATACCGTGCTGCCGGATCAAAGCGTCCTAGTTGCGGGGGGGACTTCAGAATTCGGTGTTTATCAGATAGAGTACGATGTTCCAGTCTTATCTGTCACTGGCGTGCGATTGGAAGCAATGGAACACAACTCCTTGCCCGGAGGAAATGGTCCAGGGCTGTTTCCGCGCAACGGAAACTTTCAGATCAGGGAGCTTACTTTGGAAGTAACCAATGCGGTTCCGGAGCCACGAACTCATTCCCTAATGTTGGTTGGAATCAGTGTGCTTATGGCGATGACGGCCGTCGTGCGCCGCAGGCATTAAATTATGAAAGCGTATTGCACGTGACCATTGTGGATAAGTCTCTGTTGGATTGAGCCTCTCACAAGAAACTCCTTCCAAGTGACTGATTGATTTGCAATGGGTTTTCAGGCCGGCTGTTGAGTCGGAGTGATGGGGGCCATCTGCATGCCGAGCTTGGTGGCACGCTGGGACAGCGCCTGCAGAACGCGTTCGCGATAACGCTCTTCGTAGTAGCCCTGATCAAGTCCTTACCCTGGTCGGTGTATGCCTTGCCCTTGGTCAGCATCGTATAGGTCAGCCGCGCCAGTTTGTGGGCGGCGGCGGTCACGGCCTTGGGCCTGTCCGTGCGCGAGCACATACGCCGGAAGTAGGTGCCCAGCGCCGACTTGCTACGCCATGCTGCGGCGTGCTGCTGCAGCTTGGCTAAGGGCCCTGCGCGGCGCGGTTGACAAGCCGCTTGGTCTTGCCGCTCTCGGCTTTGCCGCCGGTTCTCTGCCGAGACAAGACCTCAATCGCCACGCCAGCAAAAAGGCGGCGGCCTTTTCAGGCCGCCGCCGGGTGTGTACGCCGTGGCCGGCGTGGGCCTCAACCCTTGTTCAACACCTTGGCCACCGGCGCGCCGCGCAGGCGGTAGGCCTCGGGCATGTCGGCGCCGAGCAGGGGTTTCAAGTAGTCGACGAAGGCCGGCGTGACGTCGTTGCACGACGCGCTGATGAAGGCGTCGTCCATCAGCCGCGTCTTGGCGGCGACCACTTCCAGCGGCTGCAGCGCGTATTCGACCGAGTAGTTGCCGTTGCGGCGGATGGCCACCGAGCCGTTGCCCTGGCCCCAGACGGCGTATTGCACCGCCTTCTCGGCCACCTCGCGCGCCTCGCGCTGGTCGACGTCGCTGACGCAGCCCAGGAAGCTGCGCTGCAGGTAGCCGAAGGTGTCGCCGCGCACGCGCTTGATGCCGAGCTTGTTCTTGATTTCCTCGCACAACAGGTCGGCCAGCGCGCCGGTGCCCGACAACTGCACGTTGCCGTGCGCGTCGCGTTCCAGTTCCTTGGTCAGCTTGGCCAGCATCGGCGTGCCGGCGGCGTCGTGCACGCCCTCGCTGGCGGCGATCATGCAGCGGCCGTACTTCTTGTAGGTGGCGTCGACGTCGGCCAGGAAGCGGTCGATGTCAAAGGCGCGCTCGGGCAGGTAGATCAGGTGCGGGCCGTCGTCGGGGTGCTTGCGCGCCAGCGCCGCGGCGGCGGTCAGGAAGCCGGCATGGCGGCCCATGATCACCGCCAGGTACACGCCAGGCAGCGCCGCGTTGTCCAGGTTGCCGCCGGCAAAGGCCTGGGCGACGAAGCGCGCCGCCGACGGAAAGCCCGGCGTGTGGTCGTTGCCCATCAGGTCGTTGTCGATGGTCTTCGGGATATGGATGCAGCGCAGCGGGTAGCCGGCGGCCTTGGCCTCGTCGGCGACGATGCGCACGGTGTCCGACGAGTCGTTGCCGCCGATGTAGAAGAAGCCGCCGATGCCGTGCGCCTTCAGCGACTCAAAAATCTTGTGGCAGTAGGCCGCGTCGGGCTTGTCGCGCGTGCTGCCCAGCGCCGCGGCCGGGGTGGCGGCCACCGCCTCCAGGTTGCGCTGGGTTTCCTGCGTCAGGTCGACGAAGTCCTCGTTGATGATGCCGCGCACGCCGTGGCGGGCGCCGTAGACCAGGTCGATCTCCTTGTGCCGGCGTGCCTCCTGCACCACGCCGACCAGGCTTTGGTTGATGACCGCGGTGGGGCCGCCGCCCTGGGCGACGAGGATCTTGTTCAATGCCATGTGGGTGTCCTCCGGGGGGTTGAATGCGGGTCCATTCTCGCGCTTCACGCCAGGCGCTTGAAGGGCCCCGCGCCGCTGGCGAGCGCCGGACGCTTGGCGCGCCGGGCCAGGCTCAGCCGGGGCGTGCCAAGTCCTTCTTCTCGCGCCAGATTTGCTGCACGAACGGGTCGGTCACCGCGTACACGCCGTGCCCGCGGCGCATGATCAGGTTGGCCGCCAGCAGGTCGTTGACCACCGGCTGCAGCGCGTCGACGCGCACCTCGGTGCCGATGGCCTTGGCGTAGTCGGCCGCGGCCTCGGCCGAGAACACGCCGCGCGCGCCATGCTCGGCCGCGGCGATGCGCTCGAAGATCGCCGTGGCCAGGCCGCCGAGCTGCTCGACCTTCAGCAGTTCGACGTCGGCCGCGGTCGAGCGCAGGGTGGCGGCAATCACCGGCAGGTGCACGTCGGGGTCACCGCCCGGCGGCAGGTGGCGGCGCAATTGCCTGAGCGCGTTGAGCATGTCCTCGGGCCGGTGGCCCAGCGTGGCAAAGGCCTGGCTGGCGACCGCCAGCGACGGCAGCGGCGCCGCGCCCTCCTGCGCCAGGCGCTTGAGCAGGTGCTCGACGTAGTCGGCGGCCAGCACCGGGTAGGCCACCGAGGTGGCGCCGGCAAAGGCCTGGTTGCGCCGCGCGGTCAGCTCGCCGACCAGCGCGCGGTGTGAACCGGTGCCGATGAAGAAAAAGTAGCCCGGTGTGCCGGGCCGCGGGTTGATTGCATCGCGCGCCGCCTTCAGCGCCAGCAGCATCTGGTGGCCGTCGTCCGATGCGATGGCGTGCTGCACCTCGTCGACGATCAACACCAGGTTCGTGCCGGCCTGGTCAACGACTTCGGTGAGCACCTGCGCCAGCGTGGGCCCCTCGGCGCTGCCCAGGCTTTCGAGCTTGAACCCGAACTTGAAACCAAACGCCCCGATGTCGGCGGCGCCAACGCGCTTGAGCCTTTGCAGCACCCCGGATGCCGGCGATTGCAGCTCGGCCAGCGCCCTGGCCAGCGCGGCGCGCACCAACTGCGCCGGGCTGGTGCGGGGGTCGCTCCACAGGTCGACGTAGACCACCAGCGCGCCGGCCGCCTGCAGCGCCGGGATCAGGTCGTTGAGCAAGAAGGTGGTCTTGCCGGTGCGCCGCATTCCAGACAGGAACAGGCCCGAGCGCAGGCCCTCGTCCAGCACGCCGGGGTTGAGCAGCTGCCCGGCCATTTGGGCCGCCAGCGCGGTGCGGCGGAAAAAGTTGCCCATGGTTTGGATCGAATTACCAATGGAAGGTAATTATTCTCCAACAATAAAACAACCTAAACCGTGCGCTGACGTCGATTGGCCCGCCGCCGCACCTGACAGCCAGCCAAGTTGGCGACCGCCGCGACTAGCCCGCCGCCGGATGCGGCACCCGCGTCTCGCTGATCTGCATCACCGGCTTGGCGTCGGTGTAGTTCGGGATGTCGCCGAGGATTTCCTTGGCGTGCGGGCCGAAGGCGGCGGCAAAGGCGTCGGCCGAGGTGCAGTGCAGCACGCCGATCGCCGCATACGGTGGCGGCAGCTTGGGCGCGCCGCCGTTCAGCCCGCCGACCACCGTGAACCCGGTGCACGCGGCGCCAAGCCGGGCCTTGACCATCGGCATGTGGCGCTCGCAGTAATAGGCCATGTCGAAACGGCCGTCGGCGCTGTAGGGGTAGAAGATGTGAACCTGGATCATACTCGGCTCGGTTGGTGGGTGAACGGGCGGTGGGGCCGGCGGCACCACCGGGGTGCGCCGGGTGTTCTGGCCTGCGCGGGGCGCGCGCACGCCATCGACGCGGTTATCGCACGCCGCGCGCCGCTTGCGCAGCGGAACTGCCCGCAGCGTGCACGCGCTGGCGCACCCGCCGACACGCCAGCCGCCGCTACAGTGCCCCGATGCCGCCCGCCGCCGCCACCCTCGCCGACTTGGAAACCCCCGCGCTGCTGCTCAGCCAGCCGCGCATGGCGGCCAACATCGCGCGCATGAACGCGCGCGCCGCAGCGCTTGGCGTGCGGCTGCGCCCGCATGTCAAGACCGCCAAAAGCCTGCCGGTGCTGCGCGCGATGCAGCCGCTGGCCGGCACATCGGGCGGCCCCGGCGCGATCACCGTCAGCACGCTGCGCGAGGCCGACGTGTTTGCCGCACACAGCTGGCGCGACATCACCTACGCGGTCGGCTTCACGCCAAACAAACGGGCACACGCGGCGCGGCTGCTGGCCCAAGGCGTTGCGCTGACCGTGATCGTCGACAGCAGCGACGCCGCCGCGGCGCTGGCCGACGCCGCGCCCACGCTGCCGGCACCGCTGCGCGTGTTGATCGAGGTCGACACCGATGGCCAGCGCGCCGGCCTGCCGCCCGACGACGCGCGGCTGCTGGCGATTGCCGCGCGGCTGGCGCGCGCACCCGGGCTGCGCCTGGACGGCGTGCTGACCCACCACGGTGGCAGCTACGCCTGCCGCGGCGACGCCGCGTTGCGCGCCGCGGCCGAGGCCGAACGCGCCGGCATCGTCGCCGCCGCCGAGCGCCTGCGCGCGGCCGGCCACGCGGCGCCGGTGGTCAGCGTCGGCTCGACGCCGACCGCGTTGTTCGCCGCCGCGCTGCCCGGCGTCACCGAGTTGCGCGCCGGCGTCTACGTGTTCCAGGACCTGGTGATGGCCGGACTCGGCGTGTGCGGCGTCGACGACATCGCCGCATCTGTCTTGACCAGCGTCATCGGCCACCGGCGCGACCGCGGCTGGACGCTGGTCGACGCCGGCTGGATGGCCTTGTCGCGCGACCGCGGCACCGCCACGCAAGCCGTCGATCAGGGCTACGGGCTGGTCTGCGACGCCGACGGGCGGGTGATCGGCGAGCACCCCACCGGCGCCGCGGCGGGCGCTGCCGGCACCTCGGCCGACCCCATCGCCGGCGACTGGATCGTCAGCGCGGTGAACCAGGAGCACGGCATCGTCAGCCACCGCAGCGGCCGCGCCGACCGCCTGCTTGACCTGCCGGTGGGCACGCTGCTGCGCGTGCTGCCCAACCACGCCTGCGCCACCTGCGCCGCGTTCGACGCCTACCAGGTGCTCGACGGCGCCGGGCGGCTGACCGAGCGGTGGCCGCGCTTTACCGGCTGGTGACGGCGCGCCAGGCCGCGAGACCCCACACATCGTCCAAGGCAAGCCGCTGCCGCAGCGCACCGCCGCGTGGGCATACTGCCGCGCATGCCGCGCTCATCCGCCACCACCGCAAACGCCGCCGGCACGCTGCGCACCAAACCCGATGCGGTCCGGCTGCTGCTGGTCGGCGCCACCGGGCTGGTCGGCAGCCAGGTGCTGCAGCAGGCCCTGGCCGAGCAGCGCGTTGCCCGCGTGGTGGCGCCGGCGCGGCGCGCGCTCGCCACGCACCCCAAGCTGCTGGCGCCGCAGGTCGACTTCACGCAACTGCCCGAAGACGCCGACTGGTGGGCAGCCGACGCGGTGGTCTGCACCCTGGGCACGACGATGCGCACCGCTGGCTCGCGCGAGGCGTTTCGCCAGGTCGACCACGACTTTCCGCTGGCGGTCGCCCGGCTGGCGCGGCGGCATGGCACGCCGACCTTCGTGCTGAACTCGGCGCTGGGCGCCGACCCGTCGTCGCCGGTGTTCTACAACCGGGTCAAGGGCGAAGTCGAACGCGACCTGGCCACGCTGGGCTTTGCCTCGCTGACCTGTGCACGGCCCGGCTTGATCGGCGGCGAACGGCAGGAATTTCGCGCCGGTGAGCGCGTGATGGTCGTCGCACTCGGTGCGCTGCAGCCGCTGCTGCCGCGGCGCTGGCGGCTGAACCCGGCCGACAAGATCGCCAGTGCGCTGCTGGCCGCCGCGCTGCGCGCCGAGCCGGGCGTGCACCTGATCACCTCCGACGCGCTGGCTTGAAGGCGCCTCCAAGCTCCGATGCCGACCACCCTGCCTGCCGACCCGCACGTCACCCCGGTGCCGCTGGACAAGGCCTACCGGCTGATCAACCACGGCCCGACCGTGCTGGTGTCGGCCAGCCACGACGGCGTCGACAACGTGATGGCCGCCGCCTGGGCCTGCGCGCTCGACTTCCAGCCGCCCAAGCTGACCGTCGTGCTCGACAAAGCCACCTGCACCCGCGCGCTGGTTGAAGCCAGCGGCCGCTTCGTGGTGCAGGTGCCGACCGTCGCGCAGCTCGCGCTGACCCACGCGGTCGGCAACCTGAGCCGCCACACCGACGCCGACAAACTGGCGCACTGCCAGGTCGCACTGTGGCACGCCGATGGCCTGCCGCTGGTCGCCGGCTGCGCGGCCTGGCTGGCCTGCCGGCTGATTGCCGAGCCGCACAACCAGCAGGCCTACGACTTGTTCATCGGCGAGGTTGAACAGGCCTGGGCCGACAGCAGGGTTTTTCGCGATGGCCGCTGGCGCTTTGAAGACGCCGACCCGCGCTGGCGCAGCCTGCACCATGTCGCCGGCGGGCATTTCTACGCCATCGGCGAGGCGTTGGCGGTCGACCAGCCGCCGCCGTTGGGCTGAGAGACTGAGCGCGCCGGTGCAGCATTCGGCAGCCGCGGTGCGCAGCGACGGAAGCAAGCTCACTGCATCGATCAAATGGCCGCGTGAATCCCCTTACCCCAATAAAATGTAAGGAATCTTCCAATCCAATGGGGCCGCCATCGTGTTTGCCACGCTGACCAGCAAGGGACAGCTCACACTGCCCAAAGAGATTCGCGACCGCCTCAACCTGGACGCCGGAGCGATCCTCGACTTCCAGCTCCAGCCCGACAACACGATCACCGCCCGGCATGTCCAGCCCGATGCCCGGCGCATCCGGGGCTTGTTGAAGTCACCGCACGCCACGGCATTGACCGTCGAGCAGATGGACGAGGCCGTGTCGAAGCACCTGCGGGGCAAGCACGCATCCGGCCAGAAAAGCCGCAAACCGGCTGGCGGATGATTGGCATCGACACCAACATCCTGCTGCGCCTGTGGCTCAACGATGACCCGGCGCAGAACAAGCGCATCGACGCGCTGTTGGCAACCCATGGCGGCATGCCCGGGTCATTACTTGTAACGGACGTGGTCTTGGCGGAAGCCGTCTGGACGCTGAAGTCGGCCTTCGACCAGGACAAGCGGGCCCAGTCGCTCGCGGTGCGCAGCCTGCTTGATGAAATCGCGTTCGCCTTCGAAGACCGCGAAGCCGTCGCCGCAGCCCTCGCCCTGTTCGAGGCTGGCACCTGCGGATTCGCTGACTGCCTGGTGGTCGCCAAGCATGCCCGGCAAGGTTGCGACTTCACCGCCACCTTTGATAGAGGCATGCGGAAACTGCCGGGGGTCAGGCTGCTCTGAGAGTCTGAGAGTTTTTCGATCATGCCCGCTCACCACCCCAAAACGCACCCGCTCGTCGTTGCAAATGCTCGCCATGGCCCGAGCCATGGCTGTGCTTTGCGCCTCGATCGGGCACGTTTTGAGCGTTGCTCGGGCACGCTTGAAAAACTCTCAGCCTCTGAGCCGACCTGACAAGAACTGGCCCAAGCGCACGGCATCGCGCATGGGCCGCCGGCCTTAACCCGTCCTTCTGGAACCCCCCTGCGGGCGGGGACGGCAGAGAAGGCGTGAGCGCATGCCTTCAGACCATCGAATGGCCATTGGCCGAGGTCTCGGGCACCGGCTCCTTGACGTCCCAATGCTCGACCAGCATTGCGTCGCTGACACGGTAGATGTCGACCACTGCCATGCCGCGGTCTGCTTCGTTGGCCTTGAACAGGCAGTGCGCGACCACCAGGTCGCCGTCGGCGACCAGCCGGGCCACGGTGAAGCTGGATTGCGGCATCTGCTTGAACAAGCCGCCGAGGAAGGCTTGCAGCGGCGCGCGGCCATTGGGCACTTGGGGGTTGTGCTGGATGTAGTCGGCGGCGACGTACTCGGGCACCGCGTCGGCGCTCCTGGCGTTCCACACGCGGGCGTAATAGTTCGCCACGATCGTCTTGTTGGCTTCGGTTTGGCGCTGCTGGGTGGTGTTGGTCATGGCGGTTTCCTTTCGCAGTGGCGGGTAAGGGTGAAGGTCGATGGCTGGCTGCCGGCGATGAGCGGCTTTGCAACGCTCAAGCCCATCGGCCTGTGGCGGCTCTGAGATCAAGGGACCTTGGACGCCGGTTGCCGACGACTCAAGGCGCGCCGCGCGCACCGAAAGCGAGTGGCTCAGAGCGGCCACGCCGACGAGCACCAGCGAGGCCAGCGGCAAGGCGCGCACCCCCAACAACCCATGCGCCGCCGAGCCGACGATCGTGCCGAGCGACATGCCCAAATACAGCGACGACGCGTTTACCGCCAGCAGCAGCCCGCGCTGCGCCGGGCCCAGCGTGATCAGACGCTTTTGCTGCGGCACCATGAACAGGGTGGCGACCAGGGCCCACGCGGCCACCAGCAGCAGCGCGAAGACGAAGTGCGGCGCGATGAAGAGCAAGCCCGCAAACACCGCGGCCAGTGCGGCCAGCGAACCGCGAATCCACGTCTCGACCGAGAGCCGGTCGCCCATCCGACCGATCAGCGCGTTGGCAACCACGCCGCCGACGCCGAACGCCATCAGCACGACCGACACCTGCCCCGGCGTGGCGCCGAAGCGCTCGCGCAGCATGATGGCGATCAGCGAGTAGGTGGCGAACTGCGCGGCCATCTGTGCCATCGTGGCTCCGAAGGCCCAGCGGCTGGCCGGACGCGTCAACGTGACGAGCAGGTCGCGCGGCTTCACCGCCGCGGCCACGCCGGTGTCGCAGACGAACGCACGAACGGCCTGCGCGCACAACGCCGCCGCGGCGGCCAGGACCACGAACACCCACTGCCACGACAGCAGGTGCCCCAGCCAGGCCGCAAGCGGCACGCCAACGACGGTGGCGATGGTCATGCCGGCAAAGACGGTCGACAGCGCCTGCGCTTGTCGATCCGCCGGTACGACACTGGTGGCCAGTGACGAAGCCACCGGGCCAACCGCGGCGGCACCGAGCGCGGTCACGACACGGAACACGACCGCGGCGGCCACGTTGGGCGCCAGCGCCGTACCAAGCAGCCCGATGGCCACGGTGAGCAATCCGGCGACGATCAACGTCCGCCGCGGCAGCCGTGCAGCCACGACCTGGACCGCGGGCGCCAACACCGCAAACGCGAGCGCGAACACGGTGACCAGTTGCGCCACCGCCGCGTGGCTGACCTGCCACTGCGCCGACATCGGCTCGACCAAGCCAATCACCGCCAGCGAACCGGTGCCGAAGACGAAGTAGGCCGCGCTCAGTGCGGCCAGCGCATGGCGCTGAGAAGTCGGGTTTGACATGCCGGAACCCCTGCGAGAGTGGTCGGCACTCTAGGCAGAACCCTGATATGTTTGAAGTCGATTTCATCGATACGAGGTATCTGCATGGTCGATTTGAAGGGGCTGGATCTGAACCTGCTCGCGTCGTTGGCCGTGCTGATCGAAACCCGCAACGTCAGCCGTGCGGCCGAGCGGCTGCACCTGTCGCAGTCGGCGGTGTCGGCACAGCTCGCCCGGCTGCGTGCCGCCTTTGCTGACCCCTTGTTGATTCCCGCAGACTCGGGCCGCGGCATGGTGCCGACCTCGCGCGCGCTCGCGCTGGCGCCGGCCCTGGCCACGCTGCTCAAGGACATCGAGTTGCTGGTACGCGGCGCTGCGGCGTTCGATCCGGCCACCGCGACCCGGGCGTTCCATATCGCCGCCAGCGACAACGCCATCGTGGCGCTCGGGCTGTCGCTGGTCGAGGCGTCGTGGCGGTCAGCGGGCCCGGGGGTGCGGATCGCCTTTCATGCGCCGGACCCTGCCCACATCGCGCAGCACATGGAAACCGGTGCGATCGACCTGCTGATCGGCTCCGAGCGCATGGTGCCGCCGACGATGAAAGCACGCGAACTGCTGCGCGAGCGCTTCGTGCTCGTGCAACGCAAGGGCCACCCGCGCGGCACCGGCGCGCTCGACCTGGACGGCTATTGCCGGCTGCGACATGTGCTGGTGTCGACCTCGGGCGGCAGCTTCCATGGCTTCATGGACGAGCATCTGGACAAGCTCGGTCGCCAACGCACGCTGGCCTTGTCGATCCAGCAGTTCACGCTGGTGCCGGAAATCCTGCGTTGCACCGACTTGGTCTGCACCGTGCCAAGCCGGCTTGCCGCGCGCTTTGCCGACCAGGTCGATGCCTTCGAGCTGCCATCCGAGGCACAGGGTTTCCGCCTCTACATGTCCTGGCACCCGCGCAACCATGCCGACCCGGGCATTCGGTGGCTGCACGACCGGCTGATCGAGTGCGCGGACGGGACGCGGGTGACCTGACGCTCGAAGGACGCCGCAGTGCGCCAGAGCAGCTATTCCGACACCGACGGCAGTCGGGTCGCTGCAACGAAGACCCGTTGGTCTATCCGATTCCTGGCACAAACGCGGCTTGGCGGCAACGGTGGAAGTTGCGCCACAGACCTGCCATTCGTGACGGGCTCGGGCCGGCCATGAGCAGTCATTCGCGACGGGCGGCCGGGGTCGGACTCCAAGTGTGAAGTCACCGCCATCCGGCGAGAATCACGCATGGCTACGATTGACTTTGCGAGAGTTCGCAGCACCCCCAAGAGCCGACACGACAGCTTCGAAGCGCTTGCCGTACAGCTGTTTCGGACTTTCTTTATTTCGCCTGCAGGCGCACTATTTGTCAGTTTGCGCGGTGATGGCGGAGACGGTGGTGTCGAGGCGTACTACCGAATTCCCGGTGGCGCGGTTGCAGGCGTGCAGGCCAAGTACTTCTTTCAACTGGGGGATACAGAGCTGCGTCAGATTGACGACTCGCTCGCAACGGCACTGAAGAACCACCCTTCATTGTCCGCCTACTGGGTCTACATCCCCTTTGATTTGACCGGACGGGTCGCGGCGGGTGCCCGAGGGAAGAGTCAGGCAGAGCGATTTGAGGAGTGGAAGAACAAGGTAGAGGCAGCCGCCAAGGCAGCAGGCTCTGCGCTATCCGTGACTCTGTGCACTGCGGCAGTCATTCGCGCGCAGATTCATGAAGCTGACCCGCACGGCGGAATGCGGCGGTACTGGTTTGACGAGTCCGTACTGACCCAGATACAGATTCAGCAGTGCCTCGACGACGCGACTGCCTTTGCCGGCCCTCGATACACGGCCGCGCTGGACGTCGTGACAAGCGCGCATCTCGGCCTGGACTTCTTCGGTGGGATCGGAGACTTCGCGACTTGGCGAGAAGAGTGGCTTCTGCCTGCCAGCACCCAACTACGCTCCCTCATGGGCTGGGGCGACAAAGCACTCGGAGTTCTGGGCGAACCCGATGCCACCACTGCCCGTGCGATCCTCCGACACCTTGTCGAGGCGAGTGAGCGCATGACCGATATCTCCTCGGTGGCATCGGACTCAGCCGAAGTAAAGGAAGCGCTAACGATTGTGCTACCGCTGCTCGAGAGGGCGCGAGCTGCGCAAGAGAAGGCGTTCTATGACAAACATGGGCGGGACAAAGATACCCCCTCCTTCCGGCAGTTCCACGCCGAGTACATGTGCGCATTCCCGGCAGGGGAAATGGACGCGGCGCGTGAGTGGGAGCAAGCGGCGAAGGCACTTCAGACCGCACTTTCGTCACCGGAGATGGGTGCTGCCACGACGCGTTCCCTGCTATTGGTAGGCCCGGCTGGCATCGGGAAGACCCATTCGATTGTCAGTGCTGCACGCCGCAGGCTTGCCCGAGGCGGCTATTCGCTGATCGTCTTTGGCGACGACTTCGGCAGAGGTGAGCCCTGGGAGGTGATACGCAGCAAGTTTGGATTCGGCGCCGATGTGGAACGCACAACACTCTTTGGCTCTTCGTGACTTTCAGTGGGATCCAGCACTGGCCGGCCGCAGATCAAGCTTGCCGCAGAAGAAGAGGATGCGCGTTCGGAAGTTCTCGAAGCTGCGGAATCCGCGGGCGT
>WBZS01001982.1_pt1 | contig 13973 bp, 9 predicted proteins | sample 5204201 | NCBI WGS metagenome assembly WBZS01 (sample SAMN12344357, study PRJNA552823) | activated sludge metagenome | biome: Activated sludge suspended growth; feature: Nitrification reactor; material: Wastewater; isolation source: activated sludge from nitrification reactor of wastewater treatment...
GTCAGCACCTCGAAAAAAAATACCGCGTGGAAGGTGGACTCAACGTCCTCCCCCATCCGTCGCGTGGAAAAACAATTCACGACTCGATCGTCGGAATTGATGCTGCCTAGTGATATCGTGGCGAACGAAATTTAATATAGCGAAACAATTTCACGCTGCGAGAAGTCCAATCGTAACGATTTTACCTGCAACGCGACCCTTTTCCCGGTATCGGCGCAACCGAAAGGCAAAAATCCTGCAAAGGGGCTTTCACCCTATTCAGCCGTTGGCTAAAATTGCAGAAACTCCAAAGTGGTTGCGCGGAACGGGGGCTGTCGTGGGGCTTATTGCGCGGGATCGTGAACTCATTCGGCGGTGCCTGCATCATGAGCCCGGCTCATGGAACGATTTCGTCGACCGCTTCTTGGGATTGGTATACCACGTCGTCAATCACACCGCCCACCTCCGTAGCTTCCCTCTTAAACCGGAAGACTCCGAGGATTTGGCGGCTCAGATTCTTTTGGCGATCGTCGATAACGATTACGCCGTCCTCCGCCAATTCCGCGCTCAGAGTAGCCTCGCCTCTTACCTCACCGTGATTGCTCGCCGAATCTGCGTCAATGAATTAGCACGACGCGCCCAGGCGAAGGATTTAGCTCGTATTGAAAAAGAGGAAGAAGTCGTAGAACCGGTTCGCCGCCAACCTGGCTTGGAAACCATTGAAGAAGTCGGCAAACTCCTCAAGAAACTACCCGGTCGAGAACGCCAAGTCGTTCGTTTATTCTACCTGGAAGGCAAAACCTACGAAGACATCAGTTCGAAACTGAACATCCCGCTCAACAGCATCGGCGCCATTCTTTCGCGAGCGCGAAAGAAACTACGCGACGAATCCTAGAAGGCATGAAAAACAAAGGAAAGCCCACGATCTTTCGGTCGTGGGCTTGATGTGCGACGTTAAGGCAGCTCTTTGATGTAGATGTTTTTGAACCACAGCGGATCGCCGTGGTGCTGGAGTTCGATGGGGCCTTTTTCGGGCAGCGGTTGGCCGCGGAACCAATAGTTTTCGAGCGGCGTATCGTTCACAACCAGTTTTCCATTCAATTTGATCGTAACCTTGTCCCCCACCATTTTGATGTGAAAGGTGTTCCATTGCCCGACGGGATGGTCGGCAACGACAAGCGCGTCCTTCGGGTTCTTCTGATTGTTGTAAAGCCCGCCTGATCCCGTGGGGTTATCCCACATTTGCACCTGAGGATTACCTCGCAGGTAAATGCCGCTATCACCCTTCTTCGCCAATTTCCAGTCGATCAAGAGTTCAAAGTTGCCAAAATCCTTGATGGTCTGCAGACTTTGAGATTTTCCGTCGTAATGAAGGATCCCATTCTTCACGACCCAGTTGGGAAGAAACTTTTCATTCGCCTTTTTCTGGGCGGCTTCCCGTTGCTCGGGAGTCATTTTGGCGCGAGCCTTGATGTCGATCAACCCTTGCCAATTGGTCAGGTCCTTGCCGTTGAACAAGGCGGTGAAACCCGGCGGCGGCACATTGTCGTTCGGACCAGCCTTATCTTCGTTTTGCGCCGTCGCGATTCCCGTGCACACCAATCCCAATAGGGCGGAAACCAATCCCGCTCGCCATCGCAATCGCATCATCGTTCTCCTCTTCAAATCGAAGTCTTGAAAGGTTTGATTGCTTATCCTCTAGGCTTCTTCCTCGGAATTCAAGCAGAAAACCATTCCACGATTCGGATCGTAGTGAAAATCAGAGCGAGAATCGGGGTTTCGACCCACGAAAAAGATTCGACCGGTTTGGTCGAACCTGGGATGAAACCTCTTGCTTACCTTGTAGGTCTGTCCTAAAAGTAAACCGTGCAATCGGCCGACGATGGTTGTGGAACCGTTCTGGTTCCCTCTTTCGGTCGGCACCTTCGAATGCTCAGGACGAAGTATGATCCAGGTAACGAATCTGACCAAGTACTTCGGACCCATCGTCGCGATTCGCGATGTCAATTTTGAGGTCCAGCGCGGCGAGGTGGTTGGATTTCTCGGCCTAAACGGGGCGGGAAAAACGACCACGATGCGCATCCTCACGGGGTATCTTCCCGCCTCGAGCGGGTATGCTTCGGTCGCCGGTTACGATGTGATGACGCAGTCGCTCGAGGTTCGCCGCAACATCGGCTACCTTCAGGAAAGTGTTCCTTTGTACCCTGAGATGCGTATCGAGGAATACCTGCATTTTCGTGCGAAATTAAAGGGAGTCGCACGCACGCTCCGTGCGCGGCGAATCGAATACTGCCTCGAACGAAGCCGACTTCGGGAGGTTCGTCGTCGTCTCATTGGTACGCTTTCGAAAGGGTACCGCCAACGCGTCGGTCTCGCCGATTCGATGCTGCATGATCCGCCGATCCTGATTTTGGATGAACCGACCTCCGGGATGGATCCTGAACAGATTCGCGAAACGCTTTCATTGATCAAAGAACTTGGCGAGAACCGCACGGTCTTGCTTTCGACCCATATTCTGTCCGAAGTCGAAACCGTTTGCGATCGTGTGATCATCATCGCCAAGGGACGCGTGGGGCTCAGTGCTCGGCTCGATGAAATCGATAACGAGGAAAACTCGCGTTTGGTCGTCGAAGTCCGTGGGGCGAGCGACGAAGTTCAAAACGCCTTGGGACGTGTCGCTGGCGTCCGGGACGCGGTGACCGTTGGCCAAGAGGATGGCGTGGTGACGGTGGAATTGGCGCTGCAACCCGGTGAAGACCCTCGCGAAAAGGTGAGCCAAACCATCGTTCAACGCGGCTGGGCGTTGCGCCGGCTGAACCGCAAGCGGCGCCGGTTGGAAGACGCGTTTTTTGAAACGTTGCGAAACGGGTAAACCCGAACGAATCGTCCGCGAAGGCGTACGAGGGAAAGGTCGTTTTGTCACCTTTCCTTCATGCATCCAGGACCCGGCCGTTCGGCGTTGCCTAGGGCTTTGTCACCAAAAGATTTTGGGGTCGTCCGAGCCCGAGCGCCAAGCGAAGGGACGCTTGAGCCCTCACTTGGCGCTCAGGCTTGGCAACGCATGACCCAAAATCTGGGCCGTGACAGAGCACTAGGGTGGAACGAAACGTATAGAGGCCACGTATGTCGTCTCGAGGCATCAAGATCAAACGCGAGGATTCGCTGCTTACCGGGTGGGAACATGTCCCGGAAAAGGCGCCGTCCGCCGTCGAAGAAGCCCCGCCCGTCGTCGCTCGAGGGCTCTTGTGGGCGGGATTCGTGCTCGTCGTGATTGGCACCTTGGCCATGTTCGCGCCGCTGTGGAATCCTAGTGCCGTCGTTTCGCCGAGCTTCGGCTTTTTCGCCTCGCTTATCGGTACGTGTTTCATCCTGTACCACGCGTTTACCGATTCGGAACAAGCTTATCGACGAATGTACGCCGGTTTCGCAGTCTTGGGCACGCTCTCAGGCGTGGCGTCGATGTTCATCCCCGGTCCCTCCGGCGTGGGACATCATTTTCCCACCGTCGGCCTTACCAGTTTCTTCTTCGGCTGGATCCTCGGCGTCGCGGTTTTGCGGTTCGAAACCGACGCGACGTGGCGTTCCATCCTGCTCAAAATGTTCCTGATCATCGGCGGCGGACTTTCCGTCTTCAGCTTGATGCAAGCGTTCGCACAGCCTGAGTTCGTCGCCGGGCGAGGGAGCATCCTACTTCTCGTGGGATTGGTTTACTTCCTCGCTTTCATTTCCATGCAAGATAGCACCAGTGAAGCAGACTACTACGGCGGACTCATCCTCGGAGCGGTCGGACTCGCGGTCATGGTGTTTGCGTTGGCTCGGTCGTTGGCAGGCGACGGGTCCTTCTTCGTCCCAGCCGGCATCACCTTGCTAGGCGTGGGTGTCACGTACCTCTTGATTGCGTTTGGGATCTGTTCCGATTTACCCGTGGTCGTCCTCGCTCGCCGGGAATTGGCATCCTTCTTTTACTCGCCCATCGCGTACCTCGTGCTCCTGGGAAATGTCGCCGTGGCGGGTGTTTCTTTCTTGCTGTTCATCGAAAACCTTCTGGAGTTCACGCAGTTTCGGGGTGGGATGCTCGAACCGATCATCATGCAGTACATCTTTGGCCTGTTTCCCGTGATCGTGTTGATCTTCCTGGTTCCCGTCATCACGATGCGGACGTTGAGCGAAGAACAACGCACAGGCACGCTGGAAGTCATGCTGACCGCGCCGGTCAACGAGGTTTCGGTCGTGTTGGGAAAATTCATCGCTGCCTGGATTTTCTTCCTGCTTAATTGGATTCCGTGGTGGTTGTTTTTGGCCGCCCTCCGCGTTTACGGAGGCGAACCGTTCAACTATCGGCCCGCCCTTAGTTTCAATCTCGTATTAGCCATCACCGGCGCGGGTTTCGTTTCCATGGGTGTTTTCTGTTCGAGCTTGACGAAGAACCAGATCATTGCCGCCGTGCTCACGTTCGTCGGCATGATGCTGCACTTGACCCCGTTCCTCCTTCAGTTCGCGACACCCGTGCGAAACTCCGAAGTATGGACGGAAGTACGAAACTACGTTTCTTTCCTCGACCTTTGGTCCACGGCCCTACGGGGAACCATCGCACCGCGGTTCATGCTCTTTCACATCTCGCTGACGGTTTTCTTCTTGTACCTTTCGGTCAAGGTGCTGGAAGCGCGAAAATGGAAGTGACGTGAAGACCAGGATCCAAGGATTTCGAGCAGGACCTCATCAGAGATGAAGGTAGTTCCGTTCGAAATCCCAATCGCTTGCAATGGATTCGATTCGGTGATGACCCAGGATATTCCACTCGTCAGGGAGTGGGGTTTACTGGATGCCACGACAAAAGACCGAATGCACTGTATCTACTTTCCGAACGCCTGATTTGACTTCCATGGGACCCGAATTATCGGGAATTCGCTATGGCGACGGCCCCTCAAACGTATTCAAGTCCGAACGTCTCGCTCCAAGCCTCCGCGGCTCGGCAAACGGCTTGGCTGTTGTGGTGGGCGGCGGGAATGCTTGCCCTCTTCCTCGCCTGGCTTTGGAAAAAACACGAAGGGGACGCCCAGCTTTGGCTTACCCTCGGCGGCGTGGTCGCGTTGGCCGCCGTCGCCCTTGCCGTGTGGAACACGCTCACGGGCTTTCGGCGGGATCCGCGCGCCGACCACGACGCCGACTCGCTCCAAGCGCAGGCGCGATCGACTCGCCTTGCCGTGCTCGTTGGCTCGTTGGTGCTGCTGGGCTTGGCGGCGTGGATCGGGTTAAGGGTCGGCGGCGACGGTCCCTCCATGGTCCGCTGGGGCAACTTCGGCGAAGCTTCCAGCCTTGCCCTCTTCGCCCTCCTGGGCGTAGCGTGGGGGTTTTCGCTGGGAACGTCCGCGACGGCGGAAACGCCTTCCTCTTCCGCGATCCCCACGCTCCTGGGTCTACCCCTTGGAATGGCGTCCGTCGTTTTCCTCGCCCTGGGATTAGGCTTGGCGGTCACCTTTCTCGTTTTGACGTTCGGCATGCGCGTCGGACAGGATTATTTCCCAGAGCTACTCTTCCTTTTCTTCACCGGACTTCTTCTCCTCGCCAGCGGAGCGTTCCTTTTCCTCAACAACAACCAAACGCTCGACCCATTCCAACTGCGTGTTTTCACATTGATTCTGGGCGGGATTTTTGGCTTTCTCGTGTTCGTTTACTCTTTGGGACGTAGTTACGCCTGGAGCAATTCTCTCTTCGCCAGCACGGCAAGCTGGTCCGGAGAAAATGGATACCGCGTTTGGATCTGCGTCTACACCCAGCTCATCGGCCTGGGGCTTATGTTTGCGAGCCTGCTGTTGGCCAAAGCGGATATTCGAAACTCCACCACGCTCCGACGAACGCTTTTCGGCTACACCATGGCACTGGAAGGTCTGCTTCTGGTTGAAATCCTGCTCATCGTGAACATCGTGGTCTATGTGCTTTACCCGTATAACTTCGACTGGTCGGCCGAGCGTGGCTTGCACACGTTGAGCCCGAGCACCAAAAACCTCGTCGCCGGCTTGAAAGAACCGACCACCTTCGTCATGCTGATGTCGTCTTCGCAGCCGATGTACAACGAAACCCGCGACGTGCTGGAAAACATGCAAGCGGTCTCCTCGAAGGTGAACTTGTTACAAGTTTCGCCTGACTCCAACCGCGATGATTACGGAAAATATGTCAACCTCTTCCCGCAGATCACCTCGGCGAAAAGCGTCGACATTCGAAGCGAGTTTTTCGCCGGCCGAGGCGTTCTCGTTGTTTACGGCGCCATGCCTCAAGACCCAAAACATCGCGTCCCCTACGCTTTCATTCCCGCGGATAAGTTATTTGAACAACAAGGCATGGAACGTGGCGCAAAAGACGCGAAGCCAAAAATCCTTTTTAAGGGCGAATCGGAAATCCAGCGTGAACTGAGCTTTCTCGTGGGCGGCCAACAAAAACGCCGACTCTATTTCCTTCAAGGGCATGAAGAACTCGACATTGCCAACATGGAAAATCGTCGCGATCGCCTATTGGTGAAATACGATGTCGCGCAAATGGGTGCAGGTCGGCTGGTTGAACGTTTGAGATCGGACAACTTTGAAGTGAAGGGACTCTCCTTCGCCATCGTCGAGACGGGCGACAAAAAAGATGATATCGTGGTCGCTCCAACCAACAGCGAGAAACGGCGTGAAATCCCAGCGGACGCCTACGCTTTGGTGATCGCGGGTTCTTTCAGCCCGCTCGAACCCGAGGCGATCGAGGCCATCGAACGGTACCTGGAACGTGGCGGCCGATTGCTTGCCACATTCGACCTCTTTACCGACGCGGATGGCAAAGGGCTGCGAACCACCGGCTTGGAAGCCACGTTGAAAAAATTCAATGTCGAGATCGGCAACGAATTCCTACTGCGTTTTCTCCCGCTAAACGTTCGGGGTGAAGACCGAAGCGACATCATCGTCGCGTCCCACCCAGAAAACAAAACCAAGCTCGCCATGGAATTCGCCAATCGTCCGATGATATTTCACACCGCTCGCGTGGTGAAACCCGGTGCCAATCCAGGCAAATTCAAAGCGCAAACGCTTTTCGCGGCAATCCCGAATTATCGCGGGAACTTCATGTACCCAGAGACCAACGTGGACGCGGTGCGAGACGGATCGGCGCCATGGAAATTTCAGTCCGACACCATCGAAAATGAAACGTCGAAATTAGAATTCCTGGATCGTTTGAAAAAAGTTCCCAAAGACGGGATTCCCATGGCCGTGACCGTCTCCGAAGAAGACAAACCACGGATGGTCATCCTGGGCGACACCGAGTTTCTAACGAATGGATCGATGACCGGAGGAGGTCGCGATGAAAATTATGCGATCTTCTTCAGCGCATTGAACTGGATGAGCGATCGAGGCGACGCCGACGTCATCGGTCCGAAGCCAAAGGAAACCGGCGTATATGCTTTGAAACGCGATGTCGACGCTTGGCCCATGATCTTCATGCCCGCGATCCTCATGGCCGTCTTGATCCTGGGCACGGGTCTTTCCATCTGGATTATCCGACGGCGCTAAACCCGTTTTCGAAATCACGATTCGAACATCGGAACGGCTCGGAATCTTTCTTCCGTACGCGGTATCACTCATGAACTTTCGCAATACGTTTTTCTTTTACGGGCTCCTCTTGGCCATGCTCTGGGGTTTCGGGCTCATGCTCGCCTACAAGCGCACGGCCGTGGATGAGGCGTACATCGTCCCAAGCCTTAACCTTCCCGATGTAAAAATCGATTCACTTCAGATCGAACATCACGACGCCAAGAGCGAAGCACAAGACGCGTTGTTCGAAAAAGATGGCGACCAGTGGTACCTGAAGAAAGAAGGCCAAAAGGTCAAGGTCGAAGGTTTCCGCATCGATTCAATGGTCCGACAAATCAAGGAGGCCAAGAAAAACGATGAAGCGGATGTCAACCGCGACCTTGAGTTTTATGGATTGGCCAGCCCACGAAGCGTCATCACCCTCAAAGGCAAGATCGGCAAACAGGAACGTGAACTTGTATTCAAGATTGGCAAAGAAAGCCCAGACAAGGTTTTCATCTACGCCAATTCCTCTGATCGCCCCAAACGTTCCTTCGCGGTGACCAAATCCACCGTGGATAGTTTGTTCTTCAAGGACCCGAATTTCCTTCGTTCAAAAAGGCTTTTCGAAACGCTGGAAACGCAAATCGATTTGTTGAGCATGACGCACCTTCTAAATGATCTGGTGCTTCGAAAGGCCGACGACAAAAATTGGAAGTTCGAAAAACCCAATCTGGGCTTCGCCGATTTCGAACGGCCCGGAGCGTTGCCCTCGGAAAAGGAACCGGTGACCGGCGTCAAGAGTTTGTTGGCGAGCGTTTTTGGCCTTGCGGTCGACTCCGAGGCGGATTTCGTGCCGCTTGGTGAAAAGATGGCAACCTACGGTTTGGAGGCGGGCAAGGAATCCCTTCGAATCGAACTGACACGTACCGCCGGAAAGGACAAGGAAGCGCCGAAAGAAACCCTTTTGGTGGGCCGGCAAGTCGCGGGCAAAGATGTGTATTATGCTCGCTTGACCGGGGACGATGGCGTCTTCAAACTCGCCGGCGCGAAGCTTCGTCCAATCTTCGACGCGATCGCCAAGCCGGGTGCGATCCGAAGCCTCGACGTCGCCGCGTTCGACCCCAAACAAGTCGATTGGATCACGGTCAAAGGGCCTGAGGGCGAAACCACCTTCTACAAAGAAGATACGAAGGTTTGGAAGGTGCACGCCGCAGGCGACAAGCTGCGCTCGGCGGACGAAAAATCGATCAACGACCTGCTGGAAGCCCTCCAGGGAAAACGGGCGATCGTGAAGTTTCACGACGGCGATTCGGGCGACCCGAAATTCGATGGAGACCGAGGCTTCGACAAATCGGCACGCGAAATCGCAATCTATGTCGAAGGCATCGAAAAGCCCAAAAAGGACGAGAAATCGCCCGCACCCTCCTCACCGCCGACGTTGAAAAAGGACGCCAAGGCTGCGGTCACGTTGACGGTCGGCAAAACGAATCAAGAAACCGTGGAAGTCCGGCGCGTCCTGCAAGACGGGTTGACGAGCCGATTCGAGGCAACGAAAAAATTCGGTGAGCCATTGAAGTTCGCCGACGGTCCCCTGCCCTACCTGGACCTCTCCCTTCCTTCGCTTGACACCAGCGAAGTGACGAAGATTTATCTCAATCGCGCCGGCGAAAAAATGAACCTCGATCGCGTCACGCCTTTTAGTTGGCAGATCGAGGATGTCACCGAAAAAACGGGATCCAAGCCCGCCGAGACCGTGAAGGTAAATCAAATTCTTGGCAACTGGGCGGGCCTCAAAGCGAAACGCTGGGTGAAAAAAGTTGCAAATGATGAGGATTGGAGCAAGTACGGGCTGAAAACACCTCAGGTCGTCCTTACGCTCCATCGCCGGCGTACCGACGTTCCCACCGAGGGAAAAGCCGCCGTCTTCGGGCAACTCGCGGTTAACCACCCGTGGGCAGCGGTCGCGACCCATTTAGCGCATCTGGAGCAACCCGAAAAAACGTCCCTCTGGATCGGAGGATCGCCGACCGACGACCCCAACGGTAACTACATTTGGCATTCGGGAGCCGACTTCTTGGCCGTCGTCCCCAGTGAATTCCTAAGGTTCTTGACCCAGACGGATTTTCGTGATCAATCCTACGCACGAAATACGCACCCGGGTCTTCTCGCGCTGCTTTTGGGTTCGGTCGAGACCTCGATACCGGCCTGTCTGCCCATTCTGTCGCCGTTGAGTTCGGCACAAATTCAGAATTTCGATCCGAGCAAAGTCACCGAACTCAAATTGGCGATCCGCACCCGGGAAGAACTTCGCCACCTTCATTTCGTCAAGAAAGACAAGCAATGGCAAGACAAGAGTGGACTACTCGAATTCCATCTCGACGAAAGCAAAGTCGCGAGTTTGGTGGATCAGCTTGCTCGCCTGCACGGGGATCGGTTCGCGTTGCTCTCCGGGGGTCCGAAAGGCGATCATAAGCTGGACGCAAAAGATAGCCTGATCCGCATCGAACAGACAATTCAAGGCAGCCCATCGATCACGCTTTCGATTGGTGCCCGATTCGAAAGCTTTGGGCACTTCGCACATTCGACCCAAAGCCCTGATTCGGTGGTGTTGGTAAACGCCCTTTTCGTCGAACCACTCCTTCGTGGCCCTTCTTACTTCGGCAAGGAACGGAGCGTTGCGACGGGACCTTAAGAAGTTTGGAAGGCATCGGTCGCCATCGGCATTTGCGTCATGTGCACCGTTACAAGCATGAAGCGATTTGTTTTTCTTTTCCGATTCGAATACAATAGTCAAAACTGGAGTTTTTTGGAAAGTATTTGAGTTCATTCGTACATGAAGATTGTTCATTATCCGCATCCCGCATTACGGCATGCCGCCAAACCGATCACGCTCATCGACCGCGAGCTTCACATCCAAGTCGGCCAAATGAAAGAAAAAATGTACGAAGCGCGTGGGTTGGGATTGGCCGCGCCTCAGGTGGCATTGCCTTTTCAACTTCTCGTCACGAACATCACGGGCGATCCGAACCAGGCAGATCGGGAAGAAGTCTACATTAATCCCCAAATCGTTGAACGCAAGGGGTACATGGAAGGCGAAGAAGGCTGCCTCAGTTTTCCTGGGTTGTTTCAGAATGTACGCCGATCGAAGTCCGTGAAGGTCCGTGCCTACGACCTCAAGGGAAACTTGGTGGAAAAGACGGTGAGCGATCTCGAAGCTCGAGCGTGGCAACATGAAATCGATCACTTAAATGGCGTACTCTTCATCGACATGATGGGGCCAATCGCGAAAATCGCTAGCCGATCTTCCGTGAAGAAATTCGAGCAGGAATTCCGGAAAGCTCAAGAAAAAGGCGAGATCCCGGCCGACGTGGACCTCGAAAAACTGCTGTGCGCGCTCGAAGCACGAAACGGATGATCGGCACGTTCTATACGCAGAATTTCGAACGCACCACGGAAAGCAAACCACATGCGTCCGCTTCGAATCGTCATGATGGGAACGGGCATTTTCGCAGAACCGACCTTCGCTTCGCTTTTGGCCAGTCGGCACGCGGTGGTCGGGCTGTTCACTCAGCCTGATAGAACGAGTGGGACCGCCAAGGCATCTTCTCGCCTCGCCAAGCTCGGGATGAAGGACCTCGCCGTTGAGCGAAACGTCCCCGTATTTCAGCCCGAAACCATCAACACGCCCGAAAGCGTCGCCGACCTTCGAAATCTGAATCCGGACCTCTACGTGGTCGCTGCGTACGGACAGATTTTATCCCGAGATGTTCTCGCCGTTCCGCCGCTGGGCGGCATCAATGTTCATGCGTCGTTGTTGCCGAAGTATCGTGGTGCGGCTCCCATCAACTGGGCGATCTATCAAGGCGAGACCTCGTCGGGCGTGACGATCATCCGCATGTCGACGCAACTCGACGCCGGTGATATGCTTCTGCAGGAATCCCTCGACATTCTGGTGGACGAAACCGCAGGCGAACTCGAAATGCGTTTGGCGCCGCTTGGTGCGAAATTGGCGATGGCGACGGTGGATCGTTTCGCATCTGGGGAAGCCGTCACCGGCACGAAACAAGACAAGAACCTCGCGACCAAAGCCCCCAAGCTCACCAAAGAAATGGGCCTCATCGACTGGACGCAGCCGGCGGCGCGTGTATGCCAACAGGTTCGTGCGATGCAACCTTGGCCCACGCCTTATACGTTCCTGCATCGTCCCGAATCGGCAATCACGCGTTTAATCGTGGCCAAGGCGAAACCTGGGCCTGGCCCGAACACCTCCGCATCGCATGAAGCGGGCGACATCGTGATCTCCCCGAATCCACTCACACTTTGGGTAGCGGCCCAGGGAAGCTGGGTGGAAGTTCTCGAAGTGCAACCCGCAGGCAAACGCCGAATGCCCGTCGCGGAGTTTCTGCGTGGCCTCCAACAACGGGAGTCACTCCGTTTCGGTCCGGAATCTCCGAGCAACTAAATCGAATGCAGCGCTTCGTTTGATCCCTTCATTTTAAAGCGTACTTTCAAAATCCCAGATGCTTTCGCTAAAATACTCGCATGACACGCAAACTTTATATTGAAACCGTCGGCTGCCAAATGAACGTGCTCGATAGTGAACTCGTGGTGGGCAGTTTGCGCCGGCAGGGCTTCCAACTCGCCGAGACACCCGAGGAAGCCGACGTTATTTTCTACAACACCTGCAGCGTTCGCCAACATGCGGAAGACAAGATCTATTCCGCGCTCGGGCGATTGCGTCATCACAAAAATCGCTTTCCCAAAAAGATCCTGGGCGTGCTGGGATGTATGGCGCAAAAGGACCAGGAAATAATCAAACGCCGGGCTCCGCACGTTGACATCATTTGTGGACCTGGCCAGCTTTCGCAACTTCCAGCCCTGATCGGTGCCGTGGAAACGACGGGCGAACTTCAATTGGCCCTCAGCCTGGACCGCACCGAAACGCGGCACGATGTCGAACGTAGTTTCGAAAGTTATGATCCGCTTCGCGATCCCTCGATGAGGCCTAATTCATTCCAGGCCTATGTTCGGATCATGATCGGATGCGATAAATTTTGCACATACTGTATCGTGCCGAGTGTCCGTGGGCCGGAGCAAAGCAGGCACCCTCTCGAAATCGCTGCCGAGGTGCGCCAACTCGCCGCGGAGGGATGCAAGGAAGTAACATTCCTGGGTCAAACGGTGAACAGCTACCGTTTCGAAGCGAAGGATGGACGGACCTATCGCCTTTCTGATCTTTTGGCGCTCGTGCATGACACGCCAGGGATCGAACGGCTTCGTTTCATCACGAACTTCCCCAAGGATATGACCGACGACCTGCTCGTTGCCATGCGCGATCTACCCAAAGTTTGCCCCTATTTGCATGTTCCCGCACAATCGGGATGCAACGAAATGCTGAAGCGGATGAAACGGCTCTACACGGTCGAGTTTTACCGCGACATGCTAGCCAGGTGCCGGGAAATCGTGCCAGGAGTCGCCATCAGCAGCGATTTCATCGTTGGGTTCCCTGGCGAGACGGAAGAATCGTTCGAAAAGACATGCGATCTGGTGCGAACCGGCGGATTCAAGAACAGCTACATTTTCAAATATAGCCCCCGGCCCGGAACGAAGGGCTATGAGATGTTTGAAGACGACGTTCCGGAAGACGTGAAGAAACGCCGCAACAACGACCTACTCGCACTGCAAAACGCCGTAAGCCTCCAGGATCATCGCCGCCAAATCGGCCATCGCGTGGAAGTGCTGGTGGAAGGTCCTAGTAAAAATGGCTTCAAGCAAGATCCTAACGGCCCGATACAACTGACGGGACGGACACGCAGCGATCATATCGTCGTTTTCGATGGCTATCCTCGTTTGGCAGGGCAAACGCTGAATGTGGAGATTGACGACGCGACCTCGTTCACGTTGTTTGGCCGAGTTGAAACCTGCGAAACCAACGGCGACTTCCATTCTGGACATTGGGAGACGCCATTGGAAAAGATTCCCGAGGCGGCCCAGACACGAATCTTGCCTTTGTTCGACGCCAGCGATTCGAGTAAACGGATCGGGCTGCCTTTGGTATAACACCCCATAGGGATGAGCTTATCCATCGAAAGCCCAGGGATGGCCATCCCTGGGCTTTTTGGCCGCGCACCGTCTTCATTCGGAAATTCGCTCCATGAACAGCGATCAATGGCGTTCCATCTTGGCATCTTCGGAACCCGCTCGAAAACTTCTGCGAGACTGGGAGGTTCGAGACCACGAGCGTGGTTGGGAAAACCTTAAACAAATGACCGAGGCGCTGGGTGCCGAGGCAATGGCGGAGCTTGCGAGCCCTCTCGCACGCTTGTTGCCTCGATGCCCCGATGTCGACATGGCGCTCAATAACTTGGAACGCCTGTTGATCACGGAGGACGGACGAAAACTATTGCCAACGCTCCTGGAAGGGCGTGCTCGCACCCTCGAAACGATCCTGCA
>WBZS01001931.1_pt2 | contig 13944 bp, 11 predicted proteins | sample 5204201 | NCBI WGS metagenome assembly WBZS01 (sample SAMN12344357, study PRJNA552823) | activated sludge metagenome | biome: Activated sludge suspended growth; feature: Nitrification reactor; material: Wastewater; isolation source: activated sludge from nitrification reactor of wastewater...
ATGCCGGACATGCCGCTCATGCCGCCCATACCGGACATGCCGCTCATGCCGCCCATACCGGACATGCCGCTCATGCCGCCCATGCCGGACATGCCCGACATGCCTAATCGCTTCATGGCTGCATTAAGTAATTGCTGAGACGTTGCATCCAACACACATGATTCACGGGTTTGCTTGGTACTCATCTGTGCGTTGCAATGAATGTCATTTTCTTTGAAACGATTTTCCTGAATCAGCCTTGCATCCATAACACGATTTCTGATTTCGCTGCTTTTTTCCGAGGTTCTTTTAGAAGACAAATCTTCCAGATTTACCGGCGTTACTTCTACGTGCAAATCAATTCTGTCTAATAAAGGTCCTGAAATTTTATTCAGGTATTTATGCACCACACCGGGACCGCACACACAATCTTTTTCAGGATGATTGTAATAGCCGCATGGGCAGGGATTCATGCTTGCCACCAGCATAAAATTCGCCGGGTAATCAATAGAAAAACGAGTACGGGAAATATTTACTTTTCGTTCTTCCATGGGTTGCCGCATTACTTCCAAAACATCTCTTTTAAATTCAGGCAATTCATCTAAAAACAAAACGCCATTATGTGCTAAAGATATTTCTCCGGGTTGCGGATTACTGCCGCCGCCAACGAGTGCTGCGTTTGAAACCGTATGATGCGGCGAACGAAACGGACGTTGATATAAAAGTGATGAGTTTCTTCTTAATTTCCCTGCCACCGAATGAATCTTGGTGGTTTCTAAAGCTTCTTCCAAAGACAAAGGAGGCAAAATGGTAGGAATACGTTTTGCCAGCATGGTTTTTCCTGCTCCCGGTGGACCAATTAATATCACATTATGTCCACCTGCAGCAGCTATTTCCAGCGCACGTTTAATATTTTCCTGTCCTTTTACATCTGAGAAATCGAAGGAACTGTTTTCAGCGGTTTTGAAAAAATCCAGTTCTGGTTTTACGATGGTCTGTTCTAAGCTTATTTTGCCAGAAAGAAAATCGACCACTTCATCTAAATGTTCAACACCATATACATTCAAGCCATCTACAATTGCTGCTTCTCTGGCGTTTTGCTTAGGTAAAATAAATCCTTCAAAACCTTCCTTCTGTGCCTGGATGGCAATGGGCAATGCTCCCTTTATGGGTTGTAATTTTCCGTCCAGTGAAAGTTCACCCATAATAATATAACGTTCTAAATTCTCCGTTTTTAATTGCTCGGACGCAGCTAATATTCCAATAGCAATAGGCAAATCATATGAAGAACCTTCTTTACGAATATCTGCCGGTGAAAGGTTAATTATAATACGAATTCGTGGCATATGATATTTATTGACACGAAGCGCACTTTCCACACGACTCCAGCTTTCCTTTACAGCATTATCCGGCAAACCCACCATAAAATATTTTTGTCCCTGACAAACATTTACTTCTACCGTAATCGTGGCTGCATCCACACCATATACTGCACTTCCAAACGTTTTTACTAACATAAACTAATTCTTTTACCTATTGAGAGACAAAGCCTGTGGAAATTCCATAAAAAATCGTAACTTTTTTTCATGAAATATCTGTTAGTGAAATAAATGCAGTTCTGAATGTTAATTTAGATATTCCATCTTCAACTAAAAAAACCATACTATACAAAGATGAATGTAAAATCGATTGAAAAGAAACCGCTTAGAAAAGGAATTTTCAAACAGAAAAAAGTAAGTACTTTAGGACAATATTCAGGCTATTCTACTGCAGATTACAAGGGGTTTGACTATCATTCCGAGTATCTGGAAATGCGGGATGGAATTAAATTAGCTGCAGATATTTGTTTGCCAAAAAAGTTAGAAAAAGGTAAACAGATACCCACCATCTTATACCTCACGAGGTATGTCAGAAGTTTTGAAACAAAATTTCCATTCAGTTTATTAGCGAAAACATTATTTGGTCAAATCACCAAAAAAGAAATAGACTTTTTTACGTCCTATGGATATGCTGTAGTTATTATTGATGTACGCGGCACAGGCGCATCGTATGGCACACGGCACATGGAATTCAGTCCGGAAGAAGTGGAAGACGGCAGAGAGATTGTGGACTGGATTATCAGTCAACCCTGGAGCAATCAAAAAGTTGGCTCAACCGGAATTTCTTATTTGGGAACTACGGCAGAAATGTTACTGGTGAATCAGCATCCGAATGTGAAAGCCTGTATTCCGCGAAGCAGCATTTTCGATCTATATAATGATATTGCTTTTCCCGGTGGTGTACGTCACGGGAAGTTTATCGAAGTGTGGCGGGATACTACTTTATCGCTCGACAAGAACAACCTGAAATATATCGGAGCCGTTGCCAATGCGGTCATCAAAAATCCAAAACCTGTAAAAGCGGATACGAAAGCGGAACAATATAAAACGGCACACGCTCAGCATCAAAGCAATTTTGATATTTTTTCCGGCATGTATAAAATCACCTTCCGAAATGATGTGCATCCAGACTTAGGAAGAAGTATCAATGAATTTTCTGTTCATTATTACAAAGATAAAATCGAGCAATCAAAAACACCGATATACCGTATTGGCGGCTGGTATGACGGTGCACTTGCTAACTCCGCTATCAAAGGTTTTTTAAGCACTAAAAATTCCGTCAAGTTACTTGTTGGTCCCTGGGATCATGGTCCTGCACAAAATATTTCACCCTTTGTGTATTCCAACGTTAAAAGGTTTTCTGTCTGGGAAGAGATGCTGCGTTTTTTCGATTTTCATTTAAAAGACATTGATAATGGCATTATGGATGAACCGCCTATCTCCTATTATGCTATGGGTAAAGAGCAATGGCGACATGTTTACGACTGGATGCCGCATGACTCTAAATACAAAACATTTTTGTGCTCTGCAGATAAAAAACTTATTGAAAAAAATAAAGATAAAACGGAGGGTTGCCTGCATTATGCTATTGATAAAAAATTTGGAACCGGCGGCGGTGCAAGATGGAACAGCTTAACCGTAAAATACAGATACAACAGACGAATTGCCTATAACGACTGGACAAGACGCACTAAAAATTTATTACATTTTACATCCGAGCCCTTAACGAAGAATATGGAACTCACGGGACATGCAACGGCTGAGATTTATCTGAGTTTGGATGCTAAAGATGTGCAGTTGTTTGTGTATATTTCTTCGGTGGATAAATTTGGTAAAGCAACGCATATAACGGAAGGACAATTTCGTGGTTTACACAGAAAAGAATCCACTAAAAAATCGCCTGTACCAACATTTGCACCTTATCACACATTCAACAAAGAAGATGCAATGGGATGGATTCCGAACAAAGTAGAAAAAATACATTTTGAATTAATTCCGACTTCTCATTTAATCAAAAAAGGAGAACGCATACGTATTTCCATTGCAGGTGCGGATGTCGACCATTTTGATGAAATAGATGAAAAGACAAGCAATCCGTCATCTATGCAATTATTTTGCACCAACGAATTTCCTTCACAAATACATTTGCCATTAATGGTTGTTTAAAATTAAACACATGAAAAAGACATTACCAGCCTCAGGATTAACAAAAACAGAAATCTACCAGCAATGGGATGATTATACTAAAGATGATATGCTTTGGAAAGAAGGAAAATTCTTCGGGTACGTCTATTATCCTGGTGATGAATATTATAGCGTTATCAAGGAAGCTTATGCTGCATTCTCTGCTACCAATGCATTGAATCCGGCCGTGTTTCCGAGTTTAAAAAACATGGAAAATGAAGTGGTGCAAATAACCGCTTCATTCTTGCATGGTGATGAAAGTGTTAGCGGCACAATGACTTCCGGCGGTACGGAAAGTATTTTCATGGCGGTGAAAGCAGCGAAAGAATGGGCCAGACTACACAAACAAACGAAGAACCCACTGATATTGCTGGCAGAAACTGCACATCCTGCATTTTGCAAAGCGGCAGACACGATGGAATTTAATTATAGATTGATAAAAGTGGATGCTGAATATAAACTCGATTTGGACGACTTAAAAAAACATTTATCAACGGATGTGGTATTGATAGTTGGCTCTGCGCCATCGTATCCGCAAGGTGCCATAGATCCAATTCAGGAAATAGCTGTGATTGCAAAAAAACACAAGTGTTTATTCCATGTTGATGCCTGTGTAGGTGGTTTTATTTTACCTTTTTTAAAAATGGAAGGGGTGGATTTGCCAAAATTTGATTTTGAAATTGATGGCGTAACGTCTATGTCGGCTGATGTACACAAGTATGGATATGCGGCTAAAGGTGCCTCCGTGGTGCTGTATAAAAATGCAGATTTGCGCAAGGGACAGTTTTATGTGAAGACTGACTGGAGTGGTGGTATTTATGGTTCTCCTTCATTTATGGGCACGCGCGGTGGCGGCCCAATTGCTGCAGCCTGGACTGCATTAAATCATATTGGTGAAGATGGTTACAGACGCATGGCTAGAGAAACTTACGAAGAAACAATTTTCATCAAACAAAAAATTCAGGAAGAAATTAAAGATTTAAAAATTCTTGGAAATCCGAAAGCAACTTTGTTTGCCTTCGCATCCGATACGATAGATGTTTATGAAGTAGCAGATGAACTGGCTGAACTCGGCTGGACCATCAACCGACAACAGCTGCCTGCCAGTTTACACGTATTGCTGAATTACATACATGTTGGAAAAGGTGAACAATTTGTAAATGACCTGAAAACTGCCGTACAAAAAGCAAAACGTTTTTCCATGGTGCATCTAAAAAACAACATTCAGGTTGGTGCGGTAAAAAGCCTGAAAAAAATCCTGAATGAGAAACAATTTACAAGCTTAACACAACGCTTTTCAGGCGGCGATGGTCCGGAAAGTAAACGGAAAGCTGCCATGTATGGCATGATGAGTGAATTATCCGGCAGTGGCTCACTGAAAGATATGGTAGTTGATTTTCTGGATAAACTGTATAAACCAGAAGATAAAAAAGCATAGATTTGCACCTATCTAAGCTTCCTAAAGGAAGGAATAAAATAGCACTATGAAAAAACATATTCCAAATTCATTAACCTTACTAAATTTATTTAGCGGTTGTTGTGGTATTGTTGCCTGTTTGCAACATCAATATACATTAGTGCCTATATTTATTGGCATTTCCTTATTAGCAGATTTTTTAGATGGTTTTGTAGCTCGTTTATTAAAAGTAAAGTCTGACTTAGGTGCGCAATTAGATTCATTGGCGGATATGACAACGTTTGGTGTCTTGCCAGGCATTATGTTGTTAAGCATAATCAACTATAAAGTGAATTTGATTACCGGAACTCCATCACCTGAAGTAAACAATATTTTTGCCGGTGATTTATTGCCTTTAACAGGATTTGTTTACACGGTTTTTGCATGTTTACGTTTGGCAAAATTCAACATTGACACACGTCAAACCGTAGATTTTATTGGCCTAAATACACCATCCGGAGCCATTTTTATATTAGGATTTTACATGCAGTTTTTTACAGACTGGCAATTCAGAACTAACTGGGATTTTTCCATTTATGCAAAGCTTGCAGCCATGATTATTCCGTTTATACTGGCATTTTTACTGGTTGCGGAGTTCAGAATGTTCAGCTTAAAGGGAAATCCATTTAGCTGGAAACAAAATAAATTCAGAGTCTTATTATTATTGTGCGCTATACCACAACTTATTTTTTTAAAATGGTTAGGATTGAGTACAATAATATTGAGTTATATCTTGTTTGCATTCATTCATAATACAACTGAAAAATCTGCAACTAAGTAAGCTGCTCTTTTATTTTTTCTTCCAACCATTGTTTTTCTAAAACTACGGTAGATTTCTTAAATGCTTCATATACTTGCTGTGCTTGTTTTTTAGTATTTATGGCAAGCAAAGAATTCAGATTCTTTAAAAAAGCTTTATTGATAATTACATGTGATTCCGGTATCGTATTTTTGATTGAAATAAATTTTTTAAATGAATCCATACCGGAAATCAGCACATTATAATAACTCTTATTTTTTAACATCATTTCGTAATATGTTTTTAATAAAAGCCGTCTTTGTGCAATATTATAATAAATATCATTCTGTTTTGTGCTGAGTAAAGTCTTTATGACTTCATCATACATTCTCTTTTCAAAATACAAACATGCTTTGTTAAAATTGTATGTTTCTTCTTTTAAATCATCTATCAGAAAATCTTTGTACGTTTCCAGAAACAATTCTGCTTCCTTAATTTTCTTAGTCTTTAATGATGCATTGATATAATTTTTGTAAGTAGCCGCAGAAATTTTTCCAAATTGATTCAGTATCAAATTTAACTCAATAAATATATGGTAGATACGCAATTGCTGTTCATAATAAACTGAAAAACCTGCATTATTTTTTTGAATGGTAAAATTTAGCAGTAGCTTTAAAATATCACGACTTTCTTCCGGTGCAAACTTATGCAAATTACTTTCTATAATCAGCATCGCCTCAAAAGAATACGATTCATCATTTTGTTTAAACAACTGATTAATGAGATGGTGTATGATATAAAATGCTCTTTTTTCTCTTGATTTCTGCTCCATTGGAAAGGGTTCAATAAAATAAATATTTTCCCATCTTAGTTGTTCCGCTTCCACAAACTCACACAATTCATTGTATACATCTGTATAATTTCCAACACGTGAGTTGAGTTTCATCTGATAGGTAGCCAGCAATTCTTCGTGCTGATATTTCATGAAATTCTGATAGGTACCGAAGGGCAAATCTTCTATGAGTTGTTTTAATTCACGTGATGATGCGATAAAATATTTATCCAGATTCTTTTCAAAATAAAATTTAAGTAAATTCATTTTATTATCTGCTGCATTTTCTATTTGCTTAGAGTAAATAATAAAATCTTCTATCAGTTTCATTAACTCAGACATTAATTTTGACAGTTTATTGTCATTGAATTTCTTATCTGAAAAAACTTTGTTATAAACTTTTTCACGTGTTATTGCTTTCTCCGGAAAATCCGGAAACTGTTTTTCCAATATCAACAGTAATTTTTGCGGAAGCGTATCTTTTCTATCAGCCTGCTTTGCTGCAAAATCAAGCAATTGCTTCATATCTTCAGCTGAAAAAACTTTTAAAACCTCAATTAATTTAGAATTGACCATAAGAATAGTTAATTTTTACAAGAACGCTAAATTTAACATAAATAACTGTATTTCTGTATTTTACGTTATTAAACAATGCAATTTTTCATTCATTTTACAGGAATAATTTAAAGATATTGTATTTTCCTGAACAAACAAATTTATTCAATATTACAGCGGAAAACAAAATGTATGTTGGCAATTCAAAATAACTCCTTACTTACAAATTACTTACTGCAAGAAATCAGTAAGCTGGTTTTTAGTTTGCCAAAAATTGCACAGAAATTTGTTTACAAAATAATTTATGATTATCCCACCATGTTAAGACACCGACACTTAACAGATTTAAAACTTAAGAAAAACACACTAAGCGCAGGCATATTTATCAGAAAAGATCAGCTTACAAAAACAGGTGACCATACATACAAATTAGAAACGCATTCAATTGGAAAACAAAAGAAATTAATATCAACAGATTATTTTTTTCACGAACGATTTTTGAAACATGCTGCCGGAAGTTGTTTTGTGAAAGATAAGCAAACCATCAGTACCGCTTATCACATTATAAATGCTACAGGATTGGATATTGATCTATTTATAAAAAACTATGTGGTATTATTTGGTTATACGAATTCATCTGAAGAAGTTATTATCATAAATGAAAACCAACTTATTGAACTGGATAGTGTGGTACATGCAAACAATAACCCAAATGATGATTTCATTGATTTTAAAATTAAACAGCAACTGCCATCCTTTGTTGAAATTCCAAAGGCATACACAGGTGTTTTAAAGCCAGACATGGAAATATATATCGCCGGCTATCCTTTGCGTTCATCTTTAACAGTTTCCGGAAATGCAGTTATCGATAAAAAGTACAAAGACTATTTTACCACACATGCTGATTTATTTGAGTACAGCAGCGGTTCACCGGTTTTTCTTAAACAAAACAATCAGTTAATCGGCTTTGTGAAAGGCAGCAGCGAAAAAGATTTTATAGAAACGGAAAATGAGCAAAATCAGACAAATATTATAGCTTCCTCAAGAAGTGAAGGTAAAAAAATATTATTCATTAAAAATAATTAACATGAAAACCATTACCACTCAAATCGGATTCGTAAAGCTTACAGAAGAAGAAAGCAAACGACTCACTATTTTATGGCAAAACACAGATGCCGGAAACATAGATTCCATAGCAGTTTATGCTACAGATAAAAATTATCAAAACGGTAAATTAATTCCGGATGCTGATGTAATTATCCTCAATGATGACAAATCTGACAGTAAAGGATTTCAATTCAGCTATCTCATAAACAAAGGTGATTATGATTTCTATTTCCAGATAATTGCCACGATGGATGACAAGAGTCAGGTAATTTATAATGCAAATTCGTTTTATAAAACAGAAGGAAATCCAACTTCAGAAGGAGATTCCGCAAAACCACTAAAACCATAAAACTTTTCCATATTGCAGTTTAGTTTAGTTCAATCTCTGCAGGCCCTGTAAGTTTTTTCCCAAATTGCACTTACAGGGCCATTTTTTTATCTGAATTACTACGTTTCAAACCCAGGTCACCTTTAATATGAAAATGTATTGGAACAATCTCTGTAACCACATTCACGGTATCCAGTCCAAAATCCATATACAACGGATAAGCTATTTTATTTAATCCTTCGTACACGGCAATACTGAATTTATTTACGGGTTCCAAATCATTATCGGCGGAAATAATAGGCTTTACAAATACATATTTAAAGTCAGCAGGGATATTATATTTACGCATAGATTCATAATGGCTTAATGAATCCACTTCTTTGCTTTCAGTCATCTCCTCCACTATTCTATTAAATAAACGATGAACATTATGTTTTACCTTAAATCCAAACTGCAGATTCACCAAAAATAATTTCTCAGGAATAATGGTTGTCACTTCATAGTTTTTCTCATGTTCATGCGGATAATCTAAAATCTCTACATGAATGATCCAGTAAACATCTGCACGTTTAGGATTTTGCTGAAATAAAGAATAAATGATATTAGAATCTACCAGTGTTTCTGATTGGGATTTTTTAGTCATGAATACCAGATTAGTAGCAGCTTTCGGAACCGTTGTATCCTTAATTAAATCCTCAAACATGGGTACATAATCTTCCAGACTCACCAGTTTATATTTTACAGAACGCAATTTTCTTGCGCGGTGCAGAAAATACAACAGCAAAAAAATACAAAGACAAACCAGCAATGTAAACCATCCGCCGTAAAAAAACTTTTTCAGGTTAGATACAAAAAATGCAGCTTCCGATACAAAAAACAAAATCCCCATCAATACCAAAACAATCTTCGGAACTCCCCGTGCACTGAAAACCAGCAACAACAAAGCTGAAGTCATCAGCATATTTATTATGATGGTTAATCCGTAAGCAGCTTCCATATTATATGATTTCTGGAAAGCAAGTACTACCAGCATACATCCTGAAAACAAAAACCAGTTGATGCTGCTGATGTAAATTTGTCCTTTATGACTGGATGGATAGGTGACTTTATGATTAATCCATAGACGCAATTTTATAGCTTCATTCACTAAAGTAAAACATCCGGATATCAATGCCTGACTGGCAATAATTGTAGCTATTGTGGCCAGCGCAATAATAAACGGCAATATCATTTTCGGAACAATTGCATAAAAAACACTCACATCTTCCATGGTGGTTCCGGTTTTATCCAGCAACCAGGCACCTTGTCCAAAATAATTCAACAAGAGGCAAACCCATACAAATGTCCAGCTGAAACGAATATTTAATTTACCGCAATGTCCCAAATCAGCATACAGTGCTTCTGCTCCGGTTGTGCATAAAAAAACAGCACCCAATATCCAGAAACCGCCGGGGTATTGAATCAATAAATGAATTCCATAATACGGATTTAATGCTTTTACTATTTCAGGATGTACTAAAATCTGATGAACACCTAACAGCGCAATTACAGAAAACCAGACAAACATCACCGGCCCGAATGTTTTACCAACGATATCTGTTCCAAATCGCTGAAAACTAAACAGCAATACCAAAATGGTAATGCCAATAGGCAAGGTAGGTAAATTTGGATATAGCACATCTAATCCTTCTACTGCTGAAAGAATAGAAATCGGAGGTGTAATAAATCCGTCTGCAATCAATGCAGAACAGCCCAGAAAAGCAGCGAACAGGGGCCATCTGAACTTCTGCTCTTTAACTAAACCATACAACGCAAAAATACCACCTTCTCCATGATTGTCTGCCGCTAAAGCAAGCAGTACATATTTGATTGTGGTAATCAACAACAAGGTCCAGAATAGACAAGAAACACCGCCCAGTATTAATTCATCAGAAATAGTATGACTTCCAATTATGGCTTTAAACACATATAAAGGCGAGGTACCTATATCTCCGAATATAATTCCAAGTGAAATAAATACACCTGCTATACTTAACTTACTGAGATCGATATGCTTATTTTCCAAATGAATCAGGTTTTACAGTAAACTCATTTATGATTTCCATTTGAAGATACTACAATTTCAAGTTTCATTCAACTCTTCCATTGATTTACCTAAATCATCTTCCTGGGTATTTAAATAATGAAGTGCCAATTCTTTATCTTCTTCTCTAACCATTATTTCAAAATTGGCAATACCAAATTGTAATTGTGCCACGTGTTCATTCTTCAGAAAGCAAAAAATATTATTTTCTTCCAATTTCAACTTTGCTAATTCAGCATCGAAATTATTGTAGTAGGTTGCTATTTTAATTAATTTATTTTCCATTTTTATTTCTTCTCGGCACAACCTTTTAATTCCATGCCTTTATAATTAAATGTAGCAGAATATGGATATGTATGATCACTCATTCCATCAGAACACGCTTCTTGTTTGATTAACAACCTTGCGTTGTTTTTCTCAGCATCTATCAACACATAATCGGATCCGGATTCAACCACCTTAAATTGTTCCTGTCTAAAATAAACAGAATCTATGTTCTCATTTAATTTCGTAAATAGAATGGTATCCTTATGTATATAAATACTCCAGAATGGCTCCGTTCCGGTTATTTTCCAATATCCATCTTGTGCTATTTCTGAAATAGAATCTGCTGATTGATTGATTTCCTTTTCTGCTAAATCAGATGAATGATTAACAGAATTTTTACAACCGGCAAAAATAAAGCACAAACAAGCTAAATAAATTATTCTCATAATCTAAATTTTAAAACAAACTACCTGTTTGTTGCGGCGGCACTTTTCCGATATGTGTGTAGGCTTTTGCGGTAGCTTCTCTCCCGCGTGGTGTTCTTTTTAAATATCCTTCCTGAATTAAGAATGGCTCGTATACTTCTTCTATTGTTCCGGGCTCCTCACCTACGGCAGTGGCAATGGTAGTGATACCAACAGGACCACCGGCAAATTTTTCTATGATGGCCGACAAGATTTTATTGTCCATTTCATCTAAACCATGTTCATCTACATTTAATTGCGACAAAGCATATTTCGCTATTTCCAGGTCAATTTTTCCATTGCCTTTAATTTGTGCAAAATCTCTCACGCGTCGCAGCAAAGCATTTGCAATCCTTGGTGTTCCTCGACTGCGCATGGCAATTTCTGTTGCACCTTTTTCGTCAATCTCTGTATTTAAAATGGATGATGACCGTTTAATGATTTTCTTCAGTACTTCTTTATTGTAATATTCCAGCCTGAAATTGATACCAAATCTTGCACGCAACGGCGCTGTGAGTAAACCGGAACGTGTGGTGGCACCAATCAGCGTAAACGGATTCAGCGTAATCTGAATGCTGCGGGCACTCGGACCGCTGTCAATCATGATATCAATCTTATAATCTTCCATCGCAGAATACAGATATTCTTCAATGGTCGTGTTTAGTCGATGGATTTCGTCTATGAACAATACATCATTCGGCTGAAGATTCGTCAGCAAACCGGCCAAATCACCCGGTTTTTCCAACACTGGCCCTGAAGTGGTTTTCATCTCCACCCCCAGTTCATTCGCAATAATATTAGACAAAGTGGTTTTACCCAAACCCGGAGGTCCGTGTAACAAAACATGGTCGAGTGCTTCATCGCGCTGTTTAGCGGCCTGTATGAAAATATTCAGGTTCTCGATAATCTGCGGCTGCCCGGAAAACTGTTCAAATGCCTGCGGACGCAATACTCTTTCCAGTTCCTTTTCGGTTTTGGATAAAAAATCGCCGGTGGCATCTAAATTCGGATTTTGCATTACTACAAAGATAAATAAATAGATGAAGGTTTTTTGTAAAATAACATACAAATCACTTCAGACGTATTGTGGAGATAACCGGATGGTGATCTGATAAATACTGAAATTTATACTTACAAAAACAGTCCTTATTTTTGGGTTTCAGAATATCCGTAGAAACAATTTCTGCGAATGGATGATGCTGATTTCTTAGTAATATGTAATCCAAGGTCTCCAGTGTATGTTCGGAAAATTTATTTGCAAGGTCATTTTCAAGTCCGTACTGCCAGGTTCGAGGCGACTTGACCTCCAACATGGCCGCCCATGCCATCGCACACTACGTACAGCCCGATGTCGGGTGCGACCAGCATGGCATCTTCGTTTTTCTCTCGCACGAGCCCTACGTGGGTGCGGCCAGCTTGTTCAAGACGCATCATGAAGTATTTTCGACGATATTCCGTAAAAAGGTGCCCTGTCAATGCGACGAACTTCTCTGCCGGTGCTTGGGACTCATAATCACAATGTGGGCCACAGTGGGCTAGCAGCGGCTGACGGAAAACCGGCGGTCGATTTGGGCGTGTTGTCGGTTCACTTCGATGGCGGCAGGTGTCATGTCCGCTGTGCGTTTTGTTACCTCGGCGAACGAGAGGGAACCGCGCAGAGTGGAGTGCCGGTCGAGCTGCTCTGCGCAAGTCTTGAGCAGCTTCCCTACCAAGAGCTGGCGATTGCGCTGTCGGAGCCGGTCGAGCCGGTGCTTCCGACTCTCCGTAGGTTGGTCGATGTGGCGACTGAGCACGGACGGCTGGTGACGGTGACCACCACGATTGCGGGCGCGCTGTGCTTGCCGCAGCAGGCGTGGCAAGGCATCGGGCGGCTCAACGTGTCGATCGATCCGCAGAAGGGGCAGATGAAGGCCCCGGTCGGGCAGGTGAGCCCACAGGACGTGGCCGAAGCGCTGCGCCTCATCCCAGCCGAAGTCGAAAAGGTGCTCATCGTCACGCTGAGCAGCCAGGCGTTCGCCGAGGAGCTGTGGTCGGGACTGCTCGCGGCCCTTCTGGCGCTGCCGGAGGTCGATCGGGTGGCGCTGTCCGGGCTCAAGCCGCCGCCACCGTGGTGTGACAGTAGCTATTGGCTGCGGTCGCTGGCTCGCATCGGGGGCCTTTTGCGCGAGCACCTCGACAAGCGGCTGTTCCTCGACTGCTATGTAGCGGCGCGGATTCTCAAGGTCGGCGGCTGCCCGGCCCGGCCCGATTTGTCACCAACGAGCAAAGAAGAATCAAGCAAAGGCCGGCTTGCCTTCCGTTCTTGCGTCTATCAGCCACGCGCTGACTTCGTGGTCGAGTCCGCCGAAGCGCTCGCCGCCGGGCTTGCTGGTTTTGCAGCACCCGAGCGCTGTCCGTTCCCGATTCACTAGCGATTGGGGGCGATCTAAAGGCTTTGCACTGTCAGGTGATTGTGATGTGATTTGCTCAACTTACTTGTCAGGAGCGTTGCCAATGGATTTTCGACTCGCTTCGCGAAGCTTAGCTTCCCTTGCCGCCCTCTGTGCCAGCTTATCCGTGTCCTCGGTGGAA
>WBZS01001983.1_pt1 | contig 13940 bp, 9 predicted proteins | sample 5204201 | NCBI WGS metagenome assembly WBZS01 (sample SAMN12344357, study PRJNA552823) | activated sludge metagenome | biome: Activated sludge suspended growth; feature: Nitrification reactor; material: Wastewater; isolation source: activated sludge from nitrification reactor of wastewater treatment...
CCGGCATGTTCTACCCCGTGCCCAATCACCGTCTGAAGCCGTTCCAGGTAGACAAGGACCTCCCCAACACCGAGCAGGCTGCGCGCGAATGCCTGTCGCTGCCGGTACATCCGTCGCTCTCGCAGGCGGACCTGGAGCGCATCGTGACCGCGGTCAACACCCTCGCGAAGGCCGGTGCGTGACATGGCGAACCTGCGCGCGGGCTTGATCGGTCTCGGCATGATGGGACGCCACCACGCCCGCAACCTGCGGGCGATCGAAGGCGTCGACCTGGTGGCGGTCGCGGACGCCGGGGGCGACCCTCACGGCGTCGCGGGCGGACTGCCCGTTCTGCCCAACGTCGAGGCGCTCATCGAGGCGGGGCTCGACTACGCGGTCGTCGCGCTGCCCACCGAGTTCCACGAGGAGGCCGGCCTGGCGCTGGCCGCTGCCGGCGTCCATGCGCTGATCGAGAAGCCGCTGGCCAAGACGACCGAGGGTGCCTCCCGGCTGGCCGACGCCTTCGAGGAGGCCGGCCTGGTCGGAGCGGTCGGCCACATCGAGCGGTACAACGCGTCGCTGCAGAGCCTGCGGAAGCGACTGGAGGCGGGCGACCTCGGTGACCTCTACCAGATCTCGACGCGGCGGCAGGGCCCGTTCCCGAACCGGATCGCGGATGTCGGCGTGGTGAAGGACCTGGCCAGCCACGACATCGACCTCACGGCGTGGGTGACCCAGCGCCAGTACGAGTTGGTGGCCGCCCGCACCATGTTCAAGTCGGGCCGGGCGTACGAGGACATGGTGGCCGCGACCTGCCAACTGTCGGGCGGCCTGATGAGCAGCCACCTGGTGAACTGGCTGACCCCCACCAAGGAGCGCCTCACGATCGTGACGGGCGAGAAGGGCATGTTCGTCGCCGACACCCTGACCGCCGACCTGACGTTCTACGCCAACGGCGTGGTCGACACGACGTGGGACGACATCGCCCAGTTCCGCGGCGTCAGCGAGGGCCAGGTGACGCGGTTCGCGATCGCCAAGCCCGAGCCGCTGCGGCTGGAGCACGAGAACTTCCGGGACGCCGTCCTGGGCAAGGAGTCCGACATCGTCACCCTCGAGCAGGGCACGGCCGTCGTGCGCGTGTGCGAAGCGATGATCGAGTCGGCCCGCACCGGTCGGTTCGTCTCCGTGGTCTGAGCCGCGCCCGCGGCGTCCGCAGCTATCCGAAGGAATTTGATGAAGATCTCCGTCATCGCGCTGGGCAAGATCGGCCTGCCGCTGGCCGTGCAGTTCGCCGATAGGGGTCACGAGGTGGTCGGCGTCGATGTCCAGCAGTCGGTCGTCGACAAGGTCAACGCCGGCATCGAGCCCTTCCCGGGTGAGGCGCACCTGCAGGAGAAGCTCGCCGACTTGGTTCCGTCGGGACGCCTGCGCGCCACCACCGACTACGCCGACGCGATTCCTGGCTCGGACGCCATCGTGATCGTGGTGCCGCTGTTCGTGAACGACGAGACGTGGCAGCCCGACTTCGGCTGGATGGAGAGCGCCACCCGCTCGTTCTCGGAGCACCTCACGCCCGGAACCCTCGTCTCCTACGAGACCACGCTGCCGGTCGGCACGACCAGGAACCGCTGGAAGCCCATGATCGAGGAGATCTCCGGGCTGACCGAGGGCGTCGACTTCCACCTGGTCTTCAGCCCGGAGCGCGTGCTCACCGGCCGCGTGTTCGCCGACCTCCGCAAGTACCCCAAGCTCGTCGGGGGGCTCAGCCCGGAGGGGACGGCTGCGGGCATCGCCTTCTATGAGCAGGTGCTGACGTTCGACGATCGTCCGGATCTGCCGCAGGGCAACGGGGTGTGGGACATGGGTTCGGCGGAGGCCGCCGAGATGGCCAAGCTGGCCGAGACCACCTATCGTGACGTCAACATCGGCCTGGCGAACCAGTTCGCCAAGTTCGCAGCCGCCCACGGCATCGACGTGTACAAGGTCATCAATGCGTCGAACAGCCAGCCCTACAGCCACATCCACCTGCCCGGCATCGCCGTGGGCGGGCACTGCATTCCGGTGTACCCGCGGCTGTACCTCTACACCGACCCGGACGCCACGATCGTCCGGACGGCCCGCGAGGCCAACATGACGATGCCCGAGTACACCATCGGGCTGGCCGAGGGTGCCTTGGGTGATCTGGCCGGCAAGACGGTGGCCGTGCTGGGGGCGTCCTATCGCGGCCGGGTCAAGGAGACGGCGTTCTCCGGGGTCTTCCCGACGGTCGAGGGCCTGACGGCGCGCGGCGCGACCGCGCTCGTGCACGACCCGATGTTCACCGACGACGAGTTGCGCGCCCACGGTCTCGAGCCGTACCACCTCGGCGAGCACACGGACGCCGTCATCGTCCAGGCCGACCACCCTGAGTACCGCGAGGTGGGCCCGGCCGAGTTCCCGGGCGTCCGGGTGCTGGTCGACGGACGCCGGGTGACCGACGCCGGGACCTGGTCAGGAGTCAGGCGCTTCGTCGTCGGCGAGGCCTGAGCGCCCACGACTCGTTGTGCCGCCGCCTCAGCCCACGTTCTCCTGGGCCCGACCCGCGCGGCTCAGCGACGCGCCGCGGGCACCGTGAGGACGCCGGCGTAGGGCCCGTCGACCGCAGTGAAGGCGCGGTAGGCGACCTCGAGGTCGGAGCGCGTATCGGTTCCCAGCTGGGCAAGCAGGAGCACAGGCCCGGGTACGCTCGCAGGCAAGCCAGTCCGCAGCGGAGTGGCCACCGAGGCCCCGACCGACTCGAGGGCCTTGCGGACGTCGTCGCCGGCAGGCTGGCCCACAGGGACGACGGTCACTGGGCCGTGCTCCGCCAGGCGCGCGACAACAGCGGCCACCGCCGTCGGGACGGAGGCCGGAGCCATGACGCTGCCCTGACCCGTGATGCGCTCGACATCGTCCCGGTAGCGGAGCCGATTGTCGAACAGCGACAGGACGCCCAGAGCGACCACAGCCAGGGCGCCGAACGCGATCGCGAGCAGGATTGCGGTGGACGCCGACGGGTTGCCGGCTGACAGCTGGGTCACGATCGGCGGGGACGCCGGCTCGTCCACGAGCTTGGCGATCTGAGCCCGTCGCAACGACTCGACGGCGATCTCGCCGGCGAGGTTGGAGTTGTTCGCGGACGGGTTGGCGGCGATCGTGGCCCTGCCCTCTGCGATATTCGCGTCGAGCGCTTCGACAGCCTTCTTCAGGGGAGTCCTGGCGGCCACGTCGTACGTGTCGGCGAGGTCCTTGGCGAAGGCGTCCGCGGCCGCCTTGGCGCGCGCCGCATCCGGGGCGGTGACGCGGAGCGTGATCGAACTACCGTCCGTGGCCGGCGTGGCGGTGATGGCGGACCCCTTCACCGCGTCTCCCAGCCGCACCGCTGTTTCGGGGGCCAGGATCCCGCGGACCAGTTGGTCGACCGGCACCGTCGCGTTCGTCGAGACTGCCCCGAGCGCATCGTTCCAGCGCAGGTTCTGGGTCGACACCACAGCCTGGTACGTCGCCGTGCCGCCGCCGATGGAGGTGATGATGCCGAGCACGGCGCCGACGAGCGCCGCCACCACCGGCACCCACCAGCGTCGCAGGTTGGCGTCCAACGCGCGGTTCATGTCTGTCGTGGCGGGTCCGGGCATGGTGTTGCCTCCTGTGGGTGCAGTGATGGGACGCGGTACTGCGCCTGTGGTGGGGACGGTCACGGTGCGGCTGCGGACTCGTTCGCTGACGAGAACCGCGAACAGGCAGGCGAGACCAGGGATGAGGATGAGCTCGATCAGGACGGCCCGCAGCGACTCGGGGCCGCTCCGCAGGACGGTGACGGGGATGCCTACGGTGGGCAGGATGGCGGCGGGGATCGCGAAAGCGCCACGCAGGCTTCCGGCGGCCGACACTGCGAACCGCTGGATGACAACCATGAGCAACATGAACGTGAGGGCCGCCACGAGGACGCCGACGGGCCCGACGCGCAGCCACCAGGCCGCGACGTAGTGGATCGTGAAGACCTGGTCGCTGGGGGCCTGCATCAGATCGGCGTAGGCGGAATAGCTGTTGGGCGTGAGGGGGGCCCGCACGAGGATCGGATCCTTGATGACGCCGTACAGCGACATGTGGCTGGCCAGCTTCTCGTTGCTCTCCCAGATCTGGAGGAAGACGTTTCCGACCTTCGAGGCGTTGCGGGCCATGCTCTCGATGACCAGCGCCGGGCTGGAGGCGCCTCCCCCTCGGGAGTTACCGATCACTCCGATGGCGAAGACGCCGAGAATTGCCAGGACCGTGAAGTTACGGGTGAGCCGCGCCCTCTCCGGGCGTGGGGCGGGGACGAGGCGCCATCGCAGCCACCCCATGGCGCCGGCGGCCATGACGAGCAGCGGGACCGCTCGGTTGCCCAGGATGCCGTTCTCGCCGATGACCTCGACCGCCAGGGCGACGTACGCGACCCACAGGACGACCTGAGTGACGCGGTTGTACTGGGCCCTGCTCACCTTGAACGACGCCCAGAGGACAAGGCCGCACACGAGCGAGTACGAGGTCAGGATGTTGAGGTACTGGTAGATGCGCAGGAGGCCCGAACTCGCGCCCTCGACCGTCCGTGTCGCGGTGTACAGGCTCGATGCGTCACTGCTGTCGATGAGGCGTTTGACGATGAGGAGCTTGGGGACTGTCGCGACGACGAGGAGGCTGACCATCGCGATGTGCGAGAAGCGTGCCGACAGGGCAGCGAAACTGTTGCGCGCCGTCGGATCGGTGTCGGGGTCGCGCGACAGGACCAGGAAGCCGACGACCGTGATCAGCATGAAGATCGCGTACGACATGAGAGCTGTGGCGTAGTCGCCATCCGGGACGATCAGGAAGAGCTTGTCCTCCATGTACGTGGTGGCGTAGCCGCCGGTCAGGCGTTTCATGATCAGCACCGGGATGGCCCCGACCAGCGTCCAGTACGCGGTGAGGATGAGCACCGTGGCCATCACGGGATCCTTGGTCTTGCGGATCGCGAAGACTGCCAGCACCAGGTAGGCCACCAGCACAACGCAGACCCCCAGGAGCAGGGCGTCGGCCAGGATCATGATCGCGGGTCCGTCCCCATCAAGTCCGCGATGCGCCGGGCGGAGGCCTCGCGGGCGAACTCGGCTTCGACGCGCTTCCGGGCGCGCTCCGTCATCGCCTGCGTGCCGTCCGGATCGTCCAGGACACCCTCGATGCCGCGTCGCAGGGCCTCCGGGTCGCGATCGGCGACCAGGACGCCGCAGCCGTCGAGGATGAGCGTGGGGATGGACCCGGTCCGCGTCGACACCACCGGGCAGCCGTTGGCCATCGCCTCAATCAGGACGACGGGGATGCCCTCCTCCTGCCCGTCATCGGCGCGAATGCTGGGCAGCACGAACACCGGACGATTGTCCATCAGGAAGCTGCGCAGTTCGCCGAGGGGGACGATCCCGTGAAAGACGACCCGATCGGCCAGCCTCCGAGCAGCGACATCGGCCTCGATGGCCTGACGAAGAGGACCGTCTCCCATCAGGTGCAGGGTCACGTCTCGACCCTCGCCGACCAGACGCTCGACGGCGTCCAGCAGGATCGAATGACCCTTCTTCGGAACGAACGCTCCGGCGCAGCAGAGCGTCGTCAGGTCGACAGGTCGTCTGGCGAGTTCGGCGGCGTCCGGCATCCCGACGCCCGTGCGCACCAGCGGCACAGGGGTGGCCGAACCCCACGCCCTGAGTTTCTGCATCATCTGCGTCTCGCCCAGTTCGTCGGCAACCCGCAAGAACTGCGCGGAGCGTGACTTGAGCCGCAGCGCGTTCTCGGCGTCGATATCCCACCGGTAACCGGTGGCGCTCCAGGGGATTCCGGTGATGGCGCTCGCGATCATGGCTGCGGTGGACGTGTGTGCGTACCAGTAGGCGTGTAGGTGATCCACGCCCTCCCGGCGGGCAAGTTCGGCGAGCCACAGTGCCTTGGGTACCACGAGCAGGTTCGTGGCCAGATTGCGTCGGCCACCCGATGCGGCGAGTGCGGACGCGACAGCGCCGAGGCTCCGTCGAGGGTGGCGAACGAGGGTGCGAAGCGCATCGCCCAACACCCGTGGGGACAACAGGGTCTCGGCGCGGACCCGCCCGATGAGCCCGGACGACACCGCCCGCTCATTCGGCGCCTTCTCTGCCAATCTGATCGGGACCACCAGGAGGTCGACGCCCTGCGCGAGCATCGTCTCCAGTTCCTCCTGGACGAATGCCTCTTCCGTCGTCGAGAACGGGACGCGCGAGGTGACGGCCAGCAGTCGCTTCCCCGTCATCGGGCGGCCCCGCGGCGCATGGCCTCGACCATCGCGGGAAGGGAATCGCGGACATGCCGGGTGGGCGTCCAGCCGACGGCTGCGGTGAGCGCGCTGTTGTCGAGGTGCACGGTCGCCGGGTCGACGCCCGTTGACTCCTGCACGGTCACGGGGACCGGCCTGCCCAGGGTGGTCTCCAGCGCTTCGACCAGGTCCCGGAGACTGACCTGCTCTGGGCCGCCCACCGCGAAGGCACCGCCGACCCGCGCCTCGATGACGGCGCGCACGGCGTCCGCCAGGTCGTCGACATGCAGGAAGTCGCGGCTGGTCTCGGGCGAACCGAAGATGCGGATCATGCGGCCCGCCAGGGCGGATGCCGTGAAGACGGTGACGGCGCCCAAGCCCTTGCCCGGATCCTGGCCCGGCCCGTAGACGGCGGAGGGCCGAAGAACGGTCAGGACGTAGTCGAAGGTCTCGGCATTGGCGAGCGCGAGAGCCTCTGCCATCCGCTTCGCCCAGCCGTAGGCGGGCGGCTCACGGTCGCTGTTGAGGGTGACGGACCCGCCGCCGGTGCTCAGGAACACCACCTGCTTGACGCCGGCGATCCCCGCCGACAGCAGGGCATTCAGCGTCGGAGTGAGTGAATCGCGAACCTGGCTGCCGTAGTCGATGCCCGCGCTCCGTGGATGCCCCGCCCAGGCGGCGTGCACCATCACCTCGATGCGGCGCGCCCGCATCTCCGCGGCCAGCAGGTGAGGATCGGACAGGTCGCTGACGATGTCGATGTCGCCGAGAAACCGTTCCAGGGTGATGACGCGATGGCCGGCCGTGGCCAGCGACTCAACGACCCGGCTGCCGATGAATCCTCCGGCTCCGGTGACCAGCACCCTGCTTCCTGCCGGTACTGCTGGCATCGTCATGTGGCCTGATCCTCCGGAATGGGGTGCCGGGCCCTGTCGGGGCCGCCGGGGCACTCGTGGCTTCGGCGGTCATCCTACCGGACCCTCCTCCGGCGTCGATTCGGGGACTCCGTCGCGGGCGCCGGCTGTCGGGCGCTCGGCGGCTGGCTGACGCCTCCGCCGATACTCGGCGTACGCCAGCAGAGCCACGATCGTCGCGAACTGGGCCGCCGCGATCGGCTGGCGCAGCCAGGTCGAGTGGGACGCGGTGAGCAGCGGCCACGTCAAGGCCTGGACTGCGGCCGCATAGGGGATCGAACGTTCCAACGGCGTCCAGGTGCGGTCACGTGACCAGCGAATCCCGATGACGATGGCAGTGATCAGGAGGGCCAGCAGCACTGCGAGCGTCACGACGCCATAGTCGGCGCCCACCTCGACAAGCCCGGAGTGCGGATTGTTCAGGGTCTCGTACCGGTAGGGATCCTGCGGAAGCAAGGACCAGGTCCCGAAGCCACCGGGCCCGGCCCCCATGAAGGATGTCTGTTGGAGGATCCACCCGCCTGAGCGCAGCAGCTCCAGGCGCACCCAGGACGAGGAGCCGGCAAGGCTGAACTCGGACAAGGCGTATGCCCCCTCGCCGAGGAATCCCTCCACGAGGGGGACTTTGGCCAACACGCCGACGACGAACGCGATGATGCCGACCGCCGTGAGGATGCGTCCCGTGCGCGCTGCAAGCCCCCACACGAGCAGGCCGAGCAGGACGCCGACGAGAGCCAGCCTCCCGCCCGTCTGCACCAGCAGGTAAAGCAGGAGTAGCCCGAGCGCAGGGATCACCCAGCGGACGAATCGGGGCGCGGCCTGGAAGGCGACCGGCAGGAGCAGGATCACGATCCCGCAGTGGTACGCGTAGAGATTCGGATTGTCGAAGAAGCTCGCCACCTGGTCCACCCACGGCATGCTCTGTGCGATGGCCAGGCCCGGGAGGTTCTTCGGCAGATGCTGGTTGGTGAGGATTTCCCACACGGCCACGGGTGCAGCGACGACGCCGCTGGCCACCCACCCGGCCACCAGCAGCACGATCGACCGCTCTCGTCGGGCGAGGACGGCGGCGGCGAGGGAAAGTAGGATGAGGATGATCGCGTTCAGGAAATCGGTGGCCGACGTCTGGGCGCGGTACCGCAGCAGGCCGATCAACCCGAACAGCACGAACGATGAGGCGAGGACGGCCATCGCTGTCAGCACTCGAGTGCCGGCGAGTCGGCGGTCGACGACGATCACGACCGCTGCCGCCGCGACAAGGGCGAGGACGACCCACCGGAAAGGCATGAGGATCCCGCCCGGTAGGTAGAGGGCGACGGTCGCCAGGAGGGGCAGCGCCGCAAGCAAGACGTCCGTCGCCAGTGGCAGGCGTCCCGACGGAACGGAGGCGGACTCTGGCACGGCGGCCAGTCTAGGGTGCCGGCCCGCCAACAGCGTCGGCGGGCAACCGCCTCGCTCGGGCTCCGCTCGGCAGCTGTACCGTCAGCCGTCGGTCAGGACGGCGAGGAAGTCGCGCGCGAGGGCGTCCATATTGTGGTGGGCAGACACATAGTCGATGCTGCGGCGTCCGCGCTCGGCGACGTCCTCGGGTGACAGCCCGACGGCTTCCCGGATGGCTGCCGCGATGCTGGTGGGGTCCTCGGCTTGGGCACGCAGGGCGGTGCCTGCGTAGAACAGAGGCGAGTGATCCGTCGCGAACGCATCGACGATCGGGACGCCCGTCAGCAGGTAGTCGAAGATCTTGTTCGCCGACACGCCGTGCTCGTAGAGCCGCGAGCGCTTGGAGCCGATGTAAAGGGCGTCCATGCGCCGCAGGACGTCGTTCACCTGAGCCTTGGGGACGGATCCCGCGAAACGCACGTCCGCTTCGAGGCGATGGGCCTGCGCCTCCAGTTGGGGGCGCAGGACGCCGTCACCCATGAGCACCGCTGTGACGGGTTCGGCCTTGAGCAGGGCCATGGCGTCCACGAAATCATCCATCGCGTTCGAGGTCGCCATGCCACCGGCGTAGCCGACCACCTTGCGCCCGGAGGCGTGCAGATCGTCCAGCAGCGAGAGGAGGTGGGCGGGGGCGGGGCTGGGAGGAACTCCGACCTCAACGCCATTGGGGATGTGCACCACGGGGGTGTCGATCCCGAGGGCGCGCACGTGCGGCTCGAGGTTCGGCAGGATCGAGATCACGGCGTCCGAGCGGCGGTACGCCGACCGCTCGGCCGCCGCCATGAGCGCCATCAAGGGGTGCCGGGGGCTGTAGCCGCCGAGTTCGATCGGCGTGAGTGGCCAGACGTCGTGCACCTCGTGGACCAGCTTCGCGCCTGCCGATCGAGCCACGCGCTGCGCGAACCAGGTGTCCATCGGGTACGTGGAGGACGCGATCACGACGTCCGGACGCAGCGTCTGCGCGATCGTCCGGGCTGACCGGATTCCTTTGCCCACGAACTCGACCCAGGTCAGGACGCGGTCCAAGCCGTTGCCCTGGTACTCGCGGGTCTTGATGAACCGGAACGGCACGCCGTCGATCAGTTGAGGCTCGCCGTCTCGCGTGACATCGGGGTTGATACGGCGGAGGTGGCTGAAACTCGCGGCGATGATCGTGACCTCGTGGCCGGCGGCGATCCAGCGTTGGGCGAGAGCGTGCGGCCGGAACTCCATGCCGAGCGAAGGGCCGCCGGCGTAGTGGTCGATATAGCAGATGCGCATGCTAGGTCGATTCCGGGCGGACGAGTTCGACGCCTTCCAGGCCCTCGGCGGCCGAGAGTTGGGCATGCATGGCGGCCGCGGAGGCATTCCGCTGCCTCGTGAGCTTGGCCATCGACTCCGGGTCCCAGCCGTCGACGGTGTCCAGTTCCGAAGGCTCGAGCGGCGGCACGGCGACCCGGAAGATCAACTCGTGCGATGTGGACGTGCGGTCTTCGTCGTCGGAGAACAGCACCTCGTGCATCTTCTCGTTGGGACGCAGCCCGGTGAAGACGATCTTGATGTCCTTGCCCGACCGGGCGATGAGGCCTTTGGCCACGTCGAGGATACGGACGGGCTCGCCCATGTCGAGCACCAGCACGTCGCCCGGACGCCCGATCGCGCCGGCCTGGATCGTGAGCTCGCAGGCCTCGGGGATCGTCATGAAGAACCGGGTGATGTCGGGGTGCGTGACCGTCAGCGGGCCGCCCGCGTCGATCTGCGCCGTGAAGGTGTGCAGCATCGAGCCGCGCGAGCCCAGCACGTTGCCGAAGCGGACCGACAGGTACGTCTTGCCGGTCTTGTCGGCGAAGTGGGCCGTGAGTTCCTCGGCCAGCCGCTTGGTCTTCCCGAGGACGCTGGTGGCGTCCGCCGCCTTGTCGGTGGAGATGTTGACGAAGCGCTTCACGCCATACTTCTCGGCCGCGCGCAGGACGTTGAGGGAGCCCAGCACGTTGGTCTTCCAGCCCTCGTAGGGGTATTGCTCGAGCATCGGCAGGTGCTTCAGCGCCGCCGCATGGAAGACGACCTCGGGGCGATGGTCGGCGAACACCTTGTCGAGCGCCTCGGCGTCCCGGATGTCGCAGAGCACCATGTTCGGGGTGTCGAGCAGGCCCTGCTTGAAGATCGACAGCTGGGTGCCGTGCAGCCCCGACTCGTCGCGGTCGAGCATGACCAGTTCCTTGGGCCCGAAGCGGTGCACCTGGCGTGCCAGCTCGGACCCGATCGAGCCGCCGGCCCCGGTGACCAGGACGACCTTGCCCTGAAGGTAGCCGGAGATCTCGGACAGGTTCGTGTGGATCTGCGCCCGACCGAGCAGGTCGGTCACGTCGAGCTGGTGCAAGGCCGACAGCTTGACGCGTCCGCCGACGATGTCGCGGGTCGGCGGCATGACCAGGGTCTTCAGGCCCGCTTCGTCCGCAAGAGCCGATACGTCGCGCATGAGGGCACGAGACGCGGTGGGGATCGCGACGATGAGCGTCGACACCCCGGCTCGGCGGGCCTCCTCGACCAGCTTTGATCGGTCGCCCAGCACGCGCGCACCCGACAGATGCAGGTTCCGTTTCGCGGGGTCGTCGTCGATGTACCCCACGATCTCGAACGGAGAGTCGGGGTCGTACTCGAGCAGGCGTCCGAACTGCTGGCCCGCGATGCCGGCGCCGTACACGAGCACCCGCTCGGCCTCCACGGCGTGTCCGCTGCGCGTGAGCGTGCGGAACATGAAGCGTCCCGCCGCCATCAGCGCGAGCGCCGCGAACGGGACGGTGAACGTCACCACCCGGGGGTACCCGCGGGGCGCCCAGAGGGCGAACCCGATCCCCAGCACGACGCCGATACCGAGGGTGCTGAGAGCGAGGAGAAGGGCCTCCTCGAACGACGCGACACGGTGGCGCCCGCGATACAGCTTGGTGACGAGACCGATGCCGATCTGCAGGGCGATGGCAGCCACGGCGTACCACAGGACTACCTGAGTGTCGGCGTTGGTCAGGCTGAGGCTGTAGCGCGCGATGACGAGGGCGATCGCGGCAATGGCCCAGCTGAGCGCATCCCAGGCGGCGAGTCCGGTGCGCAGCAGGCCCGTTCGAGTGGTCGTGGGCACGTGAACCTCCGTCGGAGCGCTGGATCGACGCGATTCTACCGTCGCCACCGACCGGGACGCCTACGCGTCCGGCGGGTCGGACGTGGGCCGACGCGCTGTCACGAAGGTGCGCAGGGTGCGCAGCCACGGCACGACGGACCCCGCGGCGAAGGCGAACGCCACCCCGATGTCGAGGAGGTGATCGGCAGGCTGGGACTGCCGCCACCACGACAGCCCGGCGATGATCGCGACCGCGAAGGCGAGCCAGGCCATCAGCCCCGCCCAGCGCTGGCCGTTGAAGCGCCAGGCGAGCGCCATCAGGCTCAGGGACGTCACCGCGGCCCCGGCGAGGTACCCGACGGCGATGCCGAGGATGCCGAGGCGGGGCATCAGGATCGCCCAGCACCCGAGTGCCGTGCCGAAGCCCGCCCAGGACAGCAGCATCGAGTACCACATGTTCCGCTGCGGCCCGCTCGTGATGGATCCGATCGCGGGGCTCGCGACGTTCTGAAGGAGCAGCGCGAGGCAGAAGGCCGGCAGGAGGCGACCCGATTCGGGGTACCTGCCGACCCACAGCAGGTCCATGATCGGGCGCGCCGCGATCGCCATGGCGCCGAAGATCGGCACCAACGCCGCGATGAAGCCGCGGGTGGCCAGATCGGTCGTTCGGCGCAGCCGCTCGGCGTCCCCGGCGCCCTGGGCCTCGGCCATCGACGGGAACAGCACGAGCGTCATCGCGCCGGCGATGATCGAGAGGGGCGTGACCGTGTTGAGGGCCGGGGCGTACTCGCCCGCCGCAGCGGTGGAGATGCTGCCCGCGGCGAGTTGGGACACCTGGAGCATGCCCGCGCTGGCCATGCTCCCGAGGGCGCCGAACGTGACGAACTTGTCGATCTCCGAGCGCAGGGCCCGCTCGGGACGTCCGTGGGCTGTCCAGGGCCAGCACAGCAGCGTGTAGACCCCCATCGCGAGCGTCAGCGGGAGGGTCAGCAGCATGTTGTGCACCCCGGCGGCCAGCAGCACCGCCGTGGCCCCGACGCCGATGACGCTGGTCACGACGTCGATCCGGGTCCCGCGGGCGACCTGGCCGGCTCCGAAGTGGATGCCCCGCGCGAACTGGGAGGTGCCGACGGTGATGAGCATCGCACTGATGCAGAGCCCCTCCCAGACGGGCCGGCCGTAGTAGAGAGCCCAGACAGCGGGCGCGATCCCGGCCAGCACCGCGGTGACCTGCAGCACCCGGACCCCGAGGTGCCGCGCGACCGCGTAGATCTGGGCGTCGTCGCCCTTGCCGCGGGCGCGCGCGATGAACTTGGACGCCGCACTCTGCGCGCTGGACGGCCAGAACGTGTTCAGGTAGAACGCGAGGGCGGACGCCGTGGCGACCAGGCCGAACACGACCTTGCCCGCGAAGATGCTGATGAGCCAGTTGGAGGCGAACCGGGTGCCCCCCTGCAGGCCGATGGTGACCATCGACAGGATGCCCTTGTGCGCGGTTCGCGTCGGTGCGGGGTTGTCGAGTTCGACCGGCGAGAACCTCATGACAGTCCCCCGAGGCGCGCCGAAAGGGCGGTCAGTCGCTCAGCCTCGCTCTCGAAGTCGAAGCGCTCCGCCACCGCCGCGCGCCCGCGGCGTCCGAGTTGGGCGCAGCGCTCCGGGTCGGCCAGGAGGTCGCCGAGGGTCCGCGCGGCGGCGTCCAGGTCGTCGGGCAGGAAGATCCCGGCACCCAACCCGCCGAAGCGGTCCCGCCAGAACGGGAAGTCGCTGGCGGCGAACGGGACGCCCGCGGCCATGTACTCGAACAGCTTGGTGGGCAGCGAGTTGGTGTAGTTCGGCAGGGGCTGCAGGAAGATCAGGCCGACCTGGGCGGACGCCACGAGCGCGGGCACCTCGGCCGGCGGCACCAGGCCGACGTGCCGGACGGCGTCCGGGTCGAAGCCGGCCACCTGCTCGCGCGCGTCGGCCAGTACCCGGCCGGCCAGCACCAGGTGCACGTGGGGGAGCCGCTCCCTGACCCGGTGGGTCAGTTCGACCATGAACGACAGCCGGCGCTCCTCGGACAGATCGCCGACGTAGACGAGGCGTCCAGGGACGGGGGCGGGATCGCGGTCGTACTCCGACAGCCAGGGGTAGTTGCGGACGAGCACGGTGTTCGGGTTGTCGTACAACTCGGCGATCGACTCGGTGGCGGCGACGATGCCGT
>WBZS01001984.1_pt1 | contig 13940 bp, 14 predicted proteins | sample 5204201 | NCBI WGS metagenome assembly WBZS01 (sample SAMN12344357, study PRJNA552823) | activated sludge metagenome | biome: Activated sludge suspended growth; feature: Nitrification reactor; material: Wastewater; isolation source: activated sludge from nitrification reactor of wastewater...
ATTACTGGCGTACCGAATGGGCTACTAATCTTCAAAATTCAAGTTCATTCAAGGCCCAAGCTATCCCATTTCTTGCTCTTTGGACAGTTTGGCTAGTGGCCGAAGCTGTACACGCGCCGCACGAGCTAATCTTCAATTCCCAAAAATATGCATTTGTGACCGACTTAAGTTGGTTGACTGCCAGCGCTGGTCAAGGCGGCGCTCTTTTCGCTGAGTCCATTGCAGGGAAAATATTGAATTTTTACGAAGGCCGGGCATTGTTGTTCAGTATTTCGCTGTATATCTTTGATCTTCTTTGAGAAGGGACCAGTCTAAAAATGTCAAGTCAAGGAGAACATAGTAGCTGGGACACCGCTTTCGGACCTTATAACCGAGCACATTGGATCACTCTAGCGGACATGATTGTTTCTGACAAGCAAGTCAGCAGGTCTGAGGCTGGCTGGGTACGATTTGCGTCAGTGGCTTTCGAGAACGTGTTATTTGATAATTGCTTACTATTTGAGTGTAGTTTTGTCAATTGCACATTCTCTAACTGCTGTTTCCACAGCACCGTGTTGAGCGGAAATGTTGGCGGTAGTGTGGTGATGAAAGCGTGCGACATTCGTGGGTCTACAGTTGACCTTAAGCCAATAGATGGAAATGCCTTGCTGAATCTAGACTTGTGCACCGTCGAATCACCCATCGATCTTTCACCAGAGTTATGGCGATTTGCGACGGTTTCGCGATTGGTCATTGCAACGATAGAGTCTGAGCATTCGGTTTCTGACACTTTCTGGAATTCCTTCCGGAATTCTTATCGAGATGCGCGTTTATTCATGCACCATCTAACTGGATTGAGGCGAGTAATAAATGATAACAGCGCTTCTTATGGCGAGCCAGCATCCTTGCTCTTAGATGATCTTGAAAGGCTTTTGAAACAAAGTTACCTAGGAGAAGGCAATTAATTGGCATGCGCCGTTTATTTTAGACATACTATTCGAAACTAATGAAAGGAATGTATGCCAAGAAAAGGGGCTTTCGGTACGCGATGAGGTGCGGCAGCAGATCTTAGACCGCCGCAAAAATTCCATCATCTCAAGAATTCAGTCGAGGGGTTAAAGCAGGGATTACTCCAAGGACAACTTTGGACCTTGTTCAGAAAAACCACATGCTCGGAGCCCGCAGGTTCGCTAAACCCGCCAATAAAAATCAGCCCTTTGGAAAGAGCTGAAGGGATGGATTGAATAGGTTTGGTTTAGCCTTTCTCAAAATGCAAACCAGACACTTCGTTCCTGACTATCCTACTAATCAACCGGTCTACCGTGGGATTGTGGGTTGAGAACGTCGGCTTCTTGTCCGGCGCCCTTCGAGAAATCGCCATATTCGTATTCGAGTCAACCTAGTAACCCAAAGTCGCCCTCGACGCGAGCACACCCCGTAGTACATCCTTGTGTTGGAACTCTGGCATTCTTTAAACTCCTGGGAACTTGCTCTCCTAAGTTGGGTCAAGTTGACCAGATTGCTAGGGCCCAAACCCGAGGATGCGGGTTTTAGAGAATCTAACGCAGAAGGCAGTTCTTGAATGCGAAATGTGTTTAAAGCGAAGCTTCAAGTACACTCCGGCCTTGATCTATAGTCCGAGGCAGTACTTAGCCTTGCTCCAGGAAATGCAAAACTCAGTCCCGGAGGACGTGAGGTCAGTTTTGATATCTGGATTTTATGGCTCGACATCACTTTTTCGATCCTTTAAGAAGTGATGTCAACCAGGTCCAGACATTGGGACTGCTCGCTTTCAATTGATCTGATCGGCGGCACGGCAAACGAGCACGATCGCCCATAGCGTACAAGCTCCCTTTTGCTAAGGAACAATGGCGACAGGGAACCGGGTCTGAGTTCGCCACTCGAAAGTATCGTCGCTCGAGTGGCAAATATCGCAGCGATTGCATGTCTGCCTCGTTTTCGAATAGTCCAGTAAACATCATAAGAATGTCATTCACTGCGGGTGCAACGGAGAGCACATTTAGAGCCATGACACTGGGCTCCGGTACATCACGAAGCCCCTCCGCGCCAAAATACCCCTGCCTAACGCGGTCATCAGCGCTTAAGCCCTCCAGTTGCAGTTTGGCTGCTGGAATAAGTCCCTGACAACGAAGGCAGCCTCCGCCACTGTACGGCATGACGACCCTTGTTTCCACCTTTATTTCAACGATTTCACCTGTCGTTTCGGCCGGTTGAATATCTACTCCTACATGGAATCCTGGAATCAGGTACTGGTGGCACAGTGAATTGAACACGTTTCGGCTAGAGAAATTGTCTCCCGCAAGAAAGAGCACATCGCACCCAAATCAGTTGCTTGGCGATCGATTCGTCGCAGACATCCCCCTGAATGGCTATAAAGGTGATGTTTGGATTGGCCCGCTTGGCGACCCGCTGGGCGATCTTGACCTTCGGTTCGTTGACCTCGGGAATATCCTGATAATTTGTTGTCTGAGGAACAAGTCCATTTTCCAGGAGCAAGCCTCGATCTGCCCAAAAACAGTCGGGAGCCGCAAATGGATATCCAACTGGTGCGATAAATCGTACCGTGGTCTCATTCTGGTTCCAGCCTGGTGGCAGAACCACGTTGGGAATTGTAATTAGGTGGGCCCCGCTGGGCAGGGGACGTCCCTCAACGGTTGAATGATAGACGCGGACCAATTCTTTAAGATCACGCTCTATGGGAGTCATTTGCAGCCGAACGTCGCTGGCGGTACTACATAAAACTGAAGGGGTGGCTCTACATTCAAATTGACTGTGTCATGGTCAGAAATGACTCTATCTTGCTCACCATGCCTTCCCTCTTCCACCAGCTGGTATGAAGGATCGAAGTCAGGAATTCGCTGAGCGAACTGTCCGTACTTTCATATTTCTTGCCATCAACAAAGTAATGGAATTTCTTTTCGTGGTGCTGGACACTAGCGTCCGCCTGCCCACTTTGTGGCGAATCATTGTTTTCGTTCACACGTTCCTCCGTGCGGCATCGCCGCAATCCTTAGTCACAGGATACCGAAACCCTGCAATTGGCCTCAGCCTCGCCATCGGGGTCGGAACTCGCATGGAGGCAAGGTGAGTCGATTCGATACTCTTGTAAACGGCACTTAAACGGCAAAGTACCAATAGTCGATCTCTTGTGGGCGGTTTTTTGGGGTCCCTGAATCTAATGAGTGGCTGCCGCAATAGGACTCGAACCTATGACCCGCTGATTAACAGTTCCTTCCCACCACAATTGTATTGTGGTGGGTCGCCACCAAGCTAGTCCGAGAGCCAAGCCAGGCAGAGTCGGAAGTATTCCCCCAGCTCGTAGAATCGGCAATCCTCGGATAGGCGAGCGGACGACCACGGATATTTCTCCATCGCTCGCAGATTCCGGCCCTCATCGGATTTAAATTTAGATAGCGCGAATGCAAGCCCAAAACACCCGCTCTCCCTTGAACAGAATGGAGGCAAATCGAGCACCGGACGTGCAATGAATGCGTCGCCTGACGATTACTTGAGCAAACTTCCGCGAGCCGCGAGATTGGCTTCGTGGCTACGAACTTTACAACAACTAATCCAACCGCTCCTCGTCGTTCTGCTCCATTTGATATGGAGCCTGGTTTCTATGAACCGGCTGGCCTCTGGCTCTACGGGAATGTGCGCTTGCTCGATGGCTGCATCGCTCATGTCGGCTCCTCTCTGGGTACTCCGTTCCCTTCTCCCTCCGAGCTCGATGCCATCGAATGCGAAGCCGAGCGCCTCGTTCTCGGTGGCAACACCCTTGTAACGGGCGTTCATAACCCTGCTCATCAACGCGCGGCTGTCGTGCCGCTTCGCTGGGGTGCACCCCGAATCCTCATCCTGTCCGGAGGCTTCAAACACCACCTTGGCGAGACCCTCAAAGAAGAGCCCTTTCGAGCTGCGCGCCTTTGGCGTTACCAGTTTGATGCCCGAACTGATCTGGTCATATCGCGCAGAGCACCAGACAAGAAACCTACGTTCTCAAGCCACAACCCCACGGTCGATCGATTGATCTCCAGGTTAGTGAGAAACGAAGTCCCGGGGTTGCTCTTTGAACAAAAGCGAGCCTACTAACTAGTGACTTATCCCTTTTCAGCTTCGTTCATAGAAGCTGATTTTCTTATCCCCTGAAGCTTACTGGCGGTCTAGGAATTCTTTTTTGAAGTAGGGGTTATCGGTGTCTGAGGTGCCGGTGAGGAAGTGGACCGGAACGCCGAGTTGCTTGAATGCCGCACCTAGGACTCTCTCCCAGCTTTGGGAGCCTACTTTGTCTCGTGGCAATCGCTCCGGCGTTAGGTAGCCGTGTTTGATGAGCAATCCGATCTGTTCGCGGGTGGCGGAGAAGGCATTGTACTGGATACCGGAGAAGCTGCCGAAGTCTAGGCGGTTGAACTCGGGGAAGCGGGCGTGTATCCAGTCGTAGTTCACTTGCTTCAATCCAAACCAGGAAGGAGTGATGGCTGAGAGAGCGTAAACGCCATCGTCTTTGCCGAATAGGGCAGCTGGATCTTCGACTATTCGCATGTCGCGAATTTCAATGGAGTCGTGGATGAGGAGGTAGCGCTCGGCGGGGTGATGCTCGTAGGCATGTAGAAGTCCGCCGATTTCATAGGTGGGGCCGAAAGAGTTCTTCTCAATATTACTTACTCCAACAAAGCCGCTCAAGTCTGTTGATCCATTGTCAATGATTACGTAGTGAGACAAACCCTCAACCGTGGCACCCAACGATCTTGTCGGATTGTACGTTGGAAGGATGACCAGTGGGCTGGAAGCAAAAAGCATCGGTGAGTTTTCCGCTATCTGGGTTTATTCTAACTTCCAAAAAGATGCGTCTGCTTCTGCTATCGCAAAGTTGCCACTTCGATCAATTTGCATTAAGAGAGCGATCACTACTTTACAAAGTGCAACTTTGACTGGCTTTTCAAACTCTAGAATCAATTCCTTCATTAATAGTGAGTACGGCCTCCCGTCGGGACGTGATACTCGATTGTCAATTGTTGAGAAACAATATTCAACTGACTCGCAAAGTGTATATAGGCGCAAATCGGGAACGGGTAGAAAATATCGCGCTCTTGCGATTGCAGGAAGAAGTAGAATTTCATCTCTTGGTTTTACTACCATAAATGCACTTGCTAATTCGCAAAGCTGGGTGCTGGTCAGTTGCGTCCAATGTCTCGATGCAAGCCGATCCAACACCAACTTTTCGTCTTCATGCCCCTGACCCGGCGTTGCTGCATATGGATAACTGGAGAACGAAGGCAGTTGTTCTAAAGGTTCCAAATCGGCCGGCGAAAGAAATGTGATCATCTTGGGAGTTTATTGAGGCAGTTACGTAGCGCACGTCTGCGGGCCTCTACTTCGTCTTGATGGACCTGGTTACCCCCGTTCCAACAGCGATTGTCGCGGTCCTCCCTTGCTGCAATGCACCGCTTGATATTGTTTATGATCCTTTGGATCGCCTTAGAATCTTCAGGAAAAAAGAGTGGATATGGAGAATTGCAACTGTACCGCCTAAGAGGATCATCGCAAAGTCTATGCATTTTTTCGCTCAACTCCCTTTCCATTTCATCCGAGCAATTCTCCCGGTCGCGGTCCCCAGGCTGTGGACAAAACGGGATTGGAAGAGGGACGCGGTCTGGAGTCGGTATGCGCCCTGGGTCTCGTGATGGGTTGGAGGGTTTGACCGGCTTGCCTGTGGGCCTCCCAGGTCTGTTTGAGGGTCTTCCAGGCCGACCCACGGGTCTCCCAGGACGACCTATTGGCCGACCTGGGCGCGGAGTCGAAGGGAATGGGCGTAGATCGGTAGTTGGATACCTGCCCCCTTCACGTGATTCTCTTAGCCATCGAATCGCATCATCAATTCCATCAGCAAGCGCCCTGCGCAACTCTGGGTACCTCTCCAGCAACCAAAGCATATATAACACTGTTAGCCCAAGAGCCAATGCCACGAACGCGATTGCTGCCAAGCTAAGACCAAAAATCAGTACGTCAGTGCCCAACGGATCAGTGTAGGTTGTTGGATTTCCATTGACATATCCATAAGGTGACTGCAGGGGCCACAATGGATCGACCGATGTCCAAACTCCCGGTCCTGTCGCATACTTTCTCGCGACATTGTCTTGCTCAGAATAAGCAAGTCCAGTTCGCCTACTCTGTGTGCTACCATTCCAGAGAAACGTCGGGTCGGGGTCAGTGCCTGTTTTGGCATAGACGTCGCCGTATGGTTTGTAGCGATAGGTATTCTTTACGGCGCAAGTTGAATCCACCGTTGCAGTCACTGATCCAAGGGCATCCATCAGGTAATCAGTTTGCGTTCCGCCTGTGTTCTGGCCAGCTATTCTACCATTGATAACGTCAAAGTTCGTTACTGGCATCTCACGTTCGCTCCTGAATTTTGTTGCTGCCATCCCACACAAACGTAGTGATAGCACTGCCATTTAGTTGTGCGCGCATCAGGCCATCGCCATCATATATAAAACTGTTGATAGTGTGCCCTGTTTCGTGCACTTTGAGCCGGTTTTCCTTGTCATAGCTCATGCTGACCGAAGTCGACGGAGTCTGAACCTTATTGAGATTGCCATTGGAATCATACAGATATGTTGAAGTCGCTAGACCCTCATGGCTGAACTTGAGTTGTCCAGTCGCTAAGTATTCCCACGTGACCTGTGATCCTGTTTCCGATGAGGATGTTCGATTGTCCATCCTGTCATAACCGTAGTTGTAGGTATGCGTGTTCACGCCAGTAGTTGCATCTTGCGTTAGCCGATCAACTGAGTCGTAGGCATAAGTTGTTCTAGGGCCCGCCGAATCTAATACAACAGTTCGATTTCCATTTGGATCGTATGCAAATGTAAATCTTTGTCGCAATGATCCTGACCCGTCCTCATCGATTTTCGAGACAATCTGCCCCGTCAAATCAAAGGTGACCTTTCTCACAAGGCCAGACTGATACAATTCCGTCGTAACTCTACCAACGGCATCGTACAGTATTGTCGTAAAATTTCCGCCCTGGTTGATTAGAAGCGTGTTAAGTCCATCCGGATCATACACATACGTCCTGATTCCACCATCCGGATCAATAAGTGCAGTCCTCTGACTTGCTGCGTCGTAACCGTAGAATTGCGCCAGATTTCCCGGATCAGTTTTGCCGGTCAATCGGTCTAGGGCGTCGTATGTATACGTCGTAACACCCGTGGAGTCTTGCATTGTAACCCGATTCCCAACAGCGTCGTAGCCAAACGTGACTCGTGTTGAGTCGGCGTACACCGTGGTAACCAAGCGGCCCGCACTATCGTAACCATAGGTAGTGAGATCACCATTCGGAAACTGCCGAGTCTTCTGATTACCTGCCGCATCGTAGCTATAAAGAGTTACCTGGTTGCCCTGATTTCTAATCCGGATCATCTGATTGCGCGCATCGTAACCCATCGTAGTCGCACCGCCCAGAGCATCGGTAATTGTGACGTTTCGACTGTCTGCATCATAAGAATATGTCGTCTTCATCACGATCGATGAGAGCGAAAGATATGCCTTGGAAACTGTTCGCAATCGGTTTAACTCGTCATAGGTTGAAGTTACGCGGTAACCTCTGGCATTTTGGACTTCAGTCTGATTGCCCACAGCATCATAAGAGAACGTGATACTGTATCCGAGCGCGTTCATAATCGCTCTTTCACGCCCTACTTCGTCGAAGACCATTGTATTTATTGCGCCAATTGCATCGAGAATTGATCTAGGCTGGTTTAGTGGATCGTAAGTATAGGTGGTGACGTAGCCAAGCGGACTCTGAGAAGCTGTGATGTTACCGACGGCGTCGTATGTCGTAGTCGAAATTCTGCCTAGCTCGTCGGCAAAAGAGACAATTCTACCGTTTGCATCATACGCATAGGTTGCCAGTCCATTTAGTGCGTCTTCGGAACTCTTGAGGCGCCCAGCGTTGTCATAGGTGCTCGTAGTCACATAGCCACGCGCGTTCTTTGTTGATATTGATTGGCCGCTGAGGTCGTGTGAGTACGTTGTCCTGTTGCCCAGCCCATCAATGTTTGCGATCACAGAATCGGACGCTGCGGCATAGACATTTTCATCTGTGTGGCCCAGCGGATCGGTAAGTAACGTCAGATTTCCATTCAGATCGTAAGCATAGGTTGTCGCATTTCCAAGCTGATCGATTGTTGTTACGACTTGACTCGCTGCGTCGTAGACCGACGTGGAAATGAAACCCATTGGGGTGCATATCGACACTTCCCGCCCAAGCGCATCATAAGAAGTAGTTGTACGGTTGCCTAGTGCATCTGCCATGGCTATCGTGTCCCGGGCGTTGTAGATATATGTGCTGCTATTTCCGCGAGCGTCAGTAACAGTTGATAGTCGGCCAGCATTGTCATAGGCATAGGTAGTCCGATTTCCAAGTGCATCAACGTCCGCTATTTTTTGTTTAGCCGTGTTGTAAGCGACCGTGGATACGCGCCCAAGCGCGTCCATCACGGAAACCAGATCACTCATGTTGTCATAGGCATAAGTTGTAATGTAACCAAGCGCGTTCTGGACCGAGATCCGGTTGTTGAACCTTCCGTAAGCATAGGTTGTTCGGTTACCAAGAGGATCGATCTCAGCCTGAATGAGGCATCCATCATAGAGATAGCGGGTCATTTCACCAGCTGGATTCGTCATGCTGATAATGTGGTCTGCCGCATCATAGGCGTACGTAGTCACGCGCCCAAGTGGATCAGCTGTACTTACGACGCGGTTCAAGTCATCATGAGCGTTCGTGGTGATCGCTCCATCGGAGCTTACTAGGCTAGCCACGTTGCCGAAGGCGTCATAGTTATAGGTTGTAACAAGCCCTCTTGGATCGGTCCGACTGCGCATCTGCCCATCGCCATCGTAGCTGTAGAGCGTTGCGCGTCCGAGGGGATCGGTTGAGCGGATCAACCGGCGGGTCGCTCCGCCACTGTCGTACTCGTATGTGGCAACGTCGTTCAAAGCGTTGATAACAGTGGTGAGATTCCCGAACCCGTCGTACTGGTACGTTGTGCGATTCCCCAGCGGGTCATCTGAAACTGCTACTTTCGAGAATGTTGAATCATAGACAACGCTGAATAACACGCCAGCGGGAGTCTCCATTTGAGTCCGCAAGCGATTCGCGTCGTAAACATACGAAATTCTATAGCCCTCAGGCCGATCAACATAAACGACATTGCCAAAGCCGCCATCTCGCACGTAGGAAACTCTGGCTCCGCTTGGCCACGTTTCTATGCTGGTATCAGCCCCGGGGTCAAAGCTATATGCCCACTCACCAGGACCAGCAGCCATAGTAGTGACTTGACCAGCTGTGTTGTAGCCATATGTGGTGCGATATCCGCGAGGATCTTCAATGGTGTGTACGAGGGTATAGGTGTGCGAACCATCTCCTACAAAAACCGTGTAACTGTACTTAGTTGTGCAACCAAGCGGGGAGACGTAGGTTACCAAACACCCGCTGGCGTCGTACCCAAATGTCCACCTTCGATTAGCCCAATCTTCAATGTAAGAAAGCAGGGTCGTTGGACCGCTGATGTAGTTGAAAGTTAAGGCGCGGTCACCTGGAACAGTGATTGCCTTAAGAAGGCCGTCTTAGCTAGTGATCCCGTAGGTGTAGGTTTGCGCTACACCATCAGGATCAACGGCTCGGTCAATCTCGTATCTGTCACCTGACGATGCATGCTTCTTATAGAGGAGCCTCATTCCGTCGTTGTAGTATTCGGTGAACTGATCTGCCCCTGAGTCGTAGAGCAAAGTTGTAACGTTTGCCGTATTCTCTGCCGATTGATAAGTAGTTATCTGCCCCGAAGTGCCGAAGAGGTAAAAAATCTGCTCTGACAGATTGCCACGAACGATGCTCACGCCGCTCGCAGTACTGGCAGCGTCGGGCACCATCATGGAAGTTAGATAGGTTTTTATCGAGGCAGACCGACCATAGCCATATTCGCTAAGTTGCTCCGACCTCGTACTGTAGTAGAGGTTGACGGACAAACTGAACTTCTTGGCCTTTAACTGAATTTCGGGGTCAACCAGGAGGCCTCCGTCGGCATCTGGCATGGGCCAATGAGGATGCATTCTCGCTCTGGGCTCAGGCGATCCTTGCAGAACAGCCTTACCCATTTGAGGCACTTCGTCTGGGAATGGAATTCTCATGTCGGCTTCTTCGGCGATATGCAACCAAAGCTTGAAACCACGTCACAGGAAAAAGTGGGATTGCCTGGTGTAGGCAAAGGGCCCGCGTGTCCCGGGATGCATGCAGATGGGAGTCCTCCTGACCCTAGGCAGTCGCAAGTTTCGGTTGAGCAGGCAGAGCTGCCTTGCGTCGGACTTTGTTGGCCAAAGTTCCGGGTGTATGGCGCGCATGCTGATCCACTAGGCATCTATTTTATTCTCCATTGCATTTCTCAGGGCGCTAGTCGCGAGGCCAGCATAATACCCTTTGCCATCCGGCAACCCACCGAGTAGGACTATGACATCATCCTCGTTCAAGCGACTCGCCACTTCCCGCGTCTTACCTGTGACAACCTCAGCCACCACGCTCCCGCACGCGGTACTGCTTGGGCATCCGTTGCATCCGTAGCTCGCTGAAACTATCATGTCGCCTTCAATTCGTAGCCAGAGTTCAATGTATGGCCCTGCGCCTGGCACGCCTCCCGCTCCGTAGTGGGTGGCCTGTGGATCGGGTCCTACGTTGTGTGGGGACTCCATATGCCGCATCGCCCGAGGGTGTAACACGTCTCTGTTAGCTAACTCTACCGGTAATGATATAGGGGAAATCCCCATATTGTGGGACTTTCTTGCAATCAACCAAGATTTATTGTGAAACCGTTCCTTCTAAGCGTTGGACGCGCTTTGTCGTCTCTTCGTGCGAAGGGTCAAGCTCATGCGCACGTTTGTACCAAGACAATGCCTTGTCAGATTGCCCATGCTCTTCGCTAAGCGCTCCGAGGAAGAACGCTCCCTGCGGGATCGCCCGCTCGTTGAGCCAGAAGAGATGCGGCAAAGCATCCTCGCCCCTTCCTTGGTTGAGCAGCGCCTCGGCCACAACGAGCCTGAGTGCGGCGTCGTTTGGATGACGATTGAGCTTGGCAAAGGCAATGGCTTCAAACGGAATACCGAGACTCTCGCATGTCTCGTTGGCGAGCATCGCCCAGATGTTGAGAGCACCTGCACTCTCGGACCTGTGCAAGAGTTCCTTGACCGTCTCGTGATCCCTGAACCGTAGAGCCGCACTGCCGAACATCGCCGCAATCTCGGGCCGGTACTGACCGTTTAGTGCTTGCCGCCAGGCATTGGCAGCGTCCATGTACCGGTTGGTAGCAACTAAGGAGAGCGCGAGATTGTGCAAGGTCTTGTAGCCGAGAATGCCTCTATCAAAGCTTGAGAAGGTTCCATCAAGATTGGCGGCGAACACGGACTCGTAGCGCCAGATTGCTTCGACATGGTTGCCTGCATCTGCCGCCATTTGAGCCAGATAAAACTGGATTTCAGGATCGGCCCCAACAGCAGTAAGACCCTCCATGAACGTTTCCTTCGCTTCGTTGTTTCGTCCGAGCGCTCTAAGCGATGAGCCGAGCATAGAATATGCCTTCCTCACATGGCTTTCGTTTGGACCAGCCTTTGCGATAGATTTCTGCAGCCAAGTGATCGCCTCTTCGTGCTCCCCTAAGTAGTGGGAAGTCATACCAAGGTTGAAGAGCACAAACGGATGATCGGGTCGGTCTTCAAGGTCAAGAGCGAGCAGGCGCTTATCTCGTTCCCGCTTGCGAGCTTGCCCTTCGTCGGAGGTGTCGTAGTTGGAGTGGAGGACGTAGGCATCGAGCCTTGCCAATCTTCCTCCATCGGCGAGCCCAGCATCACTCGCGGCCTTGCGAAGTGAAGGCAAAATCTGTTCGTGAATGCGTCCTTCCCACTCAAGGCCTGGGTAGTTTCGAATTACTTTGACGTGATCAACTTGAGTGCCGTGCGAGAGGTTCTCAACGAAGCGAACGGGGATGACAAATCCCACCACACGGCTGGAGCTGAAAGAACGGCTTCCACGATGGTCTTCCCGCACTCGGGTGGCAAGGTGTCATCGGCGTCAACCCAGAGAATCCACTTGCTCGTTATCCCCGCCATTGACTGCGTTCTCGCAACCGCGAAACTGTCTTGCCACGGGGATTCGTTCACGATAGCCCCACACGTGCGGAGAATCTCGATAGTGTTGTCAGTCGAGCCGGTATCGAGCACATTCATTTGGGTGACAAACGGCTTCACGCTCGCTAAACACTCGGCAATGGATTTCTCTTCGTTCTTAACGATCATGCAAAGAGCTATATCTGCAAGTGCTACTGCTTCTGGGGAAACGGTTGCAGCTTTCGGCCGCTTGCTCTCATCAAACGTTACTCGTCCTCTGCCCCGAGTGGGGAGGTGGGAGACAAAGCCGCAAGCGACATCGCTGGCCCACTTGTTGTCATAGAGCACATCATTCGTGCGGAAGATCTGCTGCAAGTCAATCTTAGATTGCAACTCGCTAAACGTTTGGCTCCCGATGTGGTGGATGTAGCTTTTCTGCGCCACGAGGATTCTGTATCCTTCGCGTCTCATTCGGTAACACAGGTCAACATCTTCAAGGCCACCAATTTGGTAGCGCTCGTCAAACGCGCCTAGCTCTTCAAGGACCTTGCGCTTCACCGCAAAGCAGAACCCGATAGCAAAGTCGGTCTCCGTGTTCTCCGTTCAGCGCTCCGCGACGACTTCTGCAAAGTTCTCTGCTCGGTCTTGACTACTCATGCAGGGATCGATCATCTGCTCGGTACAGGCAAAGTTTGTAAGGGGTGCCGCTGCGGCTACGCTTCCTTGTGAGTAAAGCGCTCTGATGAGTTCTGTGAGTCCAGCGCGGGTAACGATCGCATCGCTGTTTAGAAACAGGGTTACTTCGCCGTTGCTTGCCTCATACGCTTGGTTACTGCCTTTGGCGAATCCCCGGTTCTCCGTGTTGCGGATGAGCGTTATCCACTCTTTGCTTTCCGCAATACATGCCGCGCTATCTTTCGACGCGTTATCTACAACGATGACTTCATGCAGTAAGTCTTTGCACCTTTCAAGCGATGCCACACATTCTGTAAATGCCTTTTCTGCGCCGCAGAGGGGAATGCAGACGGAGATCGTGGGCCAGGGCTTGAACTCCTTAACCTCTGCTGGTTTGCCACTTGGAAAGAGGTGGGAAAGTGCATCGGTCTTTTCCGCGAATTGGTAATGCGTCGGATGGGTTGGATGCAAGTTTCGCAGCATCTTGTCCCGGTCCCACGCTTTCCAAATGTGTTCCCACCATCCCCTTCGGACCTCATCCCTATGGCTCCAACTCGTGATCTTGCGCCAGATTCGCTCATCGCCTCCGGCGTAGCTTAGGTGATGAACAATGCCAAAGCTTGCATCGAGGTACATCGGGCGACCGCCTTCAAAGTCCCTGATGAGGATGTACTTGGCGCACTCTAAGTTGATGAGGACACAGGGGCGGTACGGCTCTCTAGGCCGAATGACAAACTCAGGAGATTTCCAGTACGTATCCCACTCGATGTACACTCGGTCGGCAAGGTCTGCCTCGGCAATCTTTGTGAGGTTCTTAACGAGTTCTGAATCGAAGATTTCATCTGAGTCTTGGATGATGGCGTGGGTGAATCCCCGCTCCTTGGCAAACCCAAATGACGCTATCCGGTGCTCTTCCTCAATCTGCCACTCGCCGGTGACTACCTGAGCACCTGCGGCTTCGGCGATCTCAACTGAGCGCTGCCAGTCCCTAGCTTCTCCGTTCCAGGCTGTCTTGTTCACGACAACGAGCTGATCTACCTGCGAGGTGCTCGCCAGCGAGACCGCTAGGAACTGGTTGTCGTCATGGATGCAGGTTAGCGTACAAATTTTCATCA
>WBZS01001986.1_pt1 | contig 13932 bp, 13 predicted proteins | sample 5204201 | NCBI WGS metagenome assembly WBZS01 (sample SAMN12344357, study PRJNA552823) | activated sludge metagenome | biome: Activated sludge suspended growth; feature: Nitrification reactor; material: Wastewater; isolation source: activated sludge from nitrification reactor of wastewater...
CTGCACAGGAGTAATTCATCATGAGCGCCCACACCGACCAGAACGCAGCAACCGACTCCGACCCGGTCTGCGGGATGACGGTCGATGCCGCAACCAGTCTCACCACCGACCACGAGGGAATCACCTATCACTTCTGCTCACAGCACTGCCGCGACAGGTTTCTTGGCGACCCCCACAGCTTCCTCAACTCCAGCAACCACCGCACCGCCCCCGAAACCGAGAACCCTGCCCTAGTCGGGGACGTCGCGGAGTGGACCTGCCCGATGCACCCCGAGATCCGGCGAGCCACGCCAGGGGCCTGCTCGATCTGCGGGATGGCCCTGGAACCCGTCACCATCACCGCCGACACCGGGCCCAGCCCGGAGCTGGCGGACATGACTCGGCGATTCTGGATCGCGACAGCCCTGACGATCCCGATCGTCGTCCTCGAGATGGGGCGGCACTTCATCCCGTGGCTACACGGCCTCATCCCCGCGCGCACATCAGTGTGGCTCCAGCTGGTCCTCGCGACACCGGTGGTCCTGTGGGCAGGCTGGCCCTTCTTCGTCCGCGGTTGGGCTTCGGTGCGCACCCGCAACCTGAACATGTTCACCCTCATCGCGATGGGCACCGGCATCGCCTGGCTCTTCAGCATCGTGGCGGCCCTCGCCCCAGGGGTCTTCCCCGCCTCCTTCCGCAGCGACGCAGGCACCGTCGACGTCTACTTCGAAGCAGCCGCCGTCATCACGACGCTGGTCCTCCTCGGTCAGGTGCTGGAGCTACGAGCCCGCGAACAAACCTCAGGCGCGATCAAGGCGTTGCTGGACCTGAGCCCCAAGACCGCGCGCCGTATCAACGCCCACGGCGATGACGAAGAGATCCCCCTGGAGGACGTCCAGCTCGGTGACCTGCTCCGGGTGCGTCCCGGTGAGGCATTACCCGTGGATGGAACCGTCCACGAGGGCCGCTCCGCCGTGGACGAGTCCCTAGTCACTGGTGAGTCGATGCCGGTCACCAAGTCCGACGGCGACACCGTCATCGGCGGCACCATCAATGGCAGTGGCGCCCTGGTCATGCGCGCCGAGAAGATCGGCCGGGACACCATGCTCGCCCGCATCGTCGCGATGGTTGCTGACGCGCAACGCTCCCGGGCCCCCATCCAACGCATGGCCGACAAGGTCTCCGGCGTCTTCGTCCCAGTCGTCATCGCCGTCGCGGTGATCGCATTCGCCCTGTGGGCCCTGCTCGGACCAGACCCGAAACTTGCCCACGCCCTGATCGTGGCCGTCGCGGTCCTCATCATCGCCTGCCCATGCGCCCTAGGGCTGGCCACTCCGATGTCGATCATGGTCGGTGTCGGACGAGGCGCCCGACTCGGCGTGCTCATCAAGAACGCCGAGGCACTGGAGCGCATGGAGAAGGTCGACACCCTCGTCGTCGACAAGACCGGCACCCTCACCGAAGGACGACCCACCGTCACCGCCATCACCACCACAGACGACAGCAGACAAGACGAGCTCCTTCGCCTGGCCGCCGGCGTCGAACGCGCCTCAGAACACCCCCTCGCGGTAGCCATCCTCGAGGCCGCCACCCAACGCGGACTCACCATCCCGGACGTGAACGACTTCGACTCACCCGTTGGCCGTGGAGTTCAAGGGACCGTCGACGGCCACCGTGTCGTGATCGGCAGCGCGACCTTCCTCGCCGCCCACGACATTGACACCAGCGACCTGACCACACGATCAGACGAGCTCCGCCGAGATGGCGCCACCGTCATCTACACCGGAGTCGACGGCAAGCTCGCCGGACTGATCGCGATCGCCGACCCCATCAAAGAGACCACACCCGCCGCGCTAAGCGCCCTGCGCCAAGAAGGCATCCGCGTCGTCATGCTCACCGGCGACAATCGAGTCACCGCTCAAGCCGTGGCCACCACACTCGGCATCGACAACGTCGAAGCCGAGGTCCTGCCCGACCACAAGAGTGACATCGTCACCCAGCTCCGAAACCAAGGGCACTTTGTGGCCATGGCCGGCGACGGCGTCAACGACGCACCCGCCCTAGCCGCTGCCGACGTCGGCATCGCCATGGGCTCAGGCACAGACGTCGCCATGGAAAGCGCCGGCATCACCCTCCTCAAGGGTGACCTCACCGGCATCGCCCGAGCCCGTGAACTGTCCGAGAGGACCATGCGCAACATCCGGCAGAACCTGTTCTTCGCCTTCGTCTACAACGCACTCGGCATCCCCATCGCCGCCGGCGCCCTCTACCCCGTCTTCGGCATCCTCCTCTCACCCATCATCGCCGCAGCAGCCATGGCACTGTCCAGCGTCAGCGTGATCGCCAACTCACTGCGCCTCCGCACCCACCATTTCCGGTGAGCCAGACAGAATCCTGCGACGCCACATGACAACCGAGGCAAGCGCCGACGCAGATCAACACTCGCCGGAGACCCACGAGCAGGACAACCTTGCCTGAACGCTTGGGTGGGAACCGCCATGAGGAGGCCCGCCGCGGACCCGACTCAAACTCGTCGTCCCACGACAGGCCACCGAGACCGACCGCGCAGTGCGCGGTCGCCAAACTTCACGCGACACTGCTCAGGCACGCAAGTGGCACACCATCTGGGTTGGCGCCTTCCTCGTCATCGCACACGTCGCCATGATCTTCGGGATGCTCGACCCGACCGTGATCGGCTGGGGCCCGACTCATCAGATGCCCGGCGGTGACACCATGCCCGGCATGAACCACTGACCAACGCAGCAGGCCGCGCCCACCCCGGCCTGCACAGGAGTAATTCATCATGAGCGCCCACACCGACCAGAACGCAGCAACCGACTCCGACCCGGTCTGCGGGATGACGGTCGATGCCGCAACCAGTCTCACCACCGACCACGAGGGAATCACCTACCGCTTCTGCTCACAGCACTGGCGCGACAGGTTTCTTGGCGACCCTCACAGGTTGCTCGACCCGGCCCAGTAGGCCCTTCCCAACAGTCGCACATACCGGTATGTTCACAAACCGGTACGCCACACCGGATCTCCGATGGATGGAACGTGGCCCGGACGGACCTGACCACCCCGGCCGGCAAGCAACGGGCTATCACCCTCTGGCCCCGCTTCGTTGAAGTTGGAGTGCCGGAGGAAGGCATGGTCGCCAAGCAACCCATCAAGGCCCGACGTGGGCGCCCGCGGCTCCGCGCCATCTCCACGGACTGCCCGGTCCGTGTCGAGTTGCGGCTCACCCCCCAACTGGCACGACGCCTCTTCGCCGTCGCCGACGACACAGGACGCACGGTGAGTGCAGTCGACGAAGCCGCCCTTCAGGAGGTCCTCCTCAAGGAGCAGGCCATGTGACGCGACCCCGGGCACTTCTGGGAGCCCGTCATCCCCCAGACACGACGAAAGCCGGGCGGCAACCCGGCTTCGACGCGAAACGCGGCAGGACCGCGCTCAAGTTCATTCAACCCGAAACCCCATGGGGGCTCGCTGCTGCCATTGTGGCGACCCGACGTGCCCGCGTCAACGGTGAGCCTCTTGACGAGAGGAAACCCTTCATGCGCAAACGCCACTCCGCCGTCCCCCACAGACTCGGCCGACGGACCAACTTCATCCCCTCACTCGAGGGACATCCCGCGAAGTGGGCAGAGGTCATTGACGTCGCTGGCGACGCCGCCGAGCGGGTGAAGGTGGCGTCAGCCGCCACCGCGACACTGCTGACGATCGACACCAACTGCTCGCCCATCGTTGCGACTGCCGACATCGCCTCCTTGATGTCGATGGTGCCGGACCAGCTGCTGCCCGTCCGCCGGCCCGCCTCTCACAAGGGAATGAAGAACTACATCTCCAGAGTGGTCGTCCCGACCGAGGCCCACGAGTGCCGGGCGGTGTGGTGCGAGAGCTTCAACGAGCTCACCCATCTCCGCGACCTGCTGATCACTCGACAACCGACCCAAGTGGCTACACAGCCCCTTCGGCTGGAGTGGGTCATGACGACTGGAGTCCGGGGACACGTCCCCGACTTCCTCCTCCGTGACGCTGACGGGCGTGCGCTCTTGGTCGACGTGACCACGCGGACCAAGCTCGACGATCCAAGATTGCAGGCAGTACTCCAGCTGACGGCGGCGACGGCTGATGCCCTGGGTTGGGAGTACCAGGTGCGGACCGAGCTCGCCGCCCAGCGGGTGCGGAACCTCAACTTCCTCCATGCCGGACGCAATGACACCGTTCAAGACCGGGTTGGCGCGTCACGGGTCTTGCGCCAAACACCAGGCTCGACGGACGTCCAGCGTGCCAGCGACCTTCTTGGGGGAGGGCCACAAGGCTTCGTCCGCCTGTGGGATCTCGTCGCGCACGGCCACGTGCACGTCAACCTCGACGCCGTGCTGGAGCTTGACAGCACCGTCGCATTCCAGGCGTCGGGAGGGGGTGCGCCGTGGCTGCACGCCATGTGACCGCTGCTCATCGTCGTCGGCCGATCGGTGCCGGACACCCGGTCGACGAGCAGCCAGATGCGGGCAAGGTCATCGGGATTACCCGCGATGAGGATGGCAGGGTCGTTGTCGTCGTCGACCATGGTGACCACCGAACGCGAGTGACGTGGATGGCCCTGGTTAAGGCGTCACTGACCCGCAAGCCTGCACCACCCCTGGATGCCCTCGAGCAGCATCCAGCGCCCATGCTGGCGGAACTGGCCGAAGAAGAGCGCGCGGCCGTCTCGAAGCGGTACCGCGACCTGGTGCAGATCGAGACGGGGTCACTGCGGGGGAACCCGGAGGCCGACCGTCGCGCTGGAATCCTCAACCCGGCCTACGACCCGAAGACCACCACCTCCGCAGAGCGACTGATCACGAAAAGCCGCGAGCTCAAAGCCCTCGGCGAGGTAGGCGCTTCCCGAGCCTCGCTCTACCGCCAAGTTGGCCGTATCGGAGAGGGACCCGACTTCCTCATCCACGGGAACCGTCGGACTCTGACACAACGACTTGATGAGTTTGATCCGGCCGTCGTTGAGATCGTCCGTGAGGAAGTCGCGGCCGAGAGTCAAAGGCCACGCAAGAGCCAGCGCAAGCTGCTCGTCCGGATCAGAAGCAGGCTCGACCGGGCCGCCGTGGCGGACGAGGTCACCCGCCATCAGTTGGGCGTCTTGGTCGGGGAAGTCTCTCGCGGACGCGGCCTTCACCACGTGGCAAAGACTCGACGGTCTGAGTCCAGCCGGCCCCTCGCCGTCTACGGGGCGCAACGCGTCAGTCGCCCCGGTGAACTGGTCCAAGTCGATGCCACCCCTACGACGGTGGCCATTCTTGGTCCCCAAGGCGTGCTGGTCCCGGCGGTCATCCTCAGTGCGATCGACGTCTACACGCGCTGGTTCGTCGCGCTTCGAGTCTGCGTCGGCGCGGCAACATCACGGGACGTGTGCGCCTTGATCGCGCAGATGGGCCGCCCGACGGTGACCAGAGCCGGCTATCCCTACGAACTGGAGATGTGGCACGGCATACCAAAGCTCGTCGCCCTCAACGATGACCCCGAGGGTGAGAAGACCACCATCCAAAAGGTCATCGGTCGTAAGCCCGCGATCCATTCCAGCACCCTGGTGTTCGACCACGGCACGGAGAACGCCAGCGACCACGCATTGGGGTTCGCGGCGGAGTGCGGCGTCGACGTCGTCTTCTGTCCGCCGCGACAAGGGCACGCAAAAGGCGTCGTCGAAGCCATCCACAGGGTCATCGCGGATGTCGAGAGCACCCTGCCGATCCACAAGGGCCAGAACGTGCTGAACCGGCCGAACGACCTTGAGCTCGCCGTGCCCATCAAGCCGCAGGATTTGCAAGACATGCTCTGGGAGTACGCCATCGACGTCTACGCGAACGAGCCCCACCGCAACCTCACCGAGGCGCACGGATCCCCGACACCACTGAGCCCAGCCATGGTGTGGGCCGACTACGTGACGTCATTCGGTGAGCTCGACCGCCCCGCCGATCCATGGCTCTACCTCAAAGGCCTCCAGCGCGCCGAGCGCTTACTGAGCCCGGAGGGAATCCGCCTGCACACGGTCACCTACAACTCCAGTGAGCTCCAGCAACTGCGATCAGTCGTGATGCGCGGCATCGGAGCCAAGGCCCGTCCACTCACGATCTTCTACGACCGCCTCGACACGACTCGGATCTTCTTGATCCACCCCGTCGAGCGCCACTGGATGATGGTCCCCCGCGCGATCGACCGCAACGGCAGCGTCGCTCCGATGAGCTCGCTGGTCCGCACCCACGCTCTCCGCGACGTGGATCAGGACACCCGACGCGTGCTCACGGAGACCGAGATCCACCGGCTGGAGGCAGCGCTTCTGACCCGCTGGATCGATGGCGTCTTCACCGACCGTCAAGACGGGCGGTATGCCGCCATTGAAGGCGGTCACCAACGCACCTACGCCCATGACCTGGAGCAGGCCAGCGACGAGGTCCTCTCGCTCGCGTTCCCCAAGCCCGAGGCAGAGCCGGCGGGCGAGCCGGCGTTGCAGGAGTACCCCGACACTCGCGATGACGACGAAGAGTTCGACTACACCGAGGAGATCGAGTTCGACGATGACCTCTCCGACTTCTTGGGCGAGGACGAGTCGGGATGGGGGATGTCATGACCGAACTGACCATTCACCGGCGCCTCATGCCCCAGGATATCGACGACTGGAAGCACCTCGTCATGAACCAGAACCCGCGTCCCGAGCCGTGTTGTCCCGTCACGGACGCGCTGCGGGAACGCGTCGACGCGTACAACCAACGCATCGGCACGATCGCGACCCGCGACACGAAAGCCGTGGCTGAAGCCATTCGACGAGCGCACTTCGAGAACGACCACTCGGCGTACGGCAGCGCCACCTGCCTCATCCTCGACGGCCTGCCGTTGAGCGGTAAGACGCATGCGGCCCTGTCTGCAGCATTCAGCGAGACGAAGGGGATCTGGTCCGCTCTTGGGCGCCAGCCGGACGACTGTAAGCATCACCGCAGCGTTCCGTGGATCTATGTTGAGGTCCCCAAGTTGGCCCGGGGCTTCTCGCTACTCAAAGCCATCTGGACCTTCCTGGGACCGCCGCCCCTGCCGAGGGACTCCACGACCGCCGACTACCTCGCAGCTCTGCGCAAGCTCGCACCCAAGGTTGGCCTGCGCGGCATCATCATCGACGATGGCCACGGCATTGGCGCGGGACAGAACAAGGAGTCGCGACTGCTGGCCGACATCCTCAAAGGCATCATCACCGGCCTTCCCGCAACGATCGTTCTGATTGGCACCGGCTTCCGTGAATCCGGGGTGCTACACGGAGCGGCTGGTGACCAAGTCCGGCTCCGTGGCGCCAGGTGGATCGATGTCGGCAGATGGGACCCGCCGACACCGGCACGCATCGGTGACTGGGAGTACCTCGCGCGCAACCTCAACGATCGCCTTGTGCTCCCCAGCGACGCTGCGCGAATCCGATTGACCACGCGCGGCACCGTCCATGCCCTCCACGAGGGCAGCCTTGGTCGCCCCGGGTTGGCCATCGAGTGGGTCAAGAGGGCCGCCTCGTATGCCGTGTGGAACGACACCGATCTCGATGCCCTCGCTCTCGAGGCGACGCGATCCGGGCAGTCGGAATCGGAGGGACGATGACGAGCCGGCTGCCCCTTCGCGTAGACCCCCTGCCGGGAGAGTGGTGGCGGGGTTACGTCGTTCGAGTCGCCAACTTCTACGGCGTTCGGCCCAGAGCGCTCCTGACTCTTGCCCCCGGCGCCACCGTGCTCACCCGGCATCGAATGACCTGGTCGGGGACCGTCGCGACCGCCGAATCGGTCCTCCAACTCGCAGATCTGTTCCGCCTGCAGCCGAGAGAAGTTGACCGTATGCACCTCAGCGCTTTCGACGGTTCCGCAATCCGCATAGCTGACCTCGACCCCGATCTCTTCGATCCCAACAACCCGCGCCGGCCGAGCAAACATCCGACCCAGAAGCTCGGCCTCATCGTGAGTGGAGCGGAGGACCGACGGTGTCCCCAGTGCATCGATGCCGCACCCGAATACCGCGCCATGACCTGGCGACTCCAGACGCACCTGATCTGTCTCACGCACCTGGAACTGCTTACGTCAGCTGACCGATCACCAGGGAGGTTTACTCTGACGCCCGAGATCGTCGAGGCACAGTCCCAGGTGCTGTCACGTCTAAGCCCGTCCCCAGACACCGCCGCCTTCTTCGTCGACCTCGAGGGTCACCTCAGGCGAGCGAACAGCCGCGGCTGGGAGCCACTCCACCGCCGAGCCGGGCACGACCCAGACGCGGCCCTCGCGGATCTGACGAGCGCGGTCCGCATGGCTCTCGCCCGCGGCTACCCGGACGCGCAAGGACTGACTGAATGGCCGGTGCAAGCGAGAACCAGACACATCAGAGCGCCGCACTCCCTCGGGTTCACGGATGAGTGGAACGTCTTCCCCCACTTGTTGCCAACGCCCATCTTCGTCAGCGAGTTCTCCGATCTGCTGTACCCCGCGCGCATACGGGACGGCAGGGCCGTCGCCGCGCTGGGGACGGTGATGATCGCCACCGGCTGCGACCTGTACACCGCCATCGAACTCATGCCGCCAGGACGCCGCATCAGGAACCTGAGCAAGTTCTTCAAGCAACTTGTCCTGCTAGAGCAGCAAGGACGGGCCGAGCGCTTCTGGGATGGGTGTCAAATCGCGGTAAGCGCGGTCGTGGAAAACGGCGTCGACTACCGGGCCCGAGAAGCAATCTGCTCCGATCCTGCAGCGTTCCGCGTGTCCATCCACGCGGAACCCTCCGCTCATCAGGGCATGGTGAGAACCTGGCTCGTAGACCAGTGGGCATGTACCTACACGTCCAGCCGCATCCGCCCCAGCATCCTCGACCGGAGCATCGAGGACTTCGATCGCCGCTTCGGGCCGAAGATGCGAGCTGTCCTTGAGCGACTGTCCGTGGAGCGCGCAGCATGACGCGATTGCCGCTGGCGCTCGTGCCACTCGATAACGAGTCCTGGCCGTCATACCTCACCCGACGGGCTGCCCAGCATGGCACCACGCTCGCTGAGCTCGCCACACACCTGGGTTTACGCGATGGTCGCGGCAGATGGTCAGGACGATTCGGAGTCCGGCTTGACCCGTGCGACGTGCAGCGCCTCGCGCCGATCCTGGGCCTCGTGCCCACAGAGGTCGAGAATATGCATCTGTCGTCGTACGACCAGCTGGCCTTCGACCTCACTGGACTCGCCCACGACATCCCGATCGCGGCAACACGCATGGCGGCCCACGCGGCTTGGGTCTGGCTCGCCGGCTCCACGTTTTGCCCCTTGTGCTTGGCCGAGGACGACGGTGCCTGGCGGTTGAGCTGGCGCATCCCTTGGATCACGGCGTGTCTTCGCCACGGGATCAGCCTGCGGGGCTCCTGCGCCGTCTGCGGTGGAGTGCCCGGATTGGGCAACCGCCTCCACGGCTCAGCGCCCCCTCGAGTGGCAGCCGCACCGGACGGGCGCCTTTGTTCACACCCACGCCCCGGCGGCGCCGTTTGCGGCGCGGGCCTCAGCGCTCAGCGGACGGTGCGTGCTGATCCGAGACGTCTGGCCCGAGCCCGCCAGATGGCCGAGCTGGCGAGCGGCAAGCGGGGTCCTGTCGCAGGGGTCGAGCGAACCTCACTGCAGGCGCTTCGAGCATGGCAATCCGCGATCGGCATCGCCGTCCGACTCGGTGCCGTCGACGCCGGCGACTGGGGCCTAACTCATCGATGGGCAAACCCGCCACGCGATCCCGACCTCGTGGACCGGCTGCTAGAGAGCGTCGAGCCGCTGGTGAACGCCAAGGATCCGGAGTCGGCCGCGGATGTTCTCGAGGTCTGGCTGCGCCAGGCTGGTATTAGGTCGCCGAACGCCACCACGTTCTCCCGGATCACCCAGCCGTCCGCGGCCCTCCAGCCAGTCATCGACGAAGCCCTCAGCCGATGCGGGCGTGCCCACACGTTGATCCAGCGACGACTCGTCGGTCAGGACGGGCTCGCACTCGACCAACGCGGCTGGGGTCCTGACGACATCCCTCAGCTCGTCTGGCCCTGCGCGTTGCCGGAGCACCTACGCAACTCCACTCGGCCCGACCAACGGATCCTCCGCGCAGTCGTCTCGATGATTCTCGTCCGCATGTGCACGGACGCAAAGGACTGGGTGGAAGCGGGCGCAACCCTAGGCTTTCCACAGCAGAAGTCCCGGAACTGGACCCGTTACGCGTTCTCGTCTCGATGGGGGCTCAGGGGCGACCTATTGGCTGCCTCCCACGCTCTGGGCGTCAAGCTGACGCAGCCCAACTGCTCCTCGTTCAACCGTCGAAACCCGGTAAAGGGCTTCGGCGCAGGGGCTCTTCAGGACGCGCAAGCCCCCAAGTGTCTCAATCGGGGTGGCGCTTGGTGCCCTTGCAACCCGTAGCCAGGTGCTGAGACTTCGCGGTGCTTGGATCAATCGCGGTGGATGGCACGATCGGTCGGCAGGTCCACACCTGGTGCAAGGTGTGGTGCCCGATGACGCCGAGGCTCCAGCTGCTCAGCGCTCTCCGCAGAAGCGACAGTCGGCGTCCCGCCGCTGTGCATGGATCTGGGTATCGCGTTCGCGGGGGAACGCGACCGTGTAGGAAGGGTCTTCATCTAGAAGGAGCCCTGTCATGCCCATCATGAACCGGTTGACCGCCTCGGACACCGCAAGAGCGTTGAGCGCGATGACACTCGGCGCCGGAACCTCGTCGACGTATCGCGCACCATCACGGACCGCTTGCGGTTGAAGGTCGATTGCGAGCTCGGTGGCGTCGATCAACTGGTTGCACCAGAGGCAGCCAGCCCCGGGAATCATGGGGCGCACCGCGACGTGAATGCGTCCGACGACACCGTCGTCGTCGGCCGGGACCTTGACGCCGACCTGGATGCCCGGGATCAGGGACTCCTCCACGACCTGGTTGACGAAGTGACGAGCGGAGTTGGAGTCCGCCGCGAGGAAGATGAAGTCGCAGTCGCCGATCGCAGTTAGCACCTTCGGGTCGTGGACTTCTCGGATGAGCTCAGTAACGACGATGCTGGGGTTGGCGCGTCGAGCGTTCCGGGCGGCAACGTGCACTTTCGGCGTACCTACGTCGTCGACCTCGGCGGCGACAAGCCGTGGCAAGTTCGTCTCGTCGACGTCCTGAGGGTCGACAAGGACGACGTGGCCAACGCCGAGCCTGGCAATGAACTCGGTGATTAGGCTGCCTGCGCCTCCGAGACCGACGACCGCGACGCGCATGGCACCGAAGATGTCCTGTCCAGCGTCGCCGTACACCCGGGCCTGGCGGTCCCACCGGCCGTCCCTGGAGGCGTGCGCGGCCGGCGCGGGGCGAAGACGCATCAAGTTGGACCCGGGCACCACCAGTTCCCCAAGCCCGTCACGGGTGCCGTCGGGCAGGAAAACGTCACCGGCCGCGGCCGCCCGGGTGAGGACAAGCGCCATCACCGGCTTCCCGGTGAACTGCACCAGTGTCGGGTATCCGCGCTCGTGACTGTCGATGTCGACGCGGGAGAACTGGACCCTTTCGAAACCGCCGTGGTTGTGAACCGGAATGTACGCAAGCCCGGCGTCATGCGCGCGGGAGACGCAGTCACGGACGAACTCGGCGGTGAGTGCCCTGAACCCGGTCGTGCCTGGGACGTAGTCCTTGCCCTCGGTCGCGAGGATGACGTGTCGTACAAGGAGCCGGCGTCCGCGAGGACCATCGGTGAGCTCCGCCAGAAGCGCTGCGCCGTGCTCTCCGCGCCCGGAGAACAGGTGCTCGGAAAGCTTGGCCCAGTCCCGGGGACGGATGACCACGCTCCACCCGGGCGTCGGCGGGTTCAGCGGGATGCCAGCCACGCCAGCACTTTCATCGCTTTGAGTCCGGCCGTGTCAATGTCCGCGTTCCACCGGTTTGACCTTCGCGAGAGCTGCAGCGCCGGCCGGCCCTGCCATTGGGTCTCGGCGAACCCCTCGCCGTGGGCGTCCCCGTCGACACGGGTAAGTCGCCCCACGAAGTGCGGGTAGATGTCTGCCATCGGGTATGCGGAGCTGATCTGGAACCCGAGCCACGTCACCTCCTCGACATACGGACCGCCCGTCGGCGCATTCGCGACGATCACGATCACACCACCGGTGCCATCAGGGGCCACCTCAACGGCGTGGCCGGGGAACTGCTCTCGTACCCCGTCCACGCCGTCGAGCACCGTCGAGGACACGCCCTCGAGGCTGCGAGTGTCCACAGTCACGAGTTGTCGTCTCCGGCAACCGCGGTGAACTCCATGTGCGCGCGCACCTTCACGACATCTGAGTCGGTGACGTTTTCAAACCGATTCCCGTGCTTGACCGCCAGCGGGAAGCTCGGCTCGATCTGGACGCCTTCCTTGATCGCGAACGCCTTGATCTGGGCGCCCGTGTAGTTGCCCTTCGGGATCTCGATCGTCTGCTTGTTGAAGACCACCACCACGTCCTTGGGGCCCTTGCCTTTCGCGTCCTGCTGGACGCTCGAGCTGACACTGGTCATGATGACCTCTCTCTACTATGGTTGAACCTGCGACACAGTGTTCGATTCGTCGAACAACCGGATCGTAACAGCAACACTGTTCGATATGTCAAACAGGAGACCCATGGCGTCCACAACTGTCGACGTGGCGAGCCTGCACGCCGCCCTCGACGCAGCACGAAGCACCAAGCACCTGTCGTGGAGACAGCTCGCTGGCGAACTCAGGATCAGCCCTTCAACTCTGTCCCGCATGGCCAACGGGCACACACCGGACACGGCCGCGTTCACCAGCATGGTGACTTGGCTGAACATCTCCGCAGAGGAGTTCATCAGATCGACCGGCGAGCCGATTTCGCACGACGAACCAGATCTCGTCGCCGTCCTGGCCCCGCTGCTGCGGGCACGTAGCGACCTCAAACCCGCCGACATCGAGCACCTCGAGCAACTCATCGGCTCCGCAGTGCGACGTTTCGAGCAAGAAAGGGCAGCTCAGGAAGGATGAGCCCGAAGTGGACCCAGAAGGAGATGGCCAGAGTCGCCGCTGAAGAGCGGTCCGCCCTAGGCCTTGATCTCATGGACCCCCTCGATCCCTACCTCCTCGCCGAGGCTTGGGGTCTCCCGGTGTACGCGATCTCCGAGCTCACGGCCCACGACTGTCCGAGCGAGACGATCGAGTACTTTCTCACGACCAACTCGCGAAAGTGGTCCGCGGCCCTCATTCCTGTAGGCAGCGGCCGTCTCATCATCGAGAACGACAGCCACTCAACTGTTCGGCGACGATCCAGCGTGGCGCATGAAATGAGCCACCACCTCCTCGAGCACGTCTTCCCCGAAGGCGTGCTCGGCTCCGATCACGACAAGCTCTATAGCAAGACAGTCGAGAAGCAGGCGCTATTTACCTCTGGGGAGCTCCTCGCCCCGGAAGCGGCATGCAGGAAGCTCGCGTTCCGTGACGCTGACAATGCCGAGGTTGCAGCCCAGTTCGAGATCAGTACCCAGATGGCCCAGATGCAGATGAGGGGCCCCCGGATGTATGCGAGGCGTGCTCTCGCAAAGCAGGCTCGCACCCGGGGCAGGGGCTGACGCCGCCAATCGGATAGCTTCGTTCTGGGCCGAAGGATGTGCTAGCTGCGAGGCAGTGCCGCTGCCCGACGGCGGCCTCGGCGTCGCGGCCCGTCTCAGAATCCGCTGCTGAGCCCGTCTCGGAATCGTCCTCGATAGGCGCGCCCTTGTCTCGGACTTGTTCACGGCTGACATCCGAGCATGCGCCCGTCGCGAGCAACGCCATGCCGAGGTACGTGCCGGGCCGATCCGCCCGACACGGTGTCCAACCGTGCACCACCGAGCCGTCCAAATGTTAGTTAGAAAACCGTCTGGCTCACGGCATACTGAGCGGCGACGGCCACAGACGCGGCATACGCGG
>WBZS01001987.1_pt1 | contig 13921 bp, 15 predicted proteins | sample 5204201 | NCBI WGS metagenome assembly WBZS01 (sample SAMN12344357, study PRJNA552823) | activated sludge metagenome | biome: Activated sludge suspended growth; feature: Nitrification reactor; material: Wastewater; isolation source: activated sludge from nitrification reactor of wastewater...
GGCATCAAGACCACGACCAAGCGAGTCCACGGGTTCTCCACCGGCGACATCGTGACTGCGACCGTACCCATGGGCAAGAAGGCGGGGTCCCACTTCGGTCGGGTCGCCGTCCGCGCGACCTGGTCCTTCAACATCAAAACTCCAGCCGGCCTGGTCCAGGGGATACACCACCGGCATGTCCGGCTCATCCAGCGAGCTGACGGCTACGACTACGAGACAAGAAAGGAGACGGCGGTATGACACACCCCGCGACTCCGCGCGCTTCGCGCGTGCCTCCGTGGCGACGCAGCTCCTCCCTGCCCTCACGGACTGGACATCCGCCGCTCAACCAAATGGTGAACACGTTCAAGTCAGCGATGATCCGCAAGCGGTCGACGATCCTTGCGGTGCTTGTCGCTGCCGTCATCATGGCGTTCGGCGCGTCCACGGCCCAGGCGGCAACGTCGAGCGCGCCGGCCGCAACCGTCTCCTCAACGGTCACAGCCCTTCCGTCCGCCGAAATCAGCGGTGGTGACGGTCTCTCCGGTACGGCTGCGCTGTGTGGAACGGACCGCAAGCCGCCGTTGGCAACGAAGTACCTGCCGATGACGCGATGGGCACCCGTGACGTCTATGCACACCCGAGTCTCGGACGGCATCTCGGTCCTGCCATCGGTGACTGCGATCCAGCGGTCTGTCGCTGTCTCGGGGACGCTGTCCATCGGCAACGGCATGTGGCTGATGACAGAGTCGATGGTTTCGTGGGCGAACAACTTCTGCATCGGAGATGCGACCGGTCGCACCATCGACAAGGCTGTCGCCTCGATCGGGCAGTCTCTCGCAGTCTCGGGTGTCCTCGCTGCTCTCCTCATCGCCGGACTCTTCGGGTCCTTGTGGCGGGCCCGGCGCGGCAACGGGGGATTCGGGTCGATCGCTTTCAAGTACGTGCTGGTCGTCGCCATCCTCACGATGTTCGTCACCGGCGCCTCCGGGACCAACGATGCCGGCTTCGGACGGGGCTCTCCCGGCTGGTGGATGAAGAGCGTCAACGACACCGTCTCGAACCTGGCGGCTGCACCGGCCGCCGCTCTCTCGTCAGCCGCGACCACCGCGATGACGGATGAGAACGGGTCGAACGAGCGTTGCATGAAGTACATCAAGGCGCTGAACATGCTCTACCAGGGCACGTACGGCACCGGCCTGTACAAGCCGGCCTCCACCGTCTCGATGTCGGTGAACTCGCTCTGGTTGCAGTCCGGGTACACGGCGTACACGAAGGCACAGTTCGGGACGGAAAACCCTTACGGCGAGAACAACGCATGCCTGCTCTTGGACGCGAAGCGAGGCATTCCCGCGCTCGGGTCCAGCACAGATGGCGGCTTCGGACGGGTTCCGTTGACGGCGTACGCGGCCGGGAAGGCACTGCCGCCTGACTCGCTCGCCATCTCGTACCGGTCGACGGAAGCCACCGACCGGGCCATGATCGGCTGGGCCGCGTGTGATGTGGTCACCGGCGGGGTCAAGCCGGAATGGGCGAACGACGCCGGTGTGACCGAGAAGGACTGCAACACCTTCGTCGCTGCGGGGAGCGCGAACTCGCTCGGCGAGGAAACGATCACCTCATCGACCATCACCGACATCATCACCGGTGCCGTGAAAGGCGCAGCCGCAGGGGGTGCCAGCGGGGCGGCCGTTGGCGCGGGAAGCAGTGCGGTGGGTGCTGCGACTGCATCGACCATGAAGAACAGTCTCGACTTCCCGTCCGGGTCGGACCGTGCCGCAGCAGTTGCGATGAAGAACCCGACGATCGGGAACTACCTGACGAACTTGCAGGGCACCGACTCCGCTGACGCCATGACGACCGGCTACGTGTACGTCATCTCGTCGTTCATCATGCTGGTCGTGTTCGGCGTCCTGTCGCTGGCCGTTCTCGCCGCGAAGCTCGCGATGCTCGTCATCATGCTCATGTCCGTGTTCGTTCTCGCAGCGGCCCTGCTGCCGAGCGCGGACCCGATGGAGCGAGTTCTGGCCCTTGGCAAGTCCTTCATCGGAGTCTCGGTCATCGCGGCGTGCGCGTCAGCCGTCATCTCGATGATTGCCGTCCTTGCGGTCATCGTGTCTCGGGTCGGGACGGCCATCGCCGGACAGGGAACCGTGACCGGGATCCTGTGGACCGGCATGTCACCGCTGGCCGCGATCATCGTGCTGCGCTACCTCTTCAAGAACGTCTTCAAGGTGCCGTCCCCGTTCAGCATCAAGGGCGCTCTCGCGTACGGCGCTGCTGGTGCCGGCGGAGCCATCGGTGGGGCCGCGGCCAGCAACATGTTCGGACGGTCCGGCTCCCGCATGAAGTACGCAGCACAGCGCGAAATGCTCAGTCGTGTCCCCGGAGGCCGGTTCCTGGGCGGGAGCCGACGTCGCGGAGGAATGTCTCCGGTCGGCGGGGCGGTCACGACCGGTGTCGCCGCTGGCGCCGCCGCGGCAGCCACCTCGAAAGGCATCGAGTCGCTCATCTCGAAAGCTCGCGCCCCCGAAGAGGACCTGGGCTTGCCGACAGGTGACGGCGTCGAAGACGGCCAGTTCCTCGACCCGTCACAGATGGACCAGGAGACTCGCCTCGGCATGGGCGCACAACTCGACGGTGAAACGCACGGGATCAACCCGCGCACCGGACGAGCATGGCACCCTCAAGACCCGGAGCGTCCGTCACTCGGCGGGTACGACCCGTTGTTGGACGTTGACAGGGTCGGTACGCAAGCGAGCGGTTCGATGCTGCCCACCGATGACGCGAAGAAGGTCGAAGAGGCAGCCGTCGAGAAGGCCCGTGAGGACTGGGTGAAGCAGAACCCGGTCGAGTCGATGTCCTGGGGCGACGCGGCGATGAAGCGGACACAGGCGTGGGTCAAGGACGTGAAGGCCCACCCGGTGAAGTTCGCCGGCAAGACCGCGCTCCTCGGGGCTGGCATGATGCTCGCGCCAGCTGCGATCCCTGCCGCGGCCGCCGTCGTGGCGCTCAAGGGTGTCAGGTCGGCGTCAAGAGTCACAACGGACCGGGATGCCGACCACCGGACCAAGGCGCGGGCCGCGTACGCCGACGCTGTCGCGAAGCAGCAGGGCAAAGCCCGAGAGGCCGCGCAGAAGTTCGCGACACACCAGCAGGGGCTCGCGGACCAGCGGGTCCGGGAGGCGGAGCAGCTTCGCCGTCCGCCGGTGTCGGCCGAGCCGCCATATGACCCGTCGATGGAGCCATCCAATGACGAGTTCTGGTTCCCGCCGGACGACGGCACGATCAGCTCGCCGAAAGCCTGACCGATGACCACCCAACAGGAGCGACGATGACTGCCCAGCCGACCAGCCCCTCCGAAGCGCACGAGGCTCTCCGTGAAACGCACCGGGACAGGGCCACAGGTGAGTTCGGACGCCAGCCGCGCAGCGGCCCGATCGACCTGCCGCCGCCAGACGCGCCCCTGAGTCTGGTGTCCCTGCACGGGACGGGAACGTTCGACTTCCCGGGCGTCTTCTCGAACGCCGACGAACTCATCAAGTTCTGGACGACCGTCGACATCCCGGACCGTGCCCTCGGGTCCACGAAGCTCGCTCACGAACAGCGATGGGAGAGGGCTCTCGCAGACACGACCCGCGAGTTCGAAGCGAGCCACGGCCCGTTGCCGGTCGGTCGTCCCATGCCCGAGTTCAACGCGTACATCGAAGCCCGCGAAAGGTACTACGAAGAGAACCTCTACAGCCATCATCTCGTCAAGGGCATCCCGAGGGTCCTCGGAGTCCAGCAGGTTCGCCCGCTCGTGATCGCCACCAAGATGTGGGCGTCCGCGCGAGCACTCCCGGAGGCAGAGCGCAACCGGGTGCACAACCTGCCAGTCACCTTCCCGGACCACGACCAGCGGAACTGGACGATCGCCACGCTCGTCGGCCGGTGGCGGTCACACGAGATCGAGAGCCAGATGAACGAATGGTCGATGCTGCGTCGCCAGGATCGGTAGGAGAGCAGCCGGATCGCTCTTGATCTAAGTTGATCCCGAGTGAACGTCGTCTCCGGGAGGTCCAGACCATGAAGTTCGTCCGTTCGACCGTTGTCGCTGCCGCCTTGGTGGCCGGCCTGACCGGATGCAGCGGCTCCGGGGGTGGAGTGGCCGGAATCGGCGGGCCGTCTGTGCCGAAAGGCCAGGACGTGAAGGCGTCGAGCATCAAGCCCAACTTGAGCCAACCTGAGCAAGACGCGCTGTGTGAGCAACTCTTCGGTCCCGCTGCGGACGGGACGAAGCAGATCTACAAGAATGACAAGGTCGCCACGAAGTGGCATGCAACCGTCGGCAACAACTACGTTGCCATCTCGTGTGAACTTCAGGAGATGAGCGGTTCACTCGTGGTCGAGCTATGGGTTGCCGCTGACGAGCATTGGTCCACGAACCCTCTCGTGAAGAACGACAAGTACTTCGGCGGGGCCAAGCTCGGCAACATCACCCCTGACCAGCTCGAACAGATCAAGACCTGGCTGAAGAACGCGATCGCACACGTGAAGTAAGCCATCGTCTCGTCGGACCTTTCCGGAGATCCTTCGCATGTTTGACCCATGTGCGCCCCGGTTCCGACGACGAGTTCGGCGAGCCGTCTGAGCTAGAGCCGGACGGTCGCTCCTTCGAGCCGGGATCCGAAGCTGACGATCTGGAGCAGAGTCCTGACGGCCCGGACGAGAGCCCGGGCAAGGTCGCGAAGGTGGCCGGGGCTGCCACGGAGTTCGCGGCCTCGACGGCTGAAGGGGCCGCCAAGTACGGCGGTCTGCAGGGCGCGGCGTACGGTGCCGGCAAGCATCTGCTGAAGAAGGGCTGGCAGAACCCGAAGACCCGGACCGCGATCATCGCCGGCGTCGGGCTGCCCGTCATGCTGTTCGTGATGTCGTACACGCTCGTGTTCACGATGATGTTGACGACCGTCTTCGGCGGTTCCACCCAGCAGGGGTTCGAGAACCGGGCTGCCCCGATCCTGGTCCAGGCCGGCATGAAGACCGAGGACATCGACGCGGTCCGAAGCGGGGCCGGGTCATCCGGAACGTACTGGCAGGTGGTTGCCGCGATCTTCGAAGCGCAGAAGAACGCGACCGGCGAGGGCAAAGGCCCGTTCAAGGTGACCGACACGTCGTACACCGTGCCCGATGGTGACCTGGTCGGTGCGTCCCGTTGGATCGGGACGGCCGTCCGGAACTCTCTGGCAGTCACGCCCGGCTACTCGCAGGACTTCGACATCGTCCAGGGTGCTCGGCTCTCCGACGGGGGGGCGAAACTCACCTGGGAATCCGACGCGGTCCACCAGGAGAAGGTCGTCACGCCATGGGTGGCTGCCCTGTCGAAACTGCCGCTGGCCGGAGCTGACGAGAACTGGGCAAAGTCGGTCCTCGAGGCCGCGATCGACCTGCGGCTGGGCCGGTCCAGCATGAACGCGAACTGTTACGGTGGCTCGTCGGTCGACATGGTGTCGGCTCAGAGCGGTGCCCAGGGTGGGTCGACGGCATCCAGTCTGTCCGCGGAGCAGCGAACCAACGCACGCATCATCGTCGAAGTAGCGAAAACGTCAGGGTTCTCGAAGCATGGCGCCGAGATTGCGATCGCGACCGCCATGCAGGAGTCGACCTTGCGAAACCTCGACTACGGCGACCGGGACAGCCTCGGCCTGTTCCAGCAGCGGCCGAGTCAAGGCTGGGGGACCGCCAGCGAAATCCGGACTCCGCTGCTGTCGGCGGCCGCCTTCTTCGGTGTGGCCACGCACACGCACAACACAGGCCTGAAAGACATCAAAGGCTGGGAGTCGATGACTCTGTGGCAGGCTGCCGATGCCGTGCAACGGTCCGGCTTCCCGCAGGCGTACCAGAAGTGGGAAGGGTTCGCCGTCCAAGTCGTCGCGGACACGGGAGTCGCCCTGCCCGCGACCTCGAACCCGACCGTGGCCGGGTCACCTGCGACTGGCACCGGCGGCGGTGACGTGGTTCAGACGTCGATGGGCGCCGGCTGCTCGAACTTCGCCGGCAGCTGCCCCGAGTGGGACCTGCCCGGGGAGGACCGTCTGCAGCCGGATGCGATCCTGGTGCGACGCTGCGTCAAAGCGGCCTTCCCGGACATCACCACCATCGGTGGCTACCGTCCCGGTGGCGGGCCCGACCCGAACGGTCACCCGGCCGGGAAGGCCGTCGACATCATGATGCCGTGGCCTTGGGCGGAGCCGCGCAGTTCACAGCTCGGAGACCAGATCGCGAAATGGGTCATGCAGAACCAGACCCAGCTCGGCGTGAAGTACATCATCTGGAAGCAGCGGTACTGGCAGCCCGGGATGGGTACCGCCGAAGCGCCCCAGTGGAAGCCGATGGAGGACCGTGGCTCCCCGACAGAGAACCACATGGACCACGTGCACGTCTCGGTTCTCGGGTCGTCCGGTACCGGTTTCGGTGGTGCGACCGGCGGATCGATCGGCGTCAACTCTGGAGGCTGGGCCCAGCCGTTGAAGGACGGCACCTACGCCTACGTGCGCGGGTACGGCAACGGCCACTACGGCGTCGACTGGGGCTCGGTCCCGGCCAGCTCAACCCCGCCGCTGTACGCGGCCGTCTCAGGCACGATCGCGTCCGCGGTCGACTGCGGGATGACCTGCGGGTGGGGCAAGACGGTCGTCATCGACGCCGGCAACGGGATCGGAGTCCGGTACGGGCACATGTCCGTCATCGGCGTCCAGCAGGGCCAGAAGGTGACCGCCGGTCAGCAGATCGGCCTGATGGGGACAACCGGTCAGTCCACCGGCATCCATTTGCATCTGGAAGTCATGATCCAGGGTGCGACGACCGACCCGATGGCGTTCCTGAGGTCGAAGGGTGTGAATATGAAGTAGCTCGCCCCGCCCTTAAGTGAGGGGCTCGTAGCCCCGCTCGTAGGACTGAGTGACCAGACCAAGGCATCTTTAGAAGGAGGTGACTACGTTGACCGTACGACAGAAGACCGACCTGCGGGTGCTTCCTCAGCCCTCAGCTCTCGAATCTGTGTCAGCAGACAACCCTGGGGTAGGGACGAAACGGGGCACAGGCGCACGCACACATGTTGGGCGTGCACCGGGCGGTCAACATGGTCGAGGGGAGCCCGGCACTGCTTCGGTGGTGTCGGCGTCACAGGTGCCCGCGAAAGCGGTCACCGAGACCGACCGGAGTAATCCGGTCACTGCACAACGGGTGTTCGTGCTCGACCGGCACGGGCGTCCGCTCCAGCCTTGCCATCCGGCAAGGGCTCGGGAACTGCTCGCCAAGGGCAGGGCCCGGATTCACCGGGTGGCGCCGTTCGTCATCCGGATCATTGATCGCACCGTCGAGGAATTGGTCGTCACAGGCGTCGAGGTCGGCGTCGATCCCGGCTCGAAGACCACCGGTCTCACGGTCTTCACCGTGACCGAAACCGTGGACACCGCCACGGGTGAAGTCACGACCGCCCGGTCAGGGATCTGGCTGGGTGAACTCGTCCATCGCGGGCTGGTCATCAAGAAGGCCATGCATGCTCGCGCCCAACTGCGTCGGGGTCGCCGGTCGCGGAATCTGCGCTACCGCGCACCCCGGTTCAGCAACCGCACCCGGTCGGCCAACCGGGCCACGTCCGGGGTCTGGTTGCCGCCGTCGCTGAACCATCGCCTCGACACGACCCTGTCTTGGCTGGACCGGCTCTCTCGCTGGGCGCCAGTGACGGCTGTTCATGTGGAGCGGGTCCGGTTCGACACCCAACTGATGATGAACCCGGACATTGCCGGCACCGACTACCAGCAGGGCTCACTGTTCGGATACGAAGTCCGCGAATACGTGCTCGAGAAGTGGGGCCGGCAGTGCATCTACTGCGACACCACGACCGGCCCGTTCAACCTCGACCACCTGCTAGCGAAATCCAGGGGCGGCTCCAACCGGGCCTCCAACCTTGGCCCGGCCTGCATCCCGTGCAACCAGGCCAAGGACAGCCGCCTGCTTGACGACTTCCTCGCCCATGACCCTAAGCGTCTCGACCGAATCAACGCGAAGCGGCAGAAGTCGCTCTCGGACGCCGCGGCCGTGAACACGACCCGCTGGGCCATCCACCGCATGATCGTCGCCCTCGGGAAACAGCGCGGCTTCACCGTCCATACAGCCACCGGCGGCCGCACCAAATGGAACCGATCCCGCACGAACACCCCGAAGACACATGCCCTCGATGCCCTGTGTGTAGGAGACCTCGACATCGTGACCGGGTACCCGGCCGTGACGAACGAGATCAAGTGCACCGGGCGAGGCTCGTACGCCCGCACCCGATCGGACAAGTATGGATTCCCGCGCTTGAAGCTCACCCGAACCAAGCGCCACGAAGGGTTCGCCACCGGCGATCTGGTCCGCGCGGTCGTCCCGTCCGGGGCCAAGGCCGGCACCCACCGGGGCCGAGTGGCTATCCGCACGACCGGGTCCTTCAACATCACCACCACTTCGGGAACCGTCCAAGGAATCCACCACCGACACGTCCGACTGCTCCAACAAGCAGACGGCTACACCTACAACACTCGAAAGGAGACAGCGGCATGACGCCCTCCACGATGCTTCGCGCTCCGCGCGCAACCCATGGTGACGCGGCTCCTCCCGGACCCGAAGGACCGGGATTCCGCTCACTCATGAAATGAGCGCAAGATTCAAGGTCATCGTGGCCGTCGCGTGCGCCGTGGCCGTCGCGGTCGGTATCTGGTTCGGGCTGGCAAACCGGAAAGCAAACAACGGTCTCGTGGTCGTCCAGGCGACCCCGTCCGTGTCCATCTCCGAAGCGAAAACGTCCAGCCCTGGCGCCGAAATCACGGACCCGGCCGACGACCCGAACCACGCGAACGTCGAGGGCTACTACACGCCGGATCCGACCCCGTCCGGTGCCGACCCGCACGGTCATGACCCGGCCGTCGAGAAAGCGATGGGGGAGGCCGCAACCACGAACGCTGTCGCGTTCGTAACGGCGTTCGCCGGACATGCCTCCGGCTGGAAAGAGGCCGTCAAACCGATCACGGACCCGTACCTGTACCCCACGGTAGCCGCCATCCCGGATGACAACATCCCGGACCTCGGCACGGTCACCGGTTCGAGTGTCGCCAACGTCAGCCTCGGCCATGTCACGGTCGACGTGGAGACGTCATCGAAGAAGGTCATCCGGTGCGAGATGACTGTCTCGCCCGACAACGCCTGGGTGGTCACGGTCTACTCGCCGCGCTGAGCTGTCGTCTTTTCGGGGTTCGAGCCATAGAAGGACATGACGACCACTGCAGCTTCGGCGCGCCCGCACGGCGGGTTCGCCCACGAGTCGACGGTGAACGAAACCTTCGAGTGGTACACGCCGCCGGAGATCTTCACAGCCCTTGATATTGAGTTCGACCTCGACCCATGCTCTCCCGGGGCAGGGAAATCGTTCGTCCCCGCGAAGCGCCACTACACGATCGAGGACGATGGGCTCACCTCCCCCTGGTTCGGCACCGTGTGGGTCAACTCGCCGTACGGCCCGGAGACGAAGAAGTGGGTCGAGAAGCTGGTCCACCACGGTGACGGGATCGGGCTGTTCTTCTCCCGCACCGACAACAAGTGGTTCCAGCAGTACGTCTCCCAAGCTGACGCCGTCTGCTTCGTCTCATCGCGCGTCAAGTTCTTCCGAGGAGGCATGGTGGAGCGCCCTGGCTCCCCAGGCGCCGGCTCCATGCTCATCGCGTACGGCGACAGGGCCGCCGAGGCAGTAGTCAACTCCGGGCTAGGAGAGTGCTTCGCCCCGATTCGACGCCCAGCAGCCTGATGTCACTCAAGACGGCGCCGAGTGCCCAGAAGGTGTGTTCGATCTGTCGTACTTCGAAGCCCGCGACCAGCGAGTTCTTCCGCCGTTCAAGCTCCCGTCCTGACGGTCTCGATTCGGCGTGCAAGCCTTGCCGGTCCGCGGGCGAGCGGAAAGTCAGCTACGCGGTCGTCGAGGGAGGCGAGCGAGTCTGCACCAGGTGCCAGATAGTCCGGGCTCGAACGCTTGAACACTTTCAGCGGAACTCGAGGATGCGCGATGGCATGGACAGCTATTGCAGAGAGTGTGTGCGGGAGATAGCCCGGAACAGGCAGCGTGAGCGTCGAGCGGACCCTGTTGAGCGGGTCAAACTGCTCGAGGAGAAGCGGCGGTACGCAGCCTCAGCGAAGGGCCGCGAGTCCAAGCGTCTTCAATCAGAGATCGACAACCACCGACGGCAGGAGCGCACGAGCCGCCATCCATTCAGTTGGTCAGCTAAGGACTGGCGGAAGATCAAGATCTTCTGGGGCGACCGTTGTGCGTACTGCGACATGCCCGAAGACGTGAATCACCGAAAGGGCCGGCTCACCCAGGACCACTTCCTGCCGGTCAGCTGGCCAGCCTGCCCGGGTACTCAACCGTCGAACATCGTCCCTGCCTGCATCTCGTGCAATGCGTCCAAGTGCGATAAGGATCCGTACGAATGGCACGCGGACTCAGCGCGCATCGACTGGATCCTGTCCTGGATAAACGTCGTCCAGATCGGGGCATGGAGACTGCCTGGAATCAAGGTCGACAACTTCGTTCCCCCTGCACAACCGAAGCGCCAAAGGCTCCTACTCAAGTACCAGCTCTGGGCGGAGTACGCGATGTTCACCAGTCTCGGCAACCCGCTGGAGAAGAACCAGCCACCAGGTAGTGTTCCGCGACCCAAGGATCACTTCGCCTACCACGTGTCGGCGGACCGCCCAGTCTGTCTCCCTCATGGTGCGGAGAAGATCGCATGACCTCCAAAACCGCAGGCCTCATCGTCGAATCGTTCGACAACACCGGTCCGACCCTTGCGTGGCTGGCGGACTCGTCCGGCCGGCTGCACCGGTTCCGGTTCGCGAACGACCTCGCATACCTGACCGTCTGGGGTCCGTCGGCGACCGTCCTGCCCGGCTGGGGCCTGCCGGATGCGAAGCCGATTCTTGTCGCGCATGTCGACCGGGTCACGGGCGACCCGAACGCCGGAACGCTCACCGAGAAGCAGTTCGAGGACATCCTGGGCGAGCTCGTCCCGCTGCTGAAGGCGCCGTCGAAGACGAACCCGCTGTTCGGTGACCATCCCGATACGGTGCGGCACATGGTTGCCGACCTGGTCCGCCGACAGCAGGCCGAAGCTGACACGCCAGCCGAAGAAGACGACCTGGACGACGACGACGACGAGGGGCCCGAATGAACAGCATCCTGACCAACGAGTACCTGCCGGCCATCCTCGCCGGTCTCGCGATCGCGATCCCGTTCGGCCTGGTCATCTGGACTGGAGTCAAGCGCGTCTGGATGATGCTCGTCGTCGCCCTGTCCGGGCTCTCGATCATGGTCCTGACGGTCGTCGTCACGCGCTGGCTGGTCGGGCTCTTCCCGGACAGCCCTCGAGACATCAACGACGCGTTCAACCAGTTCTCGACGTATGTCCTCGTCGGGCTCCTCGACCTCGGGTTCTTCCTGCTCGCTCTCGGCTGCATCATCTGGGCGTTCGTCGGGACCCTGACGGCCCTGGACAAGCGGCGCGCAGGAACCGTCCCTCGATGAGCGGGAGCACCGTCCTGTCCCGGTCTCGGGCTGATGACCTGCTCGACGCGCTATTCGGGGTCGTCCCGGAGAACGACCCGCTGGCCCAGCAGTGGCGCGACCAGCAGTTGGCCGCGATGGTGTCCTGGCTGGATCTCGGGCTGGATGTGTCGCCAGACGTTCGCCGCGTCGGCGACCAGAACTGAGAAGTCCTCCAGGCGTTGGATCGCCCGTAGGGCCGTCACACCGTTCAGGTATGAGCGTTTCGACGACCATTCCGGCCGAGGTCAGGCATGTCATCCGCCGGCCGCGTACCGCGCAGGCGCTCCGTTTCGACGGCACGAACGAGTCCGCGGTGGCCGAGTTCGTGGCCCGGCACGACGGGGCCGTTGTCCATGTCCTCCAGATGGGCAACCTGCTCGTCCAGCGTGCGAACTCCTCGGTCACGTTCAGTGTGAGGCCGGGTGACTGGGTCGTTGCCGAGCCCGGCCGCGACATGTATGCGGTCTCCGACAGCGCCTTCGCTGCGATGTTCATGGAGGTCGGCCCATGATCCGGATCTTCCGCACCTGCTCCGCCTGCCCGGAGCAGTACTCCGTCTACGTGGGCGACTCGAAAGACGAGGCGGCGTACGTCCGGCTCCGGCACGGCCACTTCGCGCTCCACATCCCGCACGGGAACGTCGTGTTCGAACGGTCCTTCCCGCTCCGGGCCGACGAGGACCTCGAACCGGAAGAGGTCGGCCTGCCGCGCCACACCTCGGATGGCCTCTTCGACGATGACACGGTCCGCGAGGCGTACTTGCGGCTCGTCGCCCGATATGTCGCCGACACCTACGACCTCGACGATGCCGAGTTCATCGTGGACGGGATGGCCTACGACGACCCTCTCGACGATGAGAGGAGCTTCCCGTGGTGGAAACAGTGAAGGCTGACGCACCGAACCAGGTCGCCTTGAAGGATCTGGTCTGGTTCCCGGTCGTCGAAATTCTGCGATCCCGGTTCTTCCGCTGGCAGCGGAGAAGTTACCCGTTCGCGCAATACCAGCCGACGAAGGCCGAACTGAACCTGTGGTGGGCTGCCTGGGCGGAAGCCGAAGAGCGTGTCGTTGACGGCCTGCCATGGTCCGATGAGGCGCTCGAAGCCGTCGCGTTCGACCTGTACCGGAAGGCGACCGGCCAGTGACTGGGCGCGGGAACCCTTGGACGCAGCAGGAACTGGAGCAGGCCCGGGCCTGGCGGTACGAGGATCGTGTGTCTTTCAAAGAGATTGGTAGTCGCCTGGAGCGGACACCAGAGGCGGTCATCCGGGCCCTCAAGAGGTCTGGCCTGGACCTTCAATGGGCATGCGTTGTGTGTGGGCGACCAGTCCAAAGCCCAGGGCCACAAGGAGGCAGCCCGGCCTCCTACTGCCTCCTGTGTAAGCCCGAGCGCGTCAGGGCGCGCGCATCCGAGAAGCATCTGATCCTACGCCTGACGTCGAGTCGGACATGTGTCGTCTGCGGCAAGGAGTATCGGCTCGCCGGACGTCTTCCGAACTCGAAACCTCCATCCAAGTACTGCACACGCACGTGCGAGCGACGCCAGTGGACCCTCGACACCTATGCCGACCCGGAGAGACTGGCTCGGTTCCGTTCTCGGCTGGCGCGATACAGGTCAAGTAGAAAGGTCAATCAGTGATTTCGGACCAGTACGCCGTTGAGGTTCGCCACGACGACGTGATCGTCGTCATGCGCTGCAAAGGCCGCTTGGCTGCGGTCGCAGTTCTCGGGCTGTGCGCCTTGGCCGGCGCGCTCGTCTCCCTGCTGTCCAGCCCGCCCAACCGTCTCGTCGGCGTGGTCTTCGGCATCTGTGCTGGCGTCTGGTTCGCAGCACGCGCGATCACGTGGCGGGCAGTGCTCCGGCCCGACGTCGCAGCCGCTGCCCGGCTCGCGCTCAATGTCAAGCCACGTCGTGACGGGCTACGCATCCTGGGCCGCGACGAAAGCCGCTTGCTCGCAGAAGCGTGCCAGAAGTTCGCGACCGCTGACCTTGCCGCGGAACGGGCCGAACGGGGCGACCGCGTTCACGAGGTTCTCCGGCAGGCCGCCGAAACGGACCCGCGGTGATGGACCGACCCGGTCCCGCGTCACACGGTCACGGCATGGACCCGTTCGAGTACCAGCAGCCGATCTTGGTCGACAAGACCGGCGGCCATGTCGCCACCGTCAACGCGGTCGCGCAAGCATCCATCAACGCGGGCCGTATCGACTCCGAGGCTTGGGGTCCGTGGCTGGCGGCGGCGTTCGCGAAGACCGTTCGCCGTGTCACGCCGACCCTGTTCGACCGGCTTGCTGCGCTCCCTGACGCGACCGTGGTCGAGTCGACCGTCC
>WBZS01001989.1_pt1 | contig 13914 bp, 10 predicted proteins | sample 5204201 | NCBI WGS metagenome assembly WBZS01 (sample SAMN12344357, study PRJNA552823) | activated sludge metagenome | biome: Activated sludge suspended growth; feature: Nitrification reactor; material: Wastewater; isolation source: activated sludge from nitrification reactor of wastewater...
CACACGCTGTTGCTGGCCGCCCGAGAGTTGCGACGGATATGCCCCGGCCTTCTCCGGGATGCCCACGCGCTCGAGTTGGGCGAGCGCCACGCGCTTGTATTCGTCGGCCGGGCGTTTGCGCACCACACGTTGCGCCAGGCAGACGTTGTCAAGCACGGTCAGGTGCGGAAACAGGTTGAACTGCTGGAAGACCATGCCGACCTCGGCCCGCACGGCGTTGATGTGAGCGGCCTTGCCATCGAGGTGAACGCCGTCGACGACGATCTTGCCGCTGGTCGGGGTCTCAAGGTGGTTGATGCAGCGGAGCACCGTGCTTTTGCCCGAGCCCGAGGGCCCGATGATCACCAGTACTTTGCCGCGCCCGACCCGCAGGCTGACGTCGTCGACCGCGCGCAGGGCCTTGAACTGTTTGACCAGGTGCTCGATGATGATGATGTCGTCGCTCATGGCCTATCTCCGGTCCTGCGACAGCCGCACTTCGAGCCAGCGCACGCCGCGCGAAAGCGTGATCGTCAGCGTCAGATAGATCAAGCCGAGCAAACTGTACGTCTGGAAGAATAGGAACGTGCTCGAGGCGTACAACTTGGCCAGCTGGGTGATGTCCGATACGCCGAGCACCGACACCAGCGACGAGTCTTTGAGCATGGCGATGAAGTCGTTGCCCAGCGCCGGCAACACGCGCCGGATGGCCTGCGGCAGGATGACGTGCCGCATGGCCTGGATGTAGTTCATGCCCAGCGCCCGCGCGGCCTCCATCTGGCCGCGCTCGATCGACTGGATGCCGGCGCGGAAGATCTCGCTCTCGAAGGCGCCGTAGGCGATCCCCAGACCCACGATCACGCGGATCTCGTTGGGAAAGTCGCGCGTGGAAAGCCCGAAGGCGCCGGCCACGATCGGCACGACAACGAAGGCGATGTACAGCAGCAACACCAGGATCGGCACACCGCGGATGATCTCGACGTACAACGAGGCCAGGTTGTTGATGACCGGGTTCGACGACACACGCGCCAGACCGACCAGCAGGCCGATCGTCACGGCCAGCAGATACGCCGACAGCGCCGTACGAAGCGTGATGCCGATGCCGCGCGAGAGCAGGGTCAGGGCGCCGGTGCTGTCGGGTTGGGCCGGGTCGAACGGTACATAGCCGGCCACCGCAAAAAACACGCGGGTCATCTGAGCATCGGTGAGGATGAAGTAGAGCGCGAGCAGGCCGGCCAGGATGACGGCCAGCAGCCACCATTGCACTTTTTCGAGCCGGCTGGCGATCGGGCTGACGATGGCGCCGCTGGCCGGGCTGATGACGACTTCGGGGTTCTTCTGAAAATCCGGCACGGGAGGCTCCTCCCTGGGCGGTTCAACAAGAGACGGGCACGCGTCGACGCGTGCCCGTCTCTTTTTAGCGTTCAGACTGAGCGAGTCGCTGCGCGTTGGCGCATTACTCGGTCTTGAACCACTTGTCGTAGATCTGGGTCAGGGTGCCGTCGGCCTCCATGGCCGCGATCACGGCATTGAAGGGCTCGGTCAGATCGCTGTCCTTGGGGAAGACGAAGCCGAGCTTTTCATCGGTCAGCGGCTCGCCCACCAGCTTGAGCTTGTTGGGGTTCGCGCCGATGTAGCCCATGCCGGCCACATCGTCCATCAGGGTGGCGTCGATGTCGCCGTTCATCAGGGCCTGCACGATCAGACCGTACTGGTCGTAGGTCGCGACGTTCGCCTCGCCGAAGAGCTCGACGGCCAGGTCGAAGTTCGTCGTGCCAGGCTGCGCACCGACCTTGACACCCTCAACGGCCTTGAGGGTCTCGGCGTTGGTGAAGCGGCTCTCATCCGCGCGCACCAGAAGCATCTGGCGCAATTGGATGAACGGCGTCGAGAAGTCGACGTGTTGGGCACGTTCCTCGGTGATCGTGATGCCGTCAGCGGCGACGTCGAACTCGGCCTGGCCGGTGCCGCCCATGACCGCCACGATGGCGTCCCAGCTGGTGGTCACGAACTCGGTCTTGCAGTTGAGGCGCTTGCACGCCTCGGCGAAGAAGTCGTAGTCGTAGCCCACGCCCTGACCCGTCGTCTCGTCAATGAAGTTGAACGGGTTATAGGCGTTCTCGACCGCGATCTTGATCGTCTTGCCGCCCAGGTCGGGCAGCCCGCCGGCCGGGGCCTCGGTCGCCGCAGCGGGCGCTGCGGTGGGGGTGGCGGCAGGCGCGCACGCGGCTAATGCCACGGCGGCAGCCATCACCCCGCCCAGAATGCGTAGGGTTTTCATCGGGCCTCTCTCCTTGTGTGCTTTCGGCGCAGTCCTTCTGCACCATCTGGCGTGCGGGTATTGTACAGACCAACCGGGGATTTTCAAGATACGCTTTGACCGGAAAGCAGGTCCGCCAAACCGGTTGTATGCGCCAGAAGGGCGTCGGCCCCGGCCCGTTCAAGCGAGTTTCGGCTGCCAAAGCCGCACAAGACACCGATGCTTTGGGCTCCGGCGCGCTGGGCGCAGCGGATGTCGACCGAAGTGTCGCCGATCATCACACAGGCATCCGGCGCCACCCCCAGACGCTCGGCGCACCAGTAGATCGGGTCCGGATGCGGCTTGGTGTACCGCGCGCTCTGGGCGTGGGCGATGATCGAGAAGAAGCCGTCCAACTGATATTGCTTGAGAAAGTTGAGCGTGGCGCGTTCCGACCGCGCCGAGACGATCGCCAACGGAAACCCGGCGTGCAGCCGTGACAGCAACGCAACCACACCCGACATGAGCGTGAAGCGCCCAGGTCCGCTGCGAAAGATGTGGTCGGAGACCCAGTTCGAGGTCACGATCAAAGGCTGGTCGAGGTGCAACAGATCCGGGATGCCGATCATGGTGTTGACGGGCGCGATCGCGGTGGTCACCGCCCAGCGCAGAAAAGGCCGGGCATCGCGGCGCGGAAAGAGCCCGTGCAGCGGACCCAAACGCGCATCGAGGCTGGAAATCATCTGGTCGTCGGTGTCGGCCAATGTGCCGTCCACGTCGAAGAGCAACGCGCGCACGCGGGTCAGGTCGATGGGCATGAGCCCGATTGTACTCATACCGGGCCGGGCGATCGGCGCCGCGCCCAAGGGTGGCATAATCAGCGCAATGTCACTTCAAGCCGAACTGGATCATCTGGTCGTCGCGGCCGATACCCTCGAGCAGGGCGCGGCCTTCGTCGAGCGCGTCCTGGGCGTGCGCCCGCAACCCGGCGGTCAGCACAAGGCCATGGGCACGCACAACCTGGTGCTGCGTCTGGGCGAGCGCCAGTATCTCGAAGTCATCGCCATCGACCCCGAACTGCCGGATCCCGAGCGCCCGCGCTGGTTCGGCCTCGACGGCGCCAACCTGCGCCAGCGCCTGCGCGCTCGCCCGCGTCTGATCCATTGGGTGGCCCGCACACCCGATCTCGAGCGCGCGGTTGCGGTGGCTCCGCTTGGCGCGATCCTGCCGATGAGTCGGCGCGAATACCACTGGCGCATCACCGTGCCCGACGACGGCAGCCTGCCGGGTGAGGGCCTGGTGCCCACGCTCATCCAGTGGGACTCCGGCGGCCATCCAGCCGATCTCCTGCCCGATCAGGGCTGCCGCCTGCGCGGCCTCTACGCCGTGCACCCGCTCCCCGAGAACATCCGCCAGGCGCTCGCCACGCTTGGCCTTTCCGAAGCCCTGACCGTCACCGCCGGGCCTGTGCCAACCCTCCGCGCCGAGATCGAGGCCCCGGACGGCGTCCATTTCCTGGGCGATTGACAACGGGAACGCAGAAGGCCGAAGGTTGATCAACCTTCGGCCTTCTGCGTTGCTTCCTCATCGGGCGGGCCGGGTGGCCACAAGCGCCACCCTTACGCCGCGTGGAATTCGCCTTCTACGACGTCACCCTGTTCGCGGCCCTGTGGCCCGGCGCTTCCGCCATTGGCGGCGCTCTGCGCGCCGGTCTGGTAGAGCTGTTGGCTGAGCGCGTACGAGGCCTGCTGCACCTGTTCGGTCAGCGTCTTGATCCTGGCCACGTCTTCACTCTTGAGCGCCTCGTGCAGCTCGCGCACCGAGTTCTCGATGGCGGTTCGGTCGGTGGCCGGAACCCGGTCGCCAAGGTCGCGCAGCGACTTCTCGGCGGCATAGGCCAGGCTCTCGCCCTGGTTGCGGGCTTCGATCAACTCGCGCGTCTTGCGGTCGGCGCTCTCGTTCTGGCGCGCCTCGTTGACCATGCGCTCGACGTCGGCCTTGTTGAGGTTCGTCGAGGCCGTGATCTTGACCGTCTGCTCCTTGCCCGTCGCCTTGTCCTTGGCGCTGACGTTCAGGATACCGTTGGCGTCGATGTCGAACGTCACCTCGACCTGCGGCACGCCGCGCGGCGCGGTCGGGATGCCGTCAAGGCGGAAGTGGCCGAGCGTCATGTTGTCGTTCGCCATCGGCCGCTCGCCCTGCAGGATGTGGACGTCGACGGCGGTCTGGTTGTCGGCCGCGGTCGAGAAGATCTGGCTCTTGCGCGCCGGGATCGTGGTGTTGCGCTCGATCAGGGGCGTCATCACGCCGCCCAGGGTCTCGAGACCCAAAGACAGCGGGGTGACGTCGAGCAACAGCACGTCCTTGACGTCACCGGCCAACACGCCGCCCTGGATCGCGGCGCCCACGGCCACGACTTCATCCGGGTTGACGCTCTTGTTCGGCTCTTTGCCGTCGGTCAGCGTGCGCACCAGATTCTGGACCATCGGCATGCGCGTCGAACCGCCCACCAGCACGACCTCATCGATCTTGCTTGTGGCGATCCCGCCGTCCTTGAGCACGGCCTCGAATGGCCCGCGCAACCGCGTCACCAGGTCCTGGGTCAGTTGCTCGAACTTGGCGCGGGTGAGCTTGAGGTTGAGATGCTTGGGTCCGCTTGCGTCGGCCGTGACAAAGGGCAGGTTGAGCTCGGTCTCGCTCAGGGTCGAGAGCTCGATCTTGGCCTTCTCGGCCGCCTCGCGCAGGCGCTGCAGGGCCTGCCGGTCGCTGCGCAGATCGATGCCCTGTTCCTTCTTGAACTCATCGGCCGCCCAGCTGAGCACGCGCTCGTCCCAGTTGTCGCCGCCCAGGTGCGTGTCGCCGTTGGTGGCCTTGACCTCGACCACGCCCTCGCCGACTTCGAGCAGCGAGACGTCGAAAGTGCCGCCGCCGAGGTCGAAGACCAGGATCGTCTCGTTCGTCTTCTTGTCGAGACCGTACGCCAGCGCGGCCGCGGTCGGCTCGTTGATGATGCGCTTGACCTCGAGGCCCGCGATGCGTCCGGCGTCCTTGGTCGCCTGGCGCTGCGCGTCGTTGAAATACGCGGGCACCGTGATCACGGCCTCGGTCACCGGCTCGCCCAGGTAAGCCTCGGCGTCGGCCTTGAGCTTGGCCAACACCATGGCCGAGATCTCCTGGGTCGTGTAGGTCTTGTTGTTGACGGTCAGCTTGACCTGCGCGTCGCCGCGCGGGCCCTCGACGACGGTGTACGGCACCATCTTGCGCTCGGCCGCCGTCTCGTTGAAGTGCCGGCCGATAAAGCGCTTGATCGAGAAGATCGTGTTTTCCGAATTGATGACGGCCTGCCGCTTGGCGGTCTGGCCGACCAGGCGCTCGCCGTTCTTGGTGAAGGCCACCACCGACGGCGCCAGCCGCGAGCCCTCGGCCGTGCTGATCACGGTCGGGGTTCCACCCTCCATGACGGCCACCACTGAATTGGTCGTGCCCAGGTCGATACCGACGATTTTGCTCATGTCTACACCCTCCACGCGCGTGAGCGCGCATTGAAACGAAAGTCAGTGCTCCCGTGCAAAGCGGAGCAATACCTCGATTCTAGGGCGGCGCCATCAGAGTCTTGTTAGCGGGGCGTCGGAGAAGCATCAGAAGACACCGGGAGTGCCCCGATGTCGGGCGGCGTCAGGCGTCCGGTGTCGGATTCAGGTACACGAACGTGAACCCTTCCATCTGTTGGACGTAGGTCGGCCGGAAGTCGAGGTCGGCATAGCCGGGACCGCTGAGGGTCAGGGTCTCATGCCGCGGATCGAAGGCGCGGAGCACGTTGACGGTGTTGTGCGTGCCGGTCAGCGCGGCATCGTTCTGCGGGCGAAGGCCGATGGGGTTGACGACTTTCATCTCGACCCAGGGGCGAGCGGCCAGCCGCTGGGCCTCGCCGAACCCGATCCGACTCGCGAACTCGAAGGTCGCGCGCAACGACGCCCGGCCGATCGATAGATCACCCCGGACGCCGGGCGTGTCCGCGCCGGCCAGGACCTCGACGCGCAACCGTCCATTCGAGCGGGACACGACGTGCTCGGCGAGAAGGGCGTTCAGCCCGAGGTGCTCGCGGTTGTAGGCGACGACCTCGGTCGTGCTGTTCCACAGGCCGTGGCAAAACACGCGCGCGTTGGGGATCTTGAAAAACGCCTCGGTGGCCGCCAACCGGCCCGCGCGAACCGGCCGCGCGGGGCCGCGGGTGACGAAGAACGATACCTGGACCTCCTGGTGCGGTCCCAGGCTGGCTTCCGTGAAGTCCAGGGCCCAGACCCCCATCAGGGCGCGGCCCTGTGTATCAAGGAGCGGTCGGACCGTTTCATTGCGCAGCAGTTTCGCCACGACCGCCGCGTCCGCGTGCCCACCGGTGAAAGCGCCGTACCCGGCATAGACGTGGTAGGGCGTCGGCGCGCGGCCGGTCGAGAGTTGGACTTCACCGTCCAGCGGATATCGCTTGAAAAGGGGGTGATCCAGAGTCGCTGCGGTCATCACCGCCGATGATAGCAGGTCACGCCGAAACCGCGTTCCAGGCCAGGGCAATCGCACCTAAATTGGCTTCGACGTTTCTTGCCGCGGATTGCGCGGATTTCGCAGATGGGGAGCGTGTTTCCACAATCCGCGTCATCCGCGCAATCCGCGGCAAAAACATGCCTTGTTTGGTATAGATGCGATTGACCTGCGTTCCAGGTAAAAAAAACCGGCGGCTGGGTGTTCCAGCCGCCGGTTTCGTTCGTCGTCCACGGTTCGCGGTCTGCGTCACTCCTGCAGATACGCCTCGAGATCGCGCACCTGAGGCATCGAGCGCAGGTGGTTCATCGCGCGCTGGCTGATCTGGCGCACACCCTCGGGGCTCATGCGCCACTCGTTGGCGATCATGCGCAGCGGCTTGGTCTCGCCACCGCCCAGGCCGAAGCGCAGCTTGAGGATCTCGGCCTCGCGCTGCTCGAGCCGACCCAGGGCCTCTTCGAGGATGCGCTGCAGACCTTCGTTGATCACGACGGCCTCAGGATCCTCGGCGGTCACATCCGATACGCGCTCGATCACACTGCGCTCGTCGGGGTCGTCCGGCGGGGCGTCGAGCGAGATCGTCGGTTGGCCGTCGCGCAGCAGATCGGTCGCCGCCTGTACGGTGACGCCGGCGCGCGCCGCGACCTCGGCCAGCGGCGGCTCATCACCAAGCTGCTGCGCCATCTCGGCCGAGATGCGGCGCAGCTGGCCGACCTTCCAGCCGCGGTTGACGGGCAGACGCACCGTCCGCCCGGTGTTCGCGATCGCGCGGCCGATCGCCTGTCGGATCCACCACACCGCAAGCGTGCCGAAGCGCGTGCCGCGCTTCGGGTCGTAGCGCTCGGCGGCCTTGATCAGACCGGTCACACCCTCCTGGATCAGATCGTCGTAATCCAGGTTGGAGTGCCGGAACCGGCCGGCCACGCTCATCACCAGGGGCAGGTTGTGCAGCACCATGGCCTCGCGCGCCATCTCGGCTTCGGTGATCTTGAGGTTCAGCTGCCGGCGTTCGAGTGCCGTCAGGCCCTTGCGCGCCAGTTTCTTCTGAGCCAGTTTGCCGGCCGCTATCCTACGGGCGAAGCGGATCTCCTCTTCGTGGGTCAAGAGCGGCAGAGGCCCGCGACCCCCCAGGATATTCGTCAGCGGATTACTTGATAGCACCATCGGTTCCCTCCTTACGCCGGGGCAAAAGACGCCCTGGTTAGTTGATAAACAAAATCAACTTGATCTGGTTTTGTGATCGGTATCAGCCCCTCAATCGCCAGAAACGTTGGCTATAGTATAATTACCAAGGATAAGTAATATATATACATGACTGGGATCGACTTATTTCATCTTAGTCGATCTGGTGCCCGGAGTCCTAGAGAGATTGGTAAGCGTTCACGTCGACCGTCAGACTTAATAATAACGGTAAATATATTAAAAATCAAGATCCTGTGACTTAACCAAGGCGGTCAAGGAGTCCTCATGCACCTGCGTCATTTGCGCTCATTTGTGGCCGTGGCCGAGGTCCTGAACTTCTCCCGGGCGGCCGATGAGCTGGAAATCGCTCAGCCTGCGGTCAGCCAGCAGATCCGGGCCCTCGAAGAGGAGCTTGGCGTGCCGGTTTTCGACCGGATCGGCAAGCGGGTCAGCCTGACCGAAGCCGGGCGGGGTTTGTTGCCGTACGCGCGCCAGATCCTCAGCCTGGTTGAGGCCGCCGAGAACGACGTCCGCGAACGCGGCGAATTGAAGCGCGGCCGCGCCAGCCTGGGCGCGCCGCCCACCGTCAGTACCCATGTGCTCCCGGCCCGGTTGACCCAGTTCAAACAACACCATCCCGGGCTCGAAGTGCTTCTGCGCGAGTCGGGCACCGAGACGCTACTGCGGCAGATCGAAGAGGGTCGGCTCGACCTGGCCATCGTCGCCAGCGACTTCCTCCCGCCGACGGTCGAGAGCGTGCCCTTCCTCGACGAGCGCTATGTCCTTGCGGTCAGCGCCCAACACCCCTTCCTCGGCCGACGTCAATCTGTGCGGCTGACGGACCTGTCCAGCGAACCCTTCATCTTGTTCCCCGAGGGGTACAAGCTGCGCGAAGTAACCCTCAAAGCCTGTGCGCAGGCCGGGTTCGAGCCGCGCGTCGCCCTCGACGGCGGGGCGATGCAAAGCGCGTTGGAGTTCGTCGGCGCCGGGCTCGGCGTGGCCCTTGTGCCTGAGTTGGCCTTGACCGATATCCACGGCATCAAGCCGCTTAAGATCCTGGACCAGGATCTGCGCCGTCAGCTGGGTCTGACCTGGCTCAAGGCGCGCTCGCTCAGCCCTGCGGCGCGGGCGCTGCGCGAGTTCCTGACTCAGCTCAACTGAGCGCGACGTCTCGTGAGGCCACGCACGCTCCCCCGCTGTTCGCTCAGCCTCGGTCTGTGCGGGCTCGCCCTCAGCGGTTGTGCGATGACGGTGGAGGCCGGTCCGCCCGTCGTTCAGGCCCTCACGCCTGAACCATCAAACACGCCGCGCTCGACGCCGACCGTTCTACCGACGCACGCCCCGACCTCCACGACCGTGCCGACGCCCACACGCGAGCTCGAACCTGAAGCCGACACCGAGTCGGTGCGCGTCTTGTTCACCGGCGACATCAACCCCGGTCGTTGTCCGGCGATGCTGGCGCTAGAGGCCGATGACTTCACGCTGCCGTATCGCGACGTCGCCGAAACGTTGCGCGCCGCGGATCTGGCGGTCGGCAGCCTGGATGGCGCGCTGTCGGATGTGAGCGCACCCGGTGCGTGCGCGCCCGAGCGTGAGTACAACCTGATCGGCCCGACGCGCACCGTCGAGGGCCTGACCTTCGCCGGCTTCGACGTGATCAACCTGGCGACCAATCACGCGCAGGATTGCGGGCGGCAGGGATTCGTGTGCGATGGGCGCGTGCTCGCCGACACGTTGCGCGTGCTGCGCGCCGTCGGCATCGCGCCCGTCGGCGCGGGCGCCACGCTGTCCGAGGCGCGCCGGCCGGTGGTGCTCGAGCGCCGCGGTGTCCGCATCGCGCTCCTGGCCGTGACCGCGGTCGGCGACTTCACCTGGGCCGCCGCCGACGCGCCCGGCACGGCTCCGCTATCCGACGCTGCTTTGCGCGACGTCCTCGCCGACATCCAGACCGCGCGCGACAGCGCCGATGTCGTGATCGTGCTCGCGCACTGGGGCACCGAATACGTCGACACGCCGTCGGCCGATCAACGGCGTTGGGCCGAGCGCATGATCGCGGCCGGCGCGACGATGATCGTCGGCAACCATCCGCACGTCGTGCAACCGGTCGAGCCACTTGGCGACGGCCTTGTGGCGTACGCCCTCGGCAACTTCGTTTTCGATCAGGATCCCGCCGCCACGCGTCACGGCCTGGTGCTCGAGGCGACGTTTACGACGACCGGCCTCTCAAGCTGGCGCGCGCTGCCCATCGAGATCGTCGATCTGCAACGCCCCGAGTGGCGCTGAAGATCGACGCAAGCCGCCGCACGGCCAGTTGATCATCTCGACCTATTTACCTAGCCGGACGACCCGGTCCGCCGGATACAATGACGGCGTGGAGGCGGGACACTTCGGACGCTACGAGATCAGGGGCGAGCTTGGGCGCGGCGGGATGGCCACGGTGTACCGGGCCTTCGACCCGGCGTTCAAGCGTGACGTGGCCATCAAGGTGCTGCCGCGCGAGTTGCTGCACGACCCCACGTTTCGGGCGCGCTTCGAGCGCGAAGCACAGACCATCGCAGCCCTCGAACACGCCGCGATCGTGCCCGTGCACGACGTCGGCGAGGCGGACGGGCAACCCTACATCGTCATGCGGTTGATGACGGGCGGCTCGCTGGCCGATCGTCTGCTGGATGGGCCCGTCTCGCTCACGGAGGTGGCGCGCATCCTGGCGCGTCTGGCCCCCGCGCTCGATCGCGCCCACGCGCTCGGCGTCGTCCATCGCGACCTCAAACCCGGCAACATCCTCTTTGACGCGGATGGCGAACCCTACATCGCCGACTTCGGCATCGCGCGGCTGGCCGACGATTCACCGGCCCTGACCGCCACCGGCGTGTTCGGCACGCCGGCCTATATGAGCCCCGAGCAGGCGCGCGGCGAGCGCCTGGTCGACGGCCGCTCCGACATCTACGCGCTCGGCGCCATGGTCTATCAGATGCTGAGCGGCAGGTTGCCGTATGAAGCGGCCACGCCGATCGGCATGGCGCTGCGCCACGTGACGGACCCGGCGCCGCGCTTGAGCGCCGTGCGGCCCGATCTGCCCGCCGGCTGTGACACCGTCATCCTGTGCGCGATGGCCAAGAACCCCGACGAGCGACTGCCGACGGCTGCGCATCTGCGCCTGGCCGTCGACGCGGTCGCGGCCGGCTCACCGTTGCCCGATTGGCTGCAGGCCCCGGTCGCGTCCACACCGCCCACGCCCTACACGGCCTCGCTGCCGGCCGTCGTTGCGCCGGCGACCGCGCTGGCCACCCTGGCCCCCGCCAAACCCGCCGTGATCGACGGGCCGTCGTTGCCGGCGCCGGCCGTGACCGCGCTCTGGCGCCGCGCGCCGCTGTGGGGACGATGGGCCGCGGCCGGCGCCGCCGTCGCGCTGTTGTTGGGATTGGGCGCCACGCTGGCGCTCGTGCTGACGCCGCGGCCCACGCCGACGCCGCTCCCGGCTGCGACGGCGAACGTGGCGGCCGTGGCGACCGCGACCTTTCCCGTCGCCGCCGTCAACGCGACGGTCACGGCGGCGCTCGAGCCCTACACGCAGGAACGCTACGACTCGATCTCGCGTCTGGCCGTCGTCGCCGGCGTCGATGATGCCGCCGACGTCATGCTCGTCGCGCGCGCCGTGTCGGCGGATCAACGCACGCGACACATCCGCATGATCGCGCTCGATGCCGTCACGGCTGCGGTGCGTTGGTCGAGCGTCGACCTCAACCGTGCGGCCGCCGACTCGCCGCTGCTCAACACGCCCGAGTTGAACATCCTGCTGATCGGGACGACGTTGCAGGCCTTCAATCGGACCGACGGCAGCGCGGCGTGGTCGCTCGAGCTCGACCAGGGCCTGCTCAACTGCAGCGTGCGCACCTGTCTGCAACTCATCGGCGACACCGTGGTCGTGGTCACGGCCGACAACGTCGTCGCCGGGATCGACAGCGCCACCGGTCAGCCGCGCTGGCGTGTCGCGCTGCAGACCACGCCGCAGGCGATCTTCGATCTCGGCCCGGTGGTCGCCGTGTACGACGAGCCGCAGCCCGGCCAGGGCGCCTTTCGATTGATCGCGCCGGCCACCGGCGAGGTGCGCGACTTCGCACCGCAATGCACGGAGAAGGGCGTGCCGGTGCGGGCCACGCCGCGCACGCTGCTGGCGCGCGCTTCGGCCGACGTCTTCTACGTCTTCCTTGGGCGCAGCGCCCTGTGTGTGCAGAGCTACGACGTCGCGACGCTGGACGCGAACTGGTCGGCCACGATTGTTGACGAGGTCGGCGAGGGTTTCAGTTACCGCGGACAGGTCGGGGCCGGCGCGCTCTTCCTGCCGAGCACCACCGGGGGCGGTTTGTTGCGCCTGGACGCCGAGACCGGCGCAGCGACCCGGCTGGCCCCGGCGCCGGGTCGGCTGCTCCTGCCACTGACGGTGCGCGAGGGCCACGTGCTGGTGCGCGACACCGGCGCGAAGGCCGTGGATGACGATGCGCTGGCGTACCTGGATGCAGCCACCGGCCTCGAGACCTGGCGCTACGCGATCGGCGAGCGCGCGCCGCTCGAGGCGCCGTACGCGCGCTCGGGTCTGTTGCAGCCGGGCGAAGCTGCCTGGGTCTGGCGCAGCGAAACTGCGGGGCCGGTGGTGTTTACGGTGCGCGCGCTCGAGGGCGGCCGGCTTCAGTTTGAGACCGAGCAACTTGAGTGGGCCACCGGCACCGTGACCGCGACCACGTCGGCCGATGCCGCGCCGCCCGGCGGCGAACAGATCCTGCCGCGGCTGGCGGGGTGGCGGGCGCGGGTCGCCTGGTGGTTGTTCGACAACCAGTTCCTGTTGCGTCACGACGTCGACGCGGGGCGCACCGATGACGTCTGGCCGCCGCGACCCTGAAAGGCAGCCTGGTTAGAAACACCGAGCGTTTTGCTCGAATAGGCTTTTGGAAAGCCTTGAAAACGCGCGAATCACGAGTCGACCTGACAGGTCGAAGGTTAGAATCTCCACGCGTGAGGCAGGTATGACGCTGCGACTCCGAACCCTGACGGCCTTTCTCAACCCCGGCGACCCGATCCAGCTCGAAAGGGTGCGCGGTGTTGCCGACGCGCTGAGCGATCTGCGCCACATGCTGGTCGACGCCCAGATCGACGTGCAGACGCTGCGGCTCGCGACGCCGCCCATCGGCACCTGGGCCACCGACGGCGCGCGCGGTCTGGTCACCCTGGCACAACGCCTCGAAGAGGTCTGCTTCGTCTCCGGGTTCGGGTACGCCAGCCTCGGCCCGTGGCGACCCGGCGATGACCCCGCGCTCGCCGCGGCGTTGCCGGCTGCGCTTGGCGCGACCAGCACGATCTTCGCCACGCTCAAGCTCACGGCCGACGCCCGGCACATCGATCGCGAAGCGATCCAGCTCGGCGCGGAGGCGATCGCAAGCTGCGCGACCCTGACGCCGGACGGGTTCGGCAACCTGCGCTTTGCGGCCCTGGCCCGCGTGCCGGCGTATGTGCCGTTCCTGCCGGCCGCCTATGCGCCGGCCCCCGATCACACAGACGGGTCCGCGCTGGATTGGCGCTCGGGCGCGTTTGGTTTGGCGATCGGCGTCGAGGCCGCATCCCTGGCGGTGGCCGCCACGACCGGCGCCGTGACCCTCGAACAGGCCCGCAAGGACCTGATCCACTCGGTCGAGACGCACGCCGCTCAGATCGAGAAGATCGTCAAGACCTGGATCCGACGTCGACGCGCGCAGTTCTTCGGCCTCGACTTCGCCTGGGCGCAGTACCCGACCCCGGAACGCTCGCTGGGCACGGCGCTCGAACGGATCAGCGGCGTGCCGGTGGGCAAGGCCGGCACACTGGCCGCGGCGGCGCTGCTCACTGAGGCGCTCGACCAGGCGGTGTTCAAGCGCAGTGGATACAACGGCCTGTTCCTGCCCGTGCTCGAAGACTCGGTGCTCGCGCGACGCGCGGCCGAAGGCGGG
>WBZS01001991.1_pt1 | contig 13898 bp, 20 predicted proteins | sample 5204201 | NCBI WGS metagenome assembly WBZS01 (sample SAMN12344357, study PRJNA552823) | activated sludge metagenome | biome: Activated sludge suspended growth; feature: Nitrification reactor; material: Wastewater; isolation source: activated sludge from nitrification reactor of wastewater...
GTGGTGAGTGTCCTGCGGGATAATCCCATGCTCCAAGAGTGCTACGAGGAGTGGAGCCGGTGAGAAGCCATGTATCCTATTTGCGCTACGTCCTTCGTCACAAGTGGTTCGTATTCCGGGCCTGCCGTGTCTTGCGCGTCCCCCTATGGCGGGCCGTACTGCATGACTGGGACAAGTTTCTGCCTGGCGAGTGGGGGCCTTATGTAGCCGCCTTCTACGCCCCGGACGGCTCATCACAGTACAAGCCGACGCCCACCTTCCACCAGGCGTGGAACGCGCATCAGAAGCGCAATCGCCATCACTGGCAGTATTGGCTTCTGACCTGGGACCACGGTGGCACGGAGGTGCTAGAGATGGCAGAAACGGACGTTCGAGAAATGGTTGCTGATTGGATGGGCGCAGGGCGCGCGCTTGGCAAGCCGGACACCCGCGCGTGGTATGAGGCCAACAAAGGCAAGATGCAGTTGCATTCAGCGACGCGGCAACTTGTCGAGCGGCTGCTAGAGGCGGCGGGCTAGATGAACACGCCAGAGCGCCGCCGGGTATTCGTCTGGCGGCTGGGCGGCTGGCTGGTGAGCGTCGCCGTCGGCTACCGGATGCGAGATGACGTGCGGAGCATCGCCCTCAGCGTGTCGTGGGCGCAGATGCGGGTGGAGGCGTAAGGAGAGGCCGTGATTGTCGATTTGCCCTTGACGGCGATTGTGCCGTCCCCCTATCAGCATCGACGCAGTTTCAACCAGGCCAAACTTGCCGAGTTGGGGCGGAGCATCAAGACGGACGGCCTCATTCAGCCCATCACCGTCCGGCCCGTGGGCGACGGCTATGAGTTGATTGCCGGGGAGCGGCGCTGGCGGGCGGCGCAACTCATTGATGCGCCGACCATCATGGCCCGCGTCCTTCACGTCACCGACAATCAGGCGCGGCGGCTGTGCGCTGCCGAGAACTTGCAGCGGGATGACCTATCCTCGGTGGAGCAGGCGGCGGCTATTGTTGACCTCGTGGACGCCGAACTGAGCGACGACGCCGAATACTACAGCTTTGCGTCAACGCCGGTGGAGCGCGTCAAGTGGCTGTTGGGGCGTCTCCATGCGGTACTTGTCAACCGTGACCGTGGCTCGAATGTGACTGCGGAGGCCGAGCATCTTGTTAGCAAATTTGCTAACAGGGTCGCTGGCATCTTTGACCGCCTGCCGCGCCCGGTGGAGTGGCGTTCCTTCTATCGCCACGACCTGCCCCTCGTCACCGACCTTGACTCGGCGGTGCTGGAGTGGGCGATTGAAAAGAAGCTCAACAAGTCGCAGGCAAAGGCGCTCAACGAGGTGTGCAAGGCGTCGCCCACGGTATTTGCTGAGATTGTTGAGAAGGGCGTCGCGGCACTCCCGTCTGAGGATGGCACGCCTACGCCGGTTGAGGATTTGAGCAGTCGTGAGCTAATGGCGATAGCGAAGCAAGAAAAGGCGAAGGCGGCGACGCCGGTTGTTCTGCTCGTCGATGTTCCGCCCCCGCCGCGCCCAACGGTGAAGGCGGGCGAGTGGTGGCAGCTTGGTGTCCATTTGCTGTACTGCGGCGATACGTCGCAACCGGCATTCATTGACAATGTGCCTGACGCGGCCTTTGCCTTCGCCGACCCGCCGTATAACGCAGGGGTGGCTGAGTGGGACGAGGGCTTTGTGTGGCAGCACGACTGGCTCATCGACAAAGCGCCCATCGTGGCCGTGACGCCGGGCATTGTGTCTATCCCTGACTTTCACCGCAAGACGACGATGCCGTATGTCTGGAGCCTCGCGTGTTGGATTGACAACGGCATGACGCGGGGCGCGCTCGGCTTTGGCAATTGGATTTACGTCGGCCTGTTTGCCCGCGAGGGCGTCAGCGTCTACCGGAAGGAACAAGACTTCATCCGCGCCAGTATCAACGGCGCGGATAACGACGCCACCAAGCACAAGGGACGTAAGCCCACCGAACTGATGACGGAGCTATTTGATATGTTCTCGCAGCAGGGCGAGACAGTGCTTGACCCATTCCTCGGCAGCGGTACGACGCTCCTGGTGGCTCAGCAGACGGGGCGGCGTTGCGTGGGCGGCGAGATAAGCCCGGCATACTGTACTGAGATTGTGGCGCGATGGGAGGCCATGACGCAGCAGAAGGCGAGGCGGTATAGTGCTTAGTACGCCCTTCTCGCGGGTAAACGCCGACTTTTCGACCCTGGCCCACGGGCGGGCGTGCGAATTGGTGTACCCGCGCTTCTTCGGTGTCGTGCCCGACCAACTGACCGTGGAGGACGTGACCGGCGTTCACAGCGCCCTTGATACCGAGCTAGGCGTAGACCGCGTGATACGGGTTACGACGCAATCGCTACATCAGCCCTTGACCTTCACGGTGCAAGAGCGGTTCCGCCGTCCTCGCTTCAAGGGGTTCCGGGACATTACACTGACGGAGTGGAACCTTAACTCTGACCTGCCGAGCGAGTTGTACAAGATACACGCTGACTACTTTATGTATGCCTACTTCGACGATGCGGCGGGGCAGTTCGTGGGCGAGACGGTCATCGTCAACGTGCCGTCGCTCAAGCGACGCCTGGGCGCGGCTCAGATCGAGTGGAGCCGCCGGGAGAATCCGCGAAGCAATCAAGTGTTTATGTCGCTGACCTTCGATGAGTTACGGCGGGTCGGCGTGTGTGCCTGCTACATCAACTGGGATGTGCGGGGCAACGCTTGAAGGCGGGAGGCGTAGATGGATGGCAAAGCCAATCTCCGCTGGTGGCACTATATCGTTTTCGCATTACTCCTGATGACCATCGGCTACACCATCGTTTCCTGCGGCAACCTGTTCGCACAGACGGCCCGCGCCGACGACACGGTAGACATTCACTTCCTCATCAACCAATACCGCCAGAGCCAGGGCCTACAGCCATTCCTCGTTGACCCGCGCCTGATGACCGCCTCCGAGGTTCACAACCGTTGGATGCGTGACAACAACTGCTTCGCCCACCAATGCCCCGGCGAGGCCGACCCGTGGCAGCGCATCCGTGACGCGGGCTATCCGTCGCCTGCCAGCGAGGTCATCGGCAAGGGCTACGGCGACGCGGCCAGCGTGCTGGATGGCTGGAAGCATTCGAGCGGCCACAACGCGATACTCCTGGGCAACTGGCGTGACATGGGCTGTCACGCCCTGCGCGACAGTGGCGGCCCCTGGTGGACGTGCGACTTCGGGACGGCCGGCCTGGGCAGCGTGCCGCCGCCGACGGTGACGCCTAGTCCGCCGACGGCCACGCCGGCCGCGACCTGGCCCGCGCCACGCTGGGACAGCGGCCAGCGGTTCATCTCGTTTCGCCTGCTGGCGATACCCATGAGCAACGCGGCGGCGGCGCAGTTGGTCAACGCCTGGGCGCGCGACCGCACCAACACCTGGAACAACGCGGGGCCGGGCATCCTCTACCGCGACGCGCTGGGCAACATGACGCCGGGCAACCTGCCGCCACTGGCGGTGACGGCGGACCTGGTGCAGGGGACGCTGTGGACGCGGGAGGTTGATGTGATGCTGTACCGCCTGGAGCAGGCGACGGGGCTGCGGGCGCAGTTCGGTTTCGTCGTGTGGCGCTAGGGGGGCATGATGCGAGAAGTCAATGGCATTCATTGGAGCAATGGCCCGCAGTGGCACAACGAGCAGGCGTTACGCGCGGCAGGCGATAACGGCGCGCTGACGTGCCTCCACTATCAACTGTTCCCCACTGACCCCATCAGCGGCTTGCACGGGGAGGATGAGAACTGCCTCCTCTACGGCAAGTGGCGGTACGGCTTCGAGCCGCAAGGCATTCCGCCCCGGCCTGAGATGCTGATACATCTGCGTATCTACCATCCCAACTGGACGCAGCTAGACCCGGTGCGGCTGGCCGAGCAGACGGCGGACCTGTTCGCCAACTGGCGCGGCAGCCGCTACCACGCCGGGCTGACGGCGAACCTGTGGGAAGACCCGTACCTCCTGGTCAGTCCGTGCAACGAGCAGGACATCGAGCCGACGCCACCCGCCGACCTGGTGTGGAGCGCGGCGGACTATGAACGGTACGCGCGCTGGCAGATGGCGTGGCTCGCTCGCCTCGACCAGCTTGTGCCGAAGCGCAAAGCGTTGACGCTTACCGGCGCATTCGCGGGCGGTCATGACCCCATCGACGGCCCGGCGCCCGTGCCCGATGGCGAATACCAGATTGGCGCGGTGCGTGACATGCTCCACGCCTTTGACGCGGTCGGCGTTCACAGCTACGCGCTGATGAACGACCCGGCTCGGCTCAGCGCGCCCTGGCAGGGGCACGCCTACTGGTACATGCTCCGCCCGTGGCGCGCCGTCGGCTACAAGGATGCGTCGGACGTGGGCGGCGTCATTCGCCAGTACCCCGACCTGACCTACTTCTTCAGCGAGATCGGGACGTTCACGCACTCCAATCGCGCCATGACCGGCCATACCATCGAGGCATTCGACTGGTTCTACCGCGCGGCGCTTGAGTCGCGCAACGTCATCGGCGCGTGCCCGTTCATCTGGCACACGGGCGCGCAACATGCCGAGAACGACATCTGGGTCAACGAGGAACTGCGGGCGCGGCTAGAGAACCTCCCGCGCTATGCGACCGTCGCCACCGTCCCGGTACGGGACACACAGCCTGAGCCACCGGGGGAGGTGAGCGTGAGTAACCCATACGGGTACATCGTCGGCGCCGGGTTCGAGGAGACAGCGGCGGAACTCGGTTGGACGCTGCTGAGTGACGAGCTGTACCACGACCCGGCGGACAGAAGCGACCCGAAGCGCACGGCGTTTAGCGAGGTCTTCTGCGACCTGGGTCGGCTCTACTACCACGCCCACACGGGGGTCGTGGCCGTCCCTTTCGAGTCGCCGCCGGACCACCGTTGACCGAGTACACCGGCTGGCCGTACTGGATCACGCAGTGGACAGGCGACACGGACGACCCGGACGGCACGCCCGACGACCCGGCCAACGACTGCGGCCCGGCGGCGGCAGCGGCGATTGAGGTGTTCCTGGGGGGCGAGTACGTGCCGCCCGACACGATACGCGACGCGCTCATGGGGGAGGGTGGTAGCGGCTACACCACCTTCTGGCAGCTTGGCACGTGGCTGCGCTCGCGCGGCATTCGCACCGACTACCGCTGGCCGGGTGACCCGGTGGCCCTGTTCCGCGAGGCGTGGGACGCGGGTGACGCGCTGCTCGCGTTGTTCCGCTGGCGACTGGACCAGCCCACCAGCGGCCACTTCATGAACGTGACCGGCGTCACGCCTGACGGCGGCCTCGTGCTGCACGACCCGTGGAGCGGTTCGCGGCGTACCATGACGGCGGAGGAGTGGCCCGCCTGGTACAAGGGCGAGGCGATGCTGGTCGGACCAGGCGCGAATACATAGGGAGGCATCATCATGGACATCACGGGCAAGGAACTGGCGGGGGCGTTGACGCTGGCTGCGTCGAGCGGTCTCATCGCCAAGCTGCTGGTGGACCTGGTAAAGGCGGGCGGGCTGACACTGACGTGGCTCTACCCGGTAGTGGCGGTCGCGTTCGGCGTCGGCGCGTCGTTCCTGGTGCTGTTCGCCAACGGCGCGGCCATCACCCAGGCCACGGCGGCCACGGCGCTCCTGGCGGGGGTATTGGCGGGGGCGGCGGCGGCCGGCGTCACCGAGGTGCAGCGCAAGGCGGATGCCGTGAAGGATGCGCGGAAGGCCGAGTAGGGCATAGCCGAGCTAGGAGGGACGATGCTCGACCAACTGCCCGATTGGGTAGGCCCGGCGGTGGCGGCGCTCATCGCCGGGGTGTTCGGGACGCTGGCTGCGCTGGCGAAGGGCCGCGCCGATAACGAGGCGCGCGAGGATGAGCGGCTGGAGAAGGCCGTCGCATCCTACTACGCGGCGATCCGCTGCGACGTGGATAAGCTGCACAAGGATGTGGAGCGGCAACGCCTCCGCATTCGCGAGTTGGAAACGGCACTGGCGCTGCGCACGTCGGAGTTGACGACGCTACAGGCGAAGCACGACGGCCTCCAACTCGACTATGACGACATGGCGCGTCACGTCGAGGAATTGCGGGCGATGCTGACGCAGGAGGGGCGCGAGCTGCCGCCGCTGCCTCGCCCGCGTCGCCCACGGCGGGGCGGAGGGGAGTAGGTCAAGTGCGTTTCGCCGGTCGTCCTGCCCGTCGCCGGGTCGCCGCGAACGTGTCCAACGTCTCGCGGGTGAAGCAGGGGTGCAAGTCACCCGCCCGCCCGTCGGGTGTCAGGTCGCGCCTGGCGTAGACGTGCCACTTCAGCGCGCGGACGGTCATGCCGAGATAGGCCGCCGCGCCGGGCAGATCGAAGACCGCGCCGGGGGCATCAAGGTCAATCTGCATCGGCGGGCGCTGTCATGAGATTGCCGGGAACGTCGAATAGCCCCAGCCGCCCCTTGAGGGGCACGAAGGGGAGGGGCCGGGCGTGAGCGAGAACGAAGCCGTAAGGGCCGCTGAACCAGTCGGAGGCCGACGCCGTGACGCAATCGACCACCTCGACCACGCCGACGATGCCGCCGGTACGCCACTCAATGGGCGGCAGGCCGTCCTCGACCAGGGCCGCGTCGAACTCGGCGCACAACTCGGCGTCGAGGGTCAGCGGGGCGTGAACCAGGACTGGGCCGCGATAGCGGGTCGGCCAGTCGCGGTTTTCGATGTCCTTGTAGCCGTGGATGATGAGACCGGCCCACGGCTGCCGAATGCTGAGTGCTTTCATGCAGCCTCCTAGAAACATTATACCACAAAGCTAGAATTATGCAAGAGGGAAAACGGGTGAAACATCAGTCGAATTACGGTCGCCGCGCGGATGGGACGCCGTTGGCCGGTGACGATCTGCTCGCTGCGTTGCGTGACGTGACCGGCGATACGGTGCTGCTGAGCTTCTCGCGCGGGAAGGACAGTCTTGCTGCATGGCTGCACTTGCGTGAGCACTTTCGCGTCATCCCGTACCACCTCGAATGGATACCCGGCCTGTCGTTCGTCGAAAGCTCGCTGGCCTATTACGAGGACGTGTTTCAGACGCATATTATCCGCCTGCCGCATCCGCTATTCTACCAGTACCTCCGCGACTACGCCTGGCAGACGCCGGATCAGGGCGTGGCTATCATGCGGCTGGACCTGCCGAAGTACAACCTGGCAGATGTGGACAATCTCTTGTGTCAGCGGTACGCGACGCCGACGACGTACACGGCCATCGGGATGCGCTACAAGGACAACCTGGAACGGCGACGCCTCATCGAGCAACAAGGCAGCCTGGCCGCGCCCAACAAGCGGCGGCGGTATGTGTATCCTGTGTGGGATTGGGATGTCGAGCAAGTGGCGGCCATCATCAAGTCACACGGCGTCAAGTTGCCGCCCGACTATCGCTACTGGGGCCGCACGATTGCCGCCTTCGACTACCAGTTCCTCAAGCCCTTGTCGGTTCACTTCCCGGACGACTTCGACCGCGTGCGCGAGTGGTTCCCGTTCATCGACCTGGAATTGTTCCGCCACGAAAGGATGGGGTAGATGCCGCTTACGCTCAAAGCGCCGACGTTGCTCAAGACGGCGCGTAGCCTCAAGCTGGGTGGCGGTAAGCCGTCCTTTGCGTCGCTGCTGGGCGACCATCCGGCGGAGGTGGCAGACAACCCGCTGGATATGTTGGACTACCCGGCGGACCTAGAGGAGAAGGCGCGGGCGGAGTTGGACGCGGCTGAGTCCTTCATCCGCGAAGAGCGCAAGGTCAAGCGGGACGCCTATCGTGTCCTGGTAGATCATGAGTATTGGCTGTGCATCTGCTTCCAGAGCCGGGGACAGAAAGAGGAGTTCCTGGCAAAGGCGGGGTGGGCGGACCTGGGCGAGAAGTACATTGATGGCTTGGCTCTGGCGCGTCTGCTTGGCGTTGACGTGCAACCTATCTCCCTGGCGACCAAGACAGCGCCAAAGGCTCCTAAATCCTTGCGAGAGGAGGTGATCGACGATGCGTAATGCTCTGGCGCGGGTCAACCGCAACGCGGCTCGTGGGGTGGGCGGCAATCGTGCTCTGGGACGTGTGGCGCGCGCCACATCCGGCTCGCGCGGCGGCTGACAGGTGGAGGGCGGTTTCACCGCCGCCCTCTCGCTTAACTTGCAGGGGTGTTTATGGCGGGCGGTAAGGCGAGCGCGAAGAAGATAGACCTGGCGATACGGCGCAATCAGGTACTGGCCCTGCGTCGGCAGGGTGGCGACTGGCGCGAGATTGCCGAGACGCTGCGCGCGACGCTGGGCACTGAGGACCAAGTGCCGGGCGTGACGGAGAAGTACAGCCACGTCCACGCCTGGCAGGACGGCATGGCGGAGTTGAAGCGGCTGGCGGCCGAGAACAAGCAACTGGCCGAGTACGAGCGCGACCAACAGCTGGACCAGTTGCGCGAGTTGTGGAACAAGTTCTACGACATGGCGGTGGAACGGGGCGACTACCTGGCCTTCGACCGCTGTATGGTCATCCTCGACCGCCGCGCCAAGATGCTCAACATTGACACGCCGCAGAAAGTGGCGCTGACCGACCCGACAGGGCAGAAGGAATACGGTGCTGGCCTTACCGCCGACGAGCGCGTTGCCATCCTTCGAGAGCTATTTGGCGGGGCTGTCCCCGCAGAAGCGAGCGAAGGCGCTGGCAGCGTTGACCCAACCGACGCGGCCTGACTTCGACGCCTGGCTGCCGACGGTCGCGCCGTCCTTTACGTGGGACTGGCCGCACTTGCGCTACGTCTACGCGCGGCTGCGGCAGGTGACGCGCGGCGAGTGCAAGCGGCTCATGGTGTTCATGCCGCCGCGCCACGGCAAGAGCGAGTGTGTCACGGTGCGTTACCCGGTGTGGCGGCTTATCGGCCGGCCCGACTTGCGCGTCATCGTCGGCGCGTACAACCACGAACTCGCCATCGAGTTTAGCGGCAAGGCGCGCAACCTGGCCGACGAGTGCGGTCTACTTGGTCCAGGCAGCAAGGCGTCTCACGACTGGCGCACGACGGCGGGCGGGGGCGTGCGCGCGGTGGGTGTTGGCAGCGGCGTAACAGGACGTGGCGGAAACCTCATCATCATTGACGACCCGGTGAAGTCGCGGGAAGAGGCCGAGAGCGAGGCGTACCGTCGGCGCGTCTGGAACTGGTACAAGGATGACCTGTACACGCGCCTGGAACCGAACGGGGCGATGATTCTCATTCAAACCCGCTGGCACGACGCGGACCTGGCCGGGCGGTTGCTGTCCGAAGCCAAGAACGGCGGCGAGGCGTGGGACGTGGTCAGTCTGCCTGCTCTGGCCGACGATAACGACCCGCTGGGCCGAGCGCCCGGCGCGGCGCTGTGCCCGGAACGCTTCGATGAGGCGGCCCTGGCGCGCATCCGGGGCGTCATGGGGACGTACTCGTTTGAGGCGTTGTACCAGCAGCGGCCACGACCGGCGGAGGGCGCGCTCTTCAAGCGGCAGTGGTTCAAGGTGGTCGATGCCGCGCCCGACGGCCTGGACTGGGTACGCTATTGGGACTTAGCCGCCTCGACGAAGGAAAGCGCCGACTTCACAGCATCGGCGGCGCTGGCTCTAGGGCCTGACGGGACGCTGTACATCCGCGACATGGTACGCGGGCGGTGGGAATGGCCCGACGCCTACGCCGTCATCGTGCGCACGATGCAGAGCGAGCCGAACACGCGGCACGGCATCGAGAAGGCGTTGCAGGGCCTGGCGGCTGTCCAGGAGTTGCGCCGCGATCCGCGCGTGGCCCATGTGCCTTTCGAGGGCGTAGACGTGGACAGGGACAAGTTTAGCCGCGCCCTGGCCTGGGCGGGCCGCGCCGAAGGCGGCAAAGTGGCCCTGGTGCAAGGTGAGTGGATTAACGCCTTTCTCGATGAGGTGACGGCCTTCCCGCTGGGCGCACACGACGACCAGGTGGACACAATCAGCGGCGGGGTGCAAATGGTGGCGATGGGCGAAGTCGGGTACGGCCCGGCATTGTGGAATTGAGGCGGCTATGATTGACTATGCACGGGTGCTAGAGGGACATCTAATCGAGCAAATGGCCGCCGATGAAGTCGCCCGCCAAGAACGAATGCGCGCCGCGTGGAAGGCGTACCACGGCGACATGCCGAAACCGCTCAAGGTCGCCGCAGGCCAGCCGGATGATAACGTGATTGTGGCGAAGGCGCGCACGATTGTGGATGCCTCCGTCGCCATGATGTTCGGCGGCGGCATCACCTTCAACGTCGGCGAGGAGGGCGACGGTTCGCCAGAGGACGAATACCTGTCCGACGTGTGGAAGGCTAACAAGCAACCGACGTGGCTGGCGAAGCTGGCAACCAACGGCGCGGTGTGCGGTCACGTGTTCGTCAAGATCGTCGTTCCCAAGCCGCCGCGCCAGCCGTTGCCGCGCCTGCTAGTCCTCGACCCGGCCAACGTTCGCGTGCGCTACCAGGAAGATGACATCGAGGAGGTGTACGAGTACATCAACACCTGGAACAGCATCGACGAGCGCGGCAAGCCCGTCCTCCACCGCCAGCGCACCATCCTACAGGACAACGGCTTGTGGCTCGTTGTGGACGAGGAGGCGCGGCCCAGCGAGTACGTCCCGTTGTGGCGCGAGGTGGGCCGCCAGGTGTGGCCGTACCAGTGGCCGCCGATGCTCGATTGCCAGAACCTGCCCTTGCCGAACGTCTACTACGGCGAGCCTGACCTAACGCCCGACGTGGTGGCGCTGATCGGCTCGCTCAACTTTACGCTGTCCAACTGGGCGCGCATCATCAAGTGGTACGCCAACCCGCGCCAGTACGTGACGGGCGTTAGCACCTCGGCGGCCCTCGACGTGGCCGCTGACAAGACGCTGATGCTGCCCACGGGGGCGACGCTGGGTCTCTTGCAGATCAATAGCGACCTGGCCGGGACGGCAGAGTTTGCGCGGCGGCTGGAGGAGGCGGTGCATGAACTGACGGCGACACCGGCGATTGCCACGGGCAAACTAGAGAGCGTCGGCGCGCTGTCGGGCGTGGCGCTGCAAGTCCTGTACGCGCCGCTGACGGCCAAGACGGACAAGAAGCGCGGACTGTACGGCGACTTGCTGGAAGAGATTTGTAAGCGCGTGCTCGACCTCGGCGGCTACGGCTACGAGAACGACGTGGATGTCACGTGGCCGGAGACGACGCCGCAGGACGCGAAGGCGGAAGCCGAGACGCTCGCTATTCACAAGACGCTAGGCGTGTCTACCGACACCATCCTCGACAAGCTAGGCTACGACGCGGCGGCGGAGCAAGAAAACAAGCAGGGCGAGATGGACGCCGAGGCCGAGGTAGGCGATAGGATGCTGGCCGCCTTCGAGCGCGGCCAGAACGCCATGCGGATGAACGGAGGCGCGAATGGGCAAGAAGCAGCCACGGGACCACAAGGGCAAATGGACGCAGGCGACGGGGGGCGGATGGGTGCGGCCTGAGCCGCCCGACGTGCTGCCTGTTGTGCCAACGCCGCAACCGAAGCCGTCTCCCGTGGTGCGCGGCGGAACGCGCAGAGCCAAGTAAGTGGCCGAACCCTCCGACGTGCAACTCGCCAGCGAGCGACATAAGGCGTCGCTCCTGCGCAACGAGCGCGCCGCCGCGTCTGACATGGTGCGCGTGTACGGTGGCATCTGGCGGCGCACCAAGCCGCAGTTGGACGCGCTGCTCAAGTCCATTGACGAGGCGGAGCGGCGCGGCGAGGAAGTCAAGCCGTCTGACGTGGCGCGCAGCGAACGGCTCAGGCAACTGCTAGCGCAGGTGGAGCAGGAAGTCGGGCAGTACGCCGCCTATGTCGATGAGAGCGTCCGCCGTCAGCAGTCCGCCGCGATTGAGGCGGCGGCGCAGAACGCGGAGGACCTGACGCGGGCGGCGATGGGCGACGCACCGACGGACGAGGCGCGGCTGGCGCTGCGCTGGAACCGGCTGCCGCGCGAGGCAATGGTGGAGCTCGTCGGGCAACTCCACAACGGCGCGCCGTTGGACCTGTTGCTCGGTGAGTTAGGGCCAGAAGCCAGCCAGCGCGTCAAGGACGCGCTACTCGAAGGGCTGGCGATGGGCCGCAACCCGCGTGTGATCGCCCGCGACGTGCGGCGGGGCATGGGAATGCCGTTGACGCGCAGCCTGCGGATTAGTCGCACTGAGACGCTACGGGCGCATCGGCTGGCGACGCTGGCCAACTACCAGGCCAACAGCGATGTCGTCAAGGGCTGGCGGTGGAGCGCGTCGCACTCGTCGCGGACCTGTCTAGCCTGTCTAGCGATGGACGGGAAGGTGTTCCCGCTCGACAAGCCGCCGCCGATGCACGTTTCTTGTAGGTGCAGTGTGATACCCGTGCCGGTGTCGTGGCGTGACCTGGGCGTCGATGCGCCTGAGCCGGACCTGGGTGAGACGGGCGCGGAGTGGTTCGCCAAGCAGCCCGCCAGCGTCCAGCGTGAGATGATGGGCGATGAGGCGTACAAGGCGTACAAGGCGGGCCGCGTGACGCTGGATGACTTCGTGGGCGTCAGGAAGTCGCGGCGATGGGGGGATGCCGTGGTTGAGGTGCAACCGTGACCGTCTCCGTGTGGTGGGACGTGCGCGAGCCGATGACGCGCCGCTTGCTGTTTCGGTACGACCCGCGCCGCCGCCTCATCCAGATCAAGCGCAGCGGCGGCGACGTGGTGCTCATCGACCTGGCGGAGATCGACAGCGAATCGCGGCGCGAGGTTGCAAAGGACGGCGGCGACGTGGTATAATGGTGGTATAACTACATAACCTAGAGCGCGTTGACGCCCCACGACTGAGGCCAGGAGCCTCGGCTGTGGGGCTTTTTGCATTTCAGGCACTTATTGGAGGGACGATGGACGAGGACCAGGCGCAGCCAACCCCGGCGGTTGACGACGCGCCGCCCCTGGCGGGCACAACCGAACCGACCCCGGCGGTCGATACGGACGCGGCGAAGTGGCGGAAGGAAGCGGAGGATGCGCGGAAGGACGCGGCCCGCTATCGCACCGAGCGCAAGGCGCTTGAGGCGCGGCTGGCGGTGTTCGAGGCGCAGCAGAAAGCAGCCGAGGAAGCCAAGTTAAGCGACTTGGAGAAGGCGCAGAAGGCAGCGGACGAAGCGGCGGCGAAGCTGGCGGCCCTGGAGGCCGAACGCGCGCAACTGGCCGAACGAACGCGCCTGCTGGCGACGCAAAACGCCTTCCTCGGCGTGGCGGGCAAGGCGGGCATTGGCTACGCTGACGCCGCGTGGAAGCTGCTGGATGCAAGTCAGGTGACATACGACGACAATGGCAACCCTGCCAACCTGGACGCGCTGGCAAAGGCGTTGGTCAAGGCGTACCCGTTCCTGGCGTCGGGCGTCGCGGCAAGCGCGACGGGCAACCCGGCGAAGGCGACGGAGCCGGGACCAGCCGAGCGAGAGGCGGCCATCCGTGCCAAGCTGTACGGCGTGCCGCAGAACTTCCTCGACCCAACGGTGGCGCGCAGCATGGGCGGCGGGGTCTTCACGGGTAAGGAGTGACGGTCATGGCAACAATGACCTACACGGATATCTCGACCCTGTTGGTCGATATTTGGGAGGGCGCGCTCGTCGTGGCGCGCGACAACAATCTCATGGCGTCCCTGGTCCGCAACTTCAACGGCCAGGGGATGATGCCACGCAAGTCGAGCATCTACGGCACGCTGACGTTCGCGTCGGTGGCCGAGACGGACGACATCGTGGCTCAGGAGTACAGCCGCTCCGCAAAGGCGACGCTGACGCCCGCTGAGGCGGCGGCCAGCGCCTTCATCAGTGACCAGCGCGTCGAGAGCGACGACCAGGGCATCGTGGGCGACACGGCCCGCGAGTTGGGCATCGGCCTGGCGCAGAAGATCGAGATCGACCTGCT
>WBZS01001475.1_pt2 | contig 13896 bp, 10 predicted proteins | sample 5204201 | NCBI WGS metagenome assembly WBZS01 (sample SAMN12344357, study PRJNA552823) | activated sludge metagenome | biome: Activated sludge suspended growth; feature: Nitrification reactor; material: Wastewater; isolation source: activated sludge from nitrification reactor of wastewater...
AGGGTGAGCAAGAAGTCACGATCACGTCCAGCCAAAAGTGGGCCATCGAATACGGCAAGGCCGATGCAGGCAAGACTCCCCTCACGATCAAGATCTCGGATATCAAGATCGACATGGCAGGTATGCCAATGGGCGGCGACACGCCCGACATTCCGAAAGAGATGACCGCAACGGCAAAGATCGACGAGATGAACATGTTCTCGGACTACAAGGTCTCGGGCTTGTCCGGCGCAGCAGGTCAAATGATGCAGATGATGGGCGGCAGCATGACGAGCATGATGATGGGTGTCAACTTCCCGAAGGACGCCGTCAAGATGGGCGGTACTTGGGATATCGACATCAAAGCCGACAAAGCAACTGGCATCGGCGATGCAAAGCTGAAGGCAACTCTTGTCGAAGCGACGAAAGTCGGCGATGAAGAAGCCTACAAGATCTCGTACGTGGGCGCACTTCCTATGAAGCTCGACAGCGCAAACATGCCGAAGATTCCGGATAGCCCGATGGGCGAAATGAATTTCACGATCACCGGCACGATCGACGTGACGGGAACCGTTATGGTCGCAAAGGCAACCGGCAAGCTCCTGCAAATGGACACGAAGTTTGGCGGAAAGCAGAAGCTCGACCTGGCCGACATGGGTATGAGCATGGACATCCGAGGCGACTCGTCCATGGCAATCAAGCTCGTCAAGTAATCAGCGGAAAACTCTCCACCCCCTGCCCCCTCCTCTCGCAAGCGAAAGGAGGGGGTTCTGTTTTGCCGTAAACTACAAAGCGATGCAAACCGCCCATGAGTTTCTTTTGTCCGCCAAAAAGCTGGGTGACAATGGGCAATGGGCTGAGGCATTCAGAACCTGCATTCGCGGGATGCAGGAGTATCCACGCGAGGCAATCCTCGCTCAACATGCTGGGCTGTCGGCAATCTTTCTTGGCAAGTATCGCGATGCGGTGCAATGCTACGAGCGCTCGATCTCGATCGATCCAACAAAGCCCCTGGTTTGGACCGGCCTTGGAAACGCTCTGCTCGCTTTAGAGGACTTTCAAGGTTGCGTCAAGGCTTATCGCCGAGCATTGGAAATCGACCCAAACGAAATCGGTGCGCACTTCGGTCTAAGCGCTGTGCTCGAGCAATGCGACGAATTAGGAGTTGCGATAGAGCATGCCCAGCGTTCGATTGAGCTCGCGCCTTTGAAGCCCGAAGGGTATGCGAACATGAGCTTTCGCCTCCGCGATTCCGGCGACATTGACGGGGCGATTGAGATTCTTGATCTCGCCAACAAGCGAATTCCTGAAGACTTCGAAAATCAGCACTCGCGGGTGAGCTATCTCAACTACTCAGCTCGATATACACCCCAAGAAGTCTTTGAAGGCCATCGCTGGCTCGGGCAGCTGATCGCTCCGCCGGTCGTCAATGAGTTCAAGGATCGAGACTTCGACCCTGACCGCAAGTTGCAAGTTGGAATCATCAGCGCGGATTTGCGGATTCACTCGGTCGCATTCTTTATCGAGCCGCTTCTGCAAAACTACAACAATTCGGACTGGCACCTGATCTGCTATCCCAATCACACAAACTCGGACGACTTCACAAAGCGAGCCTCAAAACTAGTGGAGAGTTGGAAGCCGATTGCAGGGAAGTCGGAATCCGACCTTGCTAAAGTCCTGCAGGCGGACAAGCTTGATGTGATCATCGAGCTAAACGGGTGGACCATCGGGCACAAACTCCACCTCCTTGCAACCCGAATGGCTCCGATCCAGATCACTTACCTCGGGTATCCCAACACGACCGGAGTTCCGGCGATGGACTACCGAATCGTCGATGAAGGAACTGATCCTCCCGGAGCCGAATCGCTCTCAACGGAGAAACTAATGCGCTTGCCCGGAGGAATGCACGCCTATGCCGCCCCTCCGGACGCACCGAACATTTCCGAACTACCCGCGCTGAAATCCGGAGCAATCACCTTTGGCTCGTTCAACTCGCTGATGAAAGTCAATCCCGAGGTGATCGAGACTTGGTCTGAGATTCTGAAGGCGGTCCCGAACTCGCGGTTGCTCATCAAGACCCACATGCTCAAGCATCCCGTCGCACGCGAGCGAATCGAACGGCTCTTCCGTGAGAACGGCATCGCTCTGAGCCGGATCGAAATCTTGGAAAAGATCGAGGACATGAAGGGTCACCTGGGAGTCTACGAGCGCATCGACCTCGCACTTGACACCTTTCCATATAACGGAACCACCACAACCTGCGACGCCCTCTGGATGGGTGTGCCGGTCATCGGCTTCGCGGGCGGAACTCACGCAGGCAGAGTGACTGCCAGCCTCATGCATCGGGTTGGGCTAGGCGATTTCATCGGTCAGTCGCGAGAAGAGATGGTGCAAAAGGCAGTCGAATGGTCCAAGCGAATCCCCGAGCTAAGCGAGATTCGCATGAACCTCCGCGAGCGGATGCTCGCATCCCCGCTCCTTGATGGAGCCCGTCTCGCCCGCGAGATTCAGGCCCAGGTCCGAGAGGCTTGGCATAGCGTTTGTCGTTCATACTTGGACTTATGACGCCTGATGAAATTCAAGGTCTTGTCGTCGAGCAATACGCCGACCATGTCAATCCGTACCTAGCCAAGCTGATGAACTTTGCGGGCTTCGGGGTCGAAGTTCGCGGCGAAGGCTGCGAGATCATTGACCAAGAGGGCCGCCGATTCCTCGATTGCCTCGGCGGATACGGCGTGTTCAGCCTTGGACATCGCCACCCGTATGTGGTCGATGCAGTGAAGAGGCAGCTTGACGAGATGCCGATGAGCGGCAAGGTTTTCTTTAACCCAGTTATGGGCGCGCTCGCGGCAAAGCTCGCTGAGATTTCTCCCGAGGGACTGGAGTTCACCTTCTTCTCGAACTCAGGCGCAGAGGCAGTTGAGGCTGCTCTCAAATTCGCCAAAGGCGCGACCGGGCGGTCCAAGATCATCAGCACCGAAGGGAGCTATCACGGCAAAACACTTGGAGCACTCTCGACCACAGGTCGCGAGAAGTATCGCAAGGCTTTCTATCCGCTGATGCCAGGTCCAGAGTTTGTGCCTTTCGGCGACTTTGACGCCATGGCACATGCCGTTGATGACCAAACCGCCGCCGTAATCATCGAACCGATCCAGGGCGAAGGAGGCATCCACCTTGCCCCCGAAGGCTATCTCACCCACATCCGAAATCTGTGCGATAAGCACGGCGCCCTGATGATCGCTGACGAAGTTCAGACCGGGATGGGGCGCACTGGCAAGATGTTTGGCTGCGACCACGAAGGCGTCTGCCCCGACCTGATGCCCCTCGCCAAAGCTCTCGGCGGAGGCGTGATGCCAATCGGAGCAACAATGGGCACGGCGGCAGTCTGGGAGAAGATTTACAGCATCAACCCGCTCGCCCACACAAGCACCTTCGGCGGCAATCCGCTCGCCTGCGCGGCAGGACTAGCGGCAATCGAAGTCATCGAGAACGAGGGACTGGCGCACCAAGCAGAAGTCCGCGGGGAACTCCTGATCAACGAACTGAAAAAGGTCCAGGCGAAGCACACCGACCTAATCAGCGAGGTCCGCGGACGCGGACTCATGATCGGAGTTGAGTTTGCGATGGACGAAGTCGGCGAACTCGCCATGGCCCAGATGACCAAGCGTGGATTGATCGCTGCTTACACGCTTAACAATCCGAGAGTCATTCGGTTCGAGCCGCCGCTCATCATCAGCGAGGAGCAAATCCAGTTCGCTGCCCAAACCTTTGACGAAGCGGTGAGCGAGGTCGAAGAGGTGCTGGGAGCCTTAGTTTGAACCTGATGACGGGTACACTCGCCATCGAGAATGATTCAAAAGCTTGACGAGATTCTTGCTCGGTACGACGAGATCGAGGCCCAACTCCAAGACCCCAACATCGTAACCCAGGTCTCCGAGCTGCAGCGGCTAGGTCAAGCAAGGGCCGATATTGGGGCGCTTGTCGAAGACATTCGGGCGCTTCGCAAAGCCGAAGCCGAACTCAAAGAAGCCGAAGCGATGATGTCGGATCTCGACATGCGCGAGATGGCGCAGGCCGAGCAAGAAGCCCAGCGCCTGATCATTGAGAACTTGAATGAGCGGATCAAACTTAAGCTCGTAACCAAGGACCCCAACGACGAGAAGTCCGTCATCGTCGAAATCCGACCGGCCGCCGGCGGAGATGAAGCGGGCCTATTCGCCAACGAACTCTTTCGCATGTACCTCCGATACGCAGAGCGCCGCCGCTGGAAGGCGGAAATCATCGATCATGAAGAAACCTCGATGGGCAGCGCGAGCCGCGTAGTCTTCAAGATCGACGCCAAGGGTGCCTACAGTCAGCTCAAGCACGAGAGCGGCGTCCACCGCGTCCAGCGAGTCCCCGCAACCGAAAGCGGTGGGCGTATCCACACCTCGACGGTCACCGTCGCCGTCTTGCCCGAGGTCGAAGAGGTTGATGTAGAAATGAAAAACGACGACCTCGAAGTCACCACATTCCGGTCGAGTTCAGCAGGCGGGCAGCACATGCAAAAGAACGAAACCGCCATCCGCATCATCCACAAACCTTCCGGCCTAGTAGCGACCTGCCAAGACGAGCGAAGTCAACAACAAAACAAACTCAAAGCGATGGCGGTGCTCAGAGCGAAGCTTTACCAGATGGAGCAAGAGCGCTTAGCCAAAGAGCGCGGAGAACTCCGCCGAGGCCAAATCGGCTCCGGCGACAGAAGCGAAAAAATTCGCACTTACCACTTCCCCCAAAGCCGAATAACCGACCACCGAATCGGCATGACCATGCACAACATGGCAACGTTCATGGACGGCGACATCCAAGAAATGCTCGACGGATTAGTCCAAGAAGAACAAGCCCGCCGCCTCGCCGAGTCGGTTGCAGAAGTCGCGTAAGGTCAAACCCGTGATACAATGCGGTGAAGGAAATCTATTCAGAAACGAATTCTTCTTGGTCTGATAGTGTGGCCCTTTGGGCCGCACTATCTGTTGTAAATAGGCTTCTACATCTCACGGTATGCCCTTCATGATTCATAGGGAGCGACCCGGGCTCCTTGGGGCGTAAAATTTTACAGTTACGTCAATCCCTGTCCAGGCCCAAAGGGCCGAAATCTGCTAGCCTAGGGCATCGCCCTAAGTAGGTAGGTCACCCCATAATCTAGCCCTGAAGGGGCGGGATCAATCGCACGTTTTGATCGCGTCGAATTCCCCCCCCATTCGTAGAATATTGTCGGTTCGACATGGGCGTTTGCTATCGCCCCTTCAGGGCTAATCGATGTGTGGATGTTCCAACCTAGGGCGTTGCCCTAGGCTAGCAGCTTTCTGGCCCTTTGGGCCGCGAGAGCGGTTGCGGATGGAGCACCTTTGATACTCACTTATCAAAATGGCTGAGAACACGGGCAGCGAGGTTGTTAAATTTGCTTAGATTTAAGCGACGACAAATTTATGATTTGACAGCACATGTCTAAGGCTGTCGCTGTCCAGGCCCAAAGGGCCAAAAGCTGCTAGCCTAGGGCATCGCCCTAGGTGTGAAGACCCCGACATAACTAGCCCTGAAGGGGCGGGATCATTTTCGCGTGGAATTCTCACAAAACTCACTAGGTCCTTGCGGAAAAATTGTTGATTCGACGTAGTATTTGGGACGATTATCTCGCCCCTTCAGGGCGACTGGTTGGGGGATTCCATGCCCAGGGCTTCACCCTGGGTTAGCAGATTTTGGCCCTTTGGGCCGCGGGAGCCACGGTGAAATGATTTTCTTCAATCTGACCAAGCACCCTTCAAAATTGACCGAGCGACTAAGTTGCGAGACGTGATTGTTTGCAGCTACGCCTTCCACCTTGACCCGGGAACGTGCCTGGGACACCAATGTCCAAGGCCCAACGGGCCGCAATCTGCTAGCCTAGGGCAACGCCCTACGTAGGATGATCACACATAATCTAGCCCTGAAGGGGCGGGATCAGTCCCACATGTATTTCTCGTCGAACTCCACTCCCGCCTCGCGCAAGAACTGGCGATACTCATCTTGAAAGGACACCTTCTTATGATGTTCTTCTTGATTGCGAATGTAAGTCACAATAGCGGCAGTTTCCTCGACCGAAACAGAAAACACTGCATATCCAGATTGCCAAGCAAAATCGCTAACTCCTTGCGTCTTCATCCACTTCGATGATCCTGTCTTGACACTTTCGATCACCTTGGCAATTGTTTCTGTTCTTGATAACTGAAAGAATAGATGAACGTGATCTTCCACGCCGCCAACAATGATTGGAGCGCATCCGATATTGCGTAGGATCCCACCCACATAGTAGTGGAGTTCGGCCCTTGTGTTCATCGCGATAGTTGGTTGTCGCTGTTTTGTGCCGAACACAACATGGAGAAGAACTTTGGCGAGTGATTGAGGCATGCGATATTCTATCTGGCTAATTGGTATATAAATGCCCTACCTAGGGCGTTGCCCTAGGCTAGCAGCTCGCGGCCCTTTGGGCCCTGTGACAGGGTGATGCATGACTATTCTAATGTCGTTAACTTGGGGCCAACTGTTTGGCTGGGAGAATGCCCTTCTTAGGGCGTTGCCCCAGGCTAGCAACTCGTGGCCCTTGGGACAGGGGGATGCACGACTATTTAACGTCTTTAATTGGGGCCAATTGTTTGGCTGGGAGAATGCCCTTCGTAGGGCGTTGCTCTAGCTGGCCCTTAGGGCCCTGGGACAGGTGGATGCATGACCGCTCTATTGCCTCAAATTGGGCCCATTGCTTGGGTGCATGCCCTTCTTTAAGCGTTGCCGAAGCTAACTGGCTTTGGCCTCTCTTGCCCCGGACCAACTTTCCCAGGATTCGATTAGGACTAAGCCCTCCCCGGTACCGACGAGAATGGGCCCAAGCAGGGAGTGCGCCCCACTTGCAACCTTGTCAAGGGACTTTCGTGTAACGCAGTCAGGATCGCGGTCATAAAATCGGCTAGCCTACGCAACCATAGCCCACCTATTATTGGACTTCCTAGATGTTTTAACGCCTTGCGGAATTTGCGGAAATCGGTGTCGCTACAAACAGAACCCGTAACATAATGGACCTATGATGCTCGCCTTATCCGCCATACTCGTCCTCCAAAAACCGCAATACACGACCCCAGCCGCCGGCACGAAACTCCGCGCCGCAATCCTCGACACTCTTCGCAAGCCAATTGAGAAGGACCTGGGGGTTAAGGTTAAATTTCGAGTTGATATCATGCGGCTCAAAGAGCCTTGGGTCTTTGTTGGTGGATTGCTTCTCGACCAGAAGAACAAGGAGATTGACCTGCTCAAGACCAAGCTCAAGAAGGACGCCGAATACATGGACGGGCCAAGCTACTACGCCCTCCTCAAGCGCGGGGCGAAGAACACTTGGAAGACCACGGCGTTCGTCATCGGCCCAACCGATGTTGCATTTGATGACTGGGATACGCGCTACGGCTGTCCGCGGGTGATCCTGGGTTTCAGGCGCTGAGCAATCTTCTTGCGCAATCGCCGTAGACTTGCATTGAACCTATGTGGATCGCGACGGCTTCCCAATCTAAGGAGATCGATCGGCGGGCTACCGCCGAGTTTGGCGTGCCCGCGACGGTTCTTATGGAGCGCGCCGGGATTGCTGTCTTTGACATTGTTAAGGAACTCCTGCCCGATGGCGGTCGCATTGCACTTTTGTGTGGGCGCGGCAACAACGGCGGCGATGGATTTGTAACCGCTCGTCATGCGCTTGAAGCTGGGTTTGAAGTCGAATGCCTCGTCGCCGCGCGCGAAGAAGACCTTTCGTGCGATGCAAAAACCCAGTGCGATGTCGCCCGCGCGCAAGGCGTCCACCCGATTTTTGTTGACGACCAACGCTGGCCCAAGCGTCTGGACTGTCTGCATCGATTTGACCTAGTCATCGATGCCCTGCTCGGAACCGGCGCGAGTGGGAATGTCTGCGGAGCAGTCGCCGAGGCGATTCGGGCGATCAATCTCAGTGGTGTTGCGGTGGTCAGCGTGGATGTCCCGAGTGGGATTTCTGCTGATACTGGCGAAGAGCTTGGCGAAAGCGTTTGGGCTTTGCGAACCGTTACTTTTGGATTGCCTAAGCCATTCCTGTTTCACGGCATTGGCCTTGAGCATTCGGGCTATTGGAGCGTGGCGGAGATTGGGTTCCCGAGCAGCTTGCTGCGCGAGCCGCGCGAGGCGATGCTTCTTAACTCCCGCATCGTTTCCGACCTCTTGCCCGAGCGGATGCGGGCTAGTCACAAAGGCGAGAACGGGCATGTGCTGATCGTCGGCGGCAGCGCTCGATATCCCGGAGCCGCGATCTTGGCGGCGAAAGCCGCGATCCGGGCGGGTGCTGGACTCGTCACCGTTGCGGCAATCCCGAGTGTTCTCAATGCCTTAGTCACCGTGGTGCCCGAGGCGATTCATTTGCCTTTGCCAGAGAATAACGGCGTGATTGCCAAGGAGGCGGCGCAAATCTTAGAGGGCGAACAGCACAGATTCCATGCGGCCCTGTTTGGTCCCGGGCTCACTCACGATCAACCGGTTCTCGATTTTCTGGAAGACCTCTGGCCGAAGTGGCACGTCCCCGCCGTCATTGACGCCGATGCCTTAAATGCCGTGGCCCATGGCGTGACTCTGCCCCAAGACCCGTGCGTCCTGACTCCGCATCCGGGCGAATTGAGCCGACTGCTCCACAGCAGTATCGCCGAAGTACAGGCCGATCGCTTCGGCAGCGCCAGAGCCGCTCGCGAGATGTTCCATCAGACGGTGCTACTCAAAGGACCGTACAGCATCGTGGGCTCGCCAGACGAACCCCTCGCCGTGAACTGCACCGGCAACCCGGGAATGGCGAGCGCCGGGATGGGCGATGTGCTAAGCGGCGTGATTGCGACTTTGATTTCACAGGACTTGCCTCCTTACTGCGCGGCGAGCTGCGGGATGTTTTGGCATGGGTTGGCGGGCGACATTTGCGCGCAGGATATTGGGGGGATTGGGTTCACCGCGATGGATGTCGCGAACGCATTGCCTCAGGCACGCGCTAAACTAATCTCGACGTGCTGTATAAACTCGCTCTCGCACTTATCGTCGTGTGCCTCTCCGGGCTCGCGACCGCGCAAGGCACGATCCGACTAAAGTTTCCGGGCGAAGCTAAACGCGTGGTTTGGATCGATAATCCGTCCAAGGGCTTTGTCGGTACTAAGGTCAACACCTCGTCTTTGAGTCTGGACCTTCCGTATGCCGCCCCTCAACTTGGCGACCGTGTAAACGTGGCAGATCAGACCTCCGGGAATCTTTACACGAAACCTGTCGCAAAGCTAAAGCCCGACGGTGCGCGAGGAGCCGGCGAATCCACGGCTCCGGTCTTGTGGATATTGGTGCCTGCTGATGCGACGGGCGTACTTAAGGCCCGGGTTCAAGTGACGTACAACGGATCGGGAGTCGCTGCCGCTAATGTCAAAGCCAAGGATTCCCTGCGCGAACAGTCTCTATTGTTGACTCCGAGCGACAAGGGAAAGGTCGAGTTTGAGGGCGTGGGGTTTGGCATGGTCCGGGTGCGCGTTGAATATAAGACCGAGAAAGGAAACCAGACCTCGACAGAGCAAACCTTCGAACTCAAAGCGCAAAGAGACGAGGCGATCCCTGTGTTCACGGTCAACGTTCCCGACAAGGTAGCTACTGTGGGCGCGGTTACTGATTCCCCGGAGCCTGAGCCCGAAGCACGAACGCTCAAACCGTCATCCTCGCCGATGCAGATCCTGCTCGTACTCGCCGGAGTTGTCTTGGGGCTTGGTCTTCTTGGCTTAGGGCTGATGCTTGCCAAAAAACACCCAGAGCAACTTCAGGACGGGCTGAAGAAGATGGGTGTCAGAGTCCCCGATCCAGGCGATCCTGCTGACGCTGACCCCAGCACCCCGATCCCCCACCAGCCCGAGCCGATGAAGCCGATCGTGCTCGACGATCCTGGGGCGAGCGACATTCATTCCGTTACCGCCGCACCGGTTGGAGCGGTTTACAGTCCCCGAATTGTTCTGGGAGCCGGGTCTCAGATTGACATTCCCGAAGGAACTTTGGTCGTGGGTCGAGAGCCTGGGCTTGGAGTTAGCCTAACCGGCGAAACGACCGTCAGCCGCCACCATGCTGAAATTGTTCGTCAAGGCAATGACGTGATTCTGCGAGACTTGGGCAGCACCAACGGCACCTTTGTAAACGGCATTCAACTAGACGGCGAGCCGCGGCGTCTTTCGGCTGGCGACTCGGTGCAGTTTGGAGCGGTTCAAACCCGCTACGAGGCATAGCTTGGGCGAGATTCTTTTTAAGGCAATCGCGTGCGGACTTGCCGCTTTGCTTGCCTGGGTGATTTGCGAGCCATCTGCTCCGCAGGCCCTGGTCGGTCAGGACTGGAATTCGTGGGAAATCAAGTTCATCTTCCTTCTGATCTGCGCGATTGGTCTCACCGCTGGACTCGTCGATGGCTGGCGACAGGGTGGGAAACTGCACCTGTTGCGAGGCGCAGGTCTTGGATTGCTATTCGGAGCGATCTTCGGGGGATTGGGCTATAGCTTAGGGTCAAATGTTTTCCAAGCTCTTATGAGTGGTCGTCCGCCAATGGGCTGGAGCATGCAACTCATGATCGCTCGCACTTTCGCTTTCCTGCCGATGGGAGCCTTTTTGGGTGCAGGAGTTGGGCTCGCTAATTTCAATATAAGGCGTATGATTGCGGGGCTTGTTGGCGGGGCCTTAGGTGGCGCGCTTGCCGGAGGGCTCTTTGATTTTATCGGGATGATGGCGGTTGTTCCCACTCAAGCTGTACGCGGCGGTTCTGAAGTGGGCAGCATCCCGCGCGCAGTCTTCGCCGTTTTGCTTGGCGCATCAATTGGCCTGTTCACCGCACTGATTGATCGCCTCTCCCGACGAGCTTGGCTTAAGCTGATCCTCGGGCGGAACGAAGGCAAAGAGTGGCCGGTTGACGCCGTTCAGACCTTTATCGGCCGGAGCGAGAAAGCTCACGTCCCGCTGTTTGGCGACCAGAACGTGATGCCGATGCACTGCCTAATCGTGCGCCAGGCCGGGCACTACATGCTCGTGGATTCCGGAGCGCCGATTGGAGTCGGGTTGAACGGTCAGCGCATCATGGGACAAGCGCCGCTGAAGGCTGGCGATACTATCCACGTCGGGCCGTTCAACTTGGTCTTCATGATGCGCGGCGGCTCGTCTCCTGCCTCCGCGCCTGAACCAGGGCGAGGTTATTACACTCCTGCACCAGCCCAACCAGTCAGCACCCAGACCGTGGCGTTTCCAGCTGCGCAACAAACCACTCTGACCCTGGTCGCGATGACCGGACCCCTGACTGGGCAACGATTCCCTGTGAGCGGTCCGATGGAAGCAGGGCGGGAGTCGGCCGACATTCGGCTCGGCTTTGATTCTATGGCAAGTCGGCGACATGCTAGCCTAGTGCCTGGTGCCGATGGCATAACAGTTACCGATTTGGGCAGTACGAACGGAACGTTGATCAATGGTCAACGCGTCACTACATCGGTCGCACGCCGGGGCGACGAAATTCAGATCGGCTCGACCGTCTTTCGATTGGAATAACAAATGGACCAAACTCAACGAATCGACCCCAACAAGACCATGCTCGGCGGCGCGCCCGGAGCGAACGTCACCCAAATGATGGGGGCAAGCGACCTGGGGCGAACCACGGCGATGGCTCCGCGCAAAGGGCTGGTCGCCACCTTGACCGCTAGCCGCGAGGCGACGATGGCGAATGGTCCGGCGCGGGAGCAGTATTTATTAGAGCTAAGCTCGCCAAGCGATGCCCCGGCGGGGGCGGGATTCCAGGTTCAAGGTACTAGGATGCCTCTCAATTTGTGCTTGGTTATCGACCGGTCCGGTTCGATGGAAGGTGCCCCGCTTGAGTACGTGAAGCAGGCTTGTCACTACGTGGTGGACATGCTCTCGGCGAACGATGTGTTGAGCATCGTGACCTTCGAAGAAACCGTCGAAGTGCTCATGGCCCCCCAGCGAGTAACGAGCAAGCAGCCGATCAAAGACGGCATCTCGCGCCTTGTGCCGGGGAACACGACCAACCTTTATGACGGCATGGCGCTGGCCGCTGCGCAGTTGGATATGGGACAGGAATCCGGGCGCGTAACGCGCATGATCTTGCTAACCGATGGCGACCCAACGTCGGGCATTAAGGATTTTCATACTCTGGTTCAGCACGCGGGCGAGATCAAAGGCAAGGGGACGACGGTTACTTTCCTTGGGTTTGGACCCGATTACAATGAAGAGTTGATTGCCTCGATGGCGAAAAAGGCGGGCGGGAACTACTACTTCATCCCTCGCCCTGAGCTTATTCCTGAGATTTTTCGAACGGAGTTGGACAAGGCTTTCTCAGTCACCGCGCGGAACATCACCCTGGATCTTAAGTTGGCGCGCTGGGTCAATCTGCGAGCAGCGACTGGGCACACCGTCCCACCCGGTGACCGCGAGTTTTCGCTTACTCTTGCTGACTTGGAACAGGGCGCTAGCATTCAACAAGTGTTCGATTTCGAATTTCAAAACCATCCGCTCGGTTGGTACCGTGTTGCGTCTGGTCGATTGAAATATGAAGACTTAATCACGGGTAAGGCCGAGAGCGTTGATGTAGATTTTGTTATCGAGTTTACGGCCGAGGAGTCTCGGTATTCTGCTGCACCAAACCCGAAAGTATCTCAGGCTGCACAGGTCGCGGCGATGAGCCGCACGGTTGAGCGCACGATTATGGGATTGAAGACTCAGCAGATCACTACCGCCGCCGCAGTTGCGGAATTGCAAAAGACACAAATGTTCTTACTTAAAGATGGACGAACGGTCGAGGCGCAAGAGGTAACTCTTGCGTTGAGGGCTTTGCAAAGTGGCGATACAAGTGGGGCGGAGAAGACGCTCATGGGAACTGTGCATACGCTTGATCAGGGCAAGAAGCAAAACTAATGTTAAGCTTGATTATTTTGGCTGCTTCTCTACCTGATCAGGCCGAGAAAGCCTTTGCTCGCTTTGAAGCTTCGCTGATGAAGTGTTCTGCCTTTAGTTATGAGTTGGAGTACAGCCAACCTGCATGGAAGAACGTTGATTTTCCTGAGTCTGAGGCTACACCTGCAGAGCATTACATAGAGAAACTCTGGATCAAGAGGCCCAATATATTCCGCACTTTACGAATCACGGGTAAGTCCAAACTCAAACGATGGAGCGATGGAAAATTTGTGTTTACACAATTGAATTCTGATCCAGTTAGAAAAGAACCTGTGGGCAAAGGAATCGAGTATTCCGTTTACTCTGGATTTGGTAGTTTTGCATCCAAGTTATCCGATGCTGGAGAGTACTTTGGTGGCGGTACCTACAAGCTGACGGAGTCCGCTTTGTATGCTGCTTATCTAGACTTTGATCCCAAAACTGGCGTGCCAAAGGCGTATCGTTATAGCGGAAAAGAAGACCCAGCCTATACGATTAAGTATCGCAATGTTCGGCTGGGTCCTCGCGCGGTTAAGCCTTACTGATCGCGTTTAGGCGGGGCTTTGGGCTTATCCGGTTGTGGCGCTGGATAAACGACCGGTTGCGACGGCATCTTCACTTCCACGTTTGTGGTTCCTGGCTGCCCTAAAGTCTTAATCTTTTCGACAACATCGATGCCATAAAGCTCCTTGATCTGCTCGAGCATTGGCATCCAGTTTCCCGCGTTTCCACCTGAGCCAGAGGAGTTCGTGCCGATGACGGTCACCTTTTCAATTGGCGTGTTGGCAATCGTTGCCGTCAGCTGACCAAGAATCGGCTCCAGCTTTTGGAGCAAGAAGATTTCCCGGGCTTGGTCGCCGGCCTCATTCCAGCTGGCCGCCAGAGTCGTGAGCGCTTCGGCACGGGCCT
>WBZS01001993.1_pt1 | contig 13883 bp, 16 predicted proteins | sample 5204201 | NCBI WGS metagenome assembly WBZS01 (sample SAMN12344357, study PRJNA552823) | activated sludge metagenome | biome: Activated sludge suspended growth; feature: Nitrification reactor; material: Wastewater; isolation source: activated sludge from nitrification reactor of wastewater...
GGCAAGGTCGCCGATGCGCTCGACGTCCGAGGCGATGCGGATCGCCACCATGATCTCGCGCAGGTCCTGGGCCATTGGCTGGCGCTTGGCGATGGTCAGGATCGCCTTTTCCTCGATCTCGCGCTCATAGGCATCGATGCGATCGTCGCCGCGGATCACCTGGTCGGCGAGCGCCTGGTCGCGCTTGGAAAGCGCCGCGATGGCGTTGGCAAGTTGCTCCTCGGCAAGTCCGCCCATTTCGGCGAGCAGCGTCCGCAACGTACCGATATCCCGGTCAAAGGCCTTCACGGTATGGTCAGTCATAGCGTTCTCCACGTTTCCTAGCCGAAGCGACCGGTGATGTAATCCTGAGTCCGCTTGTCGGTCGGCGTCGTGAACATGACGCCCGTGTCGCCGACTTCGACCAGATTACCGAGATGGAACATAGCCGTGCGCTGCGAGACACGCGCGGCCTGCTGCATCGAATGGGTGACGATGACGATGGTGAAGTTTTCGCGCAACTCGTCAATCAGTTCCTCGACCTTGGCCGTGGCGATCGGATCGAGCGCCGAACAGGGCTCGTCCATCAGGATCACTTCCGGATCGACAGCGACCGCGCGGGCGATGCACAGGCGCTGCTGCTGGCCGCCCGAAAGCCCGGTTCCCGGATGCTGCAGCCGGTCCTTCACTTCTTCCCACAGGCCTGCCCGCTTCAGGCTCTTCTCGACGATTCCGTCCCCGTCGGCCTTCGAGTGGATGACGCCGTGGATGCGTGGCCCGTAGGCGACGTTTTCGTAGATCGATTTCGGGAACGGATTGGGCTTCTGGAAAACCATGCCGACGCGGGCGCGCAACTGCACGACATCAAGCGACGGATCGTAGATATCCTGACCGTCGATTTCGATTTTTCCGGTGACGCGGCATGACGGAATCGTGTCGTTCATGCGGTTGATCGAGCGCAGGAACGTCGTCTTGCCGCAGCCCGACGGGCCGATGAAGGCGGTCACCGCCTTTTCGGGAATGTCGATCGACAGGTCCTTGATTGCGTGCTTCTCGCCGTAATGGACGTCGACGCCGCGCGCGACGATCTTCGGCCTGGCCCCGTTGACTTTGTTCATGATCGTGCCTCCCGCCACCTACCAGCGGCGTTCGAAATGTTTGCGGAGATAGATGGCGAGCCCGTTGAGGACGAACAGGACAACCATCAGAAGAATGATGGCCGCCGCCGTTTTTGCCTGGAAACCGATTTCGGGCAGGTCGGACCACAGGAAGACCTGCACCGGCAGCAAGGTCGCCGCACCGGTGAAGCCCTTCGGGATGTCGACGATGAAGGCGACCATGCCGATCATCAGCAGCGGGGCCGTCTCGCCGAAGGCGCGCGCGACCGCGAGGATGGTGCCGGTCAGGATGCCCGGTACGGCGAGCGGCAGCACATGGTGGAACACGCCCTGTTGATGCGACGCGCCGACGCCGAGCGCGGCCTCGAGGATCGACGGCGGCACCGAACGCAGCGCCGCGCGCGTGGCGATGATGATGGTCGGCAGCACGAGCAGCGCCAGAACCAGCCCGCCGACCAGCGGGGCCGAGCGCGGCATGCCGAAAAAGCCTAGGAACATGGCGAGACCGAGCAGGCCGAAGATGATCGACGGTACGGCGGCGAGATTGTTGATGTTGACCTCAATGAGGTCGGTGAAGCGGCTCTTCGGCGCAAACTCCTCCAGGTACAGCGCCGCCGCTATGCCGATCGGCAAGCTGATGGCGAGCGTGACCAGGATCGTCAGCAGCGATCCCGTCAGCGCGCCGCGAATGCCGGCGAGTTCGGGTTCACGCGAGTCGCTGGCGGTAAGGAACCTGAGCGCGATCTGGCGCTTGACGAGGCCGTGTTCGTTCAACGCCTCCAGCACAAGCGCTTGCCTGTCGCTGATGCGGCGGTCGGCCTCCACCTTGGAATAAACGATCGTGCGCCATTTGCCGGCTTCGACAAGGCCGACCGTCGCAGGCGGCAGGATGGTTTCGGTCGTCAAGACGCCATTAGCCGCGCCGGTGACGCGCAGCGCGCCGTCGTTGACCTGCACGAGCGTGCCGGTCGGCAGGTCGGCCCCGGCGAGAGTGAAGCCATCGCCCGCCGCCGCAACGGTCAGCTCCTTGTCGCCGACGGTGCGGGCGATATCGGTCTGGATGCCCTTGAAGTAGAGGTCGGCGTCATCGGAAAGCAGGAAGTCCCAATTGTGTTTCTTGCCGATCATCGACGGGTCGGAGACCACGGCGGCACGCAGATCGTCGCCGGCGCCGGACGAAAGGGCCGAAAGGAGCGCCTTGCGATCGGCGCGCCCGGCAAGGTTGGGGAACGCCGCTTTCAACGCATCCTTGGCGAGACCGGTATAGTCTCCGGCGGCCGGGTTGGCGGCGTCGAATTTGTCGGCCGACAGTTCGACAGGGAGTTCTACCAGATGTTCGCTGAGCGCAGGCAAGGCCTTGACGACGATGTCGATCACGAGGAAGGCGAGAAACAGCGCCGTCAGCGCTAGGGCGCCAAGCCCGTAAGCCCGGAAGCGGCGTTCGGCGCGGTACCGCCGGGCCACCAGATCGTCGTTGCGCACCGCTCCCGCCTTCGCTTCTGTCATGGCAAGCTCAGTCATATTGCTCACGGTATTTCTGCACGACGCGTAGTGCGACGTAGTTGAGAAGAAGGGTGACAGCGAACAGCACCAGGCCGAGCGCGAAGGCCGATAGCGTCTTGGCGGAATCGAACTCCTGGTCGCCGACCAGCAGGGTGGCGATCTGCACGGTGACGGTGGTGACCGCTTCGAGCGGATTGAGGGTCAGGTTGGCGGCAAGCCCGGCCGCCATGACCACGATCATGGTTTCGCCGATGGCCCGCGAAAAGGCGAGGATGAAGGCCGACACCACGCCCGGCAGGGCGGCCGGCAGCACGACCTTCTTGATCGTCTCCGATTGCGTCGCGCCCAGCGCGTAGGAGCCGTCGCGCAGCGACTGCGGCACGGCGTTGATGACGTCGTCGGAAAGGGAGGAGATGAGCGGGACGATCATCATGCCCATCACCAGGCCGGCGGCCAGTGCCGACTCCGACGCGACCGACAGGCCGACCGCCTCGCCCCAGCCGCGGATGAACGGCACAACCGTAAGCGCCGCGAAGAAACCGAGCACGACCGTCGGCACCCCGGCGAGCAGTTCGAGGATCGGTTTGGCCCAGTTGCGCACCGTCGTGCTGGCGTATTCGGCCATGTAGATGGCGGCGAACAGGCCGATCGGACCGGCGACGGCGATGGCGATCAGCGTGATCAGCAACGTGCCGGCGAGCAGGGGAATGAAACCGAAGGACGGCGGGCTCGCCGTCGGCGACCATTGCAGGCCGAACAGGAAGGAGAACGGCGAGACTTCGGAGAAGAAGCGGATGGCTTCGAACAGCACCGACATCACGATGCCGATCGTCGTGAGAATGGCGATGGCCGAACTGACAAGGAGGAAGCCGAGAACGATCTTCTCGACCATGTTGCGCGCGCGGAAACCGGGCGCGATGCGGGTATAGGCCCAGGCCGCGCCGGCAAGCCCGGCGATCAGTCCCGCCATGTTGGCGTAGGGCAGCCTGGCAAGTGCGCCTGCTGAAAAAATCAGCGCGGCCGGCAGCAAGGCTGCCAGCGCCGTCCATGCGCCGTGATAGGCGGGCAGGGAGTGGACCGGGCCGGCCGCTGTCAACGAAAAGGCCCGGCTTCGCCCGGCGACATAAGCCGCAACGAAAAGAATGGCCAGGCCGGCGATAAACAACAGCATGTCTTGACCCTGGGAAACGGACGCGCAGCCGAAACGGCGCGAAGACGGCGGAACGGCGAACGCCGTTCCGCCGCCGGCGGGTATGTTACTTCAGCTCATCGAGCTTCAGCGGGACCTGATTGGCGACGTTGTCCTTGCTGACCTTCAGCTGGTCGGCCGGCAGCGTTACCAGGCCCTTGTCGGCCAGGTAGCCGTCTTCGCCGAGCGCGCCGTCGGAGACATACTCGGCCATGAACTCGACCATGCCGGGAATTTTTCCGATATGCGCCTTCTTTGCGTAGATGAATAGCGGACGGGAGACCTTGTAGCTGCCGCTGGAGATCGACTCGTAGGTCGGAACCGCCCCGTCGACTTCCGCGCCCTTGATCGTGGCCGCGTTCTGCTCGAGGAAGGAATAACCGAAGATGCCGAAGGCGTCCTTGTTGGCCTGCAGCTTCTGGACGATCAGATTGTCGTTTTCGCCGGCTTCGATGTAGGCGCCGTCTTCGCGCATCGACTTCCAGACCTTTTCGAACGCCTTGGCGTCGGCTTCCTTGAGCGCCTTCAGCGCCTCGACGCCTTCGGCGCCCTTTTCCATGACCAGTTCATGGAAGGAGTCGCGCGTGCCGGAGGTCGGCGGCGGGCCGAGAACCTCGATCTTGACCGCCGGCAGCGCCGCGTCGATCTCGTTCCACATCTTGTAGGGGTTGGCGACGAGCTTGCCGTCGGCGCCCGGGATTTCCTTGGCGAGAGCCATGAAAATCTGGGTCTTGGTCACCTTGACGTCGCCGGCTTCCTTGGACTGGGCAAACGCGATGCCGTCGAAGCCGACCTTGATCTCGATGATGTCGGTGACGCCGTTCTTCACGCAGGCTTCGGCTTCGCTCTTCTTCATGCGGCGCGAGGCGTTGGTGAAATCGGGATGCTCCTCGCCGACGCCGGCGCAGAAGAGCTTCATGCCGCCGCCCGTTCCGGTCGATTCGACGACCGGGGTCTTGCCGGAAGCCTTGCCGAAAGCCTCGGCGACCGCGGTGGTGAAGGGATAAACCGTCGACGAGCCGACGATGCGGATTTCCTCGCGGCCGGCGAGAGCGGGGGTCGCCATCAGCGCGATCGCGGCGACGGAAAAAAGGAACCGTTTCATGTCAAAGACTCCATTGGCAGGGGACGCCGGATTCCTAGGGGGCCACCCTGACAGTCTAGTGACGGTTCCAATACGGTATTATGACAGCTGGGATTCTTTGATTTCAGCTAGTTAGAAGAAAGCGGGATAAAAATGGAGAATCGGCTTCCCTTTCCGGGCTCCGATTCGATCGTCAACCGGCCGCGATGACGGTTGACGATATGCTTGGCAATCGCGAGGCCCAGGCCGGTGCCGCCGCGCATGCGGCTGTCCTGCACGCTGACCCGATAGAACCGCTCGGTCAGGCGCGGAACGTGGCGCGGCGCAATGCCCGGCCCGTGGTCGGCGACCGTGACTTTCGCCATGCCGTTGACGACCGTTCCGTTTACCTCGACCACCTTGCCATCGGCGGCATATTTGATCGCGTTTTCCACCAGATTGGTCACAACCTGCGACAATTGACCGAAATCGCCGGTCACCATCATTTTCGGCGGCATCGACAGGCGGATTTCGCATTCTGCCTGGCGCGCCGCCTCGCCCAGCAGTTCCACCGCCTGACGCACGACGACGGCAAGGTCCGCCGTCTCGTTCGGCGGCACGTGCTCGCTGATCTCGATCCGCGACAGCGACAGCAGGTCGTCGATCAGCCGCGCCATGCGGTCGGCCTGCGCTTTCATCAGATCAAGAAAACGGTCTCGCGCCGCCGCGTCGTTGCGCGCCGCGCCGCCGAGTGTCTCGATGAACCCGGTGAGCGCGGCCAATGGCGTCCTCAACTCATGGCTGGCATTGGCGACGAAATCGGCGCGCATGCGCTCGATCTGTTCCTCGCGCGTGAGGTCGCGCATGACGAGGAGCGTCGCGCGCCCGCCGCCTTCGATCGTCCCCATCGGCGAAACATGAATGTCGATGGTGCGCTCGACGGGCGCGCGCAGGATCTGCTGCGCCCGCGACGCCTTCGACAACCGGACCGCGTCGTTGATCGCCTGAAGGACGCCCGGTGCCCGGATCGTCGCGGTCAGATGCCTTCCCACGGCCGCGTCCCCCACGATCGAGCGGGCGAGTTCGTTCATCGCGACGATGAAGCCGTTCTCGTCAGTGGCGATCGCGGCGTCCGGCAGGGCGGACAGCACAAGTTCCATCTGGGTCAGCGTGAAGGGGGTATCGGTCGCCCGCGCCATGACATCCACGCCCGCATCTGCAAACCGCGGTTTGCATCGAAATGGTGGGCCCGGAGGGACTCGAACCCCCAACCAAGCGGTTATGAGCCGCCGGCTCTAACCATTGAGCTACAGGCCCGCTGCCGCTGCGTGTAATTGCCTTTCGTGCTGTCCGCAAGCCGCATCGCCCAACCGCCGACACAATCGCCGATAGGGATGACGGTCAGTAACCTTTCGGAGACCGCCATGAAAAAGAGCCTCGCAGCCCTCGCCCTTGCCGCCGCCTTCCTGCCCGCCGTCGCGCATGCCGAGGACCGTCCGCCGGTTCCCCGCATCATCGTCGCCGGCGAAGGCGAGGCGGCCGTCGCGCCCGACATGGCGGTACTTTCGCTTTCCGTCCTTCGCCAGGCGGAAACGGCGCGCGCCGCGCTCGACGCCAACACCGCCGCCATGACCGAGGTCATCGCCGCCCTCAAGGCGGACGGCATCGAGCCGCGCGATCTGCAGACCTCCGGCTTCTCGATCAACCCGCGCTGGTTCTATCCGCCCGCCGGCAACGACGGCTCGGTGACCGAACAACCGCGCATTGTCGGCTACGACGTGACCAACACGCTGACGGTTCGCGTCCGCGATCTCGCCCTTCTCGGCGCCGTCATCGACAAGTCGGTATCGCTCGGAGTCAACCAGGGCGGACAGATCAGCTTCGTCAACGACAATCCCGATGCCGTGATCTCGACGGCGCGGGAAAAGGCCGTCGCCGACGCCCTGGCGCGCGCCAAGACGTTGGCGAAAGCGGCCGGCGTCGAGGTCGGGCCGATCATGGAGATTTCCGAGCAGAACATGGCGCCGCGCCCGCTTCCGATCCTGGAGGCCAAGATCGCGGACGCCGCTCCGGTGCCGATCGAGGCCGGCCAGAACGCCTATCGCGTCACTGTCAATGTGACCTTCGAAATCAGGCAGTAATGCTGCGAAAAAACGTGGAAAGCCCCCGCCTGGAGGGGAAGGCGGGGGCTTTCGCATTATGCCGGGGCGAGAGGGGCGAGCGCGCGTCCGGCAATCGGGAAATCAGTAGTCGATCACCGGGCAGCCGGGAGCGCGCGAGAAGACGATCTCGTACCACTGGCCGTGCTTCTTTCCCTCGACACCGATCACATGCTTGTTGGCGTATTCGACATGCACGCGGCGGAGATTGAAGACGTTCGAGGCCTTCCACATGGCCTGGTCAGGCGAGCAGCGCGGCGCCTTGCGAACGACGAAATGCTTGTCGAAGGGATCATGCCGGTCATGGCGCCGCATGTGGCCGTGGTTGAACGGATCGATGACGACGCCGATTTCGGGGCCGTGCTTCTTGCCGAACTCGATCACGATGCCGGCTTCGGCATTCGGCTTGTGGCGGCGGTGCATGTCTTCGGCATTCGCGGCGGAGGGAATCGCAGCAAGGGCGACAAGGCCGGCGAGCGCCGAAAGGGTGAGGGTTTTGAAGGTCTTGGTCATGGCGGTCTCCATTGGGCTGGTCTCGGTTGATCCGATCGCGTCCCTTGCGATGATCGCCTTATGAAGCATGTTGCCTGAACGAAGCAGGAAACCGCCGTTCATTCTCCGTTCATTGAAACGCCGGGCTTACGGCTCGCCGTCGAGCACATGGGCGAAGTAGTCCTCGTCCTCGACCATGTCCTCTTCGCTCGCCGTGACCCGGCCGCGAACCGAAATCCCGGCGCGGTGCACCGATCGCGGATCGCCGCTGACGAGGGGATGCCAATCGGCAAGGTCCTCGCCAAGGGCGACGAGCCGGTAGGCGCAGGTCGTCGGCAGCCACGGGATCGTCCGCACGTTTTCAGGCGTCAGCCTGACGCAATCCGAAACCAGCGTCGCGCGGTTGGCATAGTCGCGACAGCGGCAAGCCCTGGCGTCGAACAGCCGGCAGGCAACGCTCGTCCAGGCGATCTCGCCGGTGTCGATGTCCTCCAGCTTCGACAGGCAGCACTTGCCGCAGCCGTCGCACAGCGATTCCCACTCGTCCGCCGACATCTCCTCCAGCGGCACGCGCTTCCAGAAGAGGGCTTCGGCGTTCACCCGATCGCCCTGACGACCTTGGTGTCGGTCTTGTCGAACACGGCGTCCGGTACGAAGAAATCGGCCGCGAGAGGTCCGGTCGCGTCCGGCGCGTAGACCGAAAAGTCGGTGACGCCCTCCTCGCGCAGCACCATCTCGTCGATGAAGAAGTTGCCGGTGCAGGTCCTGGCCGGCCGCATCAGGATCGCGTGCGCCGCATCCGCCATGATGGTCGGCAGTCGCGACATGCGCGCCACCGCCGCGCCGCCGAGCAGGTTGCGGACCGCCGCCGTGTCGATGGCGGTCAGCGGCCACAGCGAGTTGAAGGCCACGCCCTGCTTCTCGAACTCGGCCGCCATGCCGAGCGTCACCATCGACATGCCGTATTTCGCCATCGAGTAGGCGACATGGCCCTTGAACCATTTCGCCTGCATGTCGAGCGGCGGCGACAGGGTCAGCACATGCGGGTTTTCGGCCTTGGTCAGAAACGGCAGCGCCAGTTTCGACACCATGAAGGTTCCGCGCGCATTGATGCCGTTCATCAGGTCGTAGCGCTTCATGTCGGTGGCGAGCGTGCCGGTCAGCTGGATGGCGCTGGCGTTGTTGATGACGATGTCGATGCCGCCGAAGCGTTCGACCGTCTTCTCCATCGCGTCGGCCACCTGCGCTTCTTCACGGATATCGCAGATCACCGGCAGCGCATGGCCGCCTGCCCCGCGGATCTCGTCGGCGGCGGTGTAGACCGTTCCGGGAAGCTTGGGATGCGGCTCGGCGGTCTTGGCGGCGATGGTCACATTGGCACCATCGGCCGCCGCGCGGAGCGCGATGGCAAGGCCGATGCCGCGCGAGCCGCCGGAAATGAACAGGGTCTTGCCGTGCAAGCTCATGGCTGGTCCTCCTCGTCGACGTGGAAACGGTGCAGGATACGGTGAAAGATGGGCGCCAGGATCAGCGCCGACAAGGCGATGTACAGCACGCCCGCGACCAATGCATAGATGCCGGCGAAAATACGCCCGCCGGCGGTGTGCAGCGGATCGAGCGGCCCCATGCCGGACAGGATCAGCGCTGCGTTGGCAAAGGCATCGGTCGCACTCATGCCTTCGAGCATCATGTAGCCGGCCATGCCGATCAAAAGCGCCAGCAGCGTCATCACGCCGGCGGCGGCGCCATTGCGGATCATGCGCTGCGAGAACCGGCCGCGACTGGCGACCTTCTGGGTCTTGCGCTCGAAATGGAAGAAATGCATTGCCGGTACCATTCGCTGTCCACCTTGCGCCTTCGCGACGGCGCTGCCAAGGCGCGCACTGTGTCGCGCTTGCCTTTGCCGGTGACCCTTCCTAATCGTTGTCACGGTCAGCGCCTGGAGCTTCCATGAAACGCCTCGAACTCGCAATCGAACAGATCATCCTCGCCTCGCGCTGGCTGCTGGTCGCCTTCTATCTCGGCCTCACCGCCGCGCTCGCCGCCTATATCGTGTCCTTCGTCACCAAGCTGTGGGACTTCTTCACCAAGATCGCGGCGCTGGACGACGCCACCTCCATTCTCAAGCTGCTGGGGCTCATCGACGCCGCTCTCGTCGCCAGCCTCGTCGTCATGGTCATCATCGCCGGCTACGAGAACTTCGTCTCGCGCTTCGAAGACGAGGCCGGCAACGACGTTCACTGGCTCGGCAAGATCGATTTCGCATCGCTGAAGATCAAGGTCGCGGCGACCATCGTGCTGATTTCCTCCATCCACCTGCTGCAGGTCTTCCTGCGCGCCGGCGAATACGCCAATGACAAGCTGATGTGGTTCACCATCATCCACATCGCCTTTGTCATTTCCGCCCTCCTGCTCGCCGTCATCGACCGCGTCACCGGCGAGCACGACTCCAAGGAAAAATGAGGCGCCCGCCCCCGGCTTGATCGCGACCGCCGCCTGGGGCAGGTTTCCCGGCGACGCAGGGATTCCGCAAACCGGGGGGAAATCCGGATGACCGCCATCACCGGCGCGACACCGTTGGCGGCAATCGACGCCGTGGTGTTCGACACTGAAACGACCGGCCTCGATACGACCAAGGCCCGCATCATCGAGATCGGCGCGGTGCATGTTGACCGCGGCCGGCTTTCAACGACGACCTTCTCGCAGCTCGTCAATCCGGGGGTGCCGATCCCGCCGCCGTCGACCGCGATCCATCACATCGACGATGGCATGGTGAAGGACGCGGCATCGTTTCCCGCCGCACTCGCCGCCTTCACGGTTTTCTCGCGTGGACGAATCCTCGTCGGCCATTCGGTCGGCTTCGATTTCGCCGTGCTGGCCCGCGAAGCCGAACGCGCCGGACTGACCTATGCCAAGCCGCGCTCGCTGTGCATCCGCATGCTCGGCCAGGTCGCCAATCCAACCCTTCCCGACCATTCGCTCGACATGCTGGCGAGCTGGCTCGGCGTCGAGATCGCCGACCGTCACCGCGCGCTCGGCGATTCGCTCGCTACCGCCCGCATCTTCCTCGCCCTGATCCCGGCGCTGGCCGAGCGCGGCGTGCGCACGCTCGCCGAGGCCGAGCGCGCTTCCGTCGCGCTGACCCAGGAGCTGGAGCGCCACGCCCGCGCCGGCTGGGTCGCCCCCGTGGAACGTCCGGGCGCTGCCGGCGTCATCGGTCGCATCGATCCCTACGCCTATCGCCATCGCGTGCGCGACGTCATGGCGAGCCCGCCCGCCATCGTCAACCCGGCGACGACGCTGAAGGCGGCCATCGACGAGATGGCGGCGCGCAAGATTTCCTCGCTTTTCGTTGCAGAAGGCGGCGCGGCCTCGAGGCCGGTCGGCGACTACGGCATCGTCACCGAACGCGACATGATGCGCCGCATCGCGGAGAGGGGCGCGGACGCCTTTTCGCTCCGCGTCGGCGACATGGCTTCGCGCCCCCTCCAGTCGGTGCGCGGCAACGCCTTCGTCTACCGCGCCGTCGCCCGCATGGACCGCCTCAAGGTCCGCCATCTCGCGGTGCGAACCGAAGCGGGCGCGCTGGAAGGCATCGTCTCGGCCCGCGATCTGTTGAAGCTTCGCGCCGGCGCCGCCATTTCGCTCGATGACGCCATCGAGGTCTCGGCGACGCCCGCCGAAATGGGCCGCGCCTTTGCCCTGGTTCCCGAAATGGCCGGGGCGCTGATCGCCGAAGGGCTGGAGGCTCCGGTCGTCGCCGAGATCGTCTCGGAGGAAATCCGTGCCATGACCAGGCGCGCGGCCAACCTCGCCGAGGAGTCGATGCTCGCCGATGGCCTCGGTCCCGCCCCCTGCCCCTGGGCGTTGCTCGTGCTCGGGTCCGGCGGACGCGGCGAAAGCCTGCTGGCGCCCGACCAGGACAACGCCATCGTCTTCGAGCGCGGCGATCCCGACGGAACGGAAGATCGCTGGTTCGCCGAAGCGGGCAGGCGCATCGCCGACACCCTCGACGCCGCCGGCGTCCCCTATTGCCAGGGCGGCGTCATGGCGCGCAATCCGCAATGGCGCGGCTCGCTCGACACATGGCGCGAGCGGATTGCCCACTGGGTGTCGCGCTCGAAACCCGACGACCTGCTGCAGGTCGACATCTTCTACGACATGCACCCCGTGCATGGCGACCTCGATCTCGGTTTCCGCCTGTTTTCGGAGGCCTACGAGATGGGCGGCGCCTCGACAACCTTCGCCAAACTGCTCGGCGCGGAAGCCGAGACGGTCTCCAACCCGTTCACCTTCCTCGGCGGCATCCGCACCAACGAACGCGGCCGCGTCGACCTGAAGCTGCACGGCCTCTTCCCGATCGTCGCCATGGCGCGCGCGCTCGCCATCCGCCACCGCGTCGAGGAACGCTCCACGCGGCGGCGCATCGATGCGCTCGGCAAGCTTGATATCGGCGGCGGAGGCGATTTCGCCAAGCTGCTTTCCGCCCACGCGACCCTGCTGGCGGCCATGTTGCGGCAACAGCGCCGCGACATCGCCGAGGGGCTGAAGCCGGGCAACATGGTCGAGACCGCGGCGCTGAAATCCGACGAGACGGCCGCGCTCAAGGCGGCGCTGTCGGCCATCCAGGCGACTCCGCAACTCGTGCGTGACCTGATGTTCGCGAAAAGGTGAGACGCGGGATCAGTCCGCCCGCGACCACTTCTCCGAATCGCACATCGATTGACCGACGGCGCAGCCCTTGATCGAGAGCGTGTTGCCCGACACGGTCACGGTGCCGTTGAACGACATGATCGTCATCGACGGGTGGCGCATTTTCTTGCCGGTCCAGCTGCCGCCGGATTCCGTCATGCCGTTGCACATCTCGAAGCCCGGCTTGGAGCCGGCCGTGATCTTGCAATAGAGCTTTCCGCCCGAAACGGTGGCGGTGACGGTGTCGCCGTTCGGGCGTTTCCATTGGCCTTCCGGGCCGGCGGCAAGGGCCGGCGCGGCAACAAGCATGGCAAGCACGCCGGCGAGCGCCGGCTTCCTCAGGTCGATCATGGCAGTCCTCCCCTTGCTGCCGGGACGTTGCCCGCAGACATCTGCATGTTTGAATGCATCGGGGAAAAGCGCAAGTGCGCCCAAAAATCACAGGAACAGGTTCTTGCCCAGTTCGTCGACGAGGCGCTCGCCCTTCATGAAGGCGAAGCGCACCGCATCGGCCCGGTCGGCGAACACATCGGCGCGAATGAACCGGTGAACCTTGGCCTCCGAAGCCTCGCCTTCGACGATGCGGCCGGCAAGGCGCCATTGCGCCCCGTCGCGCATCGGCTCGGCAATGATGATGAAGCCCTTGTATTCGCGCTGCTCGCCAGCCGGCGTTTCCTCCGCCGGCTTGTCGCCGAGCCCGAACAGGCGTTTCAGGAACGACATGGTGCCTCCCCTCACGCGCCCCGCGGGCGCGGTTTGAAATCGGTGATGATGTTGTCGGCCGGATCGTCTGGTGCATGGCGGACAGCCAGCCGATGGCCGGGCTTCAGCGCCTCGGCCACGGCGCGGTCGGCAAGCGTTGTCGTCGCCGTGTGGGCACCGCCCTTGCCGTCGGCGAACGCATAGGCAAGCTGCCAGCGCGGCTGGCGATTGACGGCATAGGGCAGCTTGGCGATCTGCACCACCGTCGCCTCGACGGCGACCCCGCGCGTCGCCAGCCGGTTCAGGCGAGACTGCGCCCGCGCGACGAACGCCAACAGGATCGCGCCGACCGGAATGCCGATCGCGGCCATTGCGTATTGCAGCCCCTTCGGCCGCTGCTCCGCCACCGCGCCGGCGGGCAGGAGATCCAGCGCGCCAAGCAAGGCGGACAGGCCTCCGCCAAGGAAAATCACGCCCACGACCAGCGCCAGCAACCGGTTTCCGCTCATGCGACGATCTTACGGACGCCGATGGGCGTGTCCAGTCGGGGAGTCACGCCGACAGATGCAGCGCCACCTCGCGGCGGTGCGGAGAGGTGCGGTGCTCGAACAGGTAGACGCCCTGCCAGGTGCCGAGCGCCATGCGCCCGCCCGCGACGGGAATGGAGAGCGACACCGGCAGCAGCGCCGCCTTGATATGCGCCGGCATGTCGTCCGGCCCTTCCATCGTGTGCGTGACCCAGCGCATCGACGGATCGTCGGACGGCGGAACCAGCCGGGCGAAAAACGCCTTGAGGTCGCCCTGCACATCCGGATCGGCGTTTTCCTGGATGACGAGCGAGCAGGAGGTGTGGCGCACGAACAGCGTCAGCAGTCCTTCCGCCCGTCCGCCGCCACGCACGAATTCCGCCACGTCACGGGTAATACCAACGGCCCGCTGAGCTGACTCGGGGGATTCCCAAAACAGGCTTTACGTGATTCACCGTG
>WBZS01000410.1_pt1 | contig 13869 bp, 15 predicted proteins | sample 5204201 | NCBI WGS metagenome assembly WBZS01 (sample SAMN12344357, study PRJNA552823) | activated sludge metagenome | biome: Activated sludge suspended growth; feature: Nitrification reactor; material: Wastewater; isolation source: activated sludge from nitrification reactor of wastewater...
AATACAGATTGAAAAAGTTGCCGTAACAGTAAAAGAGTGTAAAAGACTGGGAATAAAAATTCTTCCACCAAATGTAAATTATTCTGAGAATCATTTTTCTATTATCAAAAAAAATGAAAAGTATGAAAATGATGCTATCGTTTTTGGACTAAATACAATTAAAAATCTTGGTAGCAACGCGGTAGAAGAAATTTCTAAAGTTCGTAAAGCTTCTGGTAAATTTAAAAACTTGTCTGATTTCATAACTCGCATAGATATGAAAACTACAAACAAAAAATCTTTGGAAGCTCTTATTCTCTCTGGTGTTTTCGATGATTTTATAAAAACTGATGGTGACCGCTCACAAATGTTTCAAAATATCGAAGATATTTTGGCTTATCAAAGACAAATCCACGATACACACGCTGGTGAAGTTTCTCTTTTTGGTGACATAGCCGAAGTGTCGGAGCTTAAATTGAAAAAAGTAGAAAATCTTCCAAGACAAGAAATTTTAAAGTATGAACGCGAGCTTCTCGGACTTTACCTTTCTGGACACCCACTTGACCCATGGCGAGAAATTTTAAAACAAAGACAAATCAATATTACAAAAATAAATAGAGAAATAAAAGAAGGTGCAACAGTAGACTTTGCTGGTATTATCACCAATGTAAAAATGATGCTTACAAAAAAGAAAGACAAAATGGCTTTCGTTCAAGTCGCGGATTTGGATGATGAAATAGAAACAGTTGTATTTCCGAAAGCTTATGAATTATTTAAAGGTAAGATTTTAAAAGACACACCTCTTCTTTTCCGTGGAAAAGTTAGTCTCAAAAATAAAGATCAAAATGGTAATGGTGAAAATCCTGACAATCAAGAGAAAAAAGTTCGTGACGATGGTACAGAAGCAAAAACTTATGGCAACAAAGCAATTATTATAGACGAAATAAAATCTATTTAATAAATCTAATTTAAACTAGACCCAAAAGAGAGACTATAAAAGTCAGAACACCTATTATTTTAATAATTAGAAAATAATTTTCATTGTACTCATATCCTTTTACTTTATTAGGATAAAAAATATTAAATTTGTAGCAAGTCCCCAAAACAATATCGATATACCAATACTACTTATTACTTCCGACAGAGTATCTGAACTTAAATTTTTAGAGAAAAAAGAAAAACTTATACCGTTAGTAAGAGGGCTACTTCCATCACCAAATGGGATTTCACTAATAAGGAAAAATATAGCAATTAATAAATTTAATGTTGTCTTTAAAAATAACATACATATAAAGTATAAAGTGACTATCTATTTTTGTAAATTTTCAATAATTTTTCCTGAAATACTTTGTATTTGTGTGATCTCAATAGAATTTAAGTTCCCCAATACAAAATCTGAAAGTTTTTCTGGCCCAGGCTCGTAAAGTTTATTATTCTCTAAAATTTTTCCAACCCCAATACGTACACGTTTAAAATCATTTTTACCCCCCAAGTTTTCTACAATACTCCTGATTCCATTATGTGACGATGCACCCTCACCAATAGAAATCTTAAATTGTCCAACCGGAATAGTTACATCATCAAAAAAAACATACAAGTCTTTTGTATCTACTTTTTCGTTCTTAGCAATTTTCTGTACACTTTCACCTGAAACATTCATAAAAGTATTTGGTAAATAAATCTGCGCAACACTAGAGTTTGCTTTGTATGAGTTTGTGTATTTGTCTAGCACAAAATTTCCTCCAGATTTTTCAACTAAATATTTCAAAACAATAGCTCCAGCATTATGCCTTGTTTTCTCATACTTCTTTTCTGCATTTTGTAAGCCAATTAAAATCATAGATACATTTTTACTTTTTACAAAAGTGTAAGTGAAGCTAGTGAGTCGCCGTCACGGGGTTTCATTATACGCACTCCTTGTGTATCGCGCCCAAGAGATGGTACAGTATTCGCTGCGATCTTGATCACTTGTGACTTTTTCGACATAGCTATCAGCTCCTCTATTTCCGGAGTAACAACTCTTGCGCAGATGAGTTCACCTGTTTTGTCTGTAACTTTTACAGTTTTGATTCCACTTCCACCACGATTTTGAATCTTGTATTCTCCCGATGGTGTTTTCTTTCCATATCCATTGGCAGTTAGTACTAATATCTCTGCATCTTTTACACCTTTTTTAATTACATCCGCTGATACAAGTCTGTCACTTTTATCTAGGTTCATAGCGCGAACTCCGCCAGCAGCACGACCCATCACACGAATATCATCTTGGTCAAAACGGATAGACTGACCTTCACGAGAAGTAAGTATTACCGAGTCACCATCTTCTACAAATAGAGCTGCCAACAACTCATCTCCATTATCAAGTCCAATAGCTATAATTCCACTTCGGCGAACGTCAGTGAAAGAATCCATAGCAACACGTTTAGCTTGCCCAAGTTTTGTCACTAGATACATAGAATGCTTATGTGCATTTTTCACATCTTTTGGCATAGCCAAAATACTTGTAACTTTTTCATTATCACCAAGAGAAATAAAGTTTTGAATAGACTTTCCACGAGTTGCACGCTTTCCTTCTGGAATGTCAAACATTTTTATCTGATACGCACGACCACGGTCAGTGAAGAATAGCAAATCATTGTGTGTCGTAGCAGATAACAAATGTGTGACAAAATCTTCTTCTTTTACTTCCACATCTACAACACCTACACCACCACGTTTTTGCAGACGGAATTCCCCCGGGTCAGACCGTTTTACATAGCCACCTTTAGTGTAAACCAAAACAGTCTCTTCATCTGGAATTAAGTCTTCATCACTCATTTCTCCGAGTGCCGCCGCTACAACTTTTGTACGACGTTTGTCATTGTAAGCTTCTTTAACCTCTTCCAATTCTTTTTTCACAACTTTCAACATTTTTTTAACAGAAGAAAGTAAATCTTCCAAGTAAGCAATAAATTCCTGAACTTCTTTGAGCTCGTCTTCTACTTTTTTACGCTCTAGATTGGCAAGACGTTGCAAACGCATTTCAAGAATAGCAGTTGCTTGCAGAGTTGAGAATTTAAATTTACTCATCAAATTTTTATGAGCTTCTGTTACATCTTTTGATGCACGAATAGTTTTAATAACTTCATCAATATGGTCGAGAGCTTTTTTCAAACCAATTAAAATATGCTCACGTTCTTTTGCTTTTCGCAAATCATACTCACTTCTTCTTCTTACAACTTCTTGTCTATGTTTAACGAATTCTGACAAACAATCTTTCAGAGAAAGAGTTTGCGGAACTCCGTCAACAAGAGCCACAATGTTGAAGTGAAAAGTTTTTTCAAGTTCTGTGTGTTTATACAAATAATTCAAAACTTTTTGTGGATGAGCTCCATTTTTCAAATCAATAACAATACGAACGTCTTTTGTAGATTCATCACGCAAACCTTTTATTCCTTCCAATTTCTTTTCTTGCACAAGCTCAGCAATAGCTGTAATCATATCCGCTTTGACAACTCTGTAAGGGATTTCTGTAATAACTATTTGAAATTGGTCAGATTTATTTTCTACAATTTCTGCAACACCTCTTGTTACTACACCACCACGACCAGTTGCATAAGCGTGCGCAATATCTTTTTTATTATAAATAATTCCTCCGGTTGGAAAGTCTGGCCCTTTTACAAATTGTGTTAAATCTTCATTTGTAGCATCTTCATTTTCAATCAAATGAGTTGTAGCGTCTATAAGCTCACCCAAGTTGTGCGGAGGAATATTTGTAGCCATACCAACAGCAATACCAAGAGTTCCATTTAACAACAAACCAGGTACACGTGTAGGCAAAACTGTTGGCTCTTTTTTTGTACCGTCATAGTTTGGCTGAAAATCAACAGTCTCTTTTTCAATGTCCTTCATCATTTCAGATGTGATTTTTGCCATTTTAGCTTCAGTATAACGGTGCGCAGCTGCTCCGTCACCGTCAATAGAACCAAAGTTTCCTTGTCCTTGAACTAGTGGATAGCGGGTAGCAAAATCTTGGGCAAGTTTAACCATCGCTTCATAAACTGCGATATCACCATGGGGATGGTAACCCCCCAAAACATCTCCAACAACAGTTGCTGATTTACGAAATTTCGCACTTGGTGTTAAACCATTTTGATGCATCACATAAAGAATTCTTCTGTGAACTGGTTTCAAACCATCACGAACATCTGGCAAAGCACGAGAAGCAATTACTGACATGGCATAGTCGAGGTAACTTTCCTTCATTTCATCAATAATCGGTCTTAGTACAATTCCATTTCTATTTTGACCTGAAAAATCTAATTTTGCCTCGTCTTTATTATCTTTTTTTGCCATAAATTATATAGTTTTTTTACCAAAATATTATACCATTTTTTAACCATTGACGCACCCTTTACAAACATCCTAAAAAATGTTTGTTTTTTGTTCTTTTATAAAATTTTCAATTTCAGTAAACAAAGAGCTATCTATATTGTTGCCTGAAATTAAAAAATACCATTTAGAAACTACAAAAAAAGTTACAATAGCAGTTACAAAAAAAGCAACGGAAAGCGCGTAGTTATGTTTTTCCTTTTCTGTTTTCTGATTCATTCTTTCTCGCCAACTATAAAATTTTTCTTCAAAGTTGTACATGAAATTTTAAATCTCTTGCAAAGTTACAATCACACCTTCTTTGTTGTCTAAATCTTTTCTTTTAATTGTAAGTTTTTCTATTGCCTGCAAACCAACTGCCCCAGCTTCTTTCAAAAATATCGGCAAAGTTTTATCATCAAAGCCAACTGGAATAATCATCTTTGGCTCCAAATTATTTCCAACAACAACTGCATCATGTGCTGAAAGAAATTTATTTTCACCATCTTTCCCTTCCAAAACAGGTAAAATTAATAAATCACAGTCGGAAATAGCGTCACGTACTTCGGCAGAAATTTTATCAGTCAATATTCCCAATATACAAATTTTTATATTATCAAAAGTAAAAAAATAACTTGTATTTATTTTTTCTTTTTCTTCTTTGCCTTCAAACCATTTAAATTTTGACTCTATACCTTTAAAGTTAATTCCTTTGACTTCGTACTCACCTGGACCAGAAATAACAAATGGGACCTTGCCAGCATTTTCAACCTGGTCAACTCCATTTGTAAGTGGAAGATTAGTCGACACCAGACAAATGTCTGATCCAAATCTAGTAGTTTTTTTTCCTGACTCTTTTGAGATCGGGTTGATTGCGATTGTTGTGTCACCTGTTTGTAATTTTAAGAAAACTCCTCCGTGGTATGTTGCTATCATAATTTTATTTGCTTATAGTATATTACAAAAGTAACATTTAATGAAGTTATCTGTACCTCTTTTCTTTCAGAGATATATGTGGTATAATTCCCCAATAAATAAATATAGAAATTATCAGGAATGCAAACAAGATAATCTCTTGCAAAGGTGCTCTAAAAATTGTAAGAACCTTGAGTTGCGTGCCCAATTAGTTTTGTGGCATTTTAATTTTCAAAATTTATTTATTAAAATAAATTATTATGGCAAAATCAAATAAGTACATTGAACTAGTAGAAGTTAAAGACAGTGCAATAATGTCTGCCCTAACTACAGATTCTAAACAATTAAAAGCTGAGGATGTTATCGAAGGAAAAGTTTTGGCTATCGATAAATCTGCTGTTTACGTGGATGTAGCTCCATTCGGAACAGGAATTATTTATGGATACGAATTCATACAAGCAAAAGATGTTATCAAAAAACTTAACGTTGGTGATTCTGTAACTGCAAAAGTTGTAGAGCTTGAAAATGAAAAAGGATACATCGAGCTTTCACTAAAAGAAGCTAAACAAGCTCTTGTATGGGCCGATGCGGAAGAAGCTGTGAAGAATAAACAAATTCTTTCTCTTCCTGTAAAAGAAGCAAACCGTGGTGGTTTGATTATAGAATGGAACGGACTACAAGGTTTCCTTCCTTCATCTCAACTTTCAAAAGAAAATTATCCTAAAGTAGAAGATGGTGATAAAGATAAAATTACTAGAGAATTGAAAAAACTAGTTGGTAAAAAACTAGAAGTAATGATTATCGCAGCGACTCCAAAAGAAGGAAAGCTTATTTTCACTGAAAAAGGTGGAAACACAAGTGGAAATGTAGCAAGTACATTTGCTGGAGCAAAAGCACCCTCACAAAAATATCAAGTTGGAGACTCAGTAAACGGAACCGTTTCTGGAGTTGTAGAATTTGGTATCTTCGTAAAATTAGAAGACAAAGTAGAAGGATTGGTTCATATTTCTGAAATTTCTTGGTCACTTATTGAAAATCCTAAAACAATTTTCAAAATTGGCGAAAAAATCAAAGCCAAGGTCATTGAAATCAAAGATGGAAAAATTTCTCTTTCAATCAAAGCTCTTACAACAAATCCTTGGGCTACTGCTGGTGAAAGATACAAAAAAGGAGACAAAGTTTCTGGAGTTGTTATCCGTTTCAACAAGCACGGAGCTCTTGTATCAGTAGAAGAAGGTGTTTCAGGACTTCTACATGTTTCAGAATTCGGCTCAGAAGAGAACATGAAAAAAGCATTGTCACTTGGAAAAATCTGTCACTGCTTCATATCTACATTTGACGCAAAAGATGAAAAGATGATTCTTACATTGAAAGAAAATAAATAACTTTCAAAAACTTAAAATAAAAACTCTGGTTTAGAGCCAGAGTTTTTATTTTGTGATTTTTCTTATACAGCTACACATCTCGCTAACACAACCATATCTTTGTCTGATACTTCATAATCTTGTATTAGACTAGTAAATCCAAACATTTTATGTGGTTCGTTAAACAAACTCTGATAAGACAGAATTGTATTTTTAAACTTTTGTTTTCCGTCAGAATTTATGAATGGATTATAAAAAGGATCATGATGTATAAATCTACCAAAAATTTCCTTTGTGTCGATAGAATATTTTTGAGTGTCTAAAATATGAGTATGCCAATAGTTATCAAGCTCTTTTGAAATTAAAATATTTTTTGTCCCATAGATTAGAATCATATGTAAAAATCTTTTATATTCATTTTCAACTCTCTCCAAGTCGTTTTTATCCGTTACACCAAAGTCAATAGAATATTTCTCATTAACTCTGGACATATCCAAACCATAGATAATATTAATTTTTGTATTTTTATTATTCATACACAAGTGATTACAGAAAGTACAAACAAAATATTACAGAAAACGAAAAGCGCAGGGAGAGTAAGACCTGCGCTTTTTCGTTTTATAAAGTTTTTAAAAAGATATTATCTTTTTTTCTTTGCAACTTTCTTTGCTGCTTTCTTTACAACTTTTTTAGCAACTTTCTTTGCTGCTTTTTTCTTTGCTGCCATAGAGTAATATTTTAAAATTAAAATTAATGTATGTGTACCACGGCAGATTTAGATGTTTACAAAATGAGAGTAATAATTTTGTAATATCTAATCGCCTATTTGATAGTATAGATACAAACAAAATTAATGCAAGACTTTTTTGTTTTAGAAATGTGGATAACTTTTTATTTTTGCAAATTACTTTGCATGTATGTTTATTTTTGCAAATGCAAATTATTTGCAAATTACTTTATCCCATAATACTTACACGCATCTTCAAAAGTTTTTGGATATTTATCTAGAATAGATTTATTTGAATTCTCTCTACCCTCCCATTTTATTATCCCCCTTCTTATTTCTTGCCAAAGTTTTTCTGAATCATCTCTTTTTTTAATTAAAACCAATACTCTCTGTATATATTTTTTACATCCACCCCCAATATCCAAACCAAATAATGCAAAAAGTAAGTCTTCTGAAGTTTCAAATGGACTTTTATTTATTAGTAAATTTAGTAAATACTCCTCGGGTTTTTCTTTAGTATTGGATGAAAAGTTTTCCAAGAAAATACTTACACCTGTATCATTAATCAGACCGACTATTTTTTTTAAACACTTCTCAAATAAGTAATTTCTTATTTCCTTCTTGAAGAGCCTTTCTACCTCATTTAAGTCATTCTTTGTTGGTTCATCAACTCTAAAAAAACTTTGAGCTTTCTTTTTTAATTCTGATTCATATTCACTTAACAAATAAGTATTCTTTTTTAAATATGAGTCCCAAACAACGTCATCTTGCAATGTATTTGCATTATAATAAACAACTAGATCAAGATCGGCACTTTTTCTATTTTCTCTAGACAACTTTTTACCTTTGGCTAGCGACCCAAATAAAGAAAAAGCAACTTCAATCTCAGAAAATGTTTCATTTATTTTTTTATATAATTCTAATAAATTATAGATTCTTTCTCTTGAAGTAAAATCATCTGAAATCTCAAATCTTTTTTTATTACTAGGAACATAAGGAACTTTGTCCATATTTTTTATTTACACATTCCAAATGATTTAGTTAGTGAATCAATCTTTTCTTTTTCACCAAAAACAAGAACACCCAAAAATTCTATATCTTCCAAATTTTTTTGCTTTGTCTCACTTTCAACTTTTTTATCATTAGTTGTATTTAACATTTCCCTTGTAAATACATATATTTCAAAATTATTTTCTTTTGAAATTTTTATAAAGTCTAACAAAGAAGAATTAGACTCTGTTTCTTTTAACAGAATTGCATGTTGTATATTTAAGTTGATATTTTCATTATCTTTTGTAACAATTTTATCTTTGTAGAATAAATTTCCATTATACTTACCTGCAAATTCTGCACATAAATGTCCAACGGTATTTAACTCTTGCCATTTTTCAAGATTTGCACTTTTATTTAAAACAACAGTTGCAACTTTTAAAGTTTCTTTTTTAGAATTATTTTCATCTTTATGTTTTACAAGTGGAAAAAGTTCTGCTTCACGCATAGTTAAACCTTCTAAAATAGAAAACATTCTGTCACCAAAACCATACCCAAAAGCAGGCGGCATACCGTGCTCAAGCATCTCCACAAACTCCCAATCTGGCATCATAGCTTCTTCGTCACCTCTGTCAATTAATTTTTGTTGTTGTGCAAAATTATTTCTTTGTACTTCTGGGTCGTTCAATTCTGAAAAACCACGTCCAACTTCTGTACCAGCAAAAATAGGCTGAAACATTTGTACAGTTTTTCCATCTTTTGAAGGTTTGGCAAGTGGACCAACCAGACTTGGGTGATCAACAAGAAATGCCGGTCCGGAAATTTTCTTTCTACAATATTTCCAAAGTGTGTCAGTCAATCTTTCTCTATTTTCCCCGTCCCACTTCACACCAAGCTCGATCAATTTTTTCTTCATTTCTTCTTCTGTTGCAGTATTTAAATCAATTCCAGTTTGTGATTTTACTTCGTCAACATACCGAATCATTTTCCATTCTTGAGCGAAATCAAAAGTATGTTCTCCAAGTGTGAATTCTGTTTTTCCATAAACTTCTTTCACAATTTTTAAATACAATTCTTTTATCAATTCCATACCGTCGTTGTAGTCCGCATATGACCAGTAAAATTCACAGTTTGTGAACTCTTGTAAATGCATTGGACTACTTCCTTCGTTTCTGTAAGCTTTACCAATTTCAAAAACTTTTTCAAAACCACCAGAAAGAAGTCTTTTTTGCCAAAGCTCACCAATACAAATACGCATAAAGACTTCAATATCATAGTCGTTATGAAAAGTTTTGAACGGTCGAGCTTCTGCTCCACCAGTCGTTGTTTCAATGGTTGGTGTTGTAACTTCTAGAAAACCTTTTTCATTCATAAAGTCACGCACAGTGTTCCAAAATTTTGCTTTTCTAAAAAACAAATCTCTTTTTTCTTTGTTCAAAGCAAAATCCAAATACCTTTTTCTTAAAAGTTCTTCTTCATTTTCTAAACCATAAAAAGATGAAGGTATCGGCAAAAGTGATTTGGCAAGAATTTGAAAATCTGTCGCTTCCAAACTTTTTTCACCTCTTTGTGTTACAAAAAGTTTTCCAGAAAAAGCAACGAAGTCACCGCCATCAATATTTTCAAAAAATATTTTTATTTTTTCTTCTCCTAAAATATCAACTTTCAAAACAACTTGAATTTTCCCTTCTTGGTCAGCCAAGTCTATAAACAAAATTTTTCCTTGACCGCGAATAGTCATAACGCGACCAGCTACCAATTTATTTTCAAAATCCGCTTGAGAATCATCTAATAATTCTTTAGCTTTTGCACTAGAAATTTTCTCACCAGAAAGTTCTATTTTTGCTGGGTACGGGTTAATTCCCAGACTTTTTAAATTCTCTAACTTTTTCAAGCGTTCTGCACGCAATTCACTTAATTCTGCCATAATTTTTTATAGCAATATAATAACATAAAATAAGTACTTTATCTATGTTGCCACTCTTTATCTTGACGGCAAACTTCTACACGGTCACGCGGGTTTACAAACAAATCAACCACGACTTTTTCCAAGCGCGCCGATTGCGAACCTTTCACCAAAACAAGGTCATTTTCTTTTACTAAATTATTATTTCTTAAAATTTCTAAAACCTGATCCGAATCATCAGCCAAAAAAACTTTTGCTAAATCAAACTTTGACTCACGCACACCTTCCAAAAAATATTGATTATACTTTCCTGAAAAAATAATTGCATCAAAATATTTTGCCAATTCTTGCCCTACTTTAAAGTGTTCTTCTTTTGTTTTTTTGCCAAGCTCAGCCATATGACCAAAAATAGCAATTTTCTTGCCTTTGTTTAAAATTTTAGAAACCGTTTCAATGGCATTCATAGCTGCTTTCGGAGAAGAATTATAAGTATCATCAATTATTTTTGAGTCATTTATTCCTTGTAAAATTCTCATTCTACTTTTTGGCAAAACAAAATTTCTTTCAAAATTCTTAATTGCATTTAAAATATCTTGTTTTTCAAAACCATTTAAAATAGACACACAAATTGCAGCTGCCAAAGAATAAGCATGCGCAACTCCAACAACACCAAGAATTCTAATTTCAAATTCACTAAAAGAATTTGCAAAATTTATTCCAAATTTTATCTTTGTTCCCAAAATTTCTGCTTGCTCATTATAAAGATTTGTATTTTCCAAAATCACAACATTAGAATCAGGGTTTTGCCCAAAAGAAAAAATTTCTACTTTTGGAGTTTTTTCTTTTTTCTCTCGCGCAATTTTAGTCATTATATTGTCATCAGAATTGTAAACAATAACACCATCTTTTTTCATTCTTTCCACCAAAAGTTTCTTTTCATTAATATGCTGTTCAATTGATTCAAAAAATTCTCCATGAGTTGGACTTTCTTGAAAAGCTGTCAAAACAACCATGTCTGGTTTTACAATGGAAGTTAAATATTTTATATCACCTGGTTTGTCTGCACCAATTTCTAGAACCAAAATTTCAGGATATTTTACAGAAGTAAAAAGTTTTAAAAAATTTTTAAAAATTATTTTCATCCATTTTAAAGGACTATTCCAAGCATTTTTTTCACCTAGTATTGTTAGGTTTACTCCAAACTCAGAGTTCTCACTTTTTTTAGAAGCTCTTACAAAATTGTCATCCCCATCAATAGCTTTTGAGCGTAAAAAACTATACACATAGTCCTTTGTGGTTGTTTTACCAATATTCCCAGTAATAGCAATAATAATCGGGTTATGCTTTTGCAGTGTGCGTCGAGAAAGATTACTCAATATGCTCACAACTCTACCTCGAATAAATTTCTTCATATTGCTTTGAATTATACCATAAACAAAAAAGCACATTTCTGTGCTTTTTTGTTTGATTAGTGGTGTCCATTTTCAATGTGTGATTGAGTTTCTTTTGCGTGATCGGTGTGTTTTCCAGCTAGAATCCAGTGCCCGTTATGAAAAATTTCGTCTCCATGAGCACTGTGTCTTTTATCTCCTTCTTTTGGATGATGTGGATCTGACATATGTTTTTTGTTTTTATTTCTTAAGTTTTGTAAAAGCTCGTTTAATTGAACTTTCGCAAAATCGCGAAGAAGTCTAGCATATCTATCTAAAAAATAAAACTTGACTGGTTTAGTAGAAGTGGAAAAGCCTTGTGAAAAATCTTAAAAGTATGCTATAATATCGTGCAAGTTTCGCGAAGTTAACACTTCCTTAACTTTCGACAGACTGTGTCTTTCCCAAGGCACTACGCCCTGTCGGGCTATGGGCCCTTAGCTTAGTTGGTAGAGCGCCTCATTTGCACTGAGGAGGTCAGGAGTTCGAATCCCCTAGGGTCCACAAAAACATTAATAAACTAGATTTATGGAATCCAGATTTAGTAAGAAATCAAACAAATATGGTCAAACCATAGATCGTGGTTTAATTAGAGAAATCAGAGAGTTGCAAAAGACTTTTGGTGCAAAAGTAAAAGATAAAAAAGAAGTATCAAAAATTAAAAGTAACGCTCTTGGAAATAGAACTGTGACTAGTATAGAAGAACAAAAAGAAATTGAATCTAATTAGTTTGCTTGCAATTTCCCAATCACCATTTTTTCTGCCAAAGCTTTTACAAAAGGCTTCATATGCTCTCGAGCTCCATTAAAATATTCTGTTGCATCTTTACCACATCCTTGCACTATCACATTTCCCCCTGGGTGTTTGTCTACAAAAGCTGTAACATTCAAAACATCTTTATCTATAACCATCCAACAATCTGTATTTTGATTATGTTGCGCAACCTCTGTCATTGAAATAGTTTTTGTTGCAGCATTTGGATCTTGTTGAATAGAATTTGAATAATTTTTTAAACTACTTTCTTTACCTTCCCCAATAAAAAAGAAAATTCCTCCACCGATTAAAACCAATAAAATTAGTACAATAATTATTTTTTTCATAGATGTATTTTATCAAATTATTTAGTAATTGAAAACGATTGAATAACTGTCCCATTTTGATCTTTTATTATATTTGCCCTATCAATTTGTGAAATTGCCCCATATGGGTACATAACAGTAATTGGATTACTAGCTTTTACAGGTAAAATAATCTCTAATACATTATTCGCAACCCAGTTAAATCTTAAATTTTCAGTTTTATAAGTAGTAGAGCCTGTACTTACAGCAATGTGAGAAGGTTGAGCTGGATTTGTGAGGAAGTTAGTTCCGACTTTTTTAGGTTGAACATAAAAAATCAACCTTACTTTTTCACCATCAATATTATACATGGTCTGTAAACTAGATGGTGGCTCAGAACCATATCCAATCTTATTCAATATTACTTGTGCTGCTCTCCAACCCAGTATTGTGTTTCCAATGCTATCCATATGTGAGTTTCCAGTATATAGTGGGTTTTCACCTAACAATGATAAATCCCAAATATCAACTAAAAAATTCAAACTGGTACGATCTATTATATTTAGTTGTGCACTCCGAATCATCTGTATTTTTGGTAAATCAGACGCATTACTAAGTCTTCTACCTATTACATGCATATAAGAAGATATACTATTTGGATCACTTGGATTTGCTGCCTGTTTAAGCTTCCAGATTATTTGTAGTGTGGAATTATAGTACCTAACAGAGTCACCACTAGCAATACTATCTGCTTCTCCTTGTAACCACATTATAATAGTAGGTTTTTTAATGCTTTCATTCAAAATACGAATAGCAGTTTCTAACTGTGGTCCTGGTTTGTTTTTATCCAGATCCCACCAATACCTATCTGGATACCCAGCTGGTGTATTTTCTTTTAGAGCAGCCGACCCACCTATACCATGAAAGATTACAGTCACAGGATAACCAGCATCATTTAGCTCTTTAATAAAAGTTTTTCTTGCTGGATCAGCAAAAAGAGCTTCTGAAAAACTCTGCCCAAACAAACCCAGAATAACTTCTGGTTTTGTTACAGATGCGGTACTTGGAGAGTAGTACACTGGAACAGTGTACTTGGTACTACACTTTGTAGTTGTCCCCGTATCATTATATGAGAGAGTAAAAGTTTTAG
>WBZS01001995.1_pt1 | contig 13863 bp, 10 predicted proteins | sample 5204201 | NCBI WGS metagenome assembly WBZS01 (sample SAMN12344357, study PRJNA552823) | activated sludge metagenome | biome: Activated sludge suspended growth; feature: Nitrification reactor; material: Wastewater; isolation source: activated sludge from nitrification reactor of wastewater...
CCCAGCACGGCTGGACATTCATCGAGCGCACGCCGTACTTGGCGGCGGTCTCGATCCCGGCATCGATCTCGGCCTGCCGCAGATTCTGCGACAGCAACGCCAGATCGAACTGATTTCCGAACTGTTCCTTCGTCAGGTTCAGCATTGAGATCCCTTTCGAATATGGGCTATTTACATCTGTTTGTGTGTGTTCGTTTGGGCAAACCTAGGGTCTGTCCCTGCAACAGGGTCCAGCCCGGCGGGCCTATTCTTGACGCGGCTCGGCACCGATGCGCGGCCTGGTGTCGGTCGCCGGGGACGCAGGAGAGTCGATTTCGGACGGTGCGAGCACGTGGGTAGCGGGGTCCGCGTCCACGGACACCGGTGTCGGGCCACCGTCGCCCGGCAGGTCGGGGTCGACGACCGCGCCCTTCTTGCCACGGCCCCCGCGCGGGCGGATGCGACCGGAGCGTCTGAGTTGGTTGACGTAGGACGACGCGATGAGCGCCAGGATCGCGAGCAGGAACGGGAACATCTTGATGATCGACGGCGACACTCCCAGACCCAGCAGTTCGAGCCGGATGCCGACTGCGTCCGCGAACGCGAATAGCAGCGTGACCAGCCAGGTGGCCAGAACGTTGGCATTACCGAATATGAAGGCCGTGAAGGCGTTGAAGCCTCGGCCGGCCACCATGTTCTCGGAGAACTGAGAGACGATCTCGGTCGACAGATAGGCGCCAGCGATGCCGCACAGAGCGCCGCAGATGAGGCTCGTCTGCCACTGCACCCATCCAGGGTTGATGCCCGCGGACTGGGCCGCCACCGGATTCTCGCCGACGGAGCAGACCTTCAGGCCGAAGGTCGTCTTGGCGATCAGGATGCCCATGACGAGCACCAGCACCAGCGTGATGTAGGTGATCGGGCTCTGCTTGTTGAAGATGTCCGCGACGATCGGGATCGACCCCAGTAGCGGAATGTCCACAGGTTGCAGCTTGTCGATCGCGCCGGGACGCACGGAGCCCTGTTGGTCGAAGATGGCCCGGAGGCCGTAGGAGGTGAAGCCCGCAGCCAAGAGGTTGATGGCGATGCCCGTGATGATCTGGTTCGCACGGAAGTTCACCGAGAACAGGGCGAACAGTGCGCCCACGATCATGCTGGCCACCATGGCGCCGAGCATGCCGATCCAGACGTTCCCGCCCGACAGGTCGACGAAGAAGATGCCGAAGAAGGCACCGATCAGCATCTGCCCCTCCAGGCCGATGTTGACCAGTCCGGCGCGCATGCACAGCAGACCACCGAGGGCAGCCAGGGTGAGCGGCGTCGCCACTCGGAACATCGCTGCAAAAGTGCCTGTGTTCAACAGGTCAGCAAGGATTTCCATCTCTGTCTCCTCAGTCCGTCGTCTCGACAGCGGCAGCGCGGCGACGAGCCAGCAGCTTCTTCACCCACGGGAACGCGAACCGCGCGCCCAGGAAGATGATCACGATGGCCATGACGATGTCGGTGACCGACGCCGGCACGTCCGTGACCCGCTCCATGTTGATTCCACCGTTGCGCAGCGCGCCGAAGAACAGACCGGACGCGAACACGCCGATGGGGTTGTTGTTCGCCAGCAGCGAGACGACGACGCCCTCCATCCCGAAGTTGGGGTTGAACCCGGCCAGCAACCGGTGCTGGATGGCGGTGACCTCGATGGCCCCGATGAGCCCGGCGATCGAGCCGGACGCCAGGAACACCGTGATGGTCAGACGCTTCGGCCGCACGCCGACGTAGTCGGCGAACCGCGGGTTGGCGCCCACCATCTTGATCTCTTGCCCTGTCGTCATCCGGAAGAACACGAACGCGATGATCACGCAGGCGATCACGGCGATGTAGAACCCCCAGTTCGCGAGGGACGGCTGCAGCCACTCGATGCGGGGCAGCCAGAATTCCTCGCGGAACGGAGCCGTCGCGTTCAGGTTCGTCGTGGTGTTCGGGTCACGCAGCGGACCGGTCACCATGGCTTCGACGAACAGCACCGCCACGAAGTTGAGCAGCAGTGTGGCCACCAGTTCGTCCACCCGCAGGTAGACCTTGAGCAGTGCCGGAATCAGGGCGTACAACGCGCCTCCGACCATGCAGGCCACGAACACGACCAGAATCCCCAGCGGACCAGGGAACCCCGCGGGCAGTGCGAGTGCCACCCAAGCGCCCAGCACGGCGCCGATGTACAGCTGCCCGTCGACGCCCAGGTTCCAGTACCCCGCCTTGAAGGTCAGCGCGACGGCGAGACCCGCCAGCATGAGCGGGGTCGCCCACCGGATGGTGCCGGCGATGTCCCCCGTGAGGCTGTCCCACAGGCCGTTGACGATCGCGAGCGGCGGGTAGCCGGAAATCGCCAGGAAGATCGTCGCCACGATGAGGGCAAGCACGATCAGCCCCACCTGACGGGCGAGCACGGCCGCCGAACCGCGGACGGCCGCGTCGGCGAGGAATGACTTCTTGGTGTCCTTCGTCATGCCACGTCCCCCTCCTGCTGGTTGCCGCCACCGAGCATGAAGATGCCGAGCTTGGATTCGTCGGCATCGGCCCGGTCGAACTCCGCGACGATGCGGCCCTCGTACATGACGAGGATCCGGTCGGACAGCGACAGGATCTCGTCCAACTCCGCCGAGACGAGCAGGATGCCCTTGCCTGCGTCCCGCAGGGCGACCAACTGCCCGTGCAGGAACTCGATGGCGCCGATGTCGACGCCACGCGTCGGCTGGGCGGCGATCATGACCTGCGGATCGGATTCCATCTCCCGGGCGAAGACGACCTTCTGCATGTTGCCGCCGGACAGCGTCCCCAGGCCGTAGGTCGAGTCGGGCGTCTTGACGAGGAACTTCTTGCAGAGTTCCTCAGCGGTGTCTGTCAGCTTGGACGGGCGCAGCACACCGCCCTTGGAGTAGGGCGGCTGGAAGTACCTGGCCGCGGTGATGTTGTCGCGGATGCTGAGTTCCTTCGCGGCACCTGTGCCGAGCCGGTCCTCGGGGATGTGAGCCAGGCCCATGAGCCGCCGGTCGCGGATCGCGGCCGTGTTCATGGACTTGCCGGCGAGTTTCAGGTCGCCGCTCGTCATCCTGCGCAACCCGGTCAAGACCTCGATGAGCTCGGTCTGACCGTTGTCCTCCACGCCTGCGATCCCGACGATCTCGCCGGCCCGCACGGTGAGGGACGCGTCCCGCACGGCGGGCAGGCCGCGGTCGTTGAGCGCGCTGACGCCGGTCGCCTCGAGCAGCACCTCGCCGGGCCGGAACTCTCCTCGCGGAATCTCCAGGTCGACGCTGCGCCCCACCATCAGGTTGGAAAGCTCCTGCGTGGATGTGCCCTCGTTCGGGACGACGCCGGTGACCTTGCCCTTGCGCATCACCGTGATGTTGTCGGAGACCCGCTTGATCTCCTTCAGCTTGTGGGTGATGAGGATCACCGTGTTGCCCTCGTCACTGAGCCGCTCGAGCGTGTCCAGCAACTTGTTGGTCTCCTGCGGCGTCAGGATGGCCGTCGGCTCGTCCATGATGAGGATCTTGGCTCCGCGGTAGAGCGCCTTCAGGATCTCGACGCGCTGCTTCGACCCGACCGAGATCTGGTACAGCTTCGCGTCGAGATCCACGTGCAGCCCGTACTGCTTCATGATGGCTAAGATGCTCGACCGGGCCGCGTGGTTGTCGATGAAGCCCAACCTGTTCGGTGCTCGCCCGAGGATGATGTTCTGCAGCACGGTCATGTTCGGCATGAGCTGGAAGTGCTGGTGCACCATGCCGATCCCGAGCGCGATCGAGTCCTTCGGCGACTTGATTTGCACGGCATTGCCGAAGACCTCGACCTCACCGGAATCCGGCGTGGTCAAGCCGTACAGGATGTTCATGATGGTCGACTTGCCGGCACCGTTCTCCCCGATCAGCCCGTGAATCTCGCCCTCGGCCACGGACAGGGACACACCGTCGTTGGCGACCACACCGGGATAGACCTTGGTGATGTCGCGCATCGCGACTGCTAGGTTCATCGCTAACCTCCGATTCCGGGCCCGGCGTCAGACGCCGAGCTTGTCGGCGAAACGGCCCTCGTCGTCCCATTCACGCAGGATCTTCAGCGCCTCGGATGCCGCGAGACACGTCCGCTCCTCGCCCCCTGCATCGCCCCAGCGGTCGGTCACGCGGTTGGAGATCACCGACAGAATGGCGCCCATCCGCATGCCGTGCAGGTAGCCGACGACCAGTTGGCCGGAGGTCTCCATCTCGATGTTCGTGACGCGCAACTGCTGCAGGTCGTCGATGATGTGGTCGGCGAACGACGGCCAAAAGCCCGAGCCGTCCTCGTTCAACGGTCTGCCCTGGCCGATGTAGAAGGACCCTACGGTGTAGGTGAGCCCGTAGCCGTAACGGAAGCCGAGCCGATCGCAGGCCAGGCTCAGCGCCTGGACGACATGGGGGTTGGAGAACGCCGGGTACTCCGGCGGTGCGTACAGGCCCGACGTGCCGTCCCTGCGGTAACACGCGACGGGGATGATCAGATCGCCGAGGTCGAAGTCGGCCACGATCGAGCCGGTGGTGCCGACCCGGATGCAGGTGTGCACGCCGAGGGTGTTGAGTTCGTGGACGGCGATCTCGGAACTGGGCCCGCCGATGCCGGTGGACGTGGCCGCCAGGGGAACGCCCCCGTAGTTGCCGCGCACCGTCTTGTACTCCCGGTAGAACGCGACCTCTTCGACGTCCGTCCAGTTCTTGGCGATCTTCAGTGTCCGCTCGGGCGAGCCGGGCAGGATCACGTAGCCGGGGACGTCGCCCTGCTTGAGTTGCAGGTGGTAGACGCCTTCGTTGTCGGCTTTGGGTGCTGACGCCTTGTTCGGTTCTTGACTCATTACCTCACCTCTGGGTATGGCGGGGCCGGACGGACGGTGGTCCGCCCGGCCCCTTTGGGAGTGCGCTCAGCGCCCTACTTCTCGTTCTTGATGCGTTCCCAGTTCGGCGCCTGGGTGTCGAAGGCGACCTTGAGGGAGCCGTCGATGATCTTCTTCTCGATCTCCTTGGCCTTCGTGACGGCTTGCTTCATCGCGGGGCCGTACTCGGTGTTCTCACCGGCGAACCGATCGAACGTCGTCCAGTCGATGTAGTAGCCACCGTTGGTCAGGTCGCGGATACCGTGCTCGCCGCCGGGGAACTTACCGTTGACGGCCGCTTCGACGCCCTTGTAGAGGGTGTCGCCGAAACCGATCTTCACGATGCCGGTGAAGCCCTTGTACTGGCCGTAGAAGTCGGTGATCTCGGCGCTGACGAGGACGCCCTTCTCCTTGCCGATTTCGATGACGCCCGCGTTCGACGCGCCGGCGTCGCACTGGAGGTAGTCGGCACCCTGATCGATCATGGCGCCTGCGATCTCCTTGGCCTTGGCCGGATCCTCATAGCTGCCCACGAAAGCGGTCTGCACGGTGATCTGCGGATTGGCGGCCTTGGCGCCCCGCATGAACGCGTTGCCCTCGGCGTTCGGCGACGGCTCTTCGCCACCGATGACGATGCCGATGTTGTTCTTCTTGGTGGTCAGCGCCGCCAGGTACCCGGCGATGTAGAAGGCACCCTCACCGTGGAACTCCGTGTCCCAGATGTTCGCTACCTTGTCAGAACCCTGATTGATGTTCTGGAAGATGGCGCCGAACTTGATGTTCGGGTACTCCTTGGCAACGATCTTCGTCGCGTCCGTCATGTACGGGAACGTGGTGAAGATGACGTTGTAGCCGGCCTGCGCCATGGCGCGGACGTCGGCTTCGAAGTTCGCCGCGGACGACGACTCCATCTTCTTGATGGTGATCCCGAAGTCCTTCTCGGCCTTCGTGGCGCCTTCGGCCAGGTTGTCCATGGGGCCGTTGTCACCGAAGCGCTGGTTGACGACGACCGCGACCTTCAGGTCGGACTTGCTGCCGGAGGGATTGGCCGTTGTACCGGTGGTCCCTTGCGTACAGCCGGCGACCGACAGCATCAGGACAGCGCCCAGGATGCTGGCGAGAATCGCTCTAGTGTGCTTCTTCATTTACCCTTCCTCATCTGCGAGTGCTTGGTCGGAGGAGGACTCCTCCGCCAATAGGCCAGGTCCGTTGCCGTCGAACCAGGCGAAGATTTCCCAAACGTTGCCCTCGATGTCGAGCAGGTAGCACGCGCGGCTGCCGAACTCGTAGTCGACGGGCGGTTGGACGATGTTCGCGCCCCGGGCTGCGAGCTCGTCGTGGATCGCGGTCACGTCTTCGACGGTGGGCACCTTGACCGCGATCATGAAGTGATGTCCCTTGGTGCCGAGCACCTCGGCCGGAACGGCCTGAGCCTCCACGGCGGACCGTTCCCACAGTGAGAGCGTCGCGCCCTGGAAATGGAACTCGGCGTAGTTGGCCGTCTCCGGCGTCGGCTGCAGCCGCTTCAGCTTGAACCCGAAGACTTCGGTGAAGAACTTCACACTGGCCCCGAAGTCGTCGACGAACAAACAGATGTCGTTGATCCGGTTGAAGTGGTCCAGGGGGCTGGCCATCAGGACTCCTTTCCGACCGCCGTGGCGATCCGTTCGTGAGCTGCCTGGACGTGCTCCAGGACGCTTGCGGTGTCGACCGTCTCCAGCCGGCGCGAGGCAACTACGCGCTCGCCCCTGACGAAGACGTCGGTGACGTCGGCCGCGGTGACCAAGCCCGTCAGCGCGGCAGAGACGTTCTCGCGGCCGCTGATGTTCAGCGGTCGCACGCGGGGGGACGTGACGTCCACCAGGATGAAATCGGCGGACTTGCCCTGTTCGATGGTGCCGAAGTCGTCGGCTTGGCCGAAGGTGGTGGCACCGTTTACGGTCGCCATCCGCAGGATGTCGGCGTTGGACACGGCTTGCGGGCCGTAACGGTAGTTCTGGGACATCTGGGTGGCCCGCAGTTCGCGGAACAGGTCGTTGCTGTTGCTCCACAGCGCCCCGTCGGTGCCGAGGGACACCGGGATGCCGGCTTGCAGCATCTCGCCGATGGGCGCGATGCCGTCGGCGATCTTCATCTCGCATCCGGGCGTGCACACGACTTTGACGCCCCGTTCGGCGACGATCGCGATGTCGTCGGCGTCGAGTTGCACCATGTGCGACCCGACGTGCCGGTGATCGAAGTAGCCGTACTCGGCCATCGCCCGGACGGGGCTCAGGCCGGTCACTTCCCGTGACATCTCGTCGCGCCACTTGGTCTCGGCCAGGTGGCTGGTGACGAGGTGGCCGTGCTCGGCCAGGATCCGCCCGACAAGGGCGAGGCGTTCGGCGGTGAAGTCCTCTTCGGAGATGGATCCGATCACCGGGAGCAGCCCGGCGGCTTCGCAACCTGCGGCGAACCCGGCGATGTCGTCGTCCGTCACGAGGACGTCGGGTTGGCTGAAGTCGGGCCGGACGTCCATGGCGATCGCGCCCCGGATACCGGTGCCTGTCATGGCGGCGACGGCGTCCGGGTGGTTCCAGAAGCTGTTCTCGAGGATGAAGGTGGTGCCGCCCAGCAGTGCCTCGATATAGGTGAGCTGCCTGCTGTAGTACAGGTCCTCGCTGGTGAGCCACTCGCTGAACCACCCGTGGTCAGCGAAGGCCACCTGTTGTTGGCGCAGTGTCATCTGCTCGCCGAGACCGCGCGCCACGGTCATGTCACCGTGGCAGTGCCCGTTGACGAGGCCGGGCATGAGCACCCGACCCTCCCCCGAGACGAGTTCTTCGCAGTCGGCAGCCGTGAGGCGCCGCTCCCCCACGTACTCGATGCGGCCGTCGGCGACGCCGACGCTGCCCACCCACGGCTTGAAGCCGGTGTGCGCGGACATCACGATCGCCCGATCGATCCCCACAGTGAACGGCACCATTGCCCTCCTCGCCCTGGCCGGTTCGAACAGCTACTTCGCGAGCTGGTAGATGGCGATCACGTCCTCGCGGCCCAGGCTCTTCAGATTGCCGGGCTGCCAGAACCGGGTGGCCTGATCGGCCATAGTCGCGAACTTCTCGTCCGACTCGATCCCCAGGTCACGGAGCGTGGCAGGCATCCCGATGCGGTCGAAGAACGAGCGCATTCCGGCAATCGCGGCGTGCACCTGCTCGTCCAGGGACGCCTCGGGATCCGCTCCGAAAACCCGGACGCCCAGCTGAGCGAGCTTCTCGGGCGCCTCGGCGCTGACGTACTTCGCCCAGTTGGGCATGATCACCGAGATCGTCTCGCCGTGGACGCAGTTGTACTCACCGCTGAGCGGGGCCGCGACCGTGTGCGACGCCCAGTCCTGCTGGCGGCCGATGCCGGTGAGCCCGTTGTGGGACAGCAGGGACGCCAACATGAGGTTCGCACGGGCGTGGTAATCGGTGAAGTCGACGAGCAGCCGGTCTGCGCAGTTGATGACGCTGTTCATCACCGCTTCGCAGAGGCGGTCCGTGAGTTCCACGTCCGTCGACCTCGAGAAGTACCGCTCGGCGGTGTGGGAGAACATGTCCACGATGCCGCTGAAGATCTGCCGCCGCGGCGCCGAATAGGTGATCTCGGGATTCATGAGGGCGAACACGGGCCGGATGAAGTCGCCCATCACGTCGAATTTCTCGCCTGTGGCCGCGTTCGTGATGACCGAGCCGTTGCTGGCCTCGCTGCCGCTGGAGGGAATCGTCATGATGCATCCGACGGGCACGCTGCGGTCGACCTCGACCCTCTTGGTGTAGACGTCCCAGATATTGACGTCGTTGGCGGCGCCCAGGCCGACAGCCTTCGCGGTGTCGATCGCACTGCCGCCACCGATGGAAAGGATGAACCCGATCCCCTTGCGCCGGACGAGGTCGATCCCCTCGTTCACCGCCTCGAGCGTCGGGTTGGGAAGGATTCCGCGCAGTTCGTCGTACTCGACGCCGGCGTTCGTGAGCGACTCGATGACTCCCGGATACCAGTCGCTGTCGGCGATGAAGTCGCCACCCAGGACGATGAGCGCCCGGTCCGTGTGCTGGCGGATGAGCCGCCCGGCTTCGCGTTCCGCACCCACCTTGAGTACCAGGTTGGTCGGGGACATGAACTGAAAGTCTTCCACTGCGGCACCTTTGCTAGTCGCATGATCTGAACCACCTGCAGCCTGAACCCTGCTGTTGCTACAGAGTCAACAGGCCGAAAGAATCTGCTTCGCGCCGGGTTCGTCCAGGGCTCGGGTCGCCTCGACCTGCACCTGAGCGCAGATGAGGGACTGACGTTCGGCTTGGCGGAACAGGGGGAACTCGAACACCGTCTCGCAGATGTAGTCCCCCACCACCGTCAGCGCACGCCGGGCGATCTCCTCCCGCAAGAGATCGATTGCGTGCCCTTCCTGCTCGAACCCGGTGAAGTAGATGCACAGGTAGCTGCCTGGCGCGATGGCCTCCACGGCCAGCCGGCGCTTCGAGTAGTCGTCGGCGGTGATGAACAAGGAGTACGAGGTGAGGTCGCCCGCCACGAAGTTCTGCCGGTAGATGCGGCTGCCGACGTTGCTGAAGTAGGACAGGGGGAGCCCGCCCGCCAGCAGCCACTTCTTCATGGCACGCATCAGGAGTTCGAACCGTCCGCTGCCCTCGGTGTGGAAGTTGGCGGTGATCGCGAAGGAGTGCACCAGTCGCGTCGGCCTGACCTCGACCCGCGGGGACATCAACTCACCCTGGTTCCGGACGGTGTCGATGCGCGCGCGCAGCCTGCTGATCGCCGCCCGCGCCAGGCTGAGGCGGCGGATCTCGTCGGCCAGCGCCGCGTCGTGTTCGGCGAGTTCACCCCGAATCTGGTCGAGGTCGGGTTCGGCGAACCAGTCGCCGATCTCCTTCAAGGACAGGCCCAGGTTCTTCAGGTACACGATCACGTCCAGGACGTAGCTCTGCTTGATGTCGTAGTACCGGTAGCCGGTGTGGGGGTCGGTGTGCGACGGCTCGATCAGCCCGAGCTTGCTGTAGTGCCGCAGAGTCTGCACGGAGATGTTGTTCAGCGCCGCCATCTCGCCGATGGTCAGGCGATTGTCATTCATCGAAACACTCCATCTTCGTGTTCACCGCCCCCCAGGGGATGGGTTAGTTACCCAACACTGCCATTCGGAGCGGACCGGTGTGAAGAATCCGTTGTGCTTGCTTCCTTGCCAATGCTCGCTGCCGCGAACCGCACGCGAACGCTTCCTCGCGGCCCGACGGCCCGTACCCGGCGCCAGGGGTGGGGTTCGGCTACCGCCGAACCTGACGCGTCCGTTCGTTCAGACTGTCGAGGACGACCGGAACGGCCGGTAGCTGGTGTGCAACAGGTGGTGGGCCGTCTCGGAGTTGGGCTCGCCGTAGAACTCCTGGTACAGCCGGATCAAGTCCGGGTTGTCCTGTGACTTGCGGTACTCGCTGGTCCGGTCGATCTCGACGAGGACCTTCTGCCTGGCCGCCAACTCCCCCGCGCGCACCGGTTCGGGGATGCCCGCACCGCCGATGCACCCTCCCGGGCAAGCCATGATCTCGACCAGGTCGTAGCCGACATCCTCACCGGCAAGCACGCGCTTGACCAGGGGCTCGGCGTTATTGAGGCCGGAGATCACCGCGAGCCGCACCGCGAGGTCACCCACGATGATGGTGGTTTCCTTCAATCCCTCAAAGCCGCGGACCTCTTGGTACTCCAGCTGCTCGACCGGACGTTCCCCTGTCAGTTGCTGCACCGCCATCCGCAGTGAGGCCTCGGCCACGCCGCCGGACGCACCGAACAGCACGCCCGCGCCTGTGAACCGCTGGTACGGATCGTCGAAACCGGACGGTGTCACTTCGCTCGGGTCGAGGCGCACCAGGTCGACCATCTCCAGGAACTCGGTGGCGGTCAGCACCGCGTCCACGTCCCTGGTGCCGTCGTGGGCGAACTCGGGACGAGCGGCCTCGTACTTCTTCGCCAGGCACGGCATGATCGAGACCACGTACAGGTCGTCCAAGCTCACCCCGTAGGTGCGCGCGAAGTGGCTCTTCACCGTCGCGCCCATCATCTGCTGAGGCGACTTGCAGGTGGACAGGTGAGGGATCAGGTCGGGATAGCGCTTCTCGATCAGGTTCACCCACCCAGGGCAGCAGGACGTGAAGTGGGGAAGCACGCCGCCGGTGGTGACTCTGGTGAGGAACTCGGTGGCCTCTTCGAGGATCGTCAGGTCCGCCGCGAAACAGACGTCGAAGATCTTGTCGAAGCCGATGCTGCGCATCAGGCCCGCGGTGAAGGCGGTTGCCTCAGTTGCGGGGATCCCGTAGCGCGAGGCGATGACGGTGCGCGGCGCAGGCGCGACGAAGCCGACCACCACTTTCTTGGGGTCGTGGATGGCGGTGAAGACATCGGGCCGTTCGCGGATGTAGTCAAGGGCGCCGGTGGGGCAGGACGTCACGCATTGGCCGCAGGAGACGCAATCGGTCTCGATCAACGGTCGGCCATCGTGCGTCCCGACCGTCAACTGTCCGTGGCGGAACTGGTAGGCGAGCACCGCGGGGCCTTCGATCTCGGCGCAGGCGGCCACACAGCGTCCACAGGAGATGCACTTGTTGTGGTCACGGACGATGAACGGGTGGTCCCTGACGATCGGCAAGTAGGGACGCTCGTGCAGAGGTCGGACGAAGGTCACCCCTTCGCCGGTCGCGATCTGGCGCAGGTTGCAGACGAAGCGCGCCTTGCAGCCGCAGCGCAAGCAGCGGGCCGCCTCGGCCTTCGCCTGGGCCTCGGTGTAGCCGAGTTCGACTTGGGCGAATCCCTTCTTGCGGGTCGGCGCGTCCAGTGTCGGCATCGATTGCCTCACCAGCTTGGGCAGCTGTTCGAACTCATCCCGCGGCAGGTCCTCCAGCGAGCCCCGACTGCAGTTGTAGGTCGCCGGCTCGCCCCGGACGTAGCCCTTTGTGACGAACTGGTCCATGGCCCAGGCGGCGTGCCGTCCGGCGGCCACCGCCTGGATCACCGTCGCGGGGCCGGTGACGCAATCACCGCCGGCGAAGATCTTGGGCTCCGAGGTCTGCATCGTGGAGCCGTCGATGCCGATGTCACCCCACTTGTTGAGCTGAACCGGGAGGTCGTTGTACAGGAACTGCGCGTTCGTGCTCTGGCCCACCGCCGCGATCACCAGCGACGCCGACAGTTCGAAATCGCTGCCCTCGATCGGGATCGGGCGCCGCCGACCTGACCGATCGGGTTCGCCGAGTTCCATTTCGAGGCAGCGCAACCGGATGCCGTCCGGCTCGGCCACGATGGCGCTGGGGACGGCAAGGAAGCGCAGGCGGACGCCTTCGGCCGCCGCGTCCGTCACCTCGTGCGGTTCGGCCGGCATCTCGTCCCGGGTGCGGCGGTAGAGCAGGATGACCTGCCCCGCTCCCCGGCGCAGAGCGGTGCGGGCGCAGTCGATGGCCGTGTTGCCGCCACCGACCACGACAACCGTGTGCCCCGGTTCGGGATCGGTGCCCTTGACCACCTGCTCGAGGTAGCGGATCCCGGGCACCACGCCATCGACGTCCTCGCCGTCGAGGTGCAGGGGCGTGGGACTCCACGAACCGATGGCCAGATAGACGGCATCAAAGTCGCTCTGCAGGTCCTCCAGTCTCAGGTGGGTTCCCAGCGCCTTGGAGCACACGATCTTGACGCCCATCGACTTGATGATGCCGATCTCGGCGTCGAGGGTGTCCTTCGGCAATCGATACTCCGGGATGCCGTAGCGCATCATGCCCCCGGGCTGGGGATGACGTTCGAAGACGGTGACGTCATGGCCGGCCAGGGACGCATAGAACGCCGCGCTCAACCCCGACGGTCCTGCCCCGACGATGGCGAGGTGCTTGCCCGTGGCGTCCCCGGCGGTGGGGATCCAGGGCCGTTCCCGGGACAAATCCCAGTCGGCGGCGAACCGCTTCACGTAGTTGATCCCTACGGGTTCGTCCACCAGGTTTCGGCGACAATCCGCCTCACAAGGATGCGGGCAGACCCGTCCGCAGACGGACGGGAAGGGGTTGCGGTCCTTGATGACCCGGACGGCGGCCTCGAAGTTGCCATCAGTCACCAGCGACAGGTAGCGCTGGATGTCGATGTGGGCCGGGCATCTTTGCTGACAGGGCGGCTCACAGTCGGCGTTGTGATCGCATAGCAACTGCTCGACGCGCACCCTGCGGTAGGCATCCACGGTCGCGGAGTGCGTCCGGATCTGCATCCCGGCCTCCACCGGGGTGACGCACGCCTTCACCTCACGCCGGTCGCCGCGCACTTCGACCACGCACATGCCGCAGTTGCCGTTGGCACGTTCCAGCCGCTGGTCGTGGCACAGGGACGGCACCGGAACACCGATGTGTTTCAGGGCGGTGAGGATCGTCAGCCCTTCGCCGACAACCACCTCGCGACCGTCGACCGTAATCTTGCACCGGGATTCATAGATCTCGTCCATGGTGGGCTCCCCACTGCCGGACGGCGTCCGCAATCTCCTGACGAGCCCCCCGGCACGGACGAATTATGACACTGTCGGCGCCTCGCCGTGACAGAACGCCTCGATTGGGCGACTCTCTTCTCGCGGCCGAACTTCCCGCGACCCCGCCCCGGACTCGGGCCTCCCCACCCGAACTCCAGGCCTGCCCCATCCCGCGCCCCATCCCCCGAACTCCAGGCCTCCGCGCGGGCTTTGGGCGTCGATGCGGGCGTTAGGTACCGGTTGCGGGCGGTAGAACGTCAGCAACCACGTCCCAACGCCCGCGACAGCGCGGAACATCAGCAACAGCACCCCGGCCGCGCCCCATCCCCGGACTGCAGGCCTCCGCGCGGGCTTTGGGCGTCGACGCGGGCGTTAGGTACCGGTTGCGGGCTGTAGAACGTCAGCAACCACGTCCCAACGCCCGCGACAGCGCGGAACGCCCGCGACAGCGCGGAACGCCCGCGAC
>WBZS01001996.1_pt1 | contig 13863 bp, 11 predicted proteins | sample 5204201 | NCBI WGS metagenome assembly WBZS01 (sample SAMN12344357, study PRJNA552823) | activated sludge metagenome | biome: Activated sludge suspended growth; feature: Nitrification reactor; material: Wastewater; isolation source: activated sludge from nitrification reactor of wastewater...
ACCGCCATGATTGCCCACGTTCCCAGGCACATCAGACTCGGATGGCAATGATGGTGCGTGATTCGTGCCATGGTATCTCCTACAAAACCACTTTACGAGCCGCCGCCATGAGGGAGCGTACTTGCACTGGATGCTGTCACGTCGAAGCTCCCTGACGGTCGCGCTTCGTAAAAAGGTCTTGTCAATGGTTCTTCGAGCCCGGTCTCAGTCCGTTCTCGATATCGTACCAGCTCGCCGGATGAACGAAAGTCAACGCCGACCGTGTCCGCAGGCTCTCCACCGCGGCAGGCACGTTGCCCAGGTTGATCGCGTCGGCTGCAATCCACCGCACCGTGTTCGAAGACGCCGTCGTGGATACGCTTTTCAGCCAAAGCGGACGTGACTGGTTCGTTGTGCGCACCCTGAACTCGCTAGCAAATCAAGACCGAACGAATGACTAAGTTTCCACGGAAACGCTGACCCAGCTTTTGCCGTAGCGAACCGGGAGTCGATCGAGATTCGTTATCGTGGATCCAGTTTGCGGAGATCCGCGAAAGGAGACCTATAGTGCCACACCATTGAATTTCGCCGTTCGCTCCATTTCCTTGATCAGTTCCGTTGCCGTCTGGCACCGTTTCTCCGGACGCTTGGAAAGAAGCTTCAGCACCAACGATTCCAACGATTCATTGACCGCCATCTGGAATTGCTTGATCCGGGCCGGCTCGGAATGGACGATCTTCGTCATTGTGTCGATCAGATTGGTTCCTTCAAACGGAGGTCGGCCCGTCAGCATCGCGTACATCAGCGCGCCAAGGCTGTACAAATCCGACCGATTGTCCACGGTCTTCACATCGAACACGCCCGTCCGTTCCGGCGAAAGATAACGGACGTCGCCAAGTATTTCCCCAGGCTTCGTGATTTGCTGCGCGAACTCTCCTTCTTGGGCTTTGGCCAACATCAAGTCGCCGAGTTTGGTTTCGGAAGGTTTCTTGCCGACGATCACGTTCTGAGGCGTTAAGTTGCGATGGATGATGTCCTTGCCGTGCGCGTATTCGAGAGCTTTCGCCAAATAATATCCAATCACGAGGACACGCCGCCAATCGAGGCGGTCGGCCGTGCCAAGCCTCGCGATGATCTGGGTGAGACTTTCCCCCGGAACATTCTCCATCGAGATCCAACAATAGGGACCGGTCTTTCCCGCACCGTAGAGAGCCACGAGATTGGGATGACGCAAAGGCATCATCGTTTTCATGGCCCGAATGAACCGCTGCATGTCGTCTTCGATCTGAGAAAACTCGGGCCACAGGACTTTCATGGCCACGTCGCGATCTTTCTTGAAGTCATAGGCCTTGAAAATTAGGCCGGTTTGTCCCTTGGCGAGGACTTCACCGACGTCGTAGTGGGACAATTGAGTACCGGCGAGGCCCTGCAGCTTTTCGGAGCTGCGAATGACAGGCCGAGGCGGGATGGGCGGAACGGTTGGAGCGATGGTGTGCTCTTCCTCGGCTGTCAATTTTTCAAGTTTCATCTCGGTGTTGCCAATTCGCAGTACGTCGCCGTCTTTGAATTCGCATTCGTCGATTTTCTTGTTGTTGACGAAGGTTCCGGAGGAGCTTTCGAGGTCAGTCAACAAGATCCGTTTGCCACGAATTTCGATCTCACAGTGGACGCGGGAGATGCTGTTGTCACTCAGTTTGGTATTGGCGTGTCGACTTCGGCCAAAGAGTGTGGTGAAGGCGTCGGAGATTTGGTAACGATGGCCCTTGTCGGGCCCGGAAGTGACCAAAAGAAAACGATGCATGTAGGATCTCCCAGAAAAAATATTCCGTGGCCGATGTTCGCGGTCCCAGGGGGAGGCCGTTGTCGATCGCGGCAGAGGTGTCACGGCTCGTATCGTTCGCGTTCAAGCTTTGCGGGCAGGCGATGCCGCCCATTATTTAGGGTGTGGGCGACGACGTGGGAGTTGCTGGCGAACCCTTGGCGATCGGCAACACGATTCGGCCAAAGCCAGTCCATTCGGCGTCAGCAATTTGAAACACCGCTTTGCGTGCCGCCGAGTTGATCAAACGCAGATCCGTCCCGCCGTTGGCAAAGATGGCGCCTCCACGAGCGACACGGCCAGTAACGGCGTCGGGACCTAATAGATCGACAACGGTTCCCTGAGCCAGGCATTTCCCGAAGTAATCTCTGCTGAACGAGTCCCAGCACCATTCCTCGCTACTGGAATACATGTCGACGAGCCCGAAGGGGTTGGGAGTGGCATAGGAGGCACGCAGTTTCTCGATCGCGCCGTGAACGTCTTTGCTCGCTTCGCTGGCCGTCATTCCGAAATGCCAAAGCGTGGTGGTTCCCGCCCGGCAGGCGAATTCCCATTCCGCCTCGGTCGGCAGCCGATAGCCACTGGAGCCTGGGACCAAGCCTACGTTTTCCCCCACGATCTTGTAGGCGGGCACGAGCCCGTCTGCTTCGCTGAGTCGATTGCAATATTCGACGCATTCGAGCCAGGAGCATTTCTTCGTCACCGGGCTTTTTGGATCGGTTCCCGGATCAACCTTCCCGGGGTTGTGCTTCATGAGAGCAAAGAATTCCGAATAGGTGATCTCGCGCTCGCCCATGTAGATGGGACGCGTGAGACGGATTGGATGAGCGGGGGAACTCAAATTGTCGGTCAGGCTTGGCCCGAGTTTGGGAAAAGTTGCCACGTCTTCGTCCGTCGCCCCCATGAGGAATTCGCCGGGCGGAATGAGGCGAAATTTCATGCCCCTTTTATTGATGAATTCAACGGGTACGCCTAGGTGTTTGGCCCAGGCTTCTTGGTGTTCACGGGCTTGCTTGGAATTGAACGGTGCTTTGGCGGCGGGCGGACTCTTTCCTGTGGACGTTGCATTCGGAGGAACAACCTGCACCCCTTCTGGCATCACCCACTTCGCCCCGACGATCTTGCCGTGATGCCCGTTGCCGGAGCTGTCGATAAGCTTGTCGCCTCGTCCTTCGTCGCAGTGGTAAAGGGCAAGCGTATCGGCATCGGGCTCAAAGCGTTTGGCGGGGGTGAAGTCCTTGTCGTAGCGAGCGACTTTGGAGATGCGAACTTCGTCGATGGTGCCGTGGTAGGATTCACCCAGAACGAATTCCGCGAGCCGCTTGCTGGCAGCGGTTTCTGGTGCGGACGTGGGTTTACCGACCTGGACTCCCTCGACGTAAACCCGCCGTTCCTTACCATCGAAGACGCAGGCCACATGGTGAAGATGAGGTTTGGGCGAGATGCCAGCGATGCCTATCCTGGCATCGGAAGTTTTGCCACCAGCCCAACGCCAATCGCCGTTCTTGTTGTAGCCGAGCAGAGACTGCGTTGGGATGCCCATCGCATGGTTGAAGACCCCTCCTTCTTTGTCCTTGTCTGGATGGAAATAACCTTCCATCGTGTAGGGGGCGTTGGTGGGAAGCTTTACCGTCGAGTTTCGGACGCATTGCTGGGCCCCATCAAACCGCAACGCCAGATTCGGCTGCTGCGTGTCGTTACCTGACGCTCCAGTGCCCCCACCGGCAGCCACCGGGGGCGGAATCGTCGCTTCTTCTTTTTTCTTGGAGATGGACCCGATCGGTTTGCCGTCATCCTTGCGGGCGGCGACGAGTTTGTCGTTGATCCATTCCACGGTGACGTTTACGATTTCGCCTTTTTTCAACTCGATTCGGTCGGTTTCAAAAAACAGATCACCCCGCTGGACCCGCAGAGAATGGTCGCCTGGGACGACGGAAATATCCCCCTGTTTGTCAGCCCCTTTGATCTTGGCTCCTTTTCCCGTGAGGATTACCTCGATCTCCGAATCGTCCTTGATTTCGACGCGGATAGTGCCGTTTCCCGAGGGAATGAAGAAAACGATTCCAGCCGCTAAAAACGCCAGGAGGACGATCCCCACGGCAATCCCACCCAGATGGGGAACTCGGCGCCGAGACGTCGGTATCGTTTCCTTTTTAGTAGGTGCCTTGGCCGAAATGGCGTCTGGCCCCACCTTGGCTTTCAGTTTTTGGTCAACGCGTGGAGTCGCGCCTGCGGGACTTGTGAGTGTGGGTCCCCTGGTATTTTGGCCTGATTCCTCCAGGAGATGCAGTTCGTCCAAAACGGCTTCGGCATTGGCGGGGCGGTTCTGCGCGTCCTTCTCCAAAAGCCTCATGGTCAGTTGGCTCACGTTCTCGGGAATCGCTGGATTTAGGTGTGAAGGGGGCGTGGGCGTTTCCACGGCCAAGGACATCAAAAGAGAGATCGTGTCGTTCCCTTTGAAAGGTTTTACGCCGGTCAACATGAGATACAGCACACACCCCAAGCTGAACAAGTCGGCTCGTCCATCCAGTTTTTTCCCTTTGGCTTGTTCGGGTGCCATGTAGGCGGGGGTGCCGACGATCGCTCCGGATTGGGTAAGGTTCGTCGTGTCCCCTTGCGTGCGCGCGAGTCCGAAATCAAGGAGACGGACTTTGCCCAACACCGATTTTCGGCCAGCGGTCGATTCCAGCCAAACGTTCCCGGGTTTGATGTCGCGATGAATTAGCCCGGTCGCGTGGGCGGCGGCCAAGCCCTCGGCCATTTCTCGTGCGATGCGGAGTGCCTCGGCCAAGGGTAGTTTTCCTTCCCGAAGTAAACACGCATCGAGCGGTTCGCCTTTCAGAAACGGCATCGCCAAAAAAGGAACATTGTTGTCTTCTCCGACTTGAAAGATCGGAACGATATGCTCATGTTCGATGCTGGCTGCGGAGCGAGCTTCCCGTAAAAACCGTTCTTTCGCCGACGCGGTCGCGGAGTATTGCGGCAACATGACCTTGATGGCCGCCTTTCGGCGGAGCATGGTGTCTTCGCCCAAAAAAACCATCCCCATCCCGCCAGCACCCAGTTTTTTCAAGATTCGATAATGTGCCAGCCGACCAATTTCGTCGGGTTGCTGCGCGGGACGAAGAAAGGAATAGTCTTCCGGTTTCGCCTGCTCATCGTCTGTCGTTGCATCTTGGGCAGGCCCCTCGGGTCGAACTCCCGAGATGCCTGTTTTCGTATCGCGTTCGCTGGGGGGAACGGTTCGTTCCTCGTCCTGGTTTTCGCGGCCTTTTGGTGAATTGGGAGTGAGAGTATTCTGGTACATCGCTTCAGATTGCTCGGGCGAACGTGGTGGCGCGGTCGGATCCTCGGCGGGCGCGTTTGAAATGTGCACCTTGTTGCCACACCCGGGGCATTGAACATGCTTCCCCGCGAATGCGGCCTTGGCTTTCAATGGCTTGTTGCAATGTTTACAGGTGACGACAATTTCCTTCGGTTCGCGCCCAGGCCGAGTCAGTTTCGAAAGTCGCTCGATCAACTTGGCCAGGGTTGGGTTGTCCGAACTCGAATCGAACTTCTTTGCTTGGGCCACTGCAACCAGCAAGGTGTCGTTTTCCACCAATGTCGGCAATCTCTCCACGCAGTTTGGACAGTTTTCCAAATGAGAAAGCAGTGGCTCCATCTCCGCAGCCGGAAGATCACCTCGTCCGAGTTTTCTTAAAGTGGGGTCATTCGGGCAGGAGGAGGTTACCAAGGTTTATCTCATGAAGGGTGTTTAGGATCTTCAGTGAATGTTCGGCGACGAAAGCTTGCTGGATCGGCGAATCGCAAAGAGCCCACTATCCATACGAAATGGAGGAACCAATCCTATCGCGAAACCGGGAATTTATTCGAGAAATCCATTCAGCTCTTGCCTTAACCTGTTGAGAACGCGGAGTTTGCCGCAGTATACGGAAGCGACGGATATTCCTAAATCTTTCGCGACATCCTCCGCTCGGACCCCGAGGATGGCGTGCTGCCAAAATGCTTGCCAGGTCTTCGGCTGGAAATCGACTTGAATGCACCGCAGGGCTCGGTTCACGAGATACTGGTAGTATTCCTTATCCTCCATGGCCAAAGGTGGGTGCGCTGGCAGGTCATTCAATAACTTGTCGTTCCCGGGAAGGGGCCGAGTCGAAACGCGCCGTTGCCGATCACGCCAAAGGTTCAGTGTGAGGGTTCGAAGCCAGGCCCGAAAACTTTTTTCTTGGTTGTAGCTAAACTCCGGCAATTCTAACAGAAGTTTCGAAAAAACGTCCTGCGTGAGATCCGCAGCATCGGCAACCTGCAAACCGGTTCGCCGACACCAATCGAATATGAGCGGAGTATACAGTTCCACGAACCTCGCCCAAGCTTCCTGGTCCCACCGATTGCTTAATCTTTCGAGTAACGTAATAGGCGTAGTGTCCATATTTTACGAGCATTTAGTAGGCAACATGTCCCAAGATCAAGCTGACCTTGTCCTGGGCGCACGAATCGACTCTCGCTCGCCCAACTCCGAACCGTCGCACGGCCTTCCCATCGACGGTTGCCCTCGCCGCATCTTGTGCGAATATCTTTCTCGAAGTGGATGAAGGGCGTCTTTCGGAGGCGAAATCCTCTCGCTGAGTTTACCCCGAATCTCCCCCTAAGTTAAGGGAAACTTTTCAGACGAGCGAAAGAAAACTGTCGGAGAAAATCGCCGTGCTACCGCCGGGTCTCGAAAAGACACCGTTCGTTCGATGGGTAGATTTTGGAAGTGGGCGTTTCAGGCGCTTAAAGCGAACAAGGTAGAAGGTGCCGACGCCAAGGCAGTTGCAGGCGCCGCACGGATAGACGGTTGCTCGAGCGAAATCGCTTGGGCCGAGCTGACGCCAACCGACACAAGGTCTTTTGCTCATACCGATTTTTGGACGTGTCTCACCGGATGGATTTTTTGGTGGAGGTGGTGAGGATGGACTTCACGAGGAACAAGGGTTCGCGAAGATTGCAGCAGTGCCGAACGCAGTCGTTCGACGGAAGTTGCCGTTCACAAGCCGGTAGGGTTCACGTCTTCGTCTTTAAGACCTTTGTCTGCTTGAGCCCGCCAGCTTTGTCGAATACCTTCCACTCGCCGACTTTTTTGCCGTCCTTGTAGACACCCTCGTCCCAGAGTTGCCCATTATCATAGTAGCGCTTCCACGGACCGACCTGTTTGCCATTCTCGAAAGCGCCCGCTTGAAGCGGCTGGCCGTTTTCGCGCCACCATTCCCAATGACCGTCAAGCACGCCGTCCGCGTACTTGCCGACGGCCTTGAGCTTGCCGTTGAGGTGGTAGAACTTCCATTTGCCGTGACGCTTGCCATTGCGGAAGGAACCTTCACCCGAGAGTTCGCCGTCGGCGAAGAATTCCTTGTGAGGTCCATCCACCGGGTGATCGCCAGATTTCTTCATCTTGTAACTCCTGTCTGCAGCGGCGGAATCGCCCTACATCTTCTGCGCGATCTGAATGAGATTGCCGCAGGTGTCGTCGAGCACGGCCGTTGTGACGGATCCCATTTGCACGGGCGGCTGGGTGAAATGAACTCCCGCCGAGCAAAGTCGTTCGTATTCTTTGCTCACGTCTTCGACTCCGAACGAGGTGAACGGAATCCCATCCTCCATGAGCGCCCGTTTAAACGGTTCCACGGCGGGATGGCAGCCAGGCTCGAGCAGCAGTTCGATGCTGTCGGGATCGGCAGGGTCCACGACGGTTAACCAACGATGCTCACCTATCGGAATCTCGGTTTTCTTGACGAAGCCAAGAATGTTCGTGTAGAACTGCAACGCCTTGTCCTGGTTATCAACATAGATGCCGGTTACCACGATCTTCATTTGTCAGCTCCTTTCCGGCCCGGCTTCAACCATCGCTCGACAATGGTTTTCAGAGGGGCGGTGTCGAGATAGTGAAATTTGTATCTTCCTTCCCGTTTGGTCGTCACGAGACCGGCCGCCTCCAGCACGTCGAGATGCTGCGAGATCGCCTGGCGCGTCAGTCCTAGACCATGCTTCATCGTCAAGCGCGTGCATAGTTCGAACAGTGTCTGGCCATCACGCTGGTGAAGTTCGTCCAGGATTGCCCGTCGCGCCGGCGTAGCGAGTGCTTCAAAGACATCGGCCATGGGGTGATGATAGGCAAGTGGTGGCTTGCCTGTCAAGGGCGAATCTTTCCAGGCGTTTGGAATTTTGGAATTTCGGAGAGCACGCGGCCAATGGCGTAGTCTTTCCATTTCCGACATCATCAGAGTTTTGGGCGCACAAAACACCAGCGACCCCATATCATGGCCAAACTGTCAGTAGCGCGCCCCCCCCTGTCGGCGACCCTTTTTTCTGGATATTTTTGCAGGGCCTTCTCGTTGTTCGTTGAGTTGGGAAGCGTTGAATGCTACCTTCAGCGCCGAGAGGTTCGGTTTGTACGGTTGTCGCTGCGATGGCCCTCGCCACCAAACTTCTCTCGGGGACCGTTCCGAAGACGCCAACAAGGATTGAACCGCCTGAAAGATTTCATCTGCTCCGCCGCCCTCCCCCATCCCAGGGTGAATGGAAAGCAGCAGTGCAAAAAATGCCAAAAAAGACGATGGCAAGGAAGTCATGGTAAGTCGTAGAATTGCCAGCGTGGACGGTCCGCCCTGGAACAGGAAAACGAAAAGACGCCCGATTGAGGTTTGACTTCCGATCTCATAGACGGCGGCGGCAGTGGATGCGACCGCGATGGCAAATGGAGACCAGGCATGGATCCAGTAATCCAAGCGTACAACGAAAAGCAGACATCTAGCGACAAGGGCATCTGCGATGTCTTGGCGAGCGAGATCGACCGCGGTTTGTCAGGCGCTGAAAGCAAGATTTGGCATGGGCATCCAGTCTGGTTTTTAGACGGCAACCCTATCGTGGGATTCAGTAAACAAAAGCGAGGCATTCGATTGATGTTCTGGAGCGGCGCGGATTTTGACGAGTCACTTCTTAGCATCGTCGGCAAAAAGTTCAAAGACGCTTCGATATTTTACAATGACGCTTCCGAGATCGACAAAGGACTTTTGCGTCGGTGGCTTAAGAAGGCCAAAAGCATTCAATGGGATTATAAGAACATCGTACGGAGAAAGGGCCAACTGGTGAGGCTGAAATAGCCTACGGCCAACCCGAGAAACGAATCCGGAACATCGGCAGGGTGTACGGGTAGCTCGACGATTCCGCACATCGGTGCAATACGCCGATCCCACATATCATGGCCAACCTGTCAATAGCGCGCCCCCCTGGCGGCGACCCTTTTTTCTGAATATTTTTGCAGGGCCTTCTCGTTGTTCTGCGATTCGGGAAGCGTAGAAGGCCACCTGCGGCGCCGCGAGGATCGGTTTTTACGGCTGTCGCTGCGATGGCCAGCGGCACCAGACACCTATCGGGGCTCGGGCCAATCCCCCCTTTCCAGAGGGCGTCGGCTGCAACCTTCCATCGATACGAATGCTTCAAAGCAACGTGAGTGACATCGGACTGTCAATGTCTTCCACTCGTCCCTCAATCGGACGCGTCCCAGAAACTTTTCCGTTCCCCCCGGTTGGCCATTCAAAACGAGCAGGCTGGCTTGGTTGAACTCGTTGTCGGACTGGTCGTGGCAAATTCGACATTCTCGAAGATAAGGGGACGGGCACGTTTATTGTAGAGATCTGGGCGTTTTCGCGGTATTCTTGCCCTCAACCCGCTTCTAGCTCGGGCATCTGGAGCAGGCCGAGAAGGCGGGAAGCCTAAGTATGGCGCAATAAACGTGCCTGTCCCCTTTTCTTCGGAGGGGTAGCAAATAGGGCGGCAGGGCAAAAATGGAACGGCACGGGCTCCACGAATTGGTGCGGATTCTATAATCCGGTCGCGATCCTTGATGTTCGGCTTTGATTTTCGTCAATTAGTGGGTCTGTGCCGAGGATCCTGACACCTTTTTTATTCCTTAAGCCGACCGGTGGCCGTTAATTTACTAGGCTTTTTTCCTTTTCCAAAGAAAGCCTCGCACGAAGTAAGCGGCTAAAAGTAGAGTCTCACTCCGCTTTCTCCGTGCGCAGCTCTTTGCGGGGTTAATCAGCATTTGCGGCTCGCTGAATAGTTCATTCAATCTGTCCATCAGAAGGGCGCGATCCTCGACCCTGATGCAAGACTTAAGGCACATTTTTTAGAAACTTATCAGCGTCAAAATTTCGCTGGTCCTTCAACATCTTTTTTACCTGGCCACTAATGGCTTTAGACACGAGGAATTGCTTGACCTTGGATTTCATCAGTTTCTGAATCACGGCGTTGATCCCTGGGCCCCCAAGTGCCGTCATCACGCCGTCGATGAACACGCCCGAGGCTGCTGCCATCGCGTGTTTGAGCAGATCGTGTTTCACAAGACCTTGGATATCTCTGGCGTCTTCCTCCCCAGAGCCCAGGAATTCCACGTCATTGGCCGCCGCCTTCAGTAGAAGCGAATGTGGCGAAGCGGCCGCGGATAAATTGATTGGGAGCATTGAAAAAAGCACTTCCTTGAGCGACGTTTCTCCACTGAAATCGAAATCATTGACGCCATAAAAAGGAAGGTAACCTACCGGCGCGGTAGACGTCCGAAACGCGATGCCGAGGTTGTAGACCTGTGATTTCGCCTTTTTATTAGTAAAACTTGGGTTGGGCGGGCCGGTAAGGATTTTGAAAAATATTTGCGTATTTCCATTTCGGTAGCTTTTCATCGCCATGATGATCCCCCCGAGTTGTGAACTCTGTGATTCGCGCGTAAAAATTAGGTTTCTATCAAATCCCGTGCTTGCCGAGCGGAGTGCGGCGGAAAAGATCCACCAACGGGCACCCTCCTACGTGGTGACTTCGACATTCTCACCGAAAGATACTGCCGATCGTCCCTAGTGGATCGGTGAAGACCTGCGTGACGGGGTTGGAGGGAATGATGCTGTTGATGCGATCGGCGACGGAACTCGCAATGCCGCCGATCGAACGGTAAGCCGACGCGACGGCGCTTGCACTGATTTGCAGACCGTCGCTGAGAGCCGACGCGACCGTTTCATAGCTCACATCGAGACCCTCGTGGATGGCTTTGGCCACATCGGCGTACGTCGCGGGTTCGATGCCGTTGTACAAAACGTAGGCAAGCAACGAGTTGGTCGTGTTGGCGATGCCGTTTTTGATGGCGTATGCGATGGAGTCGTAGCTCACATTCAAGCCGTGCATGATGCCCGCGATATTTCGGCGATTGAGTCCGCCGAACCCGCTATACAGAGCGTCGGCAACGTCCTTCCATTTCGCGGGACCAATGCCGTTGTAGATAGCCGACGCGATTTGCGACGCGCTGGAACCGGAGATTCCATCTTTGAGCGCTCGCGCGATCGAACGATATCCCGCACCAGTGCCATAGAGAACGCCAGCTACGCTTTGTCGGGAGAGACCGCTGAACCCGTTGTACAAACCGTCGGCGACGTCCGCCCATTTCGATACTTGAATGCCGTTGTAGATGGCCGAGGCGGTTTGAGCCGCGGTAGCGCCGATTCCGTCTTTTAGGGCTTTTCCAATCGACGCATAGCTGGCGCCGGCTTTGTGGAGCACGTCGGCCAAGGCATTACGGGTAAAGCCCATGAGACCGTTGTAGATGGCGTCGGCTGCGTTCCCCCAGGTCGCCGGACCAATCCCATTCTGAATCGCGCTTGCGATTTGGCTGGCGGTGGTGCCAACGATCCCATCGCGAAGCGCGGTCGCGATGGCGCGATAACTCGCCCCCGCCGAGTGCAGTGCACTCGCGACGTCGTTTCGCGTGAAGCCCGAAAGGCCCTTGTAGATTGCATCAGCGGCGTTCGCCCACTTGGCGACACCAATGCCTCGATAAATCGAATCGGCGATTTGGCTGATCGTGGTGCCCGCAATGCCTTCGCGCAGGCCTTTGGCGATATTTTGATAGGTCGCACCGGCCGAATGAAGGATTCCCGCCACGCTGGCACGTGAAAGACCGCCGATCCCGTTGTACATCGCGTCGGCGGCATTCGCCCAGGTAGCCGATCCGATACCGTAATAAATCGCCTTGGCCACATCGGAATTGCCAATTCCCGCGATGCCCGCTTTCATCGCACTCGCGATGGATTGGTAGCTCGCGCCCGCCGAGCGTAGAGCGCCAGCGATCGTGTTTTTCGAGATTCCGGGGAAATTCGCGTTCAAGACTTGAGCGATCTTCGAGAGCGATTGGCCCGCTTCGCGCAACGCCTGAGCCGCGGAAGAGGCGGAATCGCCAAATCGATCGCGAAGCACTTGCGTGATGCGGTCGAGGTTTGGTTGCACCCCCGGGGGAATGAAGATGTTCTCGAGTATCTTGACCCCGTTGCGATAGGTGGCACTGATCTTTGCCCCGGCGGAATCGACCCACTCCTTAATGGTTTCGCCGGAGTTTTGCACGATATCGCGGACGACGTTCCCAGCCGAGTCGAGCCCTTGTTTCACGGTGTTGCCGAACTTATCCGCGAACTCGCCAACCTTCTTGCCAATGTTGGCCAAAATCTCGGCCACACTTCCCCAGCTGTGGCGATGGCGAAGGGAAACCTCCACGTTGAACGCCAACGTCCCGAGATTGAATTCGAGTTTCGAGACGGTGGCCGAGCCCTCGTTGCCCAACGTCAGGTTGTCGGCCAATTTTTTGAGACGAGTTCCCACAGGGGAATTTCGGAGGTCGATCACGGGATTGCCCGCGACGTATTTTTGCTTCAGCAGTGCGAGGTCTAGGCCGAAGGCTGTCTTCAGCTTGGCGGTCACCTGCTGATCGATCGCCGAGGAAGGGTTGGCCGTCGCCAACTTGACGAACTTTGCCAATGTCTTGTTGTTCTTAATCGAAGGTACCGTGGCCAAGCGGTTCAGGAGGCTTTGCACCTCCCCAGCCACGTTGGCCGAGGTGAGCTTACTGAAATTCTTCAAGGTCTTCGCGTAGGTTCCCGCAGGCGTTTTCCAAACGATCGCGAAACCCAAGTGCGGCGACCGAACGGAGGGGCTCGCACCAACGCCATAGACGCCCACATTCGCCTTATAAAAATGGTCGATATTGATCCAGCGAACCGATAGGCCCGGAAGGGTGATGTTCTTACGTAGGACGATCCCTTCCAGCACGCTCGCCATGAATTTCGGCAGGTCGCGCTGGCCCTTCGCCTTGGCCCAGGTGTAGATATCGTTGAGTTCGAGCTTGATCTGATTAAACGCTTCCTTCACCGAACTGGCGGCCGACGAGCCCGCCGTCGCCACGGCTTTCGCCAATTCCGTTCCCACCGTTTCGGGGCTGGCCCACTCGCTAAATCGCTCCGACACGAAGTAGACATTCTCCGCACCGTGGGTGCGATACATCTGCGACCTTACCGTCCCATAGTTGCTCGTATGGTTCGTCTTCAGGCCATAAAACGCGGCCAACGCCTGAACTGGATTAACGCGGGGAAGTGAAACATTTCCCGAAAGCAACTCCTTGATCTTGTCCGTATCGTAAGAAACACCCTTCGTGATTTCGATGTTCGCGTAATACGACCCCGTCCCCAGATTGAAGGTCAGGCCCGCTTTCGTCGTGAGATCGTACGGGGTGACTTTCGTATTGAGCAAACTCGCCACCGACGCGCGAGCAGAAACCACCGAGACAGGTGCATTGGCCACGTTGGCCACGGGCACGCTCTTCGCGAAGGATAGCGGTAGAGGATCGAGCAAAGCCGCTGGTGCAAGGCTCACCACGGCAAGCAACGATCGATCCTCCAATTGCTCGAATATCGGTCTTTGACACACTGGCGATCGGCCTCGAATCGAAGTTTGGCGGACCAAGGTGGGATGTTTTGGTGACGTCCGCGAACCGAATAGGCTCGAAAAGTGCATGGAGGGCGCTCCGAAGATCTAAAAAATGGACGGTGGGATGGTAGAGGATCAACCTCACCAATCCAAGCGAGAAAAGCGATAAAATCGGACTAAGATTCTTATGAATTTCCAAAGAAGGCGCAAGTCTATAATTCCAAAGTTTTTAGGTTCTTCGCGTCCTTTAGTGGGTAAAAACATCCTTATGAACACCTAGAGTTTTC
>WBZS01001998.1_pt1 | contig 13850 bp, 5 predicted proteins | sample 5204201 | NCBI WGS metagenome assembly WBZS01 (sample SAMN12344357, study PRJNA552823) | activated sludge metagenome | biome: Activated sludge suspended growth; feature: Nitrification reactor; material: Wastewater; isolation source: activated sludge from nitrification reactor of wastewater treatment...
GGGTTGAGACGGAACTTCGCGAACGTGCCAGGCGTAACGCCGCGCAGGATCGCAGCGACGGTGCGACGGGTGAGCTGGGTCTTCTCGGTGATCTCGCCGAGTAAGTCATACTTCACCTGAGAGCCTGCGCTCACCGTCTCCGTGTGGGTCTGCGTCCTCTTGACCGCGAACCCGGCACCGGTGGTGAGGTCATCGGCGTCCAAGTGGTCGCGCTGCTGCCCGGCCTGCACGATGTACTGCATCGCGGCGACATTGAGGTGCCTGTCCAGATGACCGATGGACTTGCGGATCAGTTCCGCCGAGTCGAAGTCGACCTGGTAGACGGCCTTGTGGTTGATCCGCCCCCAGAGGGCCTGGAACTCCTTGCGAGCGAAATTGGCCTCGTTCAGCGGAATCTTCTTGGGCTTGCGATCGTCGGTCGGAACCGGAAGGTCGAGACAGAGGATGTCGATCAGAGGCCATACGAAGTCGATGACGGGCTTGAGCACCGCGGAGGTCGGCTCGGCGAGCGTCCCCGACTCCTTGGCCTGCTTGTATGCGTCGGCGATGGTGTCGTCGTCGTTCACGTAGTCGTTCTTCACGAGGTACTTGTAGAGCGCCTGGGCTACGACTCCTTCGAGGACGGACGTGCCGGAGAGCGTCTGGATGGTCTTGCCGGTGAAGAACTTGACGCTGGCCTTGCGTGGTCGCGCGGCGAGCGACTCGGAGATCTCGCGCTGGAGGCCGGTCACGAAGTCGGTGTAGGACTCGTCGGTTACGACTGTCAGTTCGTTGATGTCGTGCACAGTTGTCGGGTTGTCCATGCGCTCACCGTGCTGGTCAACCGCCAGACGTAGACCTCGTCCGATTTCTTGGCGGCGGGAGACGGTGTTGTCGCTCTTCTTGAGCATGCCCATGACGAACACGTTGGGGTTGTCCCAGCCTTCACGAAGCGCCGAGTGCGAGAAGATGAACCGGACCGGTTCAGCGAACGACAGCAGCCGCTCCTTGTCCTTGAGGATCAGGTCGTAGGCGTCGATGTCGGTGGACTGCCCCTTGTCATCACCGCGACCGGAGACCTTGCCGTCGATCTGGTGCTTGGTCTTCTTGTCGATCGAGAAGTACCCTTCGTGCACCTGCCGTACTTCGTCGCGATCGAGGTATCGCTGGTACTCCTTGGTTGCGGCATCGAGCGCGAGTTCCCCGAGAACCTCGTCACGGATCGCGGCGTATTCCTCCTCGAACACGCGCGCGTAGTCGCCGAGCGTATCCTCGCGGGCGTAGTCACGGTACTTGGCAACCTCATCGATGAAGAACAGCGACAGCACCTTGATGCCCTGGCTGAACAGCTCGCGCTCCTTGTCGAGATGAGCTCGGACCACCTCGCGAATCTGGATGCGTCGCTTCCTGTCCTCTGTGACGTCGCCGCTTTCAGCAAGCTGTCCAGCCGAAACGATGTCGCCGTTGCTCAGTTCGATCACGTCACGGTTGGCGTCGACGTTGATGACGAACAGGTCTTTGTATGCTTCGATCCCGTTGGACACAGCATGCAAGTTCGAGCCCATGTCGAGGCGCTTGACCCGTCGCTTGATCCCCGTTGCTGTCTGCACCTCGATCTCGACCCGCGCCCGAGGCTTGGCGTCCTTTGCGATCTCGATCGCGTCCAGGTACAGGTAGGCAGTCGATCCAGCGAGTCCCTTCACGGTGATGCCTCGCACGGCGATCTTCTTCACGAGCTTCTGGTTGTAGGCATCCAGCGCGTCGAGCCGGTGCACCTTGGTGTGATCGACCTTGTGCGTGGCGGAGTACCGCAGCAGCATCAACGCGTTGAACCGGGACAGCGCCTCCAGCGACTTGGGCGCTCCGATCTTCTGCGGCTCGTCGATGATCACGATCGGGCGGTTGGCGCTGATCACGTCGATCGGACGGCGGGACTGGAAATCGTCCAGCTCGTCGTAGATGCGGCGGTTGTCCTTACCGGTGGCGTTGAACGCCTGGATGTTGATGATCATCACCTGCACCCCTGCATCCGAGCTGAACCGCTCCAACTCGTGCAGCTGGGAAGAGTTGTAGATGAACGAGCGCGGCTTGGTGCCGTAGAGCTGCTGGAAGTGCTCGGCGGTCACGTCGAAAGACTTCTTCACGCCCTCGCGGATCGCGACCGACGGCACCACGATGATGTACTTCGACCAGCCGTACCGCTTGTGCAGCTCCATGATCGTCTTGATGTAGACGTAGGTCTTGCCCGTGCCGGTCTCCATCTCCACGTCAAGGTTCGGCGCACCCGGCGCGGCAGCACTGGAGGCGAGCTTGGCCGACAGCGGGAGGTTCCGCGACCGCTGCACCGCGTGCACGTTCTCCAGCAGTTGCGCTCCCGACAGGACGATCTCAGCGTTGCGCAGGCCAGCATCCGGGCGCTCCTCGGCCTCGAACAGTGCCGGGGCAGTCACGGGGCGGACCTTGCCGGGGTCGATCCGGTAGGAGATACCGTCGTGCTTCGGCTGTCCGGCGAAGGTCTCAACGACAGCATCGACGGCGTCGGTCTGGTACTGCTGAACCTTGAACTGGAGCTTCATCGAGTGTCTTTCTTTCTGCAATCGGCGCTGTTCGTCGTCGCTGCTAGAAGGTTGCGGGCGGCGGGGATGCGTGTGTTCACGCTGATCCCGGCCCTCTAGCGGTCCCGCTGGTGTCGTCATCCTTCTTGCGCGACGGCTCGAACTGCGCGTCTTCGTCGCCTGCGTAAGAAAGCTCCCATCGTGGCTTCGTGCGCGTGCCGCGGTTGACGATGACGCCGTGGCGGCGCAGCTTCGTCAGCAGGTTCGTGATCTTGGTTGCCTTCTGCTGCTCGGTGAGCGCTTCGCTGAGCGCTGGCCGGAGCAGCGCCTCCACGTCGCCGCGGTCTGCGTGTCCTTGCGCGCGAAGGAAGTCAGTCAGCAGGGCGGCGTAGTGCGCGTCAGCCTGGGGTCGGGTGCGGATGTAGTCGGCCATCGCACCGGTCGCCGCTGCGACGCGAGGAGTGATCCGGCGGTGGGGCTTGCGGCCCTCGATCAGGCCGACTCGGCGCAGATGGCGGGCGGCTTTCTTGCTGATGTCGAGTCCCTTCTGCACCCGGTCCAGCGCGAGCACGTCTTCGAGCGGGAGATCGGTTCGGACCATGAGCAGCTGGGAGTACGACTCATCGATCACAGCGCCCGGGATCGTGAGCTTCACCTCGCCGGCGGTGCTGAGGTCGTAGTCGGGCAGTGGCAAGAATCGACGGACCTGGTCCTGCACCATCCGGTGGATGCCGTAGCCCATCTGGTCGATGAGGTTCAGCTCAGTCATCGCCTCGACGAGGAAGGGGTTGCGGTACTGCCGCGGGGTGCGCTCGTCCAGGGCGTAGTCGTCGGGTGTGCCGTCGAAGAACTCGCCCACGCTCTCGAACACGATGCGGTCGGCATGCTCGGTGACGATGATCCGAGAGTTTCGCGTGTAGTCCTGGTGCGCGATGCAGTTGTAGAGCGCTTCGAGCAGGCTGCGTTCGTCATACTTGCTGATCTCTCGATAGATCAGCTCGTCAGGCGGCAGGAGCCGGAGCTGCACGTTGCGGATTCGCTTCGCGAGCGCAGTCGTGTTCAGCAGGAACGGCAGCCTGACGTGCTCGTTTGCCCGCTGCTCGCCAACGAGCTTCCAGGTCATCTGGGCAGGGTGCGGAGTCAACAGGTGCGTCGAGGTGTCGGCACCGAGCAGAAGGAGCGCGGCTCGCGTGATCTGACCCTCGCGGGTCAACCTCGCCCTCGCCAAGAACGTCGCGTCATCCCATGAGTCGATGTCGGCGGCCGGGATACGGGAGGCGTACCGCTCGGTGAACCCCTGACGCGCGCGTGTGATTGCCGCCGGATCGAGGTGAGCGAGCGTGGCGTCAGGAACCACGACCGCTGACCAGTCCGCGCTGATCGTCTGTCGCCGAATCTCATCCAACTTGTCGAGCGAGAGTGGCACCAGGCTCTCGCCGGCGCGAGCTCGGTAGTCGCCCTTCCACGAGATCGGGATGCCGCGAGGCGCAGCCGGCACTTCCAGAAGCACCACGCGCTTGCCCGAGTGCATGACCTCGTAGACCTCGCGGACGGTCAGCCCCTGATCGATGGACTGATGAATGTGGTGCTTCAAGGTCTGACGCTGCTGCACATCAATGAGATGGGTCGTGCCCACGACCTGCCGAGCGTTCGAGACCCCGAAGACGAGCCACCCCGACGCGAGCCCGCGTAGGTTCGCCTCGTTGCTCAGCGCCGAGACGTACTCACCGGTCTTGTCCGCAGAGAACTGGCGTGCAGCCTCCTTGAACTCGACAACCTCATTCTCCCAACCGGCCAACAGCCGGTCGAGGAGCTCGCTGAGTTTGTCGTTCGTCAGGGTCATGTCGTTCCTCAGATCGTCCTTACCTCGGTCGGGGGCGACACCTCGCGGAACAGCTGCTCGGCGTTGATACGTGCAGCATCGGACTCGAACGCGTCGTCACGGAAGACCGCGCGGAGCGGGCTACGCTCGGCGATCACTCGCACCACTTCCGGGGTCACGGACTCCGCGAAGCAGGCGATCAGCGCGCCGTCATCGACGGAGAACACCTCCCGACCATCCACCGACTCCCGCACAATCGGAAGCGACAGCTCGAGTCCCCAATCGAGGAGCACCTGGAACAGCAAGTCTTCTCCCGACCGGCCAGGCTTGATGCTCAGTTCCAGCGCGTCGAGCCCCAGCTGTTCTGTGTCGTCTGCGACCCTCAGAACGTCGGCCTTGTTGCCGCTGTCGACGTGCAGTGAGCGGAAGCCAACGTCGAGACTGGCGCCCAAGAGTCCGGCCGCCTTCTTTGCTTGAGCGCCGGCCCGACGCAATCGCTCACGGGCGATGCTGGCGATGCTGTTGTAGTCCGTGTGGGCAACCGCCTCGTCAAGCTGGACAAGGATGTATCGACGGTGCCCGCCGTCTGCCGCATTGAGGTCCATGACGGCGTGGCCAGTCGAACCAGAGCCTGCGAAGAAGTCGAGGACGAGAGCATCCTTCGCCCCACCGGTGACTAGGCGGAGCCAACGTGCAAGTACGCGCCGGTCCTTCGGGTTCTCGAAGACGATCTCGCCCATGAGGTTGCGCATGTCGGTGCTCGCGGCCTTGCGATCCTGCTCGAAAACCGAGATCGCGACCTGGTCGCTGGTCTCGTCAAGGAAAGAGATTCCGCGAGGGATGGCGGTCTCGTCGGGGCCGAACCAAATCTGACCCGCCGCGATCCGCCGATCCATCTCGTCCTTCTGAAAGCGCCATCCGGTCTTGGGAAGGGATACCGGCTTGCGTGTGATCGGATGAAGGATCTCGTATGTGGGCCCACCTCGTCCGGGCCACGTGATGTTTCCGTAGGTGTTTATCGGTCGCCCGGTCCCGGGCTGAAGTTGGTCGTACCGCGCAACCGAATCGGTGATCTCGCCAGCGGCCTTCCTGCTTTTGAGCCAGCTCTTCCACCGAGCAGAGGCGTCATCGTCGTTCCGAGGGGTCGACCAGATCGCGGCGGCTTTCGCCAGCGCCGTGTCGAGGCCAACCTTGGGCTCACGCCACCGCACACCGAGGTCGCCAAGCTGCATCTCGTTCTTCGCGTATATCAGCATGTAGTCAGCTCCGCTGGAGACGTAGCGAGAGTCGTTCTTGCGGCCACCCTGCCACACGACGTCTGAGATGAAATTCTCGGCTCCGAAGAGTTGATCGAGGAGCAGTCGCAGATTCGCATGCTCGCCATCGCCGATTGCGGCGATGAGAACTCCGTCGTCAGCCAGCAGGCTACGCGCCAGCTTCAGCCGACAGTAGATCATGCTCAGCCAGTCAGAGTGGAAACGCCCGTTGGCTTCAGTATTGGCAACCAGGCGATCGCCCGTCTCCGACTTCTGGCCCGAGCGGGCAAGGTAATCAGCGCTCGATTGAGCGAAGTCATCCTCGTAGAGGAAGTCATTCCCGGTGTTGTAAGGCGGATCGATGTAGATCGCTTTGACCTTGCCGAGATAGGACTCTTGAAGGAGCTTAAGAGCCTCCAGGTTGTCGCCCTCGATGAAGAGGTTCTTCGTGGTATTGAAGTCCACCGACTCTTCGCGCACGGGGCGAAGTGTCTTGGCGATCGGCGCGTTCGCGGCGAAGGCGGCGGCACGCTTGCCGGGCCAATCGAGCCGGTACCGCTCCTGCGGCCCCTCGACGACGTGGTCCGAGAGCTCTTGCCTGAGAAGATCGAAGTCAACAGCGAGGGTCACGTTGCCCTCCGCGTTTCGCGACTCGGTGATGACCTGTGGGAACAGGTCGGCGATCCGCTCGATGTTGCGAGCGGTGAGGTCGGGGGAATGCAGAGTGCGCTTCTCCATCACGCACCGCCGACCAGCGAGCGACGGTCATATGGTCTTGACCTCAGTGTGTGGCGAGCGTTCACTGAACACCTGCCCGACGTTGATGCGCTCCGCGTCGTCCGCAAAGTCTTCGTCGAGGAACACGACACGAAGCGGCTGACGCTCCGCGATGGCTGCGGCAGCCCGAGAGAGAGAGAGAGAGAGAGAGAGAGAGAGAGGAATCGCGCACCTCACGCGGACGTGTGCACAGGATCAACGCACCCTCCTCAACGTCGTACACCTCGAAGCCATCGATAGTCTCCTTCTTGATCGGCATCGTGAGTTCCAGGCCCCAGTCGAGAAGGACCTGGAACAGAAGGTCTTCGCCTGTGCGGTCAGGCTTCACACTGCCGACAACATCGAGCAGGGCTGTCTGCACGAGTTCGTCAGCGGTGATGGACGTGTCGGCCAGGTTCGTTGTGTCAACACGGAGTGCTCTAAAGCCAACGTCGACCGTGCCTTCGAGCATGCCCGTTTCACTCTTGAGCGTGACGCCGGCGCGACGGATGCGCTCCTTGGAGAGCGCGGCGATGGTCGCAAATCCCGCCGAGGCTGCTTCTGACTTCTCGTCAGTCTGCTCATCGAGTTGGATCATGATGAAGCGACGTGTTCCGCCATCTCCAAGGTTGGCATCGAGAACCGCGTGTGCCATTGACGAGCTTCCGGCAAAGAAGTCGAGCACGGTTCCGTTGGTGCCGCAGGCGATATCTATGATGCGCTTCATGAACTCGGGCGACTTGGGAAAGTCCATGACGGCACTGCCAAATAGCTTCTTGACAGACTTGCGACCGTAGTCGTTGGAGAACTCGGGGTCGAGCCAGACCGACTTGGCCAGCGTTTTCGCAACCTCACCGTCTGCGCCGTGGAGGTAATCCTTCCGGAACACCCGCCAATCGTCGCCACTACGTTCGGCGAGTAGAAGTGCCTCTTCGGCGGCTACCTTCTCTCGGCTCCAGGTCCAGCACGTCTGCGTACCGTCAGGTGCGTCCGGCATGACTTGGACAGAAAACTCGTCACTGCCGACGGCCGAGACTCTGCCGGAGGAAGGAGAGATGAAGAGCGGGTAGTACAGGTTCGGTCGCGTGCTTGGGTTGAATGCTTGATTCCGATTTCTCAGCCCTAGAAGACGGTATGGACCGCTTTCGTCCACGCGGTTGTACTCATCCGCCATGCGACCGTCCTTCTCGACACCGGTGATGGCGTCGCTCAGGGGATCGCGCACGAAAACGAGGAGGGACTCGTGCGTCTTCGCTATGAACCTGTCAAGGTGTCGCCCACGCGGGTTCACCTGGATAGCGAGTTGAGCGATGAAGCTTCGGGGACCAAACACCTCTTCCGCGAGCTTCCGAAGGTTCGCGCTCTCGTTGTCATCGATCGACATGACGAGTACCCCGTCGGCCGCCAGGAGGTTTCGCGCCAACTTGAGGCGCGGGTACATCATGCTCAGCCAGTCCGAGTGGAATCGACCGTTGGACTCGGCGTTCGCCGTTAGCCTTGCGCCGGAGTCGCCCATCTGACCGGATCGGATCAGGTACTCTTCGACCGACTCGGCGAAGTCGTCGTTGTAGACGAAGTCGTTGCCGGTGTTGTAGGGAGGGTCGATGTAGATCAGCTTCACCTTGCCGAGGTACGACTCCTGGAGCAGCTTGAGCGCGTCGAGGTTGTCGCCTTCGATGAAGAGGTTCTTCGTGGTGTCGAAGTCCACCGACTCCTCACGAACGGGCCGGAGAGTCTTGGCGATCGGCGCGTTCGCCGTGAAGGCGGCGGCACGCTTGCCGGGCCAGTCGAGCCGGTAGCGCTCCTGTGATCCCTCGACGAGGTGGTCGCTGAGTTCCTGGCGCAGAAGGTCGAAGTCGACCGCTCGCACGGGGTGACCGTCGGCGTCGACACTCTCCGTGATGACGCTGGGGAACAGCTCAGCGATCTTGTCGATGTTCGCCTGCGTGAGGTCAGGTGATGTCATGCGCAGTCTCTCCACGGGTTACCCTCTGCCCTTCATTCGACCAACTCAGTCAGTTCGCGTTGCTTCGTCTTGAGTGTGCGGCGGAGCTCGACCTTGCGGTTGAGCTGTGGCTCGGTGCGGAGCTTGCGCTCCAGGGATGCGACCTCGCGTTCGAGCTTGCGCACCGTAGCCAGTCTGTCGGCGACATCTGACATTTCCTCGCCCGGGCGTGCGGTGATCGGGGTCAGCGGCTGCAGGAGTGCCGCGTAGAGGGCGGGCAGTGTGATCGCCGTCGGCAATGCCTGTCGCCTCGTGTCTCCTGGCTGCCACGCGGTTGAGTAGTAGGCGCTGAGCTTGGGAGCCCCGGTGCCGAGCTGCTTGTGCGCCGCGACCGTCCGGACCTCGGGCCGCTCGCCGCGTTGGCGCGCGATCTCGAAGATGATCGGGAACGGGATGGCCTTGTCGATGGCGCCCAGGACGGCTTCGCTCACGTCGTCGGTCTTGGCGTCGATCGTGAGGACCTGTATCTCCGGCACTGCTGGTGTGCTGGGCAGGTTGATCGTGGCCTCGGCGAGTTTGTATGCCCAGGTGATGCGTTGGACCTCATTGATGAACTTCTCTCGCACAGCGGTGCTGACGGTGCCGTGCTCGTAGAACTTCTCCTTGGGCACGCGTTTGCCGAACCTCGCTGCCTCGGGCCAGCGGTAGAAGATGTCAGTCATCGGCACCACCCTCGGGGACGTCTACGACGGCGATGAACGCGGTCAGCTCGAAGTCGTCGAGGCCCGCGATGGTCTGTGTCAGGGCCGTGGTGCTTCCGCCGGTGAAGAGGCTGTCGATGTCGCGTTCCTCGGTGACATCGATCATGGAGTGGATCGCGTCGGTAAGCAGCGCCGAGTACTTCCCCATCTCGGCGCCCTCGCGCGTTGCTGCGTTGAACGCGCCGACGACCTCGGTGACCGGCTCTTCGTAGGGTCGGCAGCCGGCGCGCAGCAGGTCGAGGAGGTGTTTGGCTTCGGTGTGGTTCGCGATGACCTCGCCCTGGTCGTCGAGGTAGACGAGGTAGTGCGGGTGGAGGCGGTTGCCTCGGTTGATGTGTTCGTCTGCGGTGAGGTTCCGGAGGGCGAAGATGACGCCGGGTCGCAGTCCCTTGCTGGGGTCGGCTGGGATGACGGCGTGGAGGCCGCGGGGCGCGGTGTCGAGGTCACCGTGTTCCTTGATGTAGCCGAGCAGGTCCATGCGGAAGTCGTTGAGTCCGAGGTCGGTGATCGACACCCCGGTTCGGACATCTTCGAGTTCGATGACCTCGTCTTGGAGCTTGCGGAGCTGTTCCTTGCGGAAGGCGGCGTCGGAGTCTTCGAGGGTGAGGACGTTGTCGTCGGCGGTGCTGGCGAGGTCGGCGATGACCATGCGGTTCTCGACGCGCTCCTTGAGGTTGATGTACTCGTCGAGGGAGATGTCGGGCCAGAAGTTCACGAGCTGAATCTGGCTGTTGGTGGAGCCGATTCGGTCGATGCGGCCGAAGCGCTGGATGATGCGCACGGGGTTCCAGTGGATGTCGTAGTTGATCAGGTAGTCGCAGTCCTGGAGGTTCTGGCCCTCACTGATCACGTCGGTGCCGATGAGCACGTCCAGCTCGCGGGTCTCGCGTGGCATCGTGAGGTGGCGCTGCTTGGAGCGAGGCGAGAACAGCGACATGACCTGCTGGAAGTCGAAACCCGTGCCGAGGGTCGTCTTCGCTCCGTGGCTGCCGCCGGTGATCACCGCCGTGTCGAGTCCCGCTGATGCGAGGGTGGGTGCCAGCTCCCGGTAGAGGTAGTCGGCGGTGTCTGCGAATGCGGAGAACACGAGCACCTTGCGGTTGCCGTCGTTGATCGGGTGCGCGGCCTTGTCCTCGATGAGCTGCGTGAGTCTGCGGAGCTTGAGGTCATGCGCGGGGGTGACCTTGCGCATCTCGTCGAGGAGCTCACGCAGGGTCTCGCGGTCATTCCACAGGTCACGCTGCCAGGACTCGATGTCGAGGTCGTCAAGATCGATCTTGATGTTCTCGCCGAAGGAGAGCGCCTCGATGTTCGCGTCGTCTTCGTCATCGACATCGAAGTCGAGCCCTGCGAGCTCGGGGCTGAGGTCGGCGAGGTTGCCTGCGTGGTTGCTGATGCGTCCGAGCGTGTGGGTGACGGAGTCTTCGATCTTCGCCAGGGTGAGGCGGAAGGCATCGACCGAGCTTTCCAGACGCTTGAGCAGGTTGACGGTCATGAGCTTCTTCAAGCCCTGCTCACGGCCTGCCTGCCCGAGGTTGGACCGGGCGCTACCTGCGGTGACGTTGTAGAGCTCTTCGTACTTGGAGCGTCGGCTCGGGAACACGTAGGCCAGCGGGGTGTAGACGGCGAGGGTCAGTGCCTGGAGCTGCTCGAAGATGTCGTTGAAGCCGGGCACGTCCGGGAGGTCCGTGAGCGGCTCGCGGATGGACAGCGGCGGGCGTCGTTCCGGGAAGGCGCCGATCTCGGTGGTGTCATAGAACGCTTGGATGTGCTTGCGGGATCGGGCGATGGTGACCGAGTCGAGCAGCTCGAAGAAGTCGAAGTCGAGCATCTGGAGGATGCGGTCAGTGGTGCGCTGCTCAGGGTCCAGCTTGGACCACTCGTTGAACACGCGCTGCGCGTCGGAGAACACCTTCTCGACCGTCGTGGACAGGTTCAGGTGCTGGGCGAGGTTCTCCGACTCGCCCTCGTAGGCGAGCTGGAGCTGGTTCTTGAGGTCATTGAACCGGTTGTTCACCGGGGTGGCCGAGAGCATCAGCACCTTGGTCTTCACGCCTTCGCGGATGACCTGACGCATGAGGCGCTGGTAGCGCGACTCCCGCTCTTCGGCATAGTCCGCGTTGCGGAAGTTGTGAGACTCATCGATCACAACCAGGTCGTAGTTGCCCCAGTTGATCCGGTCGAGGCGCAGACCGAGTGACTCGCCCCTGTTGCGGGAGAGGTCCGTGTGGGCGAGCACGTCGTAGTTGAACCGGTCGGAGGCGAAGATGTTGGTCGTCAAGTTGGCGTTGTAGTTCGTCCAGTTCTCGGCGAGCTTCTTCGGGCACAGCACCAGCACCGACTTGTTACGCAACTCGTAATACTTAATGACCGCGAGCGCGGTGAACGTCTTGCCAAGACCCACAGAGTCCGCGAGGACACAGCCGTTGTAGGTCTCCAACTTGTTGATGATCCCCGTGGCTGCGTCGCGCTGGAAGTTGTAGAGGCTCTGCCAGACCTTTGTCTCCTGATAGCCGGTGCGGTCGTTGGGCAGGACATCCTCGTTGATGTCGTCGAGGAACCCCGCAAACAGGTTGTACAGGATCAGGAAGTAGATGCGTGCCGGCGAGTTCTCCGCATAGACGCTGGAGATGTGGTCGTAGACAGCCTGCGTGACGTCGCTGAGTTGCTCAGAGTTGTGCCAAATCTGGTCAAACAGCTGCATGTACTGCCCTGCCATCGGAGCCTCGTCAAGCCGGTTGACGAAACTCGACACGGCATTGCCCCGCTCGTAGCCGAGGTCCGCCGTGGTGAAGCCTTGTAGCTGGGTGTAGGCGGTTCTGTCATCGATGACGGCGAACTGCTGCATCGGGTTGCCGGTGGCGTTCGAGCGGAACGTCACCTTGCGGCGCACCCACTCGGCGCACTCCCGAGCGATGGCGCGCTGGGTGAGCTTGTTGCGCAGCCTGATCTCAAACTCAGACCCGGCAAGGCTCGACTCGGCCTGGGCGTCGGCACCGCCTGGGATGAAGAACTCGCGGCGTTCCTTTCGGAGCTTGTCCGTGACCTTCTCTGTGACGAAGGACGGGGAGGTGAAGATGAACTCCAACTCCGAGACCCGCTCCAACTCCTTGCGGAGCGCCTCGAACGCGAAGATCGAGAACGTGGACGCCGCGATGCGCACCTTCGACCCTGGTGCGATCTCGGCCTTGAGATCATCCCCGAGCAGGTGGCTCACGTTGTCGAGGATCTTCACTGCGCACCGCCGGAGGCTCTCCAGGGCGAACTGCTCGTCAGCGCGTCGCACTGGGACCACCCTCGGCGCGCCATGGCGTCCGCCCCGTCACCGGCCTCCGGGACTGCACGCCGAGTGGTCACCGCGATCGTATGCAGGCATGTCTCGGGTACCAACGGGCTTCCTCTGGTTGATCGGCTTGGGGGTTCGCCAACCCACTCGGATCATAGTGGGAACCACGGGGAGAGGTCGTCGACGCGAGGCGCTTCTTGCCATCCATCGGGACAGTCCGGGGGCCTGACCAATGGAGGCCGCCGACTCTGCCAAGCTGGCACCGATCGGAGCCGGATGTTGAATGGAGCGATCGTTGTGTTTCTTGTTGGTGACACCCTTCATTGGAGCGCTTCTGACCTCGCATCTGCCGCTCTCTGCGAGTATGCGACCCTCAGGGCTCTCGACTACAAGCTCGGGCGAGTTGACTCGCTCGAGTTGAAGCGGGATCCGCTACAGGAGCACATCGCTCGTCTCGGCGACAGACACGAGGCCAGAATTCTCGATCGACTGAAGCGGGGATCCCGCGTTGCAGTTCTCGAACATGTCGAGCGCCCGCACACGGTCGAGAATCTGTCGGCTGCCGAGCAGGCAACCCGGGAGGCATTCGCGAGCGATGCCGACGTGATCTACCAACCAGCCTTCTTTGACGGAGAGTTCTTCGGCTACGCCGACTTCGTCCTGCGTACCGATGAGGGTTGGCAGGTGTGTGACGCGAAGCTCGCGCGATCCGCGAAGCCGGCCGCGCTGCTTCAACTGGGGGCCTACGCCGACCAGGTCGCGCGGCTGGGCCTCCCGTTGTCCCCGACTGTGTCACTACTCCTGGGAAGCGGCGACAGCGCCGACTTCCCCGGCTCCGACGTCCTACCCGTCTTCATGGAGCGCCGGGAGCGGCTTCGCGAACTGCTCAGCACACATCGCAGGTCCAGCGGCCCAGTCGAGTGGGGCGACGACACCCTTGTTGCCTGCGGCGCTTGCCCCGAGTGCGAGGCTGCCGCCGAGCGGTGCAACGACGTGATTCTCGTCGCTGGGCTCCGCGCGGACCAACGTCGCAGGCTCCGGCTGGCCGGCATCAAGTCCATTGGCGATCTCGCCTCAGCAACCGCGAAACCCCACGGGATGGCGGGATCAACCTTTGAGAAGCTGCGAGCCCAGGCAGCCCTGCAGTGGAAGCAGATGCAAGCCGTCGACTCTGACCCCATCGACTACGAGTTGACTGCGACGGCGCCGAAGATGTTCGCACTGCTTCCCGCGCCGTCAGAGGGTGATCTCTTCTTCGACTTTGAGGGTGATCCCCTGTATGACGAGGGCGATCCAAGCCGTGTCGGCTTGGAATACCTCTGGGGCATGGTCGACAGCACCGGGGACTACCAGTGCACCTGGGCCCACAGCTTTGCTGACGAGCGGAAGACCTTCACGGAGTTTGTCGATCTGGTGACCGCCCGCCTTGCGCGTCATCCGGACATGCACGTCTATCACTACGCCCCCTATGAAACGACGGCGCTGAAACG
>WBZS01000867.1_pt2 | contig 13849 bp, 15 predicted proteins | sample 5204201 | NCBI WGS metagenome assembly WBZS01 (sample SAMN12344357, study PRJNA552823) | activated sludge metagenome | biome: Activated sludge suspended growth; feature: Nitrification reactor; material: Wastewater; isolation source: activated sludge from nitrification reactor of wastewater...
CCTTGGCGTTCTGCGTAGGGCTGGAAAGGATGCTGCCGTTGCTCTTTTGGATCGCGATGGCGGGCGGGGTTTTCTCGGCAATCGCCTACGTGAAGGGCCGACGGGATTTGGCCTATGTCCCCGCGATTGCTCTGGGTTTCTTGGCGTTTTTGCTCTGGGAATTGCGAGGCGAATATGCACGGCACCCGTAACCGTCGGCCTGGCCAAAGCCTGGTGGAATTCGCCCTGATCGCGCTGGTGCTCTACCTTTTGTTGGCCGTCACCATCGAGATGGGCCGAGCGATGTACGCCGCCCAGGTGGTGCAAACCGCCGCCGACCTCGCGGGGCGAGAACTGTCCAAGGTGCGTTTGCCGGCGGGAGCTACGTTTGGGGATTGCCTGAAGGATGACTACGTTAAGAAGTTTATTTACGACGAATGCCATTTGGTGATCGACCTGGACAAAGATGTTCTACCAAACATGACGATACCGGAATACTGCGCAACTCTGCCGTTAATCAATCAGCAACTATGTCCGGTTTATATCTTCGAAACGGTGACCGAGCCGAATAACACGACTCGCCGTTTGCTGCGCTATCCGGGAGCACTTATCCAGCGTGATGGGTGCCCGAATGGAACCGTGGCGGTTCCCATCGTCGTCGAAAGAGAGCTCGATCCGAAAACTAAAGCCTTTGGGACCGAAACCATCCGCTGGTTCGAAGTGCTGGAAGAGATCGTTCCGTCGGTCGGTGTTGGTGCGTTTGCGTTCAATCCGACGGAGAAAAGTGGCCGAGTCAACGTCCGCATCAATTATCCGTTCCAGGCCGCGACATTGAGCGCCTACGAAACGCAGACGCCGGGCGTTTGGCCCCCGGAGCCCAAGACCAATGCGTTCAACGCGAACGATCCGGGCGTGACCGAAAAGGAACCCCTGAAAAATGGAACGCCCGTAGATGCGGTACACGCACCGTCGATTTATGCGGGCAAATACGGTCTCGGCTATCAGCTCGCGTGGGGGCGACAGGTTCGCCCGTACCGTCGCGTGCTTACTGGCGTTTCCGTGGGCTATCAGCGGGAATTGACGTACTAATCTGCACCTTGTGATTTTCTTCGGAGTCTTCCTCATGAGACCGCAACGCCGATCTTGGCTCGCCCCCATTTTGTTGGGTTCGGGGCTGCTCACCGCAGGCGTCGGCGGCACGCTGGGCACGCTGGTCGCCACGGGGGTGGTGCCGAACCCCTTTTTCGTCAAGGAAGAGAAGACGTTTCAGCCCCCCGAAGGAACGGTGCCGGTGTTGTTGAGCGTGAAAGCGATTCCCGCCTACACCAAGGTGACGCGCGACCATCTTTTCGAAGTCACCGGCAAGCCCAAGCTCTTTCACCTCACGCCGGCCGAGATCGAGACGCGGGGCATCTACACCGATTTCAACAAGATTTTGGGGCGGGTCACGTCGCACGATGTTAAGCCAGGCTACGCCTTTCGCGAAAAGGACTTTCTGCCCGAAGGCGCACGCGACGGCGTGGCGGGGGGCACCCCGGCGGGCAAACGAGCCATGGTGCTCGACGCCGCCAAACTGCAGGGCGTGCACGCCTTGCGAGCGAACGACCATGTCGATCTGATCGCGACGTATCCCGTCGATGTTGCCAAGCCCAACAACAAGAACGTGATCGGTGAGGCCGAGAACGCCCCCAAGAAACAGGCTCTCGTGAAAGTCTTGGTGCAAGACGGCGTGGTGATTCTTCCGGTGACGACTCGGCAAGTGCCCCAACCGAAATCGACATCCGCCAAGCCGGTGATGATGACGCTTCAAGAGGTGGTGTTGGCTGTAGAACCGACGGAAATCGCGGCGATCGGTGAAGCGTTGGGCGCGGGTGCTGAGGTGATGGCGGTGTTTCGGTCCGGCCAACCGGGTGAACCCGTGAAAGCGTTGCCCACGCCGGGCAGCCAACCGAAGGCGCCGCCGGTGCGAATTGAGGTATTGCAGGGCGAGACGAGGCAAGTCTTCACGTTCGCGAAAGGGATTCGCAAGCGGGAAACCGAGGAATCGGGAGTGGAGCCATGATGCAGCGTCGGCCTGGTCGCTCGGGCAACGTGCAGATCCTGTTCGCGATGTTGGCGTTTGGCCTGATGGGAATGGCCGGCCTGGTGATCGATTTGGGCATCGCACGCTTCAGCCAAGCCCACATGCAATCGACCGTCGACGTGACGGCGTACGAGGGGCTACGCTTTGCGCACGAGAATCCTATGGATTGGCGGCCCGAGACGGTCGAACTTTCGAAGGCCAATGTCGATGAGGATATGAATGCAGACCAAGACGCCGGGCCTGGCTTCACGCTCACCGGTGGAATCGGCGAGATGAACGCCTCGGCCCTCGTCCAACCGCCGGCGCCGCCCGCTTTTCTCAACCTGCAACCCAACGACGCCAATGCGGCCCATGGCGACATCGTTCAGGGAAAATTTGAAGATAAGTTCGATACGCATCCTCGTAAACGCGAAGGGAGCGATTATTTACGGGAGGATTTTTCGATCGACAGTGACGCCACCAAGAACAATGCGGTGCTCGTTCGGGCGCGGCGAACCAATAGCGCCGTGATGCCCGCTGACGACGAAGAAGCCGGCGTCAGTAGTTCGCTGCCGACGTTGCCGCTGCTGTTCGGCATGGGCTCGCTGGTCAGGCCGGAAGTAACGGGCTATTCGGTGCGAAAGCACGGCCTGAGCGTGCGGGCGACGGCCATCGCGCAACTGCGCCCCGTGGCGTCGGTAGGATTTTGGAACGAGGGCGCGGACAATGAAGACACGACCAGCGTTGGCGTCGCTCCCTTCGTGGTATCGATCGCGGAGTGGGAAAAATGGAAAGAAAAGGAGCCCGCGGACGATTCGATGAATCCGATCGTGCTGGATCGGTACGATTTCACGAAGCTGAAAGCGGATCAAGCCGGCCCGGTCGTTGCCATGGTGCTCACGCAATTTGGAGACCCGTACTTCCTGGCGATTCAGGCAGGAGCATCTATGGTCAATCCGACGCATTGGTACCTTCCGATTTACGCCGAGGTCTCGGGAACGAAAATCATCGTTGGCTTCGGTCGATGTGACTGGGATCGAACCAAGAGCGAACTGTCCGCCATCAAACTGAACGGCGGGACAGCGACTCGCAACGCGAGTTCCGCGTGGGTTCCCGGATCGGCGAACGTGACGGACGTTGGTCGATTCGAAGCGTTTCGCAAGGGACGCCAAAGTTTGAACCTGCCCGAGAACCCCGAAGAAACCACTCAAGCTCCCGCGCTGGTCCGTTGAGCGTCTTGCAGGCGTGCGAGACGAAAGGTGTGATTGTGCCGCAGAATTTGACGTTGCTCGTCGTGAGTGCCGACCCGAAAGCGCCGGCGGACATTGAGGCTGCGCTCGCGGGGTTGTCGGTCGAGCCCCCCATCGTGCATTATGCGCCTGACGCGATTCAGGGAGCCGAGGCGGCGCGAAGCCGTCGGCCTGACCTTCTGGTCGCGGAGATGACCAAAGACCTCGCGGCCCTGAAGTATTTGGCCAGCGAAGTGACGGTTGGATCGCCCGAAACCATCCTGGCGGCGATGTTCCATCCGAGCGTCTTCGGCGTCGATGTTTCGGAAAGTGCGGTGATGATCGAAGCCCTTCGCGCGGGCTTTCGCGATTTCCTACGCCGCCCTATTTCGAGTTCCGATCTCGAACAACTCTTGCAACGGCTTGGCCGACCCGTCTCCTCCGCCAAAATCAACGCTGGCACGATCGTCACATTTCTGAGCAACAAAGGCGGCGTTGGGAAATCGACGTTGGCCGTGAACGTCGCGGCGGGGCTGGCGAAAAAACACTCGGGCCACGTCCTGCTTGTCGACGCGTCGCTGCAAATGGGCGTGTGTGCCTCGCTGCTCGACCTGCGCCCGGCCAACAACCTGGTGGACACGGTTCGACAAAAGCAACGTCTCGATGAATCGCTGCTGCGCCGACTGGTGGAACGGCACGAATCGGGGCTCGACCTCCTCGCCGCTCCCAACGACGCCATCGACGCCCGCGAGGTCGACGACGAATCGTTGGCTCGGGTGCTCACCTTGGCGCGGCGCACGTACCGGTATGTGGTTGTCGATTCGTTTCCACTCTTGGACCGCGTGATGATGGCGGTGCTCGACCTGAGCGACCGCATTTTCACCGTGGTCGAAAGCGTGGTCCCCACGGTGTTGGGAGCCGCCAAGCTCCTGCACCTGCTTGACAGCCTGGCCGTCCCCCGAGCCAAACAGGCGGTGATCGTTAACCGGTTCACGGGCGACACCAGCAACCTGGGCGTGCGCGATGTGTCAGCTCGGCTTGATCGCCCGATCGACCATGTGGTGCCATACGATCGCAACGTTGTCGTCGCGGGGAACGTGGGGAATCCTCTGGTGGGCCGAGCCGGGATTTGGCCCTCACGCTGGCATCGAGCGATGCAAGATCTGATCCGCGAAATCGAATCCATGCCCAGCGTATCGCAAGAGGGTCGGCCGTGAGCGACGAACGACAAAAACTTCCGCGTGAGGCGTTCAACCGGTCGCTGTTCACGGTCCCTGCGGAAAGGCTTAAGGAGAAACCTAAGCCCAAGGCGTTGGCGGTCTCGTTGCCCGAGGCGAAGCGGCAGGAATCCACCGCGACCGTGCCGACGGCGTACCTGGCCGTCAAAGCCGATCTGCACCGCCGACTGTTGGGCGAGATCGATCGCCGAAATCTTTTAGACGCGGGCGAATCGATCCTCGCCCAGGCGGCGAGCGAATTCGTCTCGGCGGTGTTGGCCGAAGAGAATGTCCCGCTCAACGAGGCCGAACGGCGCCGACTCACCGACGATTTGCTCGACGAGGTGATGGGCGTCGGGCCGCTCGCACCGTTGATGGCCGATCCCGCGATCACCGACATTTTGGTGAACGGGCCTGACGCGGTCTTCATCGAACGGTTTGGGCGGCTCGAGAAAACCGAGATCCGCTTCCGCGATGCGGATCATCTCGTGCGCATTTTACAACGCATTGCCAGTAGCGTGGGACGGCGCATCGACGAAGCGTCTCCCATGGTCGACGCCCGGCTTCCCGACGGCAGCCGAGTCAATGCCACGATTCCGCCCATCACGGTCGACGGGCCGACGCTGTCGATCCGCCGATTCGGCCGCCAACGCTTACGGCGCGACGATCTCCTCCGCCTGGGCATGCTGTCGACCGAGATGGCGCAGTTTCTCGACCACCTCGTCCAGGCTCGGAAGAATGTCATCGTGTCCGGCGGAACCGGTGCGGGCAAATCGACGTTTCTGGGTGCCCTCGCCGAGGCGATCCCCGGCGAAGAGCGGATCATCACCATCGAAGACGCCGTCGAACTGATGCTGGATCAGCCGCACGTCATTCGCATGGAGACTAGGCCCGCGAACATCGAACAGCGGGGGAAGATCACGGCTCGGGATTTGGTGGTGAATAGCCTACGCATGAGGCCCGACCGCATCATCGTCGGCGAAGTGCGAGGCCCCGAAGCGCTCGACATGATGCAGGCGATGAACACCGGCCACGAAGGCTCGATCACCACCATCCATGCCAACAGCCCGCGCGACGCCTTGGCTCGGCTCGAGACCATGGTGCTGATGGCCAGCGTCGATCTCCCGTCCCGTGCGATTCGCGAACAGATGGTGTCCGCGATCCACTATCTGGTGCACGTGCGCCGATTCGAAGACGGTGTCCGGCGGGTGAGCCATATTTCCGAGCTGACGGGAATGGAAGGGAACACGCCCACGATGCAAGACATCTTCCGCTTCGAAAGGCAGGGGCGGAAGGGACGCTCAGTGTTGGGTCGGTTCGCCGCCACGGGCATCGTTCCCCGTCTGGTCGAGGAGCTACGCGAACGCGACATCGACCTTCCGGTGCAGATTTTCCAAAGGCCGGTGGGAGGCGACGCGAATGCGTGAGGCGATCGTGTTGCTGGGTGTGTTGGTGTCGGCCATCGCCTTCACGGTTTGGATGGCGCGGCGCATTCGCATTCAAGCAGCTTCGCGCAGCCGACTTGGCCAGGCCGATCGCGAGATCCCGCCCGCCACCGCGGAGACGCCTGTCGTTCGTCCGTTCGTCCGTTCGCAAGTTTGGGTGGCGTATCTCGTGGGGTTCTGCGTGGCGGGGCTTTTGTATTTCTTGGCCGGCGCCGGCCCAATCTTTTCCGCCAGTTTCGCGTTGATCGTCACATTGATGGGCCTAGAGTTCGATCAGATCCGCGTCGAACGGGCCATCGCGCGCGTGGAACGCCAACTCGCCGATTCGCTCGATCTGATCATCGCCTCGCTTTCAGCGGGAGTCGGCGTGTTGCAGGCTCTTGAGTCCGCCCTCGCGGAATCGAAGGAACCGCTTCGCCATCAGTGGGAATACATCGTGGGCCGAATTCGACTGGGAGACGACGCGAAAGCCGTCTTCGCCACGCTTGAGCGGGTCGTGCCTTTGGCGACGTTTCGCTTGTTCGCCACGGTGATGACCGTGCACTGGGAAGTGGGCGGAAGCTTGACCGGGCCCTTGTCGATCGTCGCCCGAACGATTCGGGACCGTATCGAAATGTCTCGCCGAGTACGCTCCTTGACCATGCAAGGCCGAGCCTCGGTCGCGGCGATACTCGGCACCACCTATTTCATCGGAGTCGTGATTTGGCGGTCCGATCCGGATCGCATGGTGCAGTTCCTGGGTACGTCGTTGGGTCAAGGCGTGCTTGCCGTGGCGCTGATCCTCCAAGCGATGGGCATCGTCTGGACGGCGCGACTGAGCAAACTGTCGTTCTAAAGTTCCTTCGAGTGCGCGATGAATCCGCTCGGGTATTTTTTCTTTCTGGTCATAGGCGTGCTCGCGGTCTGGGCGATTCGGAATTGGTACGTCCGTTGGCAGCTCTCGGCGAAGTCCCGAGATCGTGTCTTCGCCGAAGTGGAAGCCGAGCAACCGGTGGGCTTCGATGTCGATCCCGAAGAGATGAGCACGTTAGCCCGCTGGCTGTTCCTTGCGGGGTTTCGTTCGCAGGATGCTGCCGCGACCTACGTCGGCTGCCAATGCCTGACGCTCACGCTCGGCCTGGCGATTCCGGTAATCCTGTTACTGGGCGGATGGATGCGTGCGATGGAGCGGGGCTTGCAGATTCTGCCCGGCGCGGTGGGGGAAGTGTTTCTTCCCTTCGTCTACCTAGGCCCTTGGATCGTCGGGATTGGCATCGTCCTGATTCCTTGGTTGATCGTGCGCGCCGCACGCCGCCGCCGGATCCAAGACGTCGAGACGGATCTGCCTGTGTACCTGGAATTGTTCGCGACGCTGAGCGAAGCGGGCCTGGGTTTCGACGCGGCATTAGACCGTATCTTGCGATCCCAGGCCGAGGGCCGACCCCTCGCGGACGAATTTCGTACATTCCAGGTCGAGCTTTTGGCAGGCCGGCCTCGCGTTCAATCGCTCCGCCGACTCGGGAACCGTGTGGAGGTTTCGTCGCTCACGGTTTTTGTGTCGGCCGTGGTTCAAGCCGAGCAAGTCGGCAGCGGCCTAGCGTCCGTGCTCCGCCGACAGTCGGACGACCTTCGCGATCGGCGCCGAGAAGACTTCTTGGCCAAAGCGATGACTTTGCCGGTGAAGCTGGTCTTTCCGCTCGTGATCTGTTTCTTGCCGGGCATCTTCGCGATCACGCTGGGGCCCATTTTCTTCCAATTCTTCCAGTTCGCAGACTCTTTGCTTCGCAACCGAGGCGTGCTGCCATGACCCGAACCGCACAACTCGTCGAAACGACGACCGGCCGAGTCGTCGTTTCGAATCTATGGATCGCGGACTCGTTTTGGTCTCGGCTGGTCGGGCTGCAATTTCGCCGGTCACTTCCTGCCGGCACAGGTCTTTGGCTGGAGCCTTGCGGATCGGTGCACACCTTCTTTGTGTTCTTTCCGCTCGATCTGGTCGCGATTAGTCAGACGGGCGTCGTGCTCGAAGTGAAGCGACGTATTCCCCCCTGGCGCCTCGCGTTCTTCCCCAAGGGAACGCACTCGATTTTAGAGATGCCAGCCGGCCTATCAGGCTTGGAGGTGGGCACCGCGGTGGAAGTCCGTTCAACGTGATCGTTGTAGGAACGGTCGGCTACGTTCATCGCTGGCTTTGCGAAGTCGCCGTTTCTCCGGCCTCGTTTTTCAGCTCTGAAGGCTCGGTCCATTCCTGAAAAGGATCGGGAAGGTCTTGCCAGCCTTCTTCGCCCAATTTCATTTCAGCATCTGTCAGGAGTGCTTCGTTCAGACGTTTCAAGATTCGTTCTTGGTTCATCTCGACGCCGATGAATACAAGTTCCTGACGGCGATCACCGAAAGGCTCTTCCCAAACGGACATGACGTCCTGCAGTTCCTCCGGTGTCTCGGCACGTTCGTCTTCGGGAAGGGTGGCGAGCCAATAGCCACCGGCTTCGATGCGTGCGGCACCTCCGGCTTGAGACCAAAAGCCGCATACCTCCATTCGAGTAGCCAGCCAAAAATACCCCTTCGAACGGATCACGCCTTTCAATCCTCGGCGAAGTAAACGATTGAATCGTTCGGGATGAAAAGGCCGGCGGGCACGGAAAACAAAGCTGCGTACGCCGTACTCTTCCGATTCGGGAACATGCTCGCCATTGAGTTCCTTCAGCCAGCCTGGCGCCAGGCTGGCTTTTTCCATGCTAAACCGATGCGTGTTGAGCAGTTTCTTCACGGGCACTTTGCCGAATTGGCTGCGTACGAGTTCAGCATCTGGATTTAGATGCGTGAGGATCGCTTCGAGCTTGTTGAGATCGTCCGGAGAAACCAGGTCGGTTTTGTTGATCAGGAGAACATCGGCAAACTCCACCTGGTCGATGAGCAGATCGACGATGGTACGATCGTCTTCCTCGCTGGCCGCCAAATTGCGATCTTTCAAACCTACGGAAGTCTTATAGTCTTTGAGGAAGTTGTAGGCATCGACCACCGTCACCATCGTGTCGAGCCTCGCGACGTCGCCGAGTTTGGTGCCGTCTTCTCCCTCGAAGACGAACGTCTCCGCGACGGGAAGCGGTTCGGAGATTCCCGTCGATTCGATCAGAAGATAGTCGAATCTTTTTTCTTTCGCGAGTTTCTCGACTTCAAGCAGCAGGTCTTCGCGAAGCGTGCAGCAGATACAGCCGTTCGACATCTCGACGAGTTTTTCGTCGACGCGGTGCAAAGACGCCGGGCTGTTCTTGACAAGCTGAGCGTCGATGTTGATCTCGCTCATGTCGTTGACGATGACGGCCACTCTCAGGCCTTCACGATTGTGCAGCACATAGTTGAGCAAGGTCGACTTGCCCGCGCCCAGGAAGCCGGACAGAACGGTGACCGGCAAACTCGCATCGGTTCTCTTTTTCATGGTCGTTGACTCGAAAGGTGGTGGCTACGGATAAACGGGGCCTGGAAACCTAGACTTTGACCTCTCGATACTCCACGTGTTTTCGGACGATTGGATCGTATTTTTTGATTGTGATCTTCTCCGTGGTGTTCCGTCGGTTCTTCTCGCTGAAGTAACAGTGCGGGCTTTGAGTGCTCTGAAATTTGACGATCGACCGAGTTTCTTTGGTACTCCGAGCCATCTCAAGGATCTCCGTTGAGGAAGAATTTCAAACGGTGCGGTTGTCTTGATTTTTTCCGACTTCGCGTTTGCCAGCCTCACTCGACATGCCTATGAGGCTGGCATAGGGGTGCGTTTCAATCTTCTGGCGAGAAAGCTCCGCGAGCGACCAATGCGCCAGGCGAACCCGACAATGGAATCGTTTCAACGATGGTCAACGTCTTTAATGACAGGACGGATAGCGTTGCATCACCCGGATTGACAATGAAGCCGAAGCGAGAATCCGCGTCGAATGCCAAGTCGTGGTGACCGAAATGCCCGTCCACGGCACTTCTCCCGACTTTCAATGTCTTCAATACTTGTGCGTCGCTGAAATTTCCATTTCCATCAGGATCTAGAGCAATTACATCCAATGCGTCGTCGATCTCGACATCCTTGGAGTGGTTGTGAAAGACGAATGCGTACGACTTGCCCTCCGGCGTCGTGGTAACGATGGGCGTCAAAGGTCGGTTCCCCTTTTGGACCTTCAACGGGAGGAATTGAGGCTGTGGGCTTGCGTGCTTTGCATTCAAGATTACGAGCGAACTATCCTCATTTTTGCCTGTGGTGAAAAGAATGTGATGGCCAACCGTGGAGAATGCACCTGTTCGGCGGGGTACATCTCCGTGTTTTCCAAGGGAGATGTGATGGATGTTCACGGAATCCTGATTTTTAGAAAGGCCCGTGTCCGCCTCTACCCAGCATACGCCGTCAGCAGGGGCAAAGAACACCTTTCCACCGGCAGCAGCGGCGCCATGAATTCCCCCCGTCGGCAAAAAGAAAGAATACTGTGGGATCGATTTGCCGTTTGTCAAAATTGGAGTGACATCAACCTTGCCCTTGCAATCGCCTTCGTGGTCGATCCAACACGAGTATCCCACTTTGTCGTCGACGACAGCTAACGTAATGTGATTTCCACCACCGACCAAGAATCTCGGTTCGTTCTTCGTTACTGAACCAGGTTTTGTTTTGAGATAGCTCACTGGGTCGATGCGGGTGTACCCATTCCGTTTGTCATTCGCGAGAAAAAATCGCTCATTGTAGACATAGAGATGGGCTGGGTTCCCCTGATTTTTGTCGAGACGTTGGTCTCGAACCTGCGGTTTCCGTTGGAACTGCCAATGCCCGTGGTCGCCATGGTCTTGGAAGGTCACACCTGACTGGATGAGGACCCATCCGCTTCCGAAATCTCCACCTTGTAAATCTCGTACGCCTACACACAAAAAGCCCTGAGATTCCCGCATTTGAACGAGTTTCTGCTTTGTAGGATCAAGTTGCGGAAAGCCGGGAACGGGCGTCAGTTTTTCGAATGAGAATTTTCCTTGAGCGTCAAGGCGAACGTCCGTCCAACGCACATCGCATGTTTTCGAATCCTGAACAAAAAGTCGAGCAAACGGACGAGGCGGCGTGGCACTCGGTTCCCCCGCATCGCCAGGGAGCGGGAATATCGTGCTGACGAGGAACCCGGCGAAAATTAGGCGTCGATTGAACATGTTTGGCTACCTCGGATCAGTGGTTTTGGAATGGGAGGCACGAATGCAGAAGAGTTCATTTCCGGTGCGCACGAAAAGCGAGGCGTTTACTACCGCTGCCCCGTACACGACATCGCCGACGGCGGAAAAGCGGATTGCTTCAAGTTCTTCCTTGGGAATCGCACTGAGGGATCCCCTGCCGTCAGGGTTCTTTTTGCCCGGCGCTTTTTCCTTTTCCAATTTTGCCATCGACTCGGCGGCCTGCTTTTTTGCCTCGCCCAGGCGATCGGCATAATCTTTCGCACTCCATAGGCGATTGGCCGCGACTTTTTCATACTTGGGCCCCGAGCGTAGAACCGTTGTCGTGCCATCTTTTCCAAAGAAATACACAAGGTCGCCGACGGCGATGGGTGTAGCCCAGCAGGGGCTTTCCAATCGCTCGGCAAAGCGCACTTCCCCAGACTTCAAATCCATGCAATGCACGACTCCGGCCTTGGTGACAAAGTAAACGTGATCGTGGTAAACCACTGGGCTCGCATGGTGGCTGATCACCTTTTTTCCTGTCCAAACCGTGTTGAAAAATTCGTTGCCTTCCTTCTGCTCCAAACGGACGACACAGTTCGAACGCGCCGAGGCGACAGGGTCATTGTTCATCCGATTTTCCCCTGCTCCAACCACCACGTATTCGCCTGCCACGGTGGGGGAGGGAATGTTATTGCCGACAAGACCCTCAAGCTGTGCTCGCTGCTTCCCTGTTTCGGCGTCGTAGGCGGTCAACGTACCGTTGCTACTTACGTAGATCACAGAGCGACCATCCCGTGTCCCAAGCACGGGAGAAGTCCACGAGGTTCGGCTTGGCCGTTCGGTCTTCCATCGGACTTTTCCGGTCGACTTGTCGAACGCGACGAGATACGAAGGCCCGAGGTGATCGACCAATATTATGACGGAATCGTGTGTAGCGATGGGCGAGCTTCCCAAGCCGTGATTGTTCTTTAGTTCGCCAAACTCCTTCGTAAGGGAAAAACTCCAGAGTTCGTCGCCTGCGTGACTGAATGCCCACAGGTCGCCTGATTCAAAAAACGCGTAGATTCCATCGCGGTCGACGACAGGCGTGCCGGCGGCTCGGCTCATCATCGGGTTGTTCTTACCTTTTTGGCTGGCGGGGAGGCTTTTCTTCCAGCGAGGTTTTCCCGTGGCCGGATCGATGTTCACCACGATGCACGTCTGCTTGTCGGGCCCATCGATGGCCGTGACATAGAGTTGGTCGTTCCAAACCACGGGCGACGATTGACCATACCCCGGTAGCTCGGTTCTCCAGGCGACATTTTGCGTCGGCCCCCAATGAACTGGAACGGAACTCGCCGAGGAAACGCTGGTACCGTCTCCTCGAAAGCCGGACCATCGAGCCGAGTCAGCCAGTGGGTTGGCGATCAAACTGGCAATCAACAATTGCAGAAACATAGTTCGCTCCAAGAGGGTAAACGTCCCACGATTAAAAGTCGGTACTGACTTCATTGCCGGCCCGCGTGGCAAGGGAACGCCAAGTATTGAGGTTGATGCCATCCGTCACGAAGCGGACCGAGCCATCCGACAATGCCACGCAGACGCCGCCGGCAAAATTGCTGCGTGCCGACAGCCAACCTTGGCCGTGAGCAGAACCATCAGGAAGTGTGGAGTTAGGAGTGCGGTAAGCGGTGAAACCATTCGTGGTGGTGTTCGCCCAAATCCAGGATCCACCACGACTCCCGATCCAACTCGTCGAAGCGATCACGTCGGCGTCATTTAGTAAGGGACTGAGTCCACCGGTCGAAAGTGGGGTTCTTCCGGAAACGTTCGCATAGTGCCGACGTTGAATATCGAGGCTAAGCGTCGACCATGCGCCGGTCAAGGTGACATTCGTGCCGCGAAGCGTTTGAGCGAACAGAAGAGTGTTCGAGGAGCCGTCCGTGATGTCGGTAAAACGTAGGCGAGCACCGTACCAGAACATCCCGTCGGTGGGAAATCGCACGTCGGTGTATAATCCGGTCCCCGTACCGATGTTGACAACGTAGTTGGTCCCCGCGTGGATGCCCCCACCGGTGATCGTGGTGTAAAGAGGGTCCTGACCATCGGTCGGGCAAAGATACGTTGGAATGACCGTCTTCGCTACATTCGCCAAAGCAGGATTCAGTTGTCCGAAAAAGCCTCCGCCAGGGACTAGAAGCGGTTGAGTCATATCGAAGGACTTCGCGAGCGGTTCCTGTTCGAGATAGGGCAAAATCTGAGCATGTACCGAGTAGCCAAAGGAACTCGTATTCGCGCCACTGAGTGGTTTCGCGAAACCAGGTATGACCCGTTGAGCACTCTCATAATTGTGCACGGCTAAAGCCATTTGTTTGAGGTTGTTCATACTCTGCATTCGCGCCGCCGCCTCGCGTACTTTTTGCACGGCAGGGACCAATAGAGCGATCAAGATGGCGATGATCGCAATGACCACCAGTAACTCGATCAACGTGAATGCGGTTCGATGTTTAAGATTCGCGTTTCCCGTCATGGTGATCTCCAATTCGAGTTCCCAAAGTATGATCTTGTAATACGCATGGTATTAGTTTGTTATACTTTTGTGCCTCGTCAAGATCAGGGCTATCGTTTAGCCTGGAGAATCAACGCAACATGATGAAGTGAAAGGAGAAAGAAAAAGGAGAAAAAACGGTCGCGATGGAGATTTGTCGGTCTTTTGCTAGCTGCTAAAGGTGCACTTACTTAAGAATATCATCGGCACAACCAGCCAAATGGTGCCAATGGTTGGAC
>WBZS01000679.1_pt2 | contig 13820 bp, 11 predicted proteins | sample 5204201 | NCBI WGS metagenome assembly WBZS01 (sample SAMN12344357, study PRJNA552823) | activated sludge metagenome | biome: Activated sludge suspended growth; feature: Nitrification reactor; material: Wastewater; isolation source: activated sludge from nitrification reactor of wastewater...
CATAAGCAATACCAGGAACAACAGGCTCACCATCTTCGGCTTCTTTGCAGGGAACGGTACCCACCGCATTAATACTTCTGGCAAGGCTTTGGGTGAACCCAGCCGGCATTTGCTGAGCAATGAGAATTGCAGCGGGGAAGTCAAGGGGCCACGCTTTCCATAACTGATGCAAAGCGGTCGGGCCGCCCGTAGTCGCCCCGATCACAACAACGTGATTGCAAGTATTGCGACTAACGTTCGACCTAAGGGGAGCGCGAAAGTTTTGCTTGAGCTGAGCTATTCTTGCAGTGCGGATCTTCTCAAGCAAACTTTTGCGCTGCACCAAGATTTCGCCGTGAGTTGGCTTCAAAACAAAGTCAATTGCACCCAGTTCTAGTGCTCGAATTGTGGCACCCTTGCTCTGGCCAATGTCACTGCTGATCATGATGATCGGAGTTGGTCGCACAGACATGATCTCGCACAGAGCATCGAGACCGCCACGCTTTGGCATCTCGATATCGAGGAGCACGACATCGGGCTTGAGCCGTAACACAAGCTGAATGGCTTCATCGCCATTCTCACCCTGACCAACGACTTCAAAGTCTGGGTCGCTGTTTATCCAGTTGCCAAAAATTCGCCTTACAAACGGAGAATCATCAACAACCAGAACTCTCAGTTTCATGCCGCATTCAGTTCTTCAAACATCTTCTCGTATGCTTCGTATGCCGTCACGAATGCATCCATAATCGAATCAAGCCCCTGCGCATTAATGTTGAGACGATCAAGGGACTCTTCTTGGAAGGTGTAGTGAAGTCCATCGCCGCCCAATCCAAAGCCCATGGTCATCGTCATGTAATCGCCAAGGTGAACACAATCAACCCAAGGATTGCCGGATGTACAAGCATTCGGATTGTGGTGATAGCGAATGACTTCGCTCAGCGAAGCTGGTAGATTCCACGTTTCTGCTAAGTGATATCCCACTTCACAATGATCGAAACCAAGGATGCGCCTTTCCGCCTCATCAAATGCGATGTTCTCACGTTGAGACAGAGCAACAAGCATATTGATCTTTCGATCCAGCCAAACACTTAAAGCGACTTTTCCAAGATCATGAAGCAACCCCGCTGTAAAGGCAGCATCATCCCCCTTCAACTTCGCACGTTGCGCACAAAGCTGTGCACCAACGGCTGTGCCAAATGAGTGAGTCCACATCGCCTTCGGTTCAAGGCAATATCCCGAAAGGGGTTTCGTCATCCAGGGATAAGTCGCCGCAACCATTGCAAGGTTTCGGACACATCGCATTCCAAGCACAACAACCGCTTCTTGCAGATCAACAATTTGCCGGGATAGTCCGTAATAGGCGCTATTGGATAGCCTCAAAACTCGTGCGCTTAGCGATTGATCGCTTGCTAGGGTCTGGGCAACGCTGCTTGCAGTGCAGGTCGATTGTTCTGCTTCGCGAATGACCTTTAGCGCAGCAGCAGGAATTGTTGGCAAGTCGGTTGAGCGCTTGAGGATGTCCTCGATAGTGAGCGATGTCGTACTCATGGTTTTCAATTGATTAGACTACAGAGAACTTTCTCATGACCGTTCAAAGTCGTGACTTTGATTTCGCCATTCTCAGAGGTAAAGACAACGCTTCGAGCGCTCATGCCACCGGAGTCCGAGTTGACGAGATCAAGGCCAAGGTTTTCGATCTGTGCCATAGTTTCTGCGCAGATTCGCGATCCGAGTCCTTGCTCTGTGGAACCCAGATTTTGGGCACCTCCAACAAAACCGACTCTGATACGCGATCGACTGGCTCCTTGACCTTCCATCATGCTTATTGCCGTTGGAATGGCCGTGTCTGCGAATTTGCCGGGCTTTTCCGGATCACTGCTTTCAAACGAATGGGGGAGCATTACGTGGGCTAATGCCGAAACTTTAGCTTGTGGGTCCAACAGGCAAATGGCAAGGCAGCTTCCCAGTGACGTGCATTCGAAAGCTGCGGGGCCAGTTGCAACCTGGATGTCGCTCAATCCAACAAGAATCTGAGTTTCAGTCATCGGGTTTTCTTCAAGTCCTTGCTGGTGTTAGGTTGCTGTTGCATCAAGATTGCTCTCCGGGCTGCGCGCCAGGTTTGATGGTCGGCTGATTCCTGCGTCGAATTCAGGGCAAGAGACTTCAAAAAAATGTAAATGTTCAGGACAGATGGAGAGCAAAACTTAGCAGAGTAAATCTGCTAGGCTTTCATCGCCTGGAACTAAAGAGGAGTGGCCCTGGTTGAACTGGGCAAGCAGCCGAGAAACCGAGTTTCAAGGGCAGCAAGTGTAGAATCCAAAAACCTTTCCTCTCCTTGACAGCGCGGCGAATCTAAATTCGCTGCGCTGTTTTCTTAGGCTCAGAACTGGTCAGTTAGAAACATTTGAGGAGGCTGGTCAAACCCTTTGCCCAGGAGCCAGGTTTCCTGCCGGGTCGCCCCAATCGGCACTCTAAGATCCCTCGTCATGTTACGAAGACCAATCCACTCCGTGCCAAGGTTTACGGGCCAGGGTGAATTCTCCGTGACGATGGCTTCGCGCAGCAGATTCGCCTCAAGGCATAAGTAGCCATCGCCAAACGGCTCACATACCCGGTGCATCCAGTTCCATGCGGTCCAGCGTTGGTCGTCTCGTATGAGACGGTGCGGATCTTGACTCGCCCAGGCGTTGTAGATTGCTTGGACCTTTGGTACGCTTAATGGCTCGGGGATCTGTTCGGGAACGGATTCCCTCAAAAAACCTCGCACCACTTCGTCAATGACCTTGAAACCGCAACGCTCATAAAGATGTTTTTTGGTGGCAAAGAGCAACGCGGCATTCTCCTGCTTAAGCAGACCGTGTCTCAGGGTCTCACTGATCAATTCTTCTGCGTATCCGTTGCGCCTAAACTTCGGTTTCGTAGCGACGCCCGCGATACCGACAGCCTTACCCCAACCAAACAGAAGCGGGGTGGTGGTTAGGATCGACGCAATCTGACCATCGAGGAAGAGAGCCCATTTGCGATCGAGGTCAAAGTACGGCTCCCGGTAGAAAACAGTCGATGCCCGCGCCTCGTCAAGGTCAAAGGCCGAGCAAAGCAAGTGTAAGAATTCCGGGGCCTCCTCTTGCACAATCGGACGAATCTCGATCATGGCGGGGTGCTCTCGGGCAAGCTTGGCGAAGCGGCGCTAGCGCCGATGACTAGTGTCACTCGGACCCTGTCGGAACTCTTGAAGCTGAGTCCGCCCGGCTTCTTCAATCGAACCTCCACTGTTTTCGTAACACGCACTCCAGTGAGATCTATGGGTTCGGTTTCAATTCGCTGAATTCTGGCCAGCACGGCGGGCGGGCCGGTCGCTTCAACTTGGCTTGGCTTTATTTCGTAACTTTTGACTTCAAAGCCAAAGTCCGGCTGTCCCCTCCAAGTAGGAGTGATGAGAAGCCTATTTGACGCAGGTGCTGCAGCAATTGCCGGACGAATTGTAACGTCTTCCGGGTTCGACGTGGCGAGGAGCACGGGGCGACCGGCGCTATCAAGGATCTCAACTTTTGCCGGGTAAGTCTCTCCTGGTCGAATCTTGCTTAGGTCGAGCATAGCTCTAACAAAATTCACGCTAGCAATCGCCTGCTCCGGTCCCGTGACTTCAATTGTTTCGGGGTCCGATGATGCACCTTCAAAGCGAAGGTCTCCTGGGCTAACCCCACGTGGCTCGACCGTGACTTTGTACACGCGACGGATAACCCGTGATAGCTCAAACTGCTCGATTCCGCGCTGTAGTCGAATAGGGACGGCCAGCTTAGGTGCAGTCAATTGAACTTGGTATTTGGCAACCCCTGCCTTACCTTTTTCAAAGTCGACAAAGGCCGTGATCTGGTCGGCTGATACTTTGTCCAATTGATCGCTTGTCCCTTCGGCGATGACCTTTACGGTCTTTGGGCCACGTGTGATCATTGTCTCATTCGGAACGTTGCGAGCCTCGACGCGCACCGAAAGCTCCCGTTGCTTGCCCGGCTCACGCTGAGTATCGACTTGCAGCCAAAGCAGTAAGCCTAGAAAAAGCGATACGATAAACAAGACAATCTTGTCGCGGCTCATTTACTGGCCCCCTCAAGTTCTCGTTTTCCCTTTCGCTTAGACCTGCTGCCGGGCCCCTTCGAATCTCTGAAGATTCGGTTGAGCTTGGTCCTTAGATCGTTCGAGTCCAAAACCCGTTCGAGCTCCCCGTCATGGGAAAACGAGATTGTCCCCCGCTCCTCGCTAACCACAATCGCAACGCAATCCGACTGCTCCGAGATTCCTAGGCCCGCGCGATGCCGCATATGAAAAGCGCTCGATAGCTTGGTGCTCTCGCTCAAGGGCAAACGACAAGCTGCGGCAAGCATCCGGTCGCCGCGCATGACCACGGCACCGTCGTGCAGAGGATTTCCTTTGTAAAAAACAGAGCCAAGCAAGGCTGAACTCACGTCCGCATTCATCGCCACACCATTTCCAACGATATCATCCAAGTGGGTGCCGCGTTCGATGACGATAATGCAGCCTGTCCGGGCGGCTGACATCTCGGTTACCGAGGCGACGATCTCTTCGATGGTACGAGCTGCCATCTTGCCCTCATTCGGATTGAGCCGCGAAGGCCATAGGCCAAGGCGGGCAAAGCCTTCTAGGGTTTGCCGCAGCTCGGGCAAAAGCAGAATGACCAGGGCAACCGGGGCAAGCAAAGTGGCCTTGTCCAGCAACCAGTGCAAAGTCCGCAACTGGAGGAAGTCGCTCAGGATGAGGGCGAAGACGAAGATGACGATGCCGCCCAAAATCCGCCATGCGCGAGTCGAACGGATGAGGGAAAGGAGGCGAAAAACAAGGTAGGTCACCAACAAAATGTCGATGACATGAACCAGGTTGGCTAACGAAAGCTCCCGTAAACCACCTAAGCGACGAAGAATGTCTTCCAAATAGGCTCCAGCACGTTCATTTTAGCGCTGTTGCGGGGAAACTTTTACATGAATTTGACCTAGTTCGGATGAATCCATTCATCAAGGTGCTGTCGAGTGAGGCGATAGGTTAGCGGAGACTTGGCCTCCACGATCTGGCGCTCGATCAAAGGGATCAGATCGTGTAGCCGTTCCTGGGTGTCTGTTAGCTCCAGAAACTTTTGCTTTGACAATTTGTCCAGAGGCAGAAACTCCGCAATTTGAAAGCTGAGCGCAGTCGGGTCCGACGGGAATCGGATGTGGATATTGAAGTCCGATCGCGAGAAGACCATCTCAATGTACATCTTAAAGGACTCTTGCGCGCGCATCATCAAGGCATCAACTCGAGGTGTGTCCTCGTACTCAAGCTCCACCACGGGTTCGACATAGCCAACAAGTCGGTCGCTGACTTCTTCGAGCTTGCGAATTCGAAATCGCCTTTCGCCTTGAACCTGTACGTCCAAACTTCCGTCCTCGTAGGTGTGAACCGAGACGATCCGAACCGCGGTGCCGACCATATAAGGATCGTCCATCGACTCGGGCTCGGCTCCAGGCCGAGCAAGGACAACGCCGAATGGGGAGTCGAAGTCCAGACATTGATTGACCATCGCCCGGTATCGGTCCTCGAAAACGTGAAGCTGAAGGTTCGCGTATGGAAAGACTACCGTGGGTATCGGAAAAAGAGGCATCTCCTCAAGTTCGTGCGCCATGCCTAAGCGGCATTATAACGCGGAAGTTTGCCGCTAAACCTTAAAAATTTATGAGAGTTGCTAAGGAACCTGGTGGGAATGCCCCGTCTAAGGAAGGTCGGCGAAGGGTATTCTATCATCCGCTCCAGGCTCAGCCTGCGCAGTGCCCTGTCGGGTGCTTTAGATTCAAGGAGACGTCGTGATTGTGGAAGAGCAGGATCCAAACGAGTCATTAGAAGCGGCCAAGCGCCGCATTGCCGAGCTGGAAGCACAGCTAAACGAAGCAGCCAGTTCAGCACGGGCGGATTCATCGCAGATTCCCAAGACCCCAGGCACCGAATCAACGGTTGAGGTCACACCCATCAGCGAAGGAGAAATGACCCTTCGCCGGCTTGTTCAAAGAATCGCCATGATTCTCCAAGCCGAGAAAATCGTGATCATGTTCTACGATCGCGAGCTTGGCGAGCTTCGTGGCATCCCACCAGCATACGGAGTCGACGACGATCACCTTGCCTTGTTCCGAGTAAGAGCTACCCATGGCATCAGCGGGGAAGTCTTCCGTGAAGGCGAGCCGATTTTGTTCCACGACGCTGCCAACGATCCGCGCGCGGACAAAGACCCGTTTGCCCTTCTGCACGTGCAAAACGGAATCTGCGTACCGCTAGTTCTGGAGAAGCGAGACGAGGAAAATCGCGTCATAGAGCGCTCAATGATCGGCGTTCTCTATGCATTCAACAAGCGCCACGGCGAGGATTTCAACGACGAAGACGTGCGCCTCCTTGAGCGCATGGCGAAGAACGTCGGCTCGATCATCTCGAACCTCCAGATGTACCGCGAGGTCGTCGAAGAGCGTGAAGAGCTACTTCAAACAATCGAATCGATCAGCGCTGGGCTAGTCCTCATTAACCACGAAGGTCGCATTAGTCAGATGAACAGCTCGTGCCGGGCAATCTTCGGGCTCACCGCTTCGCCAATAGGCAAGCCGTACCAAGAGATCATTCCGCAAAAAGAAGTGGGCGAAATGCTTGAGCGCGCGGCCAGCGGACAAGACGTCGGTACGGCGGACATGACGGTGCACCTCCACGGCTCCGACCGGATTTATCAAGTGAATGGCGCCGCGGTCAAGTACGAAGACGGCAAAGACCTCGGCGTTGTTCTCATCATGAACGACGTCACCGAGCTGAAGAGCATCGAAAAGATGAAGTCTTCATTCGTTGCGATGGCCTCACACGAACTGCGAACTCCGCTCACCGCGATCAAAGGATTCTCAAGCACGCTCCTTGATGGTGTCGATGACGACATCTACAGCAAGGAAGATCAGAAGGAGTTCTTGAACATCGTCGTCGGCGAGTGCGACCGACTTCGCCGCTTGATCGACGACCTCTTGAACACCAGCCGTATCGAAGCGGGCGAGTCTCTCAAGCCGAGTTATAGCGAAGTTAAGATCCGCGCTCTGCTCGACAAGGTTCAAAAGATTCAGCAGCAGGCCACTCTCAAGCACACGATCTTGCTCGATGCACCAGATGTCATGCCGATCATTGTCGGCGACGAAGACAAGCTCGACCAAATCCTTACGAACCTGCTCAACAACGCGATCAAGTATTCACCCAACGGCGGCGATGTGACGATCCACGGGGCAGTTGAGGAAGAGAGCATTTTGCTTGGCGTCGAGGATCAAGGCATGGGAATCCCCGCCGACCACGTCAACAAGGTCTTCGAGAGATTCCACCGCGTCGACAACGAGGACAATCGCAAGATTTATGGCACCGGCCTCGGGCTCTACTTGGTCAAGCACCTCGTAGAAGAAGTTCATGGCGGCCAAATCTGGTGCGAATCCGAAGTCGGCAAAGGCTCAACATTCTGGGTCCGAATTCCGAAGCATATCGACATCGACAATGTTGCTAGCTACGAGGGGTAGTTGCAGATGAGCGTTGTTGGCAGCGTGCCGTATGTCAACGCTTATCCTTTGGTGGGCTTTGGTCATGACGACGTTCTGTACGACGTCCCGTCGAAGCTGCAGCCAATGCTCGACGATGGGCGAACGCAAGCAATCCTCGTCTCAAGCTACTTTGCACTCACCCAGCCAAACACCAGGATCTGCAGCAGTGTTTGCATCGGCTCCTTTGGTCCCGTTAAGAGCGTGCGGCTCTTTAGCAAGGTCCCGTTCAACCAAATCAAATCCCTCGCATTAGACTCAAGCTCAATGACGAGCAATTGCCTGGCTCTGATTTTGTTGAAATCGCTTTATGGATGCGAGCCGGATACGTTAGACCATCGACCTGACTTGGAAGCAATGCTCCAAGCCGCCGATGCCTGTATCCTGATCGGCGACATCGGGATGGACGCAGATGCCTCTGGTCACGCAGTGTTGGACCTTGGGGCAGCATGGTCTACTTGGACAGGTTTGCCCTTCGTATGGGCGTTATGGACCGGATACAGCGACTTAGCTCCTGAATTGGCATCCAAGCTTGTCGAGCGATTTGAAACCTGGGACAGGGAAGACGATGAGTTCTGGCTAGCAGCCTCGGCCCAATCTGGCTGGTCAATTGCCAAGTTAAAGGACTATCTCTTGCACACCATGAGATATGAGCTGGATTTACAGGCACTACAAGGGCTTGAGCGGTTTCGCCAGGAGATTGAAAAGCACGAAGACAGGATTCTCTCGAGTCCTGTCTTCGTGGAAAGTCTTGCCGAGTCAGCCGTTTAAAGCTGATCGAAGGACATCTTGATCTTGCTCACAACTTCGTCGAGCTGAGATTCGGAGATAACAATTGGTGGAGTCAAGCGGAACGTCTTGTGCCGAGTCTCTTTAGTGATAAGGCCGTTCTTCAAGAACAGTTTGCCAAGCTTGACGCTATCAACATCCTCATTAACCTCAATTCCAATCAGCAATCCACGACCGCGAATCTCTTTGACTTGCGACAAGTTCAACCCCAAGAGGTCCTTCATCAAGCGCTCGCCAAGGTCTCTCGAACGACCGGCAAAATCCTCAACTTCCATCTGTGCCAAAGCAGTCAATGCAACAACGGCACCCAAAGGATTGCCGCCAAAGGTGGAGCCGTGGTCGCCTGGACTGAATACTTCCATCACGGCCTTGGTCCCAACCGCCGCCGACACAGGCAGGATGCCTCCGCCAAGAGGCTTGCCAACGGCAACGAGGTCCGGCTTAGCATTCTCGTGCTGCCAAGCAAATCGCTTCCCTGTGCGGCAGAAGCCAGTCTGAACTTCGTCCCAAATCAGCAGAACGTTGTGCTTGTCGCAAAGCTCACGGGCTTTGGCAAGGTAGCCGTCCGGAGGAATGATGATGCCACCTTCCGCTTGAATCGGCTCGATGAGCAGAGCAGCAGTGTTCGAGGTAATCGCGGCTTCAAGCGCCGATGCATCGCCAAACGGGATGATCTTGAATCCCGGTGTGAATGGACCAAAGTGCTCTTTGTATCCAGGCTCCGAGCTAAAACCAACAATCGTCGTCGTCCGCCCGTGGAAGTTGTCCTCGCAAACAATGATCTCAGCTTGGTTATCAGGAATCCCTTTGACCGTGTAAGCCCACTTCCGCGCAAGCTTGATGCAAGTCTCAATAGCCTCGGCGCCCGTGTTCATCGGGCAAACCATATCGAGGTCGCAGTACTCGGCGAGCCCCTTCATAAACAAGGCAACTTCGCTCGTATAAACCGCCCGGCTCGCAACGCTCAAGTGGTCCAGTTGCTCGACGATGACTTCGGCAAGGAGCTTGCTCGAGTGGCCATGGGCAAGCGCAGAATAGGCTCCGATACAGTCCAGATACCGAGTGCCGCTCCCGTCCCAAACCTCTGCACCATCGCCTTGAACAACGTTCAGCAGCAAGGGCTTATAGTTGTGCGTTCCGTACTTCTCGGTCATCGCAATGACCTCATTGTCCGACAAGTTCTTAACCATCGGCCGAATGCCGTGATCTAGGATTTGTTGCCAAAATGTGGATGTTTCGGGAAGCGCTGCCATAGGTTCAATTATGGCTCATTTAAGATCAAATCGGGGTGGCCTGGCGACGCTAGTGGAGAAATGGACGTCGTACTGATTTGATATCAGGATGCATCCAATCGCCAATGGGTTCCTGATTCCAAATGGGTTTCTTGTCGCCCTTGGAATGGGTACGTAGGTAGGCGACGAGGACTCTGTCGCCCTTGCTGAGTTTCACGTTGAGTGTGAAGACATCAGCAGTGTTGGTGAAGGAGCCAACCTGCTTGAGAGATTTAATCTTTGAATCTCGACTTCCACGGCGAATTGCCCTTCGCTATTGTTATCTTCTGACCCCCTGCGTTGATAGTCACTTCCTGAACAAATGGGTCTTGGGCCGCCGGGGAAGTGGTCGAAGTTGCGATGGCGGACAGCCAGATTAGTGCTGAGAGCATCAGTCGGGCCTATCCGTGGGGGTTCCGCCGGGACGAGCCGCCCGCATTCGCTCCAGGTTTTTGCGGGCTTCTTCAAATCCAGGGTTGATTTTCAATGCGCTTTCAAGCACCTTGATCGCCTCAGGACGCTTGTTCGCTCGCTCTAAAGTGATGGCCAAATTGTTGTATGGCGGCATGAAATCTTTCTTTGACGCCATCGCTTGTCGGAAAAGCCGCTCGGCGTCGGTCAGCTTGGATTCGGAGAGAAAGAAAAGTCCCATCCCATTAAGGGCAACAACATTGTTTTTGTCCAGCGACAGAACTTGCGTGTAATGGAATCGAGCCCCTTGTTTGTCATCGAGTTGCCAAAGCGCATTTGCTAGATCAAGGCGAACATCAATCCGATTCGGGTCTTGGCGAACGTACTCCTTCCAATACTCGACCGCCTTGGCATAATCGTTCTGGCGGGCATAGCAAGCGGCGAGGTTGAGTTTTGCGGAGATAGACTCCGGTTTCATCCCGACGAGCCTTTGAAACATCGTCGTCGCCTCGGGATAGTCGCCTTTGCGAAAGAGCACGAGGCCCAAGTTGTTGAGAACATCCGCATCGTTCGGATTGATCTCCATTGCCTTGCGATAGGCCGCTTCCGCACCAGCGGAATTGCCATCCAGATTCCGCATGACGCCCAAGTTGAACCAGAACGGGCCGTTATCCGTAAGCTCATCCTTCAAAGCCTCCATGATTCGGAGCGCTTCCTTCGGCTTCTTGGCTCGCTGATAAATCTCGGCAAGAGCGAGCGCGCTTGCTTTGTCTTTGGGGTCTTTGATGGCGCGTTCCAAATAGGGAATCGCTTCAACTTGCTGTCGCAACCGCAGCAAGGCAAATCCAGCGTTCCGCCCAAAAAGCGGGATGTCCGGGCGCAGGCTTGAAGCCTTGCCATACGCGCTTGCCGCACGGTCGTATTGCTTTAGACCCTCGTGCCCTGCGCCAAGATTGTTGAAGCTAAAGGCATCGTCACTTTTGCGTAAGATCGCTTCGCGATAGTAATCAATTGCCTTTTGAAAAGCCTTGCGCCCAAGCTCGATATTGCCCATGTTGTAATAGGGCTCGCTCATCTTAGGGTTAAGCGCGCTCATCGCTTGGTACTGGGCGATGGCTTTGTCAGCTTGTCCGCTCCCGGCGTAGGCATTGCCGAGATTGTTTAGCGTTTCCAGATCTCGGGGGCGGAGGGCAAGCGCTCGTTCTAAAACCGGTACTGCTTTGGCAGGCTCGTTATTCCTCACGTAAACAAATCCAAGCCAGGCGAGTACATCAACGTTTTGTGGGTTCCTCTTTTCTAGTCCTTCAAGCAGGACAATCGCCTCGCTCAGCTTTCCTTCCCGATAGAGCTTGGCGGCATCGGTGACCTGGATGCCCACCTCGGGTTCTTGGCCTGGTGGAGTTTGAGCGCTTGCAATGCTTGTGCTGACAAAAATGTTCAGCGCAAGCAGGCACGCAAAAACGAAGCGGAAAAGCGTTGTCTTCATAGGCTAGCCACTCTTTAGACGATGCAATTCGGGATTGCGTGCTCATAGGCTCCGCACATCGCGTCGATTCCACACGTCAAAGCTTGCTCTCCGTCAATCATCACATTCAATTGTTGGTTCCCGGGACTCGATTCACCGATTAGGTGGAGGACTAGTCCATGCTTTTTTGCTTCCGAATAAATCTCGTCAATGCTGGCATCTGGCGAGAGTCCAACAACGACCCATCCTGGGATTTCGCCGAACAAGATCGAGTCGAGCCTGGTAGCTTGGCTGATTAACTCAGCTTGGCGATTGAGCGAAATGTCTGCTCCAACGCCGCTCGTGATGGCCATTTCTGCCAGTGTCACTGCGAGTCCCCCATCGCTTACGTCGTGGGCGCACACGATCTGATGGCTCGCCGCTAGCTGAGAAAGCCAATGACACAGAGCCTTCTCCGCCTCAAGATCAGGGGGAATCGGGCAGCCGTCCTCGATCCCGTGAACTTCAGCCAAGTACTCGCTAGCCCCAACACCCTCGCCGCATAGCTCGACATGCCGGTAACCAATCAAGGCGAGACGAGATGGGGTTGCCGGAAAAGCCATCCCAAGCCGGTCGCTGGCTTTCTCAAGGATGCCAAGCATGCCGATGATCGGCGTCGGTGGCACATAACCCAGTTCACTCTCGTTGTAAAAGCTCACGTTGCCGCTGATTACAGGCGTGCCCAAAGCCTCGCAAGCCTCCGCAATTCCAGACACAGCGCGCTCGAATTGCCAATAGACTTCCGTATCCTGGGGCGAGCCGAAATTCAAGCCATCTGTTACCGCAATCGGACGAGCACCGGCACATGCCACATTCCGCGCCGCCTCACATACCGCAAGCATCCCGCCAACATAAGGATCAAGATGGACCCATCGCGAGTTACCGTCGAGGCAAAACGCCAGTCCCTTTTCGGTGCCGCGAGGGGCGATTACCGCGGCATCACCAGCCCCTGGCAAAATGACAGTTTGAGTCTGAACTTGCTGATCGAACTGCTGATAAACCCACCGTTTGCTGGCGATATTTGGGGACGCTAAGATCTGGAGCAGAGTCTTGCCGAAATCAGCAGGAACCGGCACCTGGCTCACTTCGAATGACTTTGCCTTCCCGAAATATGCTGGTTCTTGCGGAGTGTTCGGGTAGGTCGGGCATTCGTTGGCAAGGTGAGCCGCCGGGACATCGGCCCAAACTTTCCCGTGCCTCGTGACCTGGACATTTTCGCCTTCTACCACCTCGCCAATCACAACCGCCGGGAGACCCCATTTCTTGAAAACCGCAAGCACTTCACCGGCGCGACCGGGATTGGTGACGCATAGCATCCGCTCCTGGCTCTCGCTCAGCATCAACTCGTCGGCCGTCATGTCGCTTTCGCGCATCGGGACAAGATCGAGGTTGATCTTCATCCCGACTCCGCCTTTGGCGCTCATCTCAATCGTGCTGCACGTCAGGCCAGCGGCACCCATATCCTGAATTGCGACAATTGCCCCCGTCTTCAAAGCTTCAAGGGTCGCCTCGATCAGGGACTTCTCGGCAAAGGGATCGCCGATTTGGACGTTTGGTCGCTTGGAATCGCTGTCTTCGCTCAGACTCTCGCTCGCAAAGGTTGCGCCGTGAATCCCATCTTTGCCGGTTGCACTTCCCAAATAGATCACGGCGTTACCAATGCCATCTGCAGCGGCAGTAGTCACATCGGACAGCTCCAAGATTCCAACCGCCATTGCATTGACCAACGGATTCCCCGAGTACCGGGGATGGAATCCAACCTCGCCACCAACTGTAGGCACCCCGACACAATTGCCATAGCCAGCTATCCCTGCAACAACGTGCTCGAACAAGTAGCGATTGCGAGCAACAATCTCGAGCGAAGCCTCTCCATCCCGAATCGGACCGAAGCGCAGAGAATTCAGACAAGCTATGGGCCGCGCGCCCATCGTGAAGATGTCCCGCAAAATCCCGCCAACACCTGTTGCGGCACCCTGATATGGCTCAACCGCGCTTGGGTGGTTGTGCGATTCGACCTTCATCGTCACGCCCAGACCCCCGCCAATGTCCACGATTCCGGCGTTTTCGAGGGAATTTGTTTCGAGCGACTTCTTGTAGTTCTTAAACTGAGCCAGGATTGGGCGCGAGTACTTGTATCCGCAATGCTCGCTCCACATCACGGCGTACATTCCTAGCTCTGTGGTGGTAGGCACGCGCCCAAGCCGATCGCAAATGAGCTCGTACTCGCTGTGCGAGAGTCCCATCGAGAGGTACTGGTCCGCGATCATAGAGCCAAGT
>WBZS01001999.1_pt1 | contig 13820 bp, 10 predicted proteins | sample 5204201 | NCBI WGS metagenome assembly WBZS01 (sample SAMN12344357, study PRJNA552823) | activated sludge metagenome | biome: Activated sludge suspended growth; feature: Nitrification reactor; material: Wastewater; isolation source: activated sludge from nitrification reactor of wastewater...
GTTTCCGCGACGAGGACCTGCGCGGCGATCGCCAGCCCGAGTTCACGCAGCTCGACCTGGAGATGTCGTTCGTCCATCGCGACGACGTGCTCTCGCTGGTCGAAGAGCTCTACACGGCCATGATCCCGGTGGTCACGCCCGAGAAGCGCCTGCTCGAGACCCCCTGGCGCAAGATCGCGTACCGGGACGCGGTGGCGCGGTACGGCTCCGACAAGCCCGACCTGCGCTTTGGGCTCGAGCTGTATGACCTGAGTGCGATCATGGCCGGCAGCGGCTTCAAAGTCTTCCAGGCCGCGCTTGGCGGCGGCGGCGTGGTCAAGTGCATTGTCGTGCCCGGCTGCGCCGGCTACTCGCGCAAGGAGGTCGACGACCTGACGACCTTCGCCAAGGAGCAGGGCGCCAAGGGCCTGGCGACGCTGGCGCTGACGGCCGAGGGTGTGCGCGGCACCGCGCAGAAGTTCATCACCCCCGGCGAGGTCGAGGCCATCCAGGCGCTGACCGGCGCCAAGGAGGGCGATCTGGTGCTCTTCGTCGCCGACAGCGCCCCCGTGGCCCACAAGACCCTGGGCGCCATGCGCTTGCTCTTCCGCGACCGGCTCAAGCTGGCGGACCCGAACGTGCTGGCCTTCGCCTGGATCGTCGACTTCCCGATGTTCGCCTGGAACGCCGATGACAAACGTTGGGACGCCGAGCATCATCCGTTCACGATGCCTAAAGCCGAGCACCTCGCGTTGATGGACACCGACCCGGGCGCGGTGCTGGCGGATGCCTACGACATGGTCTGCAACGGCTACGAGATGGCGTCCGGCTCGATCCGCATTCACCGGCGCGACATCCAGTTCAAGATCTTCGAGCGACTGGGTCTGCCGGCCGAGGAGATCGAGGCCAAATTCGGGCACATGCTCGAGGCCTTCGAGTACGGCGCGCCGCCGCACGGCGGCATGGCCCCCGGCATCGACCGTCTGGTGATGCTGCTGGCCGACGAGCCCAACATCCGTGAAGTGATCGCCTTCCCCAAGAACCAGGCCGCGCTCGACGTCATGGCCGGCGCGCCCTCGACGGCGCAGGAGAAGCAGCTCAAGGAGCTGGGGATCAAGGTGATTGCTGATCTGTGATTTCTGATTGCTGATTGAGGTGCGGCGGGCCCGGGTTGCTGAGGCGATCCGGGCCCGCTTTGTTCAGAGCCCGAAGGTGAAAATCATGCGCGCTCAGATCGAGTCCGTCGACGAATTCCACAAGGCCTTCGCCGCCTACCGCAATCACGCGCCGACCGGCGCCATCCCGGCCGAGGTGCAGGCGCTGCGCGTGCGCCTGATCGCCGAGGAGCTCGACGAGTACCGGCGCGCGGCCGAGGCCGGTGACCTCGTCGGCGTCGCGGACGCGCTCAGCGATCTGGCTTACGTGCTCTTCGGCACGTACGTCGCGCATGGGTTGCAGGCAGAGGCCGAGGCCCTGTTCGCCGAGGTGCACGCCAGCAACCTGAGCAAGCTCGATGCCGACGGCAAGCCGGTGCTCCGGGCGGATGGCAAGGTGCTCAAGTCGGAGCGCTATCGTCCGCCGGATCTGCGGGCCGTCTTGGGCCGGTAGGCGTCGATCCCCGGAATGGCCGGAGATGGCCGGATGTGGCCGGATATCGGGAAGGGGCGCAGAGGGCCCGAACTCAGCCGCCGGCCACGGCTGACCAGATCACGCGTTTGCAGCGCTCAACATCCAGGTCCACGGCCACGCGCACCCGACCATCGTCGTTGGCCCTGACGCGCATGCACCCGCGTCGCTTGGGGTCGGCCAATTCAACGGCGACGTCCACGGCTCGATACTGCGCCAGGCTCTCGTCGAGCAGGGCCGCGGCCGCCACCGCATCGTGCAGCGAGCACCCGTCGTGCTCCCAGCCCTGGGCTTCGACGCGATCGATCCAGCCCGAAGCCTGACGTTTGAGCAGGGCGGGCACGGCGTGGGCGTCAGTCAGGCCGGCGAAGTCGGCGCGGCTGAAGTGCACGCGCCGCGTGATCTCGAGCCCGAACAGCCGCACCGGCCAACCCGCCCCGAGCACGATTGCGGCCGCTTCGGGGTCGCAGCGGGCATTGAACTCGGCCCCGGTCGCCTGAGCGGCACTGTCCTCGCCGCCGAACGCGCCCCCCATCGCGACCACTTCGCGCACCAGCGGCACGATGTCTGGCGCCAGCCGCGCAGCCAGCGCCAGGTTGGTCAGCGGCCCGACCGCCAGCACCGTCAGAGCTCCCGGATGCGCGCGCGCGGCTTCGATCAGCCGAGTCGCGGTCGTCGCCAGCCCGCCCGAACCCGCGAACGGTTCCGTCGGGCCGTAGCCGGCCTTCCAATCGGCGAACCAGCTCGGATCCTCAAGCAGGGGTAGGGCGGCGCCACGCCCGACCGGGAGATCGCCGCGATCCTCGGCCGCCAGGATCCGGCGCAGGTTGTGGTCGGCGGCCTCGATTTCCACGTTGCCGTGTACGCTGCCACAGCCGACCACCGTGACCTGAGGCGCTCGCAGCAGCACCAACAGGGCGGCGCCGTCGTCGATCTCGGCGCCGGGCGTGCCGAGGCCGACGTCGGTGTCGATGAAGACCGGTCGTCGCATGGTGCGTAGGGTCATTCGGGGATTTTGCCGCGAAATCCGCGGCTGAATCCTAGGTCGTGGCCGGTTTCTCGTCGGCCGTGGCCCGGATCTGGGCGCGGGTGCGGGCGCGGGCCATGCGGCGCGTGACGGTCTCGCGCAGCGCGATCAACACCAGCACGAGCACGGTCGCCAGGTTGGGCAGGATCTCGACCAGGTTTGGTGGCAGGTCGGTGACGTTCTGGATGCGCACCGAGAAGGCGTCGGCGAAGCCGAAGAACAGGCTGGCGAAGAACGTTCCGATCGGGTGGTTCAGACCGAAGAGCGCCGCAGCGATCGCCGTCCAACCGCGGCCGTTGCTCATGTTGCGCGTAAAGAGTTTGAGGTGTCCGACCGATAGAAACGCTCCGCCCAGCGCGGCCAGCATGCCCGAGAGCACCAGCGCCATCATTTGAATCCGGCGCGGGTTGATGCCGACGGTCTCGGCCGCCTCCTGGTTCTCGCCGACGGCACGGATGTGGCGCCCGAACTTGGTGTGATAGAGCACGACGTACAGCACGAGCGCGATCGCCCACGAGAGATAGACGATGAAGTTGTAGCCGCTCAGCAACCCGCCCAGGACCGGGATGTCCTCGATGAACGGGATATGGATGTCGGGGACGCGCACGATGCTCGGATCGGACCAGGATCCGGTCTGCCCGAACATCACGCGCATCATGTACACCGTCAACTCCAGGATGATCAGGTTGAGCGCGATCGACAGGATCACGAGATCGACCTGATAGCGGTGATACAGAAACGCGAACAGCCAGCCGAGCAGGCCGCCCGCGATGACCGCCACCAGGATCCCGAGATACGTGTTGGCGAGAAAATACGCCGCGACGATGCCCAGAAACGCGCCGAGGAGCATCATGCTCTCGAGCGCGAGGTTGAGGACACCGGCCTTGTTGCACAGCGCGCCGCCCAGCGCGGCCAGCAGGATCGGCGTGGCCAGGCGGATGCCGCTGTTGAACAGCTCGATCGTGAAGACGCTGAAGAAGCCTTCCATGAGGGATCCCTTATCACTCCGGTCGAGACTGTCCGCGGTTGAAGAAGCGCCCCAGCCAGGTGCGCGTGCGCTCGATGTTGCCCTCGTAGAACTTGCGCAGCGCCACAAACAGGATGATCAGACCGATCATCGTGCCGCCGAGCTCGCGCGGGATCTGCGCCTCGAGCTGCAGCCCCAGCTGCGCGCCCAGCCGCACGCCCGCGAACAGGATCGCGACGATCACGACCCCGAGCGGGTGGGTCTGCCCCAGGATCGCCACCGACAGGCCGTCGAAGCCGAGCCCGACCGAGAACGCCTGCATGATGCGGCGATGCACGCCCAGGATCTCGATCGAGCCGGCCAACCCGGCCAGCGCGCCGCTGATCAACATCGCGCGGATCGCGGCCTGGTCGCTCGGGATGCCGCCGAAGAGCGCGAACCGTTTCGACTGCCCGGCCATGCGTTGCTCATAGCCCGGCGTCGAGCGCCACAAATAGATGTAGATCAGATAAGCCGCGAGCACGGCGACGATGAAGCCGACGCCCCACTTCGAGCCCGGCAGAAAGGTCGGAAGTTGCGCCGTGGCGTCGATGATCGGCGAATGGGCCGTCGCGCCCGGGTCGCTACGCAACGGGAATTGCACCATGTACTCGGCGAAAAGCGCGGCGATGGCGTTGAGCACGATCGTCACCAGCAGCTCGTTCACGCCCAGCTTGACGCGCAAGACGCCCGGCACCCAGCCGTACGCCGCGCCGGCCAGCATCGACATGGTCATGATGAAGAGCGGGTGGATGACCGGCGGCAGTTGAATGGCATAGCCCAGCCAGGCCGCGACCACGGCCCCGAGCAAATACTGCCCCTCTTGCCCGATGCTGAACATGCCCGAGCGGAAGGCCACGACCGCCGAGAGCCCGGTCAGGATCAAGGGCGTGGCGCGCTCGAGCGTCGTGAACAGCGCGCAATGCGTCAGGTCGTTGCAGCCGAAGCCGGCTACGAACAAGATCCGGTAAGCGTCGATCGGCGAGGTCTTGGTCAGCAGCACCAACACCACCGAGACCAACAGCCCCGAGATCACGGCCAGGATCGGGATCAAGAACGCGTCGAGTTGTTTCAGACGATCGTGCGTCATCGGCTTGCCTTTCGTTGCGTCAGACCGCAGGACCCGCGGCGGCCGCGGGTTCGGGGTGGGCGCCGGCCATCAGCAGGCCGATCTGCTCTTCGGTGGCCGTCGCGGGATCGACCTCGCCCTGGATCTGGCCGCGATACATGACCAGCACGCGATCCGCCAGGGCCAGGATCTCCTCCAATTCGACCGAGACCAGCAGGATCCCCGCGCCGCGGTCACGCGCGTCGACCAACGATCGATGCACGAACTCGATGCTGCCCACGTCGAGGCCGCGGGTAGGCTGGTTGGCGACGATGAACGACGGCTCGCCGGCCAGCTCCCGCCCGATCACGATCTTTTGCATGTTGCCGCCCGAGAGCCGCGAGATGCCGCCGCCCGGGACGGCCGCAGCGATCGAGTAGCGCTTGATCACGTCGGCGGCGAAGTCACGGATGGCGCGCCGGTTGAGGAAGCCGCCGCGATTGAATTGCGCGAGCCGATAGCGCGAGACGATCAGGTTCTCGTCGAGGTTGGTGTCGAGGTTGAGACCGACCTGGATCCGGTCCTCCGGGATGTGCGCGAGCCCGTGCTCACGCCGCCGGCGCACCGAGAATGTGGTGGCGTCCTTGGTATTGATCGTGAGCCGCCCGCCGTCGAGCGCGCGCATGCCGGTGATGGCCTCGACCAATTCGGTCTGGCCGTTGCCGCTGACACCCGCGATCCCCAGGATCTCGCCGGCGCGCACGTTGAAGGACACGCGCGTGACAGCCGGGAAGCCGCGCACGTCGGTGACGCTGACGTCGTCGGCTGCAAACACCACCTCGCCCGCCTGGCGCGGGGCCTTGTTGACCTTGAGCAGCACCTCGCGCCCGACCATCATGCGCGCCAGCTCGGGCACCGTGGTTTCGGCGACCGCCTTGCTGCCGGCGTTGCGCCCGGCGCGCATCACGCTGACGCGATCGGCCACACGCACGACCTCGAGCAGCTTGTGCGTGATGAAGACGACGGTGTAGCCGGCCTTGGAAAGGTTGCGCACCACGCGCATCAACTCGGCGACTTCCTGCGGGGTGAGCACGGCGGTGGGCTCGTCGAGCACCAGGATCCTGGCTTTGCGTTCGAGGACCTTGAGGATCTCGACCCGCTGTTGCATGCCGACCGGCAGGTCGCGGATGCGCGCCTTGGGGTCGACCGGGAGGCCGTGACGCTCGGCCAGTTCGGCCACGGCCCGGTTCTCCTCGTTGGGCGTGAGGAAGCCGGCGCGGTTGGGCTCCATGCCGAGCATGATGCTCTGCGCGACGGTGAAAGACGGCACCAGCTTGAAGTGCTGGTGCACCATGCCGATCCCGTTCCGGATGGCATCTTCCGGCCGCGCGATGACGACGGGTTTGCCGTCGACCTTGATCTCGCCGGAATCCGGTCTGACCAGGCCGTACAGGATGCTCATCAGCGTGGTCTTGCCCGCGCCGTTCTCGCCGACCAGCGCATGCACCTCGCCCGCTTCCACGGCGAAATCGACCCTGTCGTTGGCCTTGACGTCGGTCGAGGCGAAGTACTTGGTGATGCCCGTCATCTCAAGCGCCAGCGCCATAACGCCTCTTTTCGATAGGGTGCGTGTGAGAGGTGCTCCACGCGGCGAGCGGAGCCCGCCGCGCGGAGCACCTCTTCCTCACACAATGGCGATTTACTTGAGCGCCGCGCAGACGTCGGTTTCGTTGAGCGCGTCGCAGACCTCGAACTCGCCGGCCAGAATCTTGGTCCGGTATTCCTCGACCAGCTTCTGGATCTCAGGGAGCTTAGCGGTCATTTCAGCCGGGCCCTCGTCCGCGAAGGTGGTCGAGCCCTCATCCCACGACAGGCCCGCTGCGCCGTCGGCCATGCCCAGGCGCTTGAAGCCGCCCTCGAATTTGCCCTCGACGACCGACTTGATCGTCAGGTAGGTGGTCATGTCGACGCGCTTGATCATCGACGTGATCACGTGACCGGGCTGGATGTAGTCCTGGTTCGAGTCGACGCCGATCGCGTACTTGTCGGCTTGCGTGGCGGCCTCGAGCACGCCCTCACCCGAGCGGCCGGCGACCTGGTAGACGATGTCGGCGCCCTTGTCATACAGACCCTTGGCCGTCTCGAGGCCGAGGGTCGGGTTCGAGAAGTCAAAGCCCAGATAGCTCACCAGCACGGTGCAGTCCGGGCAGACTTCGAGCACGCCCTGCTTGTAACCATAGAAGAACTGGTTGAGCGCGGGCGCATCGCCGCCGACGACGGCGCCGACGGTCTTGGTGGTCGTCAGCTTGCCGACGATCAGGCCGACCAGGAAGCTCGACTGGTTGACGTCGATCTGGTATGACACCAGGTTCGCGGGCAGCGTCTCCGCGAAGACTTCGGAGGGTGAGCCGAACTTCTGCTCCGGGAACTCGGTCGCGAGATCGGTCATCAGCTTGGCGTCGAGCGCCAGGCCCATGACCAGGTCATAGCCTTTCTGGATCGCGCCGCGCATGGCGCTCTCGTGTTCGGCTACGCCGTTGGTCTCGATGATGTCGCACTTGACCGGCAGTTCGGCATTGGCGCGTTCAACACCGCGCACGGCCGAGTCGATGAAGGAGCGGTCACCGCGCGGGTTCGGCGTGATCAACGCGCAGGTGGCCTTGGGGGCCTCCGCTGTGGGTGCGGCGGTTGGCGCGGCCGCTGGGGCACAGGCGGAGAGCACCAGTGAGGCCGTGACGATGGCCCCGGTAACGAGCGAATAACTGCGTTTCATTCGATCCTCCTTGTGAAAAAGAGCAGATGGCGTTTGGGTGCAAGATGTGCGAAATCGAAAGGCTCTTGAGACCTCCTTGACGCAAGGGTTCACAGACGTGAATGCCACTAGAGATGTAAGTTCATCCGCGGGTCGTCGTGGCTCGCCGATGAGGTTGAACACGCTTTGGACGGCGTCATTCTACTCTGGTTTGTTCACGATTTTGCGAGGTATTCACAAATGATCCCGGCAAACACCGCCACGGTTTGTGACAGGCTGACGCAGTCGACCCATTCGTCCGGGGCGTGCGCGCCGCCCCCAGTCGGGCCAAAGCCGGGCAGGGTCGGGATGCCGGCGCCGATCAACATGTAGCCTTCGTTGGCCGGGCCGGCCCCGGCGATCGGCCAGGCCCTGCCGGTCACCGCCTCGGCGTGTCGTTGAGCGATCCGGGCCAGTCGATGGTCGCTGGCGATGGCGGCGCCCGGCAGATTGTTCTTGACGGTCAGGGTCACCGTGAGACCCGGTCGCGTTGCCTGCTCGGCCGCGATCACGTCCCGGACGGCCTCCAGGACCGTCTCAGGCGATTGGCCGGGCATCAGCCGCACATCGACCACGGCCCTTGCCGTTGCGGGCACGATGCTCTCGAATTCGCCACCGCGGAAGAGTGTGCCGGGCGTGATGGTGCAACCCAGGCCCGTGAAAGCCGGGTGCTCCGGCGCCGGCAGCGCCAGGCCCTCGAGCCTGACGAGAATGGCCGCCAGCCCGGTAACCGCGTTCACACCGGCGCGCTTCTGGCTCCACTCCACGCTGCCCGAATGGATCGATTGGCCGCCCGCGTCCAACACCAGCCGCAACAGGCCGCGATGACCGATGCAGACGATGTCACTGGCGTAGGCGTAGATCGCGCCCTGCACGGGCAGGCGGCCGACGTCGAGCAAATGCCGCACACCGAGTTGGCTGCTGGCGCCCGACTCCTCGTCGACCACCCCCGCGACCAGCACGCGCACCTGGCTCGGGTCGAGCAGGCCATGATCGCGAAGCAGGGCGATTGTGTACAGCCCACAGGCGATCCCGGCCTTGTTATCGGCCGAGCCGCGGCCGTACAGCCGCCCGGCGACGATCTCGGCCCCGAAAGGCGGGTGGGTCCAGGCCGCCGCATCGCCCTCGGCCACCGTGTCCATATGCCCGATCAGCGCGAAGCCGGCCGGGCCCTCGCCCCACCAGGCCAGGGCGTTCGGTCGGGCCGGATCAGCGGCCGAGAGTTCGGAGGCCAACCCCAGCCGCGCGGCCTCGACCCGGATGCGCGCGGCTACGGCGGCCTCTGTGTCGCGCCCGTTCACCGACGGGATGCGGACGAGGTCTTGCACAAAGCTCAGCAGTTCGTTTTCACGCGAGCGGGCGAGAGTGGTCAGGTCGGTCATCGTTGCACTCCCGGCCTCATTTACCTCAACCCCAATTCCATCAGGCTGATGAAGCGCTGCAGATCGACCTCGAACACGATCTCGACGTTGGCGGGCTTGCCGCTTCGGCCGAGCCAGTCGATCACGGTCTGGCCGCGGGTGTGGCGGCCCTGCAACTCGATTGAAACCGGGCGCACCTCGGCGCGTGTGACGATCTCGGGCTCGAGGGCCACGGCCATGGCCAGGCCGTCTGGCGCGAAGAGCATCTCGCGGCCCAGTACCTCGGTGACGTACGTGATCAGCTTCTCGTTGGTGCGCCGGAAGAACTCGGCCCGCGGCGTGCCGAGTCCGAAGAAGCGCTGAACGACATCGGTGCTGAAGCCGTGGGCCAGCGTGGTCTCCCAAGACACCAACGTCAGTCGCGGCCAGGTCGAGAAAACCACGTGCGCGGCCTCGGGGTCGGCGAAGATGTTGAACTCGGCCGAGGCGGTCGAGGTGTTGCCGCGGCTGTGGATGGCGCCGCCCATGACCACTAGCTTTTTGAACTTGCCCGGCAGCTCAGGGTCGAGCCGCACGGCCAGGGCCAGGTTCGTGAGCGGGCCGATGGCGATCAGGGTCAGCGCACCCGGCTCGGCGTTGGCCAGGCGCACCAGGGCGTTGGCGGCGTGTTCGGCTTCGAAGCACCGGCTCGAGGCCGGCAGCCCGGCGTCGCCAAGGCCGTCTGCGCCGTGCACACCGGCGGCGTTCTCGCTCGGCAGCACAAGCGGCCCGGCGGCACCGCGAAAGACCGGCACATCGACGGCGGCCACGTCCAGGATCTTGAGGGCATTCGGACCGGTGTGCTCCAGCCCGACGTTGCCGGCTACCACGGTGATGGCCTCCACCCGAGCGTTCGGGTGCGCCAGGGCCATCAGGATCGCATGGGCGTCGTCCACGCCCGGGTCGGTGTCGATGATGAGTCTGTGCATCGTGTGGTCCTTGAGAGGAGCGAAGAAGCAGGAAGAGGGAGGAGAGAGGAGGGAGGAGAGAGGAGGGTCGCTCTCCTCCCTCTTCCCTCTTCCCTCTTCCCTCCTCCCTCTTCCTGCCTTTACAGTCGCCTCATGAGTTCAGTGTGCGCTGCCTCGAGATCGCGGCGCGCCTGGGCGAAATCGAGCGTGGTCCAGGCGTTATTGCGGAACAGCCACCGCCCGTCGACCATGACATCGCGCACGTGCTGGCCCGTGATCGAGTAGACCAGGGCCGCGTACACATCCTGGCCGCCGCGCGGGCTCCACCCGATCTCGTCGAGATCCAGCGCGATCAGGTCGGCCTTCTTGCCGACCTCGAGCGAACCGATCTCGTTCTCAAGGCCCAGCGCGCGCGCGCCGCCGAGCGTGGCCATCTCCAGGATCTTGCGGGTCGGGATGGCGTTGGGTGTGCGCTCGTGCAGGCTGAAGAGCTTGCCCGCGATCTGCATCTCCTTGAAGAGGTCGTAGCTGTTGTTGTTGGTGACGTTGTCGGTGCCGAGCGCGGTGTTGACCCCGGCCGCGTGCAGGGCAAGCAGCGGGGCGACCCCGGCGGCGTTGCGCATGGCCGAGGACGGCGCGAGCACAGCCGTGAACGGGTGCCGGGCCAGGATCGGGAAATCCTCGACCGGCATCGTGATGCAGTGTGCGGCCAGCACCGGGCGCTCGAGCATGCCCAGCGCCTCGAGCTGCGGGATTGCGCTGCGTCCGTAGTGCTCCCAGCAGAAGCGGTCTTCCTCGCCGCTGGTGCCCATGTGAATGTGGAAGCCGGTGTCGAAGCGCTTCGCCAGCTCGAGCTCGAGCCGCATGGCGGCCTCGCTGTTGTCGACGAAGAAGGCGTGCGGCCCGACCCAGCCCTTGATGAGCGGATCGCCGTGCAGGCTTTCCAGGAAGCTCGTGGCCGCCGCCAGCTCGCGTTCGCGCGCGGTTTCCTCGCCGAGCTCCACGATGCCATACGCCAGCGCGGCGCGCAGACCGCTGCGCCGAACTTCGGGCACGATCCTGTCCATCCAGAAATACTGGTCGGCGAAGCAGGTCGTGCCGGTCCGGATCATCTCCGCGCACGAGACGGCCACGCCGGCCGGGATCAGGTCGGGCGTGAGCACCTGCTCGAGCACGCGGATGGTGCTGAACCAGCCCTCGAGCGTGAACAGCGTGCGCCCTTCGGCATGGCCGCGGAAGAGCGTCATCGGCGTATGGGTGTGGGCGTTGACCAGCCCCGGCATGACGAGCCGGGCGCCGAGATCGATCTCACGCTCGACCTGCCACTGGCCCGGCTTGTAATCGGCGCCGATCTCGACCAACCTGTCATCGGCGACGATCAGGTAGCCGGGGGTGTGAATCGTATCCGCTGCATCAAGCGTGACGATTTGTTCGGCCCGGATCAGGCTCGTGGTCATGGAGCTTCCTTTGAGATTGTGTAGCCGAATGCGGCGGGGCAGGGCGGCTCACCGATGATAGCACGCCGCAGTCCGAGACAGATTGAGCGTGCAGCGATAAGATGCTTGGGTCGATGAACCACGCCGCGACTCCCTTCGCCCGTCCGACTTCATTCTCGCGCGCCTGCATGTGTATCTAGCGGGACCGCACAGTCGTCTCCCGTTGCGGCCTCCCGCATCCCCAATTGAACCACGCAACCCCGCGCATCTGCGTGCGCGATGCAGGCGGGGCCCACTCCAGCGACCTTTCGTGACTTTCGCCGGCCGCGTTCGACGCGGCTGTCTATGAGGACATCATGACGACCGATACCGTGCTTTCAGAAGTTCTGGCCGCAAACACGGCTTATGCCAAAGGGTTCGGTGAAAAAGGAAAGCTCCCACTTCCGCCGGCGCGACGCTTTGCGATTTTGACCTGCATGGACGCCCGACTGGATCCGGCCGGGTATGCGGGCCTCAGCGAGGGCGACGCCCATGTCATCCGCAACGCCGGCGGCCGCGCCAGCGACGACGCGATCCGTTCGCTCGTGATCTCTTACAAGCTGCTCGGCACGCGCGAGTTCTTCGTCGTCCATCACACCGACTGCGGGATGGCGCTCTTCACCGACGAGATCATGCGCGATCTGCTGAGCAGCAGCCTGGAGACCGCGACAGTCGACACGGACTGCTGGCGCGACGTCGGAGCCGGGCCCGGCTCGACCGCCGGCGTCTACGTCAACTAGCTCACGTTCAAGGATCTGACACAGAGCGTGATCGAGGACGTGCAGCGCATCCGCACGCATCCGCTTGTGCCCACCGCGATCCCGATCTACGGCTACATCTACGACGTGCGCACCGGGCGTCTGCTCGAAGTGCCCGAAGCCACCGCGATCGGGCGCGCAGCCTGACGGACGGCTGAGTCTGTGATAACCGTCACGAGCTGCCTTGTATAGTGCTAACCGATTTGGGTTGTGGGTTTGGCACGACTCATGGTACTAATAGAGCCAGCCCTGCTGTGTGCGTGATGTCGAGCGCGGGTCGACCACGTTTTAGAAAAGGGAGCCGGGCTTGTTTTGGGGCTGCGATAGGCCTCTGTCCGCGGACCTAGGCCAAGGCAAAACCGGAACAGACGGTTCCCGCCTGCAAACCTTTGCAGGTCGTCCACCGCCGCACACGGCACAGTGGGGAACGTCCTCGACAGCGCGCCGCTGAACCCAGCGGCGCGCTGTTATTTGGCCGCGCGGAGCCGGGCGAAACGTCCATCGATCGGCTGCGAATCGCGCGGATTCCGCGACTGGCTGCCCGCCATCGCTGTGCCTGCCCGGCTTTCGGCAGGAAGCACTGCCAGGACCGAGGATTGGGCAGCTCCGGCCGACGCCCCAGCCTGCCGGATCGCCGGCTTTTGTCAAAAATGCGGCCGCCAAGTGTCTCGAAACAGGTGGAAACCAAAGCCGATTTCGCGTCCGCTGACCCGATCACTGGCCAGGCCGGGCTTGCCCGCGGCCGGGAGTCGTGTTAAGATAACGTCTGGTTTCAGAGTGTACGTCCTTGAAACGTCGGTGCCCCCGACGTTTCGTTGTATATCGGCCTGGAGTCTTCCGGCTCGACGCGACATAGGGTTATGAAGAGCGAACTTGCCCTGGCTTTCAACGAGGTCATCGAGAACAACAAGCTCAAGCGCGAGATCATCATCGACGCGCTCGAGAATGCCTTGGTGACCGCCTACCGTAAATCAGTCAACGCCTCGGCTGCCCAACACGTGGTAGCCAAGGTCGACCTCAACACCGGCCTGGTGAAAATCTATGCCGAGAAGGAGGTCGTCGACTCGATCATCGAGCCGAACACCGAGGTGATGCTCGAGGTGGCGCGCGAGGTCGACCCCGGCGCACAGCTCGGCGACATCGTCACGGTCGAGAGCACGCCCAAGGATTTCGGGCGCATCGCCGCTCAGGCCGCCAAACAGGTCATCGTCCAGCGCCTGCGCGAGGCCGAGCGCGAGAGCCAGTATCAGGAATACGCCTCGCGTGAGGGCGACATCGTCAACGGCACTGTCCAGGCCGTCGGCTCGCAGTCGATCACGGTCGGCCTGGGCCGCACCGAGGCGACTCTGCCGCGAAACCAGACGATGCCCGGCGAGCGCTATTACGCGCACCAGAAGGTGCGCGCCTTTGTGCTCGAGGTCCGCAAGACCACGCGCGGCCCGCAGATCATCCTGTCGCGAACCCACAAGAATATGCTCCGGCGCCTGCTGGAGTACGAAGTGCCCGAGATCTTCAACGGCACGGTCGAGATCAAGTCGATCGCGCGCGAGCCCGGTCACCGCTCGAAGGTGGCCGTCGCGGCCCGGCAGGAGGGCGTCGACCCCGTCGGCGCCTGCGTCGGCATGCGCGGTGTGCGCATCCAGTCGATCGTCAAGGAACTCAACGACGAAAAGATCGACGTCATCGAGTGGAACCCCGAGCAGGCGCAGTTCATCGCCAAGTCGCTCAGCCCGGCGCGTGTGACCTCGGTCTACCTGGATGACGATCCGATCTCGGGCCGGACAGCCATGGTGGTGGTGCCC
>WBZS01002000.1_pt1 | contig 13813 bp, 7 predicted proteins | sample 5204201 | NCBI WGS metagenome assembly WBZS01 (sample SAMN12344357, study PRJNA552823) | activated sludge metagenome | biome: Activated sludge suspended growth; feature: Nitrification reactor; material: Wastewater; isolation source: activated sludge from nitrification reactor of wastewater treatment...
CGGCGCGCCGCTGCACCGGCTGCTGCATGCCGCGCACGACCCCGAACAGCCCGCGCGTCCGCCGCGCTACCTCGACCCCCGGGGCCTGCCCGAGGGCGGCACGCCACGCCTGGTGCCCTGGCTGTCACCGGACTCCGCGGTCGCGGTCTGCGCTGCCGAGCCGGACGCCGCACCCCCGGCGCCGCTCCCCCGCGACCCCGCCCCCCCGCTGGCCGTCCGGCGGTTCACCCGCGCCGTCGACGCCGACTGGCGCCGCACGTCGTACTCGGGCCTGACTGCCATGGCGCACGAGGCCGCGTTCGGCCCCGAGAGCCCGTTGCTGGCCGACGAGTCCGGCGACGAGGTGGCGGTGGCCCCCGACCCGAAGCTGACGGCGCCGTCCCCCCTGGCCGGCCTCCCGGCCGGGGCGGCCTTCGGCACGGTCGTGCACGGCGTGTACGAGGCCACCGACGCCCATGCCGACGATTGGCGCGCACGCCTGGGCGCGGCCGCGGACGCCGCCCTGCGCCGCTGGCCGATCGCCGGCCTCGACGCGGCCACGCTGGCGGCGGCGCTGGAACCGAGCTTCACGTCCCCCCTCGGCCCGCTGGCCCCGAGCGCCACGTTGCGCTCGTTCGCCCCCGCCGACCGCTTGTGCGAGCTCGACTTCGAGTTCGGCCTGACCAACCCCGCCGCCACCCTCGCCGACGTGGCCGCCGCGCTGCGCGATCACCTCGACGCCGACGACCCGCTCTCCGCCTACCCCGACCGCCTCGACGGGCCGCTGCTTGCCCCGCAGCGGTTGCACGGCTTCCTGACCGGCTCGATCGACGCCGTCCTGCGGCTCCGCAACGAGGGGACGCCCCGCCACCTGATCGTCGACTACAAGACCAACCGGCTGGGTTCCGCCGGCGCGGCGCCCGAACCGCTCACCATCGGCCACTACACCGCGCCCGCACTGGCCGAGGCGATGATGGCCAGCCACTACCCGCTGCAGGCGCTGCTGTACAGCGTGGCCCTGCACCGGTTCCTGCGCCTGCGGCTGGCCGGTTACGACCCCGAGCGACACCTGGGCGGGGTCGCGTACCTGTTCGTGCGCGGCATGGCCGGCCCCGCTACCCCCGTCGTGGCGGGCCATCCGCTCGGAGTCTTCTCCTGGCGGCCGTCGTCGGCGCTGATCGCCGACGTGTCCGCGCTGCTGGAGGGGGGTGCCCGATGACCGACCTGGACGCCGACGTTGCCGTCAGCGCCACCGGGCCCCTGCGCGAGCTGAGCCGGCTGGGGGTGCTCACATGGGCCGACGTCCACCCCGCCCAGCACCTGACGCACCTGTTCGCCGAGTCCGACGAACGGGTCCGGCTCGCTGTGGCGCTCACCGTGCGGGCGCTGCGCGCGGGGTCGATCTGCCTGCCCTGGAGCCACGTCACCGACCTCGGCTTCGGCGAGGACCCGGACGCGGCCGTCCCCGAGTCCTTTTGGCCGGAACGGGGGGCGTGGCTGGAGGCGCTGCGCGCCAGCCCCGCGGTCACGGTAGGCGACGGCGCAGACGGCCCCTCGCGGCCGCTCCGGTTCGCCGACGGCGCCCTGTACCTGGAGCGGCACTGGGCCGACCAGGAGTCCGTGCGCCGGCACCTGCTGGCCCGCCTGGCGGGCGCGCCCCGTGCTCAGGCCGCTCCCCCGGCCCCCGACGAGGCCCAGCACGCGGCCGTCGCGTTGGCCGCATCCTCGCCGGTGTCGGTTCTCGCCGGCGGGCCGGGCACGGGCAAGACGTGGACGATCGCGCACCTCATCGACACGCTCCGAGCAAGGGAGCCCGGCCTGCTGGTCGGGCTGGCCGCGCCGACCGGCAAGGCGGCCGCCCGCATGAGCCAGTCGCTGGGCGGCGGGCAGAGCGCCGTCACCCTGCACGCCCTGCTCGGCTGGAAGCCGGGCTCGCGCACGCGGTTCGTGCACGACGCCGCGAACCCGCTCCCCCACGACGTGGTGGTCGTGGACGAGCTGTCGATGGTGTCGATGACCTTGATGGCCCGGCTGCTGGAGGCGCTCAAGCCGTCCGCCCGGCTCGTCCTGGTGGGCGACCCCGACCAACTGGCCTCCGTGGACGCCGGGTCGGTGCTCGCCGACATCACCCGGGGCCAGGCGGCGCGCCCGGTCGTCACCGAGCTCACGCGCAACCACCGGTTCTCCGGGGCGATCCGCACGCTCGCGGACGCCGTCCGCGCCGGCGACGCGGACGCCGCGCTGGCCGCCCTCACCGGCGACGACCCGGCGGTGCGGCTGCTCGGCGTGGAGGCGGGGGCGTCGGTGCTGCGGTCCCGGTGCGTGGCGGCCGGCACCGCGTCGTTCCGGGCGGCGTCCGCGCTGGATCCCGTAGGCGCGGTTGCGGCGCTGGACCGGCACCGGCTGCTGTGCGGGCACCGGCGCGGCGCGTTCGGCGTCACGCATTGGACCCGGACGGTGCAGGGCTGGCTGGCCGCCGACGTGCCGGGGTACCGCCCCGACGGCGAGTTCTACGCCGGGCGGCCTGTGATGATGACCCGCAACGCCCCCGACTTCGGGCTGCACAACGGGGACGCCGGCGTCGTGATCGTGCATCCGGACGGTCCGCGCGCCTGGTTCGGCGGCGTCGGGTCCGGGCCGCGGTCGTGGTCGCCGTTCCTGCTCGACGGGCTGGTGTCGGTGTATGCGATGACCGTCCACAAGGCCCAGGGCAGCCAGTTCGACGACGTGAGCCTGGTGCTGCCGCCGGCTGGCTCGCCGCTCCTGACGCGCGAACTGCTGTACACGGCGGTCACGCGCGCGACGTCGTCGGTGCTGGTGCTGGGCGAGCCGGACGCCGTCCGGGAGGCCATCGCCCGGCCCGCCCGGCGGGTGAGCGGGCTGGCGGAGCGTCTCAGGTGAGGGGCCTCGAGTGACCGGCTCGGGCGAGGGGGCCTGGAGCCCGTGACGAGGTGACCCGGCCGGGGCGATCGGCGCCGGGGTACCGGCTCAGACGTCGAGACGGCCGCCGCGCCAGGCGCCGATGATGCGCGACGCGATGGACGCGGTGCCCGGCAGGCTGATCTCGCCGTCGGCCAGGGCGGCGTCCACCTCGCTCTGGGTGTAGAAGCGGGCCCACTCGATCTCGGAGCCGTTGACGGTGATCTCGGTGCCGCGGGCGCGGGCGACGAAGCCGAGCATCAGCGAGCGGGGGAAGGGCCACGGCTGGCTGCCCACATAGCGAAGGGCGGTGAGTTCGAGCCCGGACTCCTCGGCGATCTCGCGGTGCACGGCCTGCTCCAGGGACTCCCCGGCCTCGACGAACCCGGCCAGGATGGACACCCGGCCCGGCTCCCAGGCGGCCTGGTGGCCGAGCAGCAACCGGCCGTCGTCGTCCAGGATCGCCACGATGACGGCGGGGTCGGTGCGGGGAAAGCGCTGGCGCTCGCACTGCGGGCACCACCGCATCAACCCGCCGGAGCGCACCTGGGTGATTGCCCCGCAGCGACCGCAGTGGGGCGCCACCCGGTGCCAGTTGACCAGCGCGACGGCGGTGGTGGCGAGGTCGGATTCGGTCTCGGGCAGGAACGCCCCGAGCTGGCGCAGCGACGCCGACGGCCCCTGCGGGGTCGCGGCCACCGCAAACCAGGGGTGCTCGTCGACCGTGCCGACGAGGTAGTGGTGCTGCGGGTCGTGCGGGCCGCCGGGGCGGATCGCGCGCAGCGCGTGCCCCGCGGTGTCGGAGGAGACGAACGACCGGTCGTCCACCCCGAGGACCCAGGCCTCCGGGTTCGACCATTGGGCCGCGACCCAGGCCTCGTCGAGCCGGGCGTCGACCACCCGGTCGAGCCGGCTGTGCGGTACCCAGGGCTCCATGGCTTCACGCTATCGTTCCGCCGCCAGCCTGCCCACCAGCGACTCCAGATCGGCGCGCCCCGGCAGCGCCCCGGGCCGCACCAGCCGGCGGGCGAGGACGTCGTAGAACGCCGCGTCCACCTGCTCCGGCTCGAGCCCGGACAGCTCGGCCCAGGCCAGCCGGTAGAGCGCCAGCTGCAACGGGTCGGAGGTGCGAGCGCCGCCCCCGGTCTTCCAGTCGACGACGAGCGGCCGGACGCCGTCGGCGAACACCGCGTCGATGCGCCCCCGCACCACCTGCCCCGCCAGGAACAGGGCGAACGGCACCTCGGACGCCGCGGGCACCCGGTCGGCGAACGGCCCGGACTCGAAAGCGGCGATCAGCCGGGCCAGGTCCGCGCTCGGCGGGGCGGCCCCGTCGGCGGACCCCGCGGCGGCACCGTCACCGGACAGCGCGTCGGTCGCAGCGTCGGCGTCGGCGTCCGCGTCCTCGGCGGGCAGCGTCGGGGCGAGGCCGTGGCGCCGCTCCAGCCAGGCGTGGAAGCGCTCGCCCACCCGCGCGGCGCGCCGAGGGGGCGCCGGCATGGGGCGGGCGAGGCCGTCCAGGTACACGCCGGCGTCGGCGCGCAGCGCCATCAGCGCGGTGGCGGACAGGTAGGGCGGCAGGGACGCCGGCGTCCGGACTCGGCGTGCGCGCGCCTCGGCGACCAGCACACCGGCGGCCTCGTCCCACGCCCGGACCAGTGCGGCGTCGCCGCCGCCGAGCGGCTCGTCGGGAGGCGGCCCGTCGCGAAGCACGCGCCGCACGGCGTCCGCAGCCTCGGTGCGCCGAGCCCGGACTGCGGCGTCCACGGGTTGTGGCCAGGGCACGGCGGCGTCCGGACGCAGCAGCGGGTTGGTGGCCGAGACCTCCTCGTCGACGGCGGTGGCGCCGAACGCGGCCAGCACCCGGTAGTAGGGCGACGGCGTGCGGGGGCGCAGCAGCTCGCTCCACGCATGGGTCGTCGCGACGAGGTGCCGCCGCGCCCGGGTGACGGCGACGTAGGCGAGCCGGTCGTCGCCGCGCCGGGCTTGCGCGCGCAGGGCCGCCTCGTACTCCTTGCCCGCCGGGTCAGACACCTCGGCGAGCTGCGGCACGTGGTCGGCGTCGCCGCGCAGGTCGGCGGGCAGCACGTCGGAGCGCGCCAGCCAGTTGCCCTGGATGCGGTCGCTGGGGAACACCTTGTCGGCGAGCGCAGGGAGGAACACCAGGTCCCATTCCAGGCCCTTGGCCTTGTGGATGGTGAGCAGCTTGACCGAGTCGTCATCGCTGATCACGGCCTGTTCCAGCCCCACCCCGTGCTCCTCCTCGGCCGACAGCCAGGCCAGCAGACCGGTCAACGACCCGTCGCCGTCCACGTCGGCGTACCCGGACACCTGGGCGACGAACGCCTCCAGCTGCCGGCCGCCGCCCGGGCCGCGCAGGCCGAGCTCGACCTCCAGCCCCAGCGTGGTCACCACGCGCCGGACCAGGTCGATGACGGGCGCGCCGACGTGCGCCCGCAGAGACGCCAGCTCGAGCGCCGCCGCCCGCAGTCGCGCCGCGCCCTCGGTCGTGTACGGGCCGTCGCCCGGGTCAGCCAGCGCCTCGGCCAGGCTCGGCATGCGGGCCGACTCGGTCTGGGCGATCGCGTCGGCGATCTTCGCGATCGGGTCGTCGCCGTCGGCGGAACGGTCATCGCCCGCGAGCGCCCGCGCCCGCCTCCCCAACACGGCGAGGTCGGCCGGCCCGATCGCCCACCGCGGGCCGGTGAGCACGCGGATCAGGTCGGGGTTGGCGGTGGCGTCGGCCAGCACGCGGAGCACGGCCACCACGTCGGCCACCTCCGGGACGGCCAGCAGCCCGTCCAGCCCGACGATCTCCACCGGGACGCCGCGCGCCACCAGCTCGGCGTACACCGGCCGGATGTGGCTGTTGCGGCGCGCGAGAACCGCGATGTCGGACCACCGCTCGACCAGGCCCGCGTCGCGGCTGGCCGCGATGCGGTCGGCGACCCACGACACCTCGCCGGGCCAGGTGTCGAACGACGCCACCGTCACGTCGCCGGGCGGGGTACCGGGCGGGGCGACCAGGTCGGTGTCGATGCCCGCCCAGCGCAGGTCGTCGTCGGCCCGCAGGGGCAGTGACAGCGCGTTGGCGGCGTCCAGGATCGCCTGCCCCGACCGGCGGTTGACGGTCAGCGGGTACGCCGCCGCAGGCAGGCCGTCGGCGCGTGGGAAGGCGGCGGCGAAAGTGATGATGTTCGCGGCCGCCGCGCCGCGCCAGGTGTAGATGGCCTGGCAGGGGTCACCCACGGCGGTCACCGGATGCCCCCGCCCGGACGCCGCGTCGCCGCCCGAGAACAGCCCCGCCAGCAGGTGCGCCTGCGCCGACGAGGTGTCCTGGTACTCGTCCAGCAGCACCACCTTGAACTGGGCCCGCAGCGCCGAGGACACCGCCGGCACGCGGTCGACCAGCCGGGCCGCGACCTGCATCTGGTCGGCGAACTCGACCGCCCCGAGTCGGCGCTTGAGGCGCTGGTAGTCGTCGACGAGGCCGGCCACCTCGACCCGCTCGCACGCCGCCGAGGCCGCCTTCTTCACCGACGCGTACAGCTCCTTCGTGCGGGACCGAGGCGAGGACTCGGCGTCGCGCAGGAACTCCTCGGTGTGCCCGATCAGCGCCTCGGAGTCGACCAAGTGGGACGCCAGCTCGCCGTCCAGGGCGAGCACCCGCTCGGTCACGTAGTCGGGACGCAGCCGCGCCACGTGGGCGAACGGCCCCGGCGCGGCGGACACCGCCCGGGACGCCAGACGGAACCGGGCCGCGCCGGTGATCAGGCGTGCCTCACCCTCGACGCCGATGCGCAGGCCGTGGTCGGCGACCAGCCTCGCCGCGAACGCGTCGTAGGTGAGCACCAACTGCTCGCCGGCGTCGTCGTAGCCGTCGGCGTCCACGACCCCCGAGCGGGCCAGCGCCGCCCGCACGCGCGCGCTCAGCTCGGCGGCGGCCTTGCGCGTGAACGTGAGCCCGAGCACCTCCTCGGGCCGGACCGCCCCCGTGCCGACCAGCCACACCACCCGGGCCGCCATCACCGTGGTCTTGCCGGAGCCCGCGCCCGCGATGACCACCCCCGGCTCAAGGGGCGCCGAGATCGCGGCCAGCTGCTGGTCGGAGAAGGCGATGCCGAGGGCGTCGCACACCTCGTCGGGGCTGGTGAACCGGCGCACCTCACACCACCTGCCCGCTGCGGGCCGGGCAGCTCGACCGCACCGCGCACCACTGGCAGCCCTGCGACGGCCGGGCGTCGAAGCGGCCCTCGGCCAGCACCCGCCGCGCCTGCGCGACCCGGTGGTGCACCCACGTGGGGTAGGCGGCCTCCTCGGCGTCGTCGGCGTCCAGGTGGGGTCGCTCGACCAACGACGGCTGGCGGAACTCCTTGGGCCACCCCGGGGAGTCGTCGTGGCGCAGGTACACGAGGCTGGCCCCGGCGCTCGCCCGCGCGCCCGGCGCGACCGTCTCGAAGCCGCCGGCCTCGATGGCCAGCTGGTACACGCCCACCTGCGGCATGGCGCCGGCCTCGGCCACGGTCGGCTTGGTGCGCCCCGTCTTGAAGTCGATCACGCGCAGGGCCCCGGACGCCGTGCGCTCCAGCCGGTCCACCACCCCCGCGAGGACCACCGTCACCGCGTCCACCTCGATCTCGGCCCGGAACGGCACCTCGACGCCGACCACGTCGGCGTGGCCGTGGCCCGTCTGCCAGGCGAGCAGGCGCTCGACCGCCGCGTCCGCCTCGGCCCGCTCGGAGGCCGACAGCCAGGCCGCCGGGAAGGGGATGTCCGCCCAGACCGCGTCCAGCGCGCGCGCCGCGTCGCCGGCACCGAACCCCCCGGACGCCGCCCGCTCGGCCACCGCGTGGATCACCGATCCGAGCAGCGTCGCCCCCGAGCGCGGGGGATCGGACCGCGCCTCGCGGCTCAGGAAGTAGCGGCGCGGGCACGTCAGCACGGACTCCAGCTGGCTGGGGCTGAGCACCACCGGGCCCTCCGGTGGCGGGGCGGTCAGCGCGGTGGGCACGCGCAGGCCCCACCAGCTGGACGGGTCGGCGTCCGGGACCAGCCGGCGCCCGTCGTCGTCGCTGCTGGCGGCCAGCCGCGCGAGCCGCGTGGCCGCCGCCGCGCGCAGCCCGGGCGACGCCTCGGCGTCCTGGGCGACCCGCCGCAGGTCGGCCACCAGCGCGCGCAGCGTGTGCAGCCGAGCCGGGAGGGTGGCCACGTGCCGCACCGGCACCCCGAGCTCGGTGAGGAAGCGCGACGGCCGGTCCTCCTCGCCCTCGGTGCCCTCGACGGCCGTCACCAGCAGCCGCCCCTCCGACCGCGTGCAGGCCAGCAGGAACAGCCGGCGCTCGGCGGCCACCAGGTCGCGGGTGGCCACGGGCTCGCCGAGGCCGGCGGAGCCGAGCCGGGCGGCGTCCAGCACCGACCCCCGCCGCCGGACGTCGGGCCACACCCCCTCCTGCACGCCGGCCACGACCACGAACGGCCAGTGCCGCCCCTTGGCCCGGTGCGCGGTCAGGACGCGGACGCCGCGGCCCCCGACCGCCGACTCCCGCTGGCTGTCGGCCGGGATCTGCTGCTGGGCCACCTCCGCCTCGAACCACGCCACCCCCGGCTCGCCGCCCGGCGCCGCCGACTGCGCGGCCAGGCCGAAGAGGGCGACCACGGCGTCCAGGTCGTGGTGAGCCCGCGGCGCCGAGTCGCCCCCGCCCAGCGCCGTGGCCCGCAGCCGCTGCGGCCAGTCGGTGCCGGACCACAGCTCCCACAACACCTCTTCCGGCCGCGCCAGGTCGCGGACGCGCGCGGTGGCGCGCGCCAGCAGGTCGCGCCGCTCGGCCAGCGCGGTCAACTCCTCCGGCACCGCGCGGACGCCGGCCAGCGCCTCGGCCACCAGGTCGGCGCCCGGACGCCCGCCCGCCCCCGGGTCGGCCGCCCGCAGCAGGCGCGCCGCGGTACGCAGGCCCACCGCGTCGAAGGAGCCCCAGCCCGACGTCAGCAGCCGCGCCGCCTCGTCGGCGTCCGGCGCCCCGCCGCGTCCGGCCACCGCGAGCCCCAGCAGCAGCGGGCCGACGGCCGGCTCGGACGCCAGCCCGATCTCGTCGCCGGCCACCTCGACCGGGATGCCCGCGTCGGTCAGGGCGCGCGTCAGCGCCGGGAGCTGCCGCCGCCCTGCCCGGACCAGCACCGCCATGCTCGCCCAGGGCAGGCCGTCGGCCAGGTGAGCCGCCCGCAGCTCGCCCGCGATGAACGCGGCCTGCGTGGCCTCGTCGCCCAGGGTGCACGCCTCCACCCGCCCGTCCCCCAGCCCCTCGCCGGGGGCCGGCGACCGATAGGCCGCGACCGCCGGCGACGCGACCGCCGGGACGCCGAGCCGCCGCGCGACGCTCGCCCGCGCCGCGAGCACCGCCGCCCCCTGCCGCCAGGCCGTGCCCAGGGTGACGACCGTGGCCCCGCCGAACAGCTCGCCGAACACCTGCGCCGCCCGCGGGTGTGCCCCCCGGAACCGGTAGATGGCGGTGTCGGGGTCGGCGAGCGCCACGACGGGCGCGCCGTCGGGCGCCAGCGCCCGGACCAGCGCCAGCTGCGCGGCGTCCAGCTCGCACCACTCGTCGACGTACAGCGCGCCGAAGGTCGAGCGCACCCCAAAGAGCACGTCGGGCCGCTCCAGCAGCAGCCGGGCCCGGTGCACGAGCTCGGCGTAGTCGAGGGCCTGTTCGGCGTCGAGCACGTCGAGGTACTCCGCCATGAACGCCCCCACCGCCGCCCAGCCCGGCTCGCCGGCACGCTCGGCGGCCGCGGACACGTCGTCGGGGTCGAGGCCGAGCTGGCGCGCGCGGGCCAGCACGGCCCGCACCTGGGCCGCGAACGCCCGCGTGCCGGACGCCTCCACGTACCCCTCCGGCCAGGGCCGGGACCCGCCCGCGAGCAGCTCGCGGATGCGGTACTCCTGCTGCGGCGCGGTCAGCAGGGCCGGCACCTCGTCCTCGGGGTCGCGGTAGCGCGTCACGAGACCCAGGCAGAACGCGTGGATCGTCATCACCCGCGGGGCCAGCGTGGTGCGCCCGGCCGCCCTAACGACCCGGTCGCGCAGCTCGGACGCCGCCTGCCGCGTCAGCGCCAGCACCAACGCCGGCGCCAAGCCGTCGCGCACCCGGGACGCCACGGCCTCGGCGAGCAGCGTCGTCTTGCCGGTGCCGGCCGCCCCCAGGACGAGCACCGGACCGGTCGCCTCGGCCACCGCATTCCCCACCACGTCTCCCATCCCACCACAGGCCCCCGACATTCCTCGCAGCAGGCCCGCGACCCTCGGCGCACCAACCCCGATGCCGTACGTTGGGGCCCATGCCCGACGTGCTCACCGAGGTGGACGGACGCCCCCTCAAGCTGTCCAACCTCGACAAGGTCCTCTACCCGTCCGGCTTCACCAAGGGTGAGGTGATCGCCTACTACCACGCGATCGCGCCCGTCATGCTCCCCCACCTGGCCGGGCGTCCGGTGACGCGCATCCGGTTCCCCAACGGCACGCAGGCCCCTTCGTTCTTCGAGAAGAACGCCCCCGCCGGCGCCCCGGAATGGCTCACGATCCACCACGTCGAGGGGTCCGAGGGCGACATCGCCTACCCCGTGGTCGACTCCCCCGCCGCGCTGGTCTACCTGGCCAATCTCGCGGCGCTCGAACTGCACACCACACAGTGGCGCACCGACGATCCCGCCACGCCCACGCGGCTGTCGGACGCCGTCGCGGTCGACCAGCTCGTCATCGACCTCGACCCCGGGGAGGGCGTCGCCATGCCCCTGATCGCCGCCGCCGCCCTGCTGGTGGCCGGCGAACTCGGCGCCGATGGCCTGGTGTCGCAGGCGAAGACGTCCGGCAGCAAGGGTCTGCAGGTCTACGCCCCGCTCGCGCCCGTGGCGGTCGGCGCGGTGCTCGCCTACGTCCGCGCCCTGGGCGAGCGCCTGGTCGCCCACCACCCCGAGCTCTTCGTGACCGTCATCGCCAAGGACGCCCGGGTGGGGCGCATCCTCGTGGACGTCAACCAGAACCTCCCCGGGCGCACGACCGTCACGCCCTACTCGCTGCGCGCCCGGGAGGCGCCCACGGCGTCCGCCCCCCTGCTCTGGGACGAGGTGGAGGCCGCCACGACCGGCGCGCCTCTGCGGTTCGAGGCGCACGACGTGCTCGCCCGCGTCGAGGATCACGGCGACCTGTTCGCCCCGCTGCTGGGCGCGCGCCGCGGCGTCCTGCCGGCCTGAGCCCGCCCCCGCGTTCGCCCGCGGCGAAGTGCGGCGTCCGGCCGCGATGCCGCGGGTAGGGTGACGACGACAACGTCGGGAGGGCACATGGAAGTCAAGGTCGGCATCCGCAACGTGGCGCGCGAGGTGGCGCTGGAGACGAAGGCATCCGCGAACGAGGTGGAGACGTCGCTGGCGGCCGCGCTCCGCGACGGCGGGGTGTTCTCACTGACCGACGACAAGGGGCGAAAGGTGCTGATCCCGGCCGCCCACATCGCCTACGTCGACCTGGGCACCGAGCACGCCCGGCTGGTGGGGTTCGGCGCTGTCGGGCTCTGACCGCTAGACTGCCCAGGTACGCACCGGTTGGTGCGTCCCCGTCGCCGTGCGCGCCCTCTGGCCGCGACGCTGCGGGTGTCGTTCCCGGTCCGGTGGGCCGGACACACGTGAGGCACCATCCTGACCGAATCAATCGAGCCGCAGGCGGACGAGCGGGTCACGTTCGCCGACCTGGGCGTCCGCGAGGAGATCGTCGAATCCCTCGCCCGCAAGAACATCACGCATCCCTTCGCCATCCAGGCGATGTCCATCCCGATCGCGCTGGCCGGCACCGACATGATCGGCCAGGCCCGCACCGGCACCGGCAAGACGCTGGCGTTCGGCATCACCCTGCTGCAGCGCGCAGTCGTCCCCACCGACCCCGAGTACGCCGACCTCGCCCACCCGGGTAAGCCCCAGGCGCTCGTCATGACGCCCACGCGCGAGTTGGCCCTGCAGATCACGGGCGACCTCGAGGACGCCGCGCAGGTGCGCCGCGCCCGCATCCTCACCGTCTACGGCGGCGTCGGGTACGAGACCCAGCTGGACGCCCTGGCGTCCGGCGTCGACGTGGTCGTCGGCACCCCCGGACGCCTGCTCGACCTGGCCAGCCGGCGCACGCTCGACCTCTCGCACGTGAAGGTGCTCGTCCTGGACGAGGCCGACGAGATGCTCGACCTGGGCTTCCTGCCCGACGTCGAGCGGCTGATCGCCCGGACGCCGGCGTCCCGGCAGACCCTGCTGTTCAGCGCCACGATGCCGAGCGCGATCGTGACGCTGTCCCGTTCACACCTCACGCAGCCGGTGAACATCCGGGCCGAGGCGCACGACGCCAAGACCACGGTGCCGGACACGATCCAGCACGCCTACCAGGCGCACGACCTCGACAAGCCCGAGATCGTCGGCCGCATCCTGCAGGCCGACCACGCCGGCAAGGTGATGATCTTCACCCGCACCAAGCGCGCCGCCCAGCGGCTGGCCGACGACCTGGAGGACCGCGGCTTCGCGGCCACCAGCATCCACGGCGACCTGTCCCAGGTGCTGCGCGAGAAGGCGCTGAGCCGGTTCCGCGACGACCGCGTCCGGGTGCTCGTCGCCACCGACGTCGCCGCGCGCGGCATCGACGTCGCCGACATCACGCACGTCATCAACTACGAGTGCCCCGACGACGAGAAGACCTACGTGCACCGCATCGGCCGCACCGGCCGCGCGGGCAACAAGGGCATCGCGGTCACGCTGGTCGACTGGGCAGACGTGACCCGCTGGAAGGTGATCAACAAGGCCCTCGAGCTCGACATGCCCGAGATCCCCGAGACGTACTCGACGAGCGAGCACCTGTTCGCCGACCTGCACATCCCGGCCGGCACCAAGGGCCGTATCCGCGAGTCGCGCGCCGTCGAGCGCGCCGAGCCCGCCGAGCGGCCCGCCCGCAAGCCGCGCCAGGAGCGTCCGGCCGGCGAACGCACGCGCCGGCGCCTGCGCAACGGCCAGCCCGTCGCGGCGGACGCCGAGGTGTCGTCGGGCCCCAACGCTGCCGGCCCCGGCGCCGCGAGTCCGCGGGCCTCTGGCCCGGACGCCACGGGCCCGGACGGCTCTGCCGCCGAGACCGGCGAGGGTGGTCCGGCCCGCCGGCGGCGGCGCCGTGGCGGACGGGGTCGGGGCTCGTCGGCAGAGGGTGCCGGGCGCGAGTCCGAGCCGTCCACCGACAGGGCTTCGACCGGCTCAGCCACCGTCGCCGCGGCTTCGCTCGCCTGAGGATCGGCGTCGCGGCCTGACCGGGCTCAGAACCGGTCGGGCTCCTCGGCGTTGAACCGGATCGGACGCCGCGCGCCTACGTCCACGCGCAACACGTCGAAGCCGGCCCCCTGGGCGGGCACGACGTCGGTGGTGTGCTCGCCGAACAGCGCGCACACCTGGGCGGCCGGGTCGCCGGCGCGGCGTCGCTCCTGCCGCAGCCAGCGGCGTCCGTCCTTGACGACGGCCAGGTCGACGCGCTCGCGGACCAGCAACTCCACGCCTTCGCCGGCGTCGTTGAGGCCGTAGTCGAGGCGCACCGCATTCACCAGCCCCGGGTAGCCGAGCGCTACGCGTTCCCGCGCGACGGGCTCGCGCCCGCAGGCGGCCAGCACGACGGACGCCGCCCGGTCCGCCTCGGCGTCCACCTCGGCCCACCACGACGGGGACACCGCGACGCCGGCGAACCCCGGCGCGTCGGGCACGCGGGCGCGCAGCGCCTCGACCAGCCGCTGGGCCTCCTCGTCGGCGAAGCCCGCCAGGGCGTCCTGGGTGACGCCGGACCCGCCGTCCGGGGACCGCAGCGCCACGACCGGCACCTCGCGGCCGTCCACCTGGCCGACGCCCACGGCGAGCACGT
>WBZS01002001.1_pt1 | contig 13803 bp, 14 predicted proteins | sample 5204201 | NCBI WGS metagenome assembly WBZS01 (sample SAMN12344357, study PRJNA552823) | activated sludge metagenome | biome: Activated sludge suspended growth; feature: Nitrification reactor; material: Wastewater; isolation source: activated sludge from nitrification reactor of wastewater...
AATGACCCCCTGACAAGGTCTTATGAAGCCTGATTGCCACTTCGTCACCTTGCCGTGGGGAATACGTGGGGAATAGTCCTGCACCCGAGGTCCGCGCGGATGTCGCGTCCAAGGCTGCCCTTCAGCATAGGCGGCGGTCACCCCAGGATCACTGGCGAGCCAGCGGAAAGGGACGCGTGCAGGCGTCGACGACGCAACGCTGTCGCATGGGTTGGGTGAGGAGAGCTCGTCCAACGCGGTCGTCATGGTCAGCGGCCCACTGAGGGGACCAGCGCCAGCGAAGGCACGGTCGGCGGCTCCGGCGTACTGGCCTCGCCGACGGAGGCTGCCTCCCAGCGCGTGGGGTCCGTCTGAACCCGGATGTCGCCTTCGAGAGCATCGAGCGCTGTATCGGTGATGGTCGGAGCAGGCTGCGTGGCCTGAAGGATGATGTCGGCGGCGCCGATGACGCGTTGTCCGGTGCTGCGGAGGATGTCGGCGAGGTCGCGTTGTTCGGTCACGGCATTGAGGGCCCAGCCGGCGACGTAGTTGAAGGTGTACTGGCTGGAGTCGAGTCCGTGGGCGCTGGTGACCATGAAGGCGACCGATTCGGCTTCCACTTCGAGGATCCCGCGACAGTCGCGGCTGCTCTGTTCCTGGTGGAGGAGCACGTGCCCGGCTTCGTGGGCGAGGGTCTTGACGGCCTGGGCCTCATCAACGTCATCACGGACCCTGACCAGCCGGCTGCCGAAGTCCGTGTAGCCGTTCGGGCCGCCGAGGTCCGCGCCGCGGCGGACATCGAAGCCCCGTTCCTCGATGAGGCCTTGGAGGCGGTCCCACAGTCCGACGGGGGCTTGCCCAGTGAGGAGAGTAGCTTCGCCGATCTTGGGGTCGGGCAACGGCGGTCCGTCGGTCTGACGGATGTCGAACACCGTGACTGGTTTGGTCGCGACAACCTGGGTCCGGTGCAAGAGACGGCCCTGGTCGTCGCGCACCGGTTGGCCGGTGTCGTCGAGGCGGGGTTCGCGGCGGGTGATCGGAGCGAGGACCTTGATGCCGGTCTCGCCGCGGCGCACCTGGCGGCCCATGGCCTTGAACGCCTGGTAGCCGGCGACGTGAGTGGCCTGCGGGTCCTGAAGCATGATCAGAAGTGAGTTCCCGAAGGAATAGCGGTGGAACTGGCTGGAGAACTTCAGCCAGGCCTGCCAGGCCTGCGGGTCGTTGAGGGCGAGGATGCCATCGCTCAGCTGGGTGTGGAGCTTGTCCAGCGTGGCCTGCCGCGCCTCTGCGGCTGCCGCCCGGTCGGCGTCATTGACCGGCCTCTGGAACCCGGCCATCAGTACCGGCCTTCCCTCAGGGCGGCAACCTGGTCGAGGATCTCCTCGATCGCTGCAGTCGGTGCGCCGGAGTCAGCGAGTTGCTTTGCCTGTAAGAGGAGGTCCTCAACGATGATCGGCACGTCGGGAAGGGGGAGTTCGGGTTCGCTCACTGAACGGACCCCGTGATCGAGAACCCCTGCGGCTCCATGACCTCCTGGTCGGCCGCGGCCGAGGTCGAGATGAACTCCTCTGGCCCCTCCGGCGCCGTTCGGCGCGGCGCGATTCGCCCTTCAAGTCGAGGATCTGGACGGGGTCGACGTACAAGTCGAGTTGCATTCTGGCGTGCGATCACGTCCTGGGTGAGCAGAGCCTGCGCGTGGGCGGTTCGCATCCGCTCGGGTCCTCGAGGTGGTTTCCCGCAGCTCTGAGGCGAGGAGTTTCTGGCATGCGTCGCTGGTTCCGCTGTCGCGGGCGATGTCATTGAACCCCTTGCCGGCCTCGCCGTACTCGTAGGAGTGGGCGTCGGCCCACTGGAGCCACAATTCCCGGTTCCGGTGAAGAGGCCTTGCGGCTCGGGGTACATGGCTTCCTCCTGGCGACGGGCGGGCGGATCCCTCACCGGTCCTAACGGACCCCGACTCTTCCTCGTGGACACCGTTCCCCCCGCAGTCTCAGAGGAGCCTCGCGCCGCTGAATAGTCCCTGTCCGGCGCTCTCGACCGCCTGAGACCACGGCCCTCTCAGGTTTGGCAATGCAGAGCGTTGGCACGCTCACTGCCATGGAGGTGCACGGGTCCGACGTGTTCACGGCGGTGCGTGATCTCGGGGACTGCCCAATGACATTGAGTCTGAACGTGAGAGGACCTTGAGTGGTCCGGCCCTCACCGAAGCAGTCTGGATCGGAGCGGTGTCAGACCTTCGTTCTATGCTCGTCGAGTCGAGTAGTCGAGATGATGGGGGGAAGATGACCGCGAGTGTGAGCTGCGCCTTCAAGGAGTTCCAACAGGTCGTGAACGCTGATGCTGACCAGGTGCGCGAGGCCCGGAAGAGGCGCGACTTGTTCAGGGACGCGTTCAGTTCCGAAAGCGACATCGATGAGGTGATCGCGTCCGGGTCGCTAGCTCGGGGCACGCAGAAGGACCCGATCCATGACGTCGACACGATCCTGGTCTTCGACGGCGATGAGCACGCCGACTGGGGGAAGCCCGGGGGGTCAGCGAGTGAGGCCCTCGACTACGCACGCGAACGGGTGAACAAGCTGCTCGGGGTCACGAACGGTAGCCACTCACAGGTGGTACGTCTTGCCCGTTGGCGCAACCATGCGGTCAAGTGTTTCCTCGACGATCCCGACGACCCAGAGGCGTTCACCGTTGATGCGATGCCAGCCCTCCGTCGGGACGGAATGCTCCTGATCCCGGAGGCGACGTCCAGGAAGTGGGTCAGTTGCGATCCGGAGTTCCTAATCACCGCTGTGGCGGCGAAGCATGCCGTCTGGAACAAGTTCGCCGGCTCGGTTCGGATGCTGAAGTGGTGGGCTGGCGAGCAGGACACCAACATCAAGTCGCTCGTCATGGAAGTGCTCGCACTGCAGTTCCTGCCGGTCAGCGGCGGTCTGCAGCCGAACGCCATCAAGCAGTTCTTCGTGAGCGCCAACTACTACATCGCTGGCGGCAGCGAGGTTGTTGATCCGGCCGGCATTTGTGGCCCTATCCAGCCCGATCTCGACTACTCGTTGTTGAGCAATTCGCTAGGTGAAGCGGCCGACAAGGCAGGCCGAGCCATGAACGCGGAGTGGTCAAATGACTCGGCCTCCGCGGTCAGGTGGTGGGGCGAGGTGTTCGGGAAGAGCTTCCCCAGCGCACCCGTTGCCCCGCGTGCCCCAGCCGTGCCTCCACCGCCCCGCCCCGTGAAGGACACGCCCCAGGGATGAGCAATCAGCGTGACGCCTGCGCGCCCGACATGGACGTAGCTCAGCCTCTGCCCGTCATCTGGTCCGACGCCGAACCGACACGACTTGCCCGCGACCTCGCCGAGGTCAGCCAGTTCGCCCCCGCGCTGGCCTTCGATCCGGCAGGGAATCGCTCTGAGCATGGGTGCTGGGTCGGCGAGCTGCCTAGATGGCCGTTCGACCGCCCAGAGCCTGCGGGGCTGAACGCACTGATTGGCAATGGAGGGCTCAAAATTGTTCTCCTCTACTCGGCTGCACATCCGATGGTCCCGCCCGCGATTTACCCGGTCGAGCCAGAACCGACCGTGCTCGAGCGCACTCAGAGTGCGTGGCACGTGGCGCCCAGCGGCTCGCTCTGCCTGCTCCAGAGCGACGGTGAGTGGAAGCCAGAAACAAGCGTCACTGAGCTCCTTCTCAAGGCCTGCGGATGGCGCATCGAGCACGCCTTGATGAAGGCGGGTCGAGTAGAACAAATGAGCGTCAACGGCATCGTCTCGGACCCATCCCTCGACCCCCTCATCGACCTAGTTGCTGATGGGAACCGCGATCAGCCGCGATCTGATGACCACGCTGCAGACGCCGATGCTGAGAACTGACCCGTTCGTCGTCCTCACCAAGGACGGCGCAGCGAAGATCGCGGCGGCTCAGTGCGCCCGAGGCGGTCTGTTGCTGCGCCACTCTCCGTCCGAGGACTTGTACGTCGTGAAGGCAGTGGATGTGGCGCGCGGAACGCGCGTCGGCATCGATATCCCCAGACAGTTCCGCGCACTTCATTGGGGGGACGAGTCCCTCTCGGGTGAGTGGATGCGCCAGCCCATACAGGGTTTGAACGTCGAGCACCTTCTACTGATTCGCCGCCCAGGCACAGGCCTCAGCTATGACGAGTTTCGCAAGCTGGTTCCTGGCCTTGATGATCCTGGAGCAAAGACAGGGCTACTCATCACCTACGAACCTGACCTGGACGAGGAGGTTGTTGCCGCTGGCGGGTCACAGTTTGCCGGATGGCTTATCGACCGAGACCTGGTCAGGCCGATCCATGTCGCGGTGGAGCCCGATGAGGTAGGGGTCGCGCAGCTCGCCGCTCGTTGGCCGGTGAACGAACTCGCCGGCAGCTCGGTGATGCTCGTGGGCTGCGGAAGCATTGGCGGAGCGATCGCTGACGCCCTTGGCGGGTACGGGGTGGGGCGGCTCGAACTCGTCGATCCTGACCGGTTCTTGTGGCACAACATGGTCCGAAACCTCCTGGGCCCCGAGCACGTGGGGCAGTACAAGGTGGACGCCCTGAAGATGCGCCACGAGAAGCGCTGGCCAAGTCAACAGGTGGTCGCACATCGGCTCGACGTGGTAATGGACGCGCATCACATCCGCCCGCTACTCGAACGCGTCGATCTGGTGGTGTGTGCCGCGGACGGCATCGCGCCCCGACGCGTCGTGAGCCATCTCGCACGCCGAGCAGGCAAGCCCGCCGTCATGGCTTGCGTACTCGATCACGGGGCGATTGGTGAGATTATTCGTCTTCGCCCAAGCCCACGTTTCGGGTGTCTGCTCTGCCTCCGCGCCTGGCTCCACGAGCGCGGGGCAATGGACGCTGAAGCCGATCAAGAGCTCGACTACGGAACAGGCTTTGTGCACCAGCCCATGACCGCCGTTCCCCCCGACCTGCATCTGATCGGCATCCTTGCGGCGAAGATGGCCGTCGCCACGCTGCTCGAGTCGCAATACGGCGAGTACAGCCAGCGTCTCCCCGGGGAACATGCGATCGTCGGACTCCAGCCTCGCGGCGACCTCGTGTCCCCGTTTGACCTGACGGCGCCGGCCCAAATCACCTGGTCCTCAATCGTCCCGCCACGTCCAACGTGCCCGACATGCAACGTCGCATGAAGAACCAGCAGCACCTTGCACCCACGATCACGATCACAGCGGATGCCTGGCACCTCATCAGCCTGGAGGCAGTTCGCTCAGCCGACGGTCTCGAGACCGGGGGCATCCTTCTCGGACTCGACGATGGGCAGACCCTGCATGTCTTACATGCAGGAGGCCCAGGCCCTCACGCGGTGCGCGGCCCGAGGACATTCATGCGCGATCGCAAGCACGCTCAGCGACTCGCCGACTCCGCTTGGGCTGAGGACTGTAGCCAATGGATAGGCGAATGGCACACCCACGTGAATACCTCACCAATCCCCAGTGAGATCGATCTGGACTCCTACATGCGACACCTCGTCGACCCGGACCTCCACTTTGACCGATTCGTGGCAGTCATCGTCAGTATCGACGCGACCCACGAGGCCGACGTTTCGGCCTGGATCATCGATACCAACCACGCCCACTCAGCGCGACTTCAGCTCGTCGCGCGGACCGACGGACTCGAAATAATGAGAGGACCGAAGTGACCACAGACCCCGACATCCGCATCGATCCCGCCAACCCGATTTTCCTCTCCTACCGGCATCAGGATGGCACCCGCATCACCAGTCGGCTCGCTTGGCTCCTTCGTGCAGCGGGCGTCCCTGTCTGGCGCGACAAAGACGACCTCCCGCCCGGCGACACCATCGCCCGACTTCAACAGGCGATCGACGATGGCATCTCCGGCGGCGTCCTAGTCATCACACCCGACATTGAGAACAGCAAGATCGTGCGGGACATCGAGGCACCGAAACTGATAGCACTACACAATGCCTGCCCTGAGTTCACCCTCGGGATCGCCAACGGTGTCAAGGGAGTGTCCGCGAAGCCGGACTACAGCGAACCCGACCGCCTGCTCTGCCTCGCCCCAGGAACGCTCAGCGGAGTTGACCAGCAGCCAGCCTCTAGAGCCGGCCTGCACACGCTGGTACAGGGGCTAGTCAATACCCGAATCGCCCACCTACGGAGCAGGATCGCAGCGGATGATCAGACCCTGACCATCAGCATCCAGACACGGAACACACCACAGGTCTACGACCGAACCGAGGGGCAGCTCGATATCCGCCTGCGGCCGACCAACGACGGACGGCTGCCCAGCCGTCCCGGGCTCGCTGACCTCAAGGAGGTCATTGACCTTTTGCCACACGCAGTCGTTCGCTCCGGTGCCAAGAGGGTCCGCGTTCGCGGAGGAGCCCACTTGTCGGTGGCGCTCGCCCTCGGAGCGGCGCTCCCCTCGACACGCGTCGGTCAGATCGAGGTCATCGACCAAGGCGGCACGACCTGGACAAGCGGATCAGAAGCCGTCTTTACCGACCCGCCCGCGGTCCAAGTCGTGTCTCAGGCAACCAATCCGGCCGCGAGCGGTCACCCGGCGGTTGCCGTCTACGCCGACATGCTCCCAACGCGAAGCGACGCCGCCTACGACCGATTCCTCGATGAGCACAAGGCCCACCTGACCGCCTGGAGTCAGTTGACCAGCGGCGACGGCCGCGCACTCGTGGATCCCGCACAGGCGGGCCGAATCGCCGCGGACCTCGCAGCTCACCTTCGACAACTCTCAGCAGAGCACCAGAACGCCGAGATACACCTGCTGCTGCGATGCCCGTTCCCTCTCGCCGTGCTGCTCGGCCGACTCACCAATACGCTTCGACTCGTCGTCTACGAGTGGGACCATTCCGATCTCACGCTGGGCGACTACCGGCCTCGGTATGACCCGTGCATACGTGTCTCAGCCTCGTCTGGCACCGGGGTGATAGCCGAACTGCTCCTACCCACCGCCAGTCGTTGACCTCGACTCGTGCCAAATTTGGCGGCGGGCCGACCCTTGTGGAGCGTGTGGACGACGGCCAGACACAGGTGGGTGGGGCACGAACTGGTTGCGCCCGCCGCGGACCGTCCCGTTTGGGTGGCCGCCTGCGTCTCGCAGCGCCTGATGCGCGTGCGCGATGACTTCGGGCTCTTCACAATCGAGGGTGTAGGTGGGGTCTGAATCCACCGGTCTCGAGCAGGCTGCGGGCGATGTAGTTGGTGAGGTTCCGGAAGCCGAGGGCGCTGCCGCGGACATCGAGTCCAGCCGCTGGCTTCCAAAGGCAACGGGCCGCGCTGAAGTACTGCGCCGCGCTTCTTCGAGAGATTCGGTCACAGCAAGAGACGCTGGCAACCTATCCGCAGCGCCGGCTCGACGCATATCTGACTGATTCACCGAGCCAGCGTGACGCGCTGGCACCATTCACTCGCTGGCTACGACGGCACCGGATGAGCACCCTCCGAGTCGAGTTCCGAGCCCATCGCCTCGAAGGGCGAAGCTACGCCTCCGACCACCGATGGCAGATGGCTCGCAAGTTCCTGTCGGATGCCGGCATGGACCCGAAGACCCGGGCAGCCGGGCTCCTCGTACTGCTCTACGGCATCCAGCTGACCCGCATCGTCACGATCACCCGGACACAGATCGATACGAGCTCGCGGCCCGTCACGCTGACCGTCGGGGCCGAGCCGATCGGGCTCCCCGAGATCCTTGGCGACGCCATCAGCGATCTCGCCGACGCCGCGAAGCACCATCCTGAAGGATGGCTGTTCCCCGGCCGGAACCCAGGCAATCACCTCACCCCGGGCCCGCTGAGCCGTCGTCTTCGCGCCGAAGGCCTGCTCGCGGGAAGCGCACGCACCACAGCGCTCATCGAGCTCACCCGGCAAATGCATCCCCGGATCGTCTCGGATCTCCTCGGCATCACGACCTCGTCCGCCGCCGCATGGTCGCGTCTCGCCGGCGGTGACTGGTCCGACTATCCGGCACTCCGTTCCGACCACGCCTGAACGAGCATCACACGTCAGCGCCCGGGCCGGAAATCGCTTCGCGCAACTGCTCGACGGTCGGCGACCCGGCGATCCCAGCTGGCGTGCGGAACATCCGGCAGGCGAGCCCGACGTGGGTACGCTCGTCGGCGAACGGGTCGATGCCGTCGACGAGCACGGTTGGGGAGCCGTGGAACCCGAGGCGCACGGCGTCCTCGGGGGTCTCGACCAGCTGACGTATGACCCTGACATCGGATCGGTCGTTGACTACTTCAGCGAGCCGCTGGTCGAGCACCTCCCAGTTGGGGCAGCCGTTGAAATACTGCAGGATGATCTCCATGATGGTCCTCTCAGTTCTCGTTGCCGCGGATCATCAGAAGCGCTCCGGCGATCGCGGCGGTGACGATCACGACGTCGGCGACGTTCCCGATGAACCAGTTCCCGTAGGCGAGGAAGTCCACGACGTGCCCCTGGGCGAACCCTGGAGCACGGAAAAGCCTGTCGCCGGCGTGGGAGGCGGCGGCCCCGCCAAGCGCGCCGATCACGATCGCCCACCCGGGGTGTCGGACACGGAACGCGAACACGATCGCGGTGACGGTGGCCGCGACGGCCACCAGCGCGAACACCCAGGTGGAACCCTCACCGAAGGAGAACGCCGCGCCGGGGTTGTAAGCGAGTTGCAGGCCCAGCAGGTCGCCGATCAGCGGGAGGCGCTCACTTACTGTGAGCGTGGCCTCCGCCCATGCCTTCGTCCCCTGATCGATCAGGAGGACGAGCCCGCCGAGCGCGAGTGCCCCCGCCGTGAGCCGCCAACGCCCCCTCTGCTGCCGCTCTCCCGACGTCAGCTCAGCATCGGCAGCCGCGTCCGGGGTCATGCGAGGACCTCGACGAGGCGGACGATGACGCCGGAATCGATCAGGATGAACAGGCCCAGGCCGATGAACACGACGGGTACGAGCCAGTGCTCGACGCGTTCAAGCGTTTCGGTGACGGCCTTGTGGGTTCCGATCAGGCGTCCAGCAGCGCACCAGACGGCGACGAGGACGAGGAACACCGCGATCATGACGACGACGTCGCCGGGCGAACTGGTGCGGAAGATCGGCGTGTAGAGGGAGATGTTGTCGGCCCCGTTGGCGATCGTGATCCCGGCGACGCCCCACAGCCCGACCGCGGTGATCTTCTCGTCGTCGTCATCGTCGTCACCGTTGCGTCGCAGGCCCCGCACGAGGGTCCAGATGCCGATGCCGAGCGGGATCAGGCCGAGGAAGCCCACCCATTCGTCGGGGACGATGGTCAGGCCGAGCGCGGCGATCACGCTGATCACGACGAGGGTGATGAACCCGAGGTACTGGCCTGCGACGATCTGCCACGGTCGCGGCTTCCCTCGGCTGGAGGCCAGGAACAGCACGGTCAGCACGACGATGTCATCGATGTTGGTCGCAGCAAACAAGCCGATCGCTGAGCCGATGGTCGCAAGCATCAGCTCTCCAGCCGTGGGGTACGCGTGCGGGCGGCGCGGAGTCCGTTGAGGATCACGACGACCTCGGCGATCTCGTGGACCAGCACCACAGCGGCGAGTCCGAGGACGCCGAACAGCGCGAGCGGCAGCAGCGCGGTGATGATCAGCAGCGACAGGACGATGTTCTGGTTGATGATGCGGCGTCCGCGGCGGGCGTGGTCGAACGCGCGCGGGATGAGGCGGAGGTCGTGGCCGGTGAACGCGACGTCGGCGGACTCGATCGCCGCGTCCGAGCCGGTCGCGCCCATCGCGATGCCGATGTCCGCGGCGGCCAGAGCGGGGGCGTCGTTGATGCCGTCGCCGATCATTGCAACCGACCCCGCCTTTGACAGCTCCCCGATCGCGGTCGCTTTGTCTTCGGGACGCAGTTCCGCGCGCACGTCGCTGATACCGGCCTGCGCTGCCAGCGCCCGTGCCGTGCGGGCGTTGTCGCCGGTGAGCATCGTCACCCCGACGCCCTGCGCCGCGAGAGTCCGCACCACTTCGGGGACCTCGGGACGCAGCTCGTCGCGGACGCCGATCGCGGCGACAGGGGCCCCGTCGCGGTGCACGATCACAACGGTCATGCCCTGCTCCTCCAGGCCCGCGACCTGGTCGCCGAGCACCCCGGCGTCGAGCCAGCGGGGGCTGCCGACGGTGATCCGAGTCCCGTCGATCTTGCCCTCGATGCCGTGCCCGGCCTGCTCGGTCACGCCCTCCGCAGCCTGGGCTCCGGGGGCTGCGGCGGTGATCGCCGCGGCCAGCGGGTGCGTGCTGTGCTGCTCCAGCGCGGCCGCCCAGGCCAGCGCCTGGGCGTCGGTCACGCCGTCCGCGGCGAGGACCGCGGTGACGGCGGGCTCGTTGCGGGTGAGGGTGCCGGTCTTGTCGACGGCGACGTGGCGGACCGTGCCGAAGCGCTCGAACACCGCGCCGGACTTGATGATCACGCCGAACTTGCTCGCCGCGCCGATCGCCGCGACCACCGTCAGCGGCACCGAGATCGCCAGCGCGCACGGGGAGGCGGCGACGAGGACGACGAGGGCTCGGGTGATCCACAGCTCCGGGTCCCCGAACAGCGAGCCGACCAGGGCGACCAGGGCCGCGAGGACCAGCACGCCCGGGACCAGCGGGCGCGCGATCCGGTCCGCGAGGCGCGCTCGCTCGCCCTTCTCCGCCTGCGCCTGCTCCACCAGCTCCACGATGGTCGTGAGCGAGTTGTCGGTGCCCGCCGCCGTCGTCTCGACCTCCAGCGCACCGGCGCTGTTGATCGCGCCGGCCGACACGGCGTCGCCGGGCTCGACCTCGACCGGGATCGACTCGCCCGTGATCGCCGAGGTGTCCAGGCTGGAGCGCCCCGCACGGACGACTCCGTCGGTCGCGATCCGCTCGCCGGGACGAACCACCATGACCTGCCCGACCGCGAGGTCCTTCGCCGCAATCTCCACCAAAGCGCCGTCGCGGCGCACGGTCGCGGTGTCGGGGACCAGCTTCAGCAGCGCTCGCAGCCCGCCGCGGGCGCGGTCCATCGCCTTGTCCTCCAGCGCCTCTGCGATCGAGTAGAGGAACGCCAGCGCCGCAGCCTCTTCGACGTAGCCGAGGACGACTGCGCCGACCGCGCTGATCGTCATCAGCAGCCCGATGCCCAGCTTGCCCTTGAACAGCTTCCGGATCGCGCCCGGCGTGAACGTCGACGCGCCCAGCAGCAAGCCGACCCAGAACAGCACCAGTGCCGGGATCTCCATGCCGGACCACTCAAGGATCAGACCAGCGAGGAACGCGACACCGGAGAAGACCGGCACCATGATCCCGCGGTCCCTCCACCAGGGCCGCTCCTTCTCCTCGCTCTCATCGACTGCCGTGGTCGTCGGCTCGTGCTCGCAGCCGCATGCCGCGCTCACGCGTCTGCTCCCGCTCCGCAGCAACCCGGAACGGTGCACGACGAGTCCACGCACGGAGCGTGCTCGTCGACAGCCAGAGTCACATCCACCAGCGCGATGAGAGCGGCCGCGAGGTGCGGATCAGCGATCTCATACCTAGTCTGGCGACCCTCCGGCTCAGCGACCACGATGCCGCAGTCGCGCAGGCAGGTGAGGTGGTTCGACACGTTCGAGCGAGTCAGCTCCAGCTCACGCGAGAGCACCGCCGGGTAGCTCGGTCCCTCGAGCAGGGTCATCAGGATCCGGGAACGCGTCGGATCCGCCATGGCCCGGCCGAGCCGGTTCATGACGTCGAGTCGAGAAGCAATAGTCAGCATGCACTGAACTATACAGCACAGGCTGATCAATCGCCGGATGCATCAGCCTCCGCCACAAGGCGAAACAGCAGTCGACATCTGATGAATACGCGACTCAGCAACAATCGGTGCTACCAGTACACGTCGCGATCAGCTGGGATGCCGGCACCGTCACCCTCACCGACGCACAAGGACACACAATCGCGACCTACGAGAAGCCCGCGACCCGCCACGGCTGGCACGGCCCCACCCAGAACCGACCGTCCACGAACTCATGAGACACCCGACCGTCAACGATGTCCCGAGACACAACCGTCCACGATCTCGTGAGACATCACACGCACACCCCGCCTACACCCCCGATTGCGATGAGCCTGACTTCGGCATCCATGCGAAGGGCACAAGCGAGTTGTGACTCAGCGGGCGGGTCCCAGACTCCGCTCCACGCCGGGTGACGGCGGAAACGCCCGCTCGAACAGGCGCTGAGTTCGTTCCAGCACCTGATCAGTTCCCTTTTCGAAAGGAACCCAGGCACTTCCATCGGCACTCGCGGCGAGTTCATCTCTGAGGCGCTCACGCGCCTCCTTGATGCGTCGGTGGGCGGTGCTCTCAGAGTACCCGAGGTCCTCGGCGATCTCCCGGAGCGGGTGACCCTGCATGGAGCCCATCAGCGGTCCCCGCAATGATTCTGGCAGCTGCTCGAAAGCCTGCGTAATGGCAGCGACGGCGTGCCGATCTTCGACGACCTCGCCTGGGTCGGGCCCACGGCCGGCCGGCTCCCGCCCGTCGAGAGCCACCGTGCTGGGCCGTGGCCCGGTGATGCGCTTGCGGACCACGCCGGCGTCGTCGACTCCGCGCAAGCGGGCGTGTTTGATCGTCATCCAAGCGTAACTGGCCCAACCCTCGGGGCTGGTTCGCTGGGGGTCGAATCGGTAGGCCGCGCCCATCAGTTCAACGAACATCTGACCGCGAAGGTCCGCGGCGTATGGGGTCCGCCTGGTCTGGGCGTAGACCATCGGGATGACCGAGCCGACCAAGTCGATCACGGCCTGCCGCCCCTCGGCGACCAGCTGCGGCCAACGCGATGGGTCGACCCCGCGAAGGTTCTCAGGAGGGTTCGCAGGATCGCCGATCGCTGCGGCGGCACCGAGGTCGCGGGCGTGACAGAGCGCCAGGATGGAGGGGCCGTCCAGGACCGTCCCGGGGCTGATCGTCGGGTCCATCGGAGCGATCCGCGCCGAGGCCCCGGGTTCCCGCACCGCTGCGGCCCCGGGATTCACCGGTGCGGGCTCCGGCGGAGCCTCGGGTGGGTCAGAGGGGCGGAGCACCCGGGGGTTGGTCAGGTACTCCAATGCGAGTTGGCTGATCCTCGCAGCAGCAGGATGGGCCGACGGCTCGACTGTGAGATTGGCGACCAAAACCGCCTGTCCAAGACCCGAGCGCAGCAGCACGTCTAAACGGACGCGGGAAGGCTCGGTGGGCTCGGGGCGTCCGGTGAGCTGCCGCACTGCCGTGCCGACCTGAAGCATGACGGCTTGGTCGACGCGGGTGGCGCCCAGCCGTCGGCCGTCGATCAGACTCAGCGTGGTCTGGTGTGCTCGCGCAAGGTCGCGGATGTTGCCGAGGAGGGCGTCAGCGTACGGCCCGGGCAGCGCGCCGGCCCTCGCGGCCTCGTCCACCAGAGCGTGGGCGTCGCGCAGGATCGCGAGGTGTCCGAGCGCCACGCTGCGGCGCACGATCGGGGCGTTCTGGACGGGCTGCACGGCTGCGAGCGCGTCCTGCCACGCCGCCAGTCCGACACCGACGGCCGATCGGCTGGTCGGGGCGTGGATCGCGCCGTCGAGTGCGGTCTCGCCAGCCAGCAGCCATGCCTTCGCGCGGTCGTCCGGCGTCCGGACGCGCACCCAGTGCACGAGTTCGTAGGCGACGTGGTTGAGCGTCGCCGCGTCGCGCCGCCGGTCGAAGTCGGTGCGCGACGCGATGTCCTGGCCGACGTCGGCGAGCGCCGCGCTCACAGCGCCCAGCGACGGAGCCAGGATCGGTTTCACGTCAGCAGTTCGCGCTGCGCCGGTCGTTGCGGTGGCCAGCAGTGCGAGGGGGTCGGCTGTGGAGATCGGGCCGAGCGCTCGGCG
>WBZS01002004.1_pt1 | contig 13777 bp, 10 predicted proteins | sample 5204201 | NCBI WGS metagenome assembly WBZS01 (sample SAMN12344357, study PRJNA552823) | activated sludge metagenome | biome: Activated sludge suspended growth; feature: Nitrification reactor; material: Wastewater; isolation source: activated sludge from nitrification reactor of wastewater...
GGGCGGCGTACAGCAAGGGCTCCAGGCGGTGCAGCCGTGCCTGGCGCGCCACGCCATCCCAATCGACAGCCGTCGGGAGGGGCGGGAACGGTGAACCGTCAGCGGCCACGAGGCGGAACAGCGGCTCCTGGTAGACTGACGGCGCGAACGCAGCGGCCGACGGCGCGCCTACATGCATACGGAGTTGTAGCCGAAGGACACGCAGCGCAGGCCTGGGCAGCAGGGCAGGCCGCTGCTCGTCGAGCAACGCTGGCCGGCGGCGATACAGGTGGCGGGCTTGGGGGTGGCGATGGGCGCACTACCACCACTGCTGGTTGGTGTTGGGTTCGGTCCGCTACCGCCGCTCTGCCCGGGGCTGCCGGTTTGCAACTGGCTGGGGATGCGTACCGACGACACACCGGGAATCAGCACGAGAGAGGCTACGCCCAGTTTCTGGACGAACTCACGGCGCGACATGCCCGCCGCTACCAGGGGCGGCGTCATCGGCTGCTGGAGCAGGTTGGCCCGGCTAAGGCGATCCAGGGCGAGCCACACTGCATCCTGGGCCTCGTCGAGAGAGGCTGCGCCCATGTCGCCCTTGACACGGCGCGCGATCGCCTCGACGCTCGTCTGCCCGTCGCACGCGCGCCACACCAGGGCTGCCGTGCGATTGAGGCAGTGAGCCTTGCCGCGGGCCGTGTCGTAGACAAGTACCTCATCCGGTGGCAAGTCCTGCACGACCAGGCCGTCGCGGCATGCATAAGGCATAGCTGTTATGTCCATAAGAACCCCCTTTTCAGCAAGCGCTCTGGGCCTGGCTGGTAGACAATCGGGCCAGAACGCGACCAACAACCTCATCGGCCTCGCCGCGCGCCCCCTTGAGCGCGGTCGCCGCGGCGACCGCGCGCTGGAGGATGCCGAGCGCCAGGGTTGGCTCGCGGTGAGCGACGAAGGTATGTGCAAACAGTGCCAGCGCGGCCTGGCCCCGCGTGACAGAGCGCGGCCGCCAGTGAGCGGTTGGCTTGTACTCTGTCAGGAGTACCAACCCTACCGGTAGCGGTGTCTGACCCACCGACACGCCCAGGCCCTCGACTGGCTGGCGCGTCCAGCCGTTATCCTGGCGATGGCGCACACCCAGGGCGCGCGGGAAGGGATGGACGCGGCCATCTGGGTCGAGAACGGCGTATTCGTCGGAATAGTACGTAGCGCCCGCGCGGAGGAAGGCCTCCACCAGGCTCGTCTTGCCGCTGCGACTCTCGCCTGGGATCAGGATGGCCTGATTCTCCCAGCCGACGACGCCGGCATGGATGAACAGTCGCTCGCGCGCCAGGTTCGCTATCACAGCCTGAATATCGGCCTCCAGGGCATGGAACACCGGCTCGATGTCACGCGACCGCCCAATGAGAGCCGCGTCAGAGTAGGCGAGGTGGAAGCGGCGGACGCCGGGGCGCGTGCCTTCCCCACCCACCTTCAGCGAGTAGAGCCAGTCCACCTCAAGGTCTGTCGCTGGCGTCCAGTCAGGGGGGAAGTACGGCCCTAACTGGGGCAGAATGTCCGGCGTGTTGGTACGCACGCCGATACGCAGGCCATAGCTCTCGAAGGCAATGCCCGCCGCCCAACCTAGGCGGTCGAGTCGCTCCATTCAGGTCGAGGTCTGCGCCAGGCGCGGCATTCCCAGCCCCGTGTCCAGTTGCATTACTTGATCCATATGGGGTCCCAATCGTTGTAGGGGCTGTTCATCAAGGGCCGTTGGTTGGACCCGTCGGCGTTCATGATGTACAGGCTGCGGCGGCCATCACGATTAGTCCAGAAGACGATCTGTTGGCCGTCGGGGGAGTAGGAGGGGTGCTTGTCCGATGGCCAGCCGTTGTTGGTCAGGCGTTTTTCGTCGCGGGTGTTGGGGTTGATGGTGTAGATGTCGTCGTTCCCCGACTCTTGGGACACGAACGCCACATGGACCCCGTCGGGGGACCAGACCGGATCATAGGTGATGCGCGGCCCGGTGGTCAGGACCTTCAACCCCCCGTCGGGGAAGCGCTGAGTCCACAGTTCCATATTGGCCATGAGGGACTTTGTCTCAACGCCCTTGACGCTGGATGACAGTTCAGCCTGGCCGGGGCGCACGAAGACGCGGAAGTCACGGTCAGGCGAGTATTCCGCCATCTCGCGGGCCTGGAGATAACCCCAGCCGTCGGTGACCAGCGCCAGGCCGCTGCCGTCGGGGTTCACAGCGAATAACCCTTCCTTGCCGTTCAGACGATCTGACATGAACAGAATCTTGCCCCTCAGAATCTCCGGGATGGCCGCCGGGGTGATAGTGGGCATGGGAGTCGTGGTGGTCGTCGGGATGTTCAATGTCTCGATGGGAATGAGCAGCGGCAAGGGCGTGGGTGTGAGCGTCGGGGGCGGTGGCGTCCAGGTACGGGTCGGGCCGGGCGTGGGGATAGGTGTCGCCGTCTGAATTTCCATGCGCTCGGGTAGGGGGGTCGGCGTGCCGAACAGGCGCAGGCGGGCCTGCGCTTCGATGGCGGCGAACTCGGCTGTCGCTGCATTCTCTGGCACCGGCGTATTGGTGATTACCAGCGGCGGTGGCGCGGTGACGACGTTGGTTGGGAAGGGGGTTGGCGTGCCAAACTCCTGGGCCTGGAAGGTCGCGCGCGCGATCTGGGCCGCCGCCGTCGCTAGATTAGCGGGTACAGGCGTGACCGTGATGACGATGGGAGTGAGGGTCGGCGGCGGCGAATAGATGACCCGAAATACGGGGCGCACGCCAAAGCCGCTGCCGTAGCCCGTATCCCAGGTGAACAGGTTCTTGGTTCCCTCCGTCGGCCCATCGATACGGAAGGAAGCGAACCGGGCTTCGAGGCGCTCTTCCAGTAGAGGCAACTGTTCGGGGCTAAAGGTAAAGACGTTGGCCTGCCGCACAGCGAGGTCGGTCGAACTGAGGGGGGCGCCGATGGTATCCACGACAGCGGCGTCGCGGACACGCTCGTAGGTTATCGTCGACCAGTTGCTATCGGCCGCAGAGTCGAGGAGGCGCAAGGCCCACTTACCATCGCTGCCCACGTTCTCGCCGCTCAGGCCCATCAGCTCCACGGCTGCGTAGTGAATCCTGGAACCGACCGGAATTGAGGCCAGCGGGAACTGGAGCGCGCCACGGTAGGTCTGCCCCTCGAAGACGCCGGCGTGGAGATTGCGGTCGCCGAAGTGATTGACGCGGTCGCCGCTGGCGACCCAGCCGACACTATTGCCGGCGGGGATCAGGCTCGCCATCAACTGGCCTGGTACGAGCGTCGGCGTCGGGGGCAAGACCGGCGTCAATTGGCTGACAATCAGCTGTGGCGCTGCGGATGGCGTAGGCGTGACAACCGGGGCGGTGCTGGTGGGTGGCGCCAGTGTCGCCGAGGGGGCCGCGATGGCCACGGCGGCCGGCTGAGGCGTCGCGGTTGCGCTACGGCCACGGAGCGCAACCAGATACAGCGCTACCAGCGCCAAAGCCACTCCTACAGCAGCCACCGCGACAAGCTGCGGTTTCGAGGCGCGGCTGAGGCCACCCCGCAGCCCGCCTCGCTCGTCCTGGGCGTCTTGCGGCACTTCCTGGAGCGCGGGCGGCTGTGGCGCGGGCCTCACGACCTGAACCGACGCGGGGAGCGCCACATAGCGCGGACACGTGGTACACGCGCTTGTCAGGCAGAAGGTGGCTTGATGCTGAAGGTCGATGGCCTGGGCGCGGCCCGACACGTAACAGCGATGGTCGTCAATTGGCTCGCTAAAGATCGATGTGCGATCGGCGAGCAAGCCTAGATGCGGGCAATGCCTCTGGGGCATGGCTTCGGGGCGCGATCCCATGTCACTTACTCCAAACTAGGGGCAGATACGTCGCGTTTCGTTCGTTGCGCTGGCCTCAGTCCGCGGCCGAACTGGCATCGCTCGGCTTGCGCTTTGTTTGCTCCACAGATGCGCCGCTGCTGCCCCGACTGCGATCCTTGCCGTCGCCTGTCTGGGCGTAATAGTAGCCGTAATAGCCACCGTAGTTGTAGCCGCCCGCGCCGCGCCGCGAGGGCATGTTGTTCAGCACCACGCCGACCGTATGCAGGCCCATCTGGTCGAGGGTATCTTTGGCCCGCTTCACCGTCACGCTACGGGTGCGAGCGGCGTTTACCACCAGAATAATCTCGGTAGCGCTGCCACCCAGGATGGCCGCGTCGGCCACGACCAGGACAGGCGGGCTATCGAGGACTACCACGTCGGCGAGGGCCTGCGCTTCCGCGAGCCGGGTTTGCATCACTTGAGACGCCAGCAGCTCGGCCGGGTTGGGCGGCAGGGGGCCGCTAGGCAGGACGCGCAGGTCCGGGACATCCGTCTCGATGAGCACGCTCTCGACAGATAGGGTGGGGTCCAGGAGGAGGTTGGTGACACCCATCCGGTTCGGAACTCCAAATACCTTGTGAATAGAGGGTCGCCGCAGGTCCGTATCGACGAGGATCACGGAGCGGCCGGCCTGGGCCATCGTGGCGGCCAGGTTGGCGGCTGTGACGGTCTTACCTTCCGAAGGCGCGGCGCTCGTGACGAGAAGGCGCGGCTCGGCCCGACCCAGGCTGGTGAACTGTACATTGGTGCGCAGCACACGATACGCCTCGGCGTTCATCGAGCGGGGCGTGTTGACCGCCACCAGGGTGTCGGCCGGCGTCTTGATGTCAGACAGGCGCGTGATCATGCCCAGGGTGGGCAGCTTCGTCAGGCGCTGCACGTCGTCCGACGACTTCACGGTGTCATCGAGGAACTCGAGCAAGATGGCGGCTGCCACGGCCAACAGGCCGCCAATCAGGGCTGCCAGCATCACGTTGTAGCGGATATTGGGGCTGAAGGGCGCGTCCGGAACGACAGCGGTGTCGACGACCGTCAGGTAGTTGGTCTGGTTACCCTTGAAGAAGTTGAGCAGGTTCGCGTAGTTCGCCTGCCAGTTCATGACGTTCTGCTGCTGGGCCCCGATCTGGGTTTGCAGGTCCTGAATCGACCGGGCGCTGGTTTCCAGTGTCAGACGCTTATCGAGGGTCTCGATTTGTCGCTTTGCCGTCTCGATCTTGGCCTTCAGGTCGTTGATCTGCTGATTGACGAAGTCGCGCTGCTGGGCCTGCTCGCGGTCGGACGTCGTTGGACTCTGGAGGATGAGCTGGTGAGCGATCTCGTCGGCAATGGCGGCGGCGCGCTCAGGGTCCGTATCAGCCACGCTGATCTGCATCAGCTGCGTCTGGGGTAGGACCCAGGCATTCACCTGCCCGGCGAGGGCCGACCAGGGCATCGTCAGGCCCAACGAGTCGGCCGTGGCTTGCAGGATCGGCTGGCGGCGCGCCAGCTGGACGTAGGTCTGCGCCAACTGCTGACTGGTGTAGAAGTCGTTGGCGGTCGGGTCGGCGGCCTGCATGAATCGCCCAACCATCATCGTGGTGTTGGCGAGATACAGCCTCGGCAAGCGGTTGGTGGTCCAGTAGCTAACCCCCGCTGCGAGCAAGGTCGCCACGAGTATCAGCCACCACCATTTGAGCAGCGCCATCAGGTAATGCTTGAGTTCCATGCGCAATCCCCCAATCCCGTCGGTCTCAGTAGGCCCCCCGGCCACCAAGAACGACAGGTATCGTCTGCCAGATGATGTGCAGGTCGAGCCAGATGCTATAGTTCCGAATGTAGTACATATCCAGGCGTACCCGGTCGGTGTAGCCGAGGTCGGAGCGGCCCGACACTTGCCATAGCCCCGTCAGGCCGGGGCGGACCGTCAGCAAGTTCATGTCCAGCTGTTGATACTGGTCCAGCTCTGGCGCGGTAATCATGCGTGGCCCCACCAGACTCATGTCACGTTTCAGCACATTGAACAACTGCGGCAGCTCGTCCAGGCTATACTTACGGAGGAACCTGCCACTTGGCGTGATGCGCGGATCGTTCTTGAGCTTGTGAGTGCGCGCCAGCTCTTCCTGCAGCTCTGGGTGAGCTGCCAGCACAGCATCGCCATCCATTACCATCGTGCGAAACTTCAGCGCGTCGAACTGTCGCCCGTTGAGGCCCATCACCCGACGCCGGTGGAAGACCGGCCCCGGCGAGTCGAGCTTGATGCGAGCCGCGATCACCAGCATGACTGGCCACAGGACCGCCAGGGCGGCCAGCGTCAGCGCGTAGTCCAGGCTGGTCTTGAGCGCCATCTCCAGCCCGGCCAGGCGGCTGCGGTGGATGCCAATCAAGGGCACGTAGGCCATCTCGTGTACATCCAGAGGCGACGAGATCATCTCGAACAAGCCCGATGACAGGTGGAGCTTGATGGCAGGGTCGTGGCCATAGCGCCGGAAGACGTCGGCAACCATGTCGCGGGGCAAGGCGCTGGCTGCCAATAGGATGTTCTCCACCCCGTATTCGCAAACTCTCTCGTCCAGAGACGCTACTGGTCCTAGCACGTACAGGTTGCCGGCCACCCGCGTTCCGACCCGGGTATGGTCGTCCAGGAAGCCCAGCACGACCAGCCCCGACGTAGGCCAGGTCAGCAACTGCTGGGCGACGAGGCGGCCTTCCTCGTTCGCGCCCACGACCAGGACGGGCGAGACAAGGTAGCCACGGCGTCGCGCCGCGTATCCCAGCCGCCTTACCACGAAGCGACCGCCGGCGACCAGCAGGAAGACCAGAATCCAGGTCAGGCCGACCCAGCCGCGCGCTACCACGAAGTCCTCGACCAGGAATTGAACGATGGCGATGGTGATCGCCCCGATCAGCGAGGCCTGGAAAATGGCGGAGTACTCCCGCGTGCCGCCGAGGAGGATATCCCAGTCGTATAGGCGCATGATCCAGAACAGGCCTAGCCACACGATGGTCATGATGGCGGCGAGGCGCACATAGTAGTCAGGCTGCGGGATGACTTCCCCGCGAAACAGGCCGAACCCACCGTGAAAGCGAATCAGGTAGGCTACGGCGAAGGCTGCCAGGAGCATCGCAATATCGACGGCTACGAGGGCTGTCACAAACAGGCGACGCTGTGAGACACGCGACAGGCGCTGCGTGCCACGATGCAGCTTGCGCGCGATGGCGATCTCGATCGCCGGATGCATGGGGGATAGAGGGGTTTCCACGTCGCCTCCTCGAGTCAGAGCTGCGGCGTATCAGCAGGCGAGGCGGCGCGGCCGAGCCACGCGCTGCGAGACAGGCGCGCCAGCAGGTCGACCAGAGCATAGCCGGCAAACACGAGAAGCACGGCATCCACGGGGAGCCGGTAGCGAATCAGCGCCCAGGACAGGAGATGAATGAGCGTATACACGGCGGCGAACAGCATCAGCAGCGTGATCGTCGGCCAGCCGCCGACGTTGGCCAGACTGCGCCGCCGATGGAATGCCAACGCCAGCCCGTACAGCATGAACGGTAGTAGCGCCGCGAAGGACAGGGTTAGGGATAGGTTGCTCAAGGCCCCAGAGTCGGCCGCCGGCCAAAACTTGAAGTACTCCGGGATGCGGCTGAGGGACAGAAGCGCGTAGCGGCCGGGGTCAGCCTGGATGAAGCCCATGCCCACCCGCATCAACGCCTGATCGAGAGCGGCCTCGTCCAGCGGGCGCAGCTCAGCCGGAATCAAGTCCTGATACGTAGGCCCATTCGCCGGTAGAATCCCCACGAAGTGCGTACCATAGATGGGGTGATTACCCCAGAAGAAGGCATAGCCCGCGTTGGTGTTGAGGAGGACGAAGCGTCCAAAGGCGCGGTAATTGCGCGCCGTCCAGGGCGCGATCATGGCGGCAATGATGAGGACCGCCAGCGCGGGGCCGAGGTACGTCGATAGGCGGCGGGCGTGGGTCCAGCCCGCGCCCGATGCCCGCGCCTGCGCCCAAAGCACCCATAGCAACAGCAAAGGCACGAAGAACAGGAATAATTGCCGTAGCAGCACCGCCGCGCCCAGGATCAGGCCCAGGGCCAGCCACGCGCCCCACCGCCGTCGGCCGACGGCGGGCGTCACTAGTGGCCCGGATGCCAGGTCGAGGCTGGCCAGGATGGCGACGATATAGAACGGCTCAGTCATGAGCGCGCCGCCATAGTAGACGAAGTAGATATAGGTCGCGCTGAGGGCGGCAGCGGCCAACCCCACCAGGGGGTCAAAGGCGCGCCGCCCCAGCCGAAAGGTGATTAGCGGCAGCAGGATGCCTACCAGGATTGCCTGCAAGACGCGCGCCATCACCGGCTGCGCGCCGCCTAGCCCATACACGCCGGTCAGGAACAGGGTGTACAGGTAGCTCCAATGTGCCGTTGGCTCCCCCGCCCGGGTGACGGGCCACCACTCGCGGTCGAAGCTGAAACCGTGACCGTCGAGAACGCGGCGGGCCAGGCTATCGTACGACACCTGGTCGAAGATACCGGGCAGTGTCTCGACGGCGTTGCCCTGGTACAGGGCCGATCCGACACGTAGGGCCACCGAGATGAGAATAATCATCAGGAGCGCGCGACGGGTCGCTCGCTCGCTAATAGTTGTGCTGGTCAGGGTCATGGGTGAAGTGTCCCGCTTAGTGTGCCGCGTCGGACATCGGCTTCAGCGCTCCCATCCTGGCGTAGCCGTCGGCGGCGGCCTCGGCCGATGCGGACAGAGCCGCATTCACGTCCCGCGTATCGTCATAAACGTTCTCGAGGCGGTGCACGATACGTTCCCAGGCGTGATGTCTCTCAACATAAACGCGACCGGCGCGGCCCAGCGCCTCCCGCCGGGGGGCATCGTCGATCAGGTTCAGGATAGCGACCGACATGGCCGTCGGCTCATCGGCCACCGCGACATCGACCCCTGGCCGGGCCGCCAGCGCCGAAACGGCCTGGCGCGTCGCCACCACGGGGGCGCCGCACGCCATCGCCTCTAGTACCTTGTTCTGGATGCCCGCCCCATAGGGGATAGGCGCGACGGCCAGCGTGGCCCGCCGCAGATACGGGCGCATATCGGGGACAGCGCCCGTCAGCTCGACCACGCCCAGGGCATCGTCGGCCATGCGGCGCAGCAGCGGTGGCGGGTCCTTGCCGACGATCTGGACTCGCACGGTGGGGCGCGCTGCCCACACGTGGGGCATCACCTGTTCTAGTAGATAGGCGGCGGCGGTCACGTTGGCGTGGTAGCTCATCTTGCCGCTGAACGCCAGGGTCGCCGGCTCGCGCGGCTCGTCGGTCGGTGTGAAATACGCCAGATCGACCCCGTTCGGTACAACCGTCACGGGTGGCCATGCGGCGCGGGGCGTGTAAGTCTCAGCCAGCGTCAGCAGCGCCTGGCGGTCTATCTCCGACGTCACCAGCGTGCGGTCGAAAGCGGCCACCAGTCGGCCTTCGTGGCGGCGCGTCCGCCCCAACTCGAGGCGGGTCATCAGCCGCCCCCTGACGCTGCGGCTGGCATGCGCAGCCTGCTCGAACAGGTAGCTGATGCTATCGACGCTATCCCAGACCACGGCCGGCGATCGGGATGCGCCACGCTGCGCCAGGACCTCCAGCCCGTAGCGCGCCCCGCGCAGGTGCTCGACGTGAACGACATCGAAAGCCTGGCGAGTCAGCGCCGCGTCAATGTCGGCGGCCAGGGATGGCTCCCAGCAGAAGTTGGCCTGGAGCGGCGTGCCCGTCGGTAGCGTTTGCGTGCAATTGAGGGCGGAGCGCTGGCGCGTCAACCGCCGGGCGATGACGCGAATCCCCTCACCTTCCAGGCGCGCCAGGTCAGCGCGCTCCTCATCCGAGGACCACAGCGCGGCGAGCGTCACAGAGTGCCCGTGGCGGGCCAGCCCGCGCAGTAGCTGATACGACCGCACGCGGATGAGATTGGGTGTGTAGGGGACAATGAAGAGGATGTTCACGGTTTCAACCTTCCAGGCAGGCGCAGCACGGTAAGTCTCACGTATAGGCTTCGCGAACCTGGGGACTGGCCGACTGGCGAGCCACCCGTTCCCCTTCGAGCCTCTCGTCTGCGTAGATAGCCTGCCATGCCCGATACACGGCGCGCCAGTCGTATTCTGCCTCCACCGTGGCCCGCCCCGCCGAGGCGATGCTCTGGGCGAGGCTGCCATCACGCAGGAGACGCGCCACTGCATCCGCCAGGCCTTGGGCCGTATCGGCCACCAGGGCGTTGTATCCATCGCGTACCCGAATACCCTCCGCGCCGATGGTCGTCGTGACCAACGGCAACCCCCACAGCCAGGCGTCCAGTATCTTGACGCGCATCCCGCCGCCTGCGTGCAGCGGCACGATAAAGGCGGCCGTCTCGGCCAGGTAGGGGCGCGGGTCGTCCACGTAGCCGGTGACCTCGATCTGCGGCCCGCTCAGGTCGAGCAACGCCTGCGGCGGGTTCTTGCCGATGACCGTCAGCACGGCCTCTGGGGCCTGGGCCTGGACGTGGGGCCAGACCTCGCGCGCGAACCACGCCATGCCCTCGGCGTTGGGCGGCCAGTGCAGGCCGCCGAGGAAGGTGACACGATGGGCGTCGGCGCGGCGAGGCAGGGGAAGCTGAGCCTCGGGATCCACGCAGATGGGAATGATGGTCGAGGGCGAGCTCACCGCCGGTAGGGCCGCGCGATCCTCCCGGGTTACCCAGGCAACGTGGTCGAAGCGGTCGCAGACCTCCCCTTCGTAGCGTAGCAGCTTGCGCGCCTCCATCTCCAGCACGCGGCGCTTGAATGGGTTGCCTTCGTCGTTGGCGAGGCGGCGCGGGATCTGGAAAACCGCGTTGTGCTGGTCCAGCACGAGGTAGGGGCGGCGCTGGGACGGGGCCGCGTCGCGGGCCAGCAGGGCGTAGGGAGCCATCCAGAGCTGATCCGCGTGGACGGCGTCGAACTCGCCGCTGCCCATCAATTGTCGCACCCGCTCCGCCATCTCTGGCACAGTGTCCCGGGCGATGAGGAACGGCGTGTTGGCTCCCAGGCTCTGCGCTAGATACTGGATATCCTTGAGCCGCGACCGGCGCATCGGCACCGTATACACGGTGTCGCAGAAGGTGCGCAGGTGGTCCAGCGCGCTGGGCCGGTCCGTCTCGCGCACAAAGGACAGCAGGGTCACGTGATGGCCCTGGGCCAGGTAGCGCAGCACGTAGTAGGCCCGCGTCTTGGGGCCGGCGTCCAGGGGATAGGGCAGAATCTGGCTGAGGAAGAGGACGTTCATGATCAGGCTATCTTGCGCGCGGCGGCGGCATGGCAGTACACATCCAGCGTCATGCGCGCGGCTCGTTCCCACGAGAAGCCCTTTACGCGGCGCAACCCTCGGTCGCGTAGCTCCACCTGAACAGCGGGATTCTCCAGCACACACGCCAGCTGTGCGGCAATGGCCTCTGGCTGGTCTGGCGGAGCCAGGAGCGCCGCGTCCCCGGTCACTTCAGGCAACGCTGTGGTGTTGGAGGCGACCACGGGCGCGCCGCAGGCCATGGCCTCGAGGGCCGGCAGGCCAAACCCCTCCGCGAAGGACGGGAAGGCGAAGACGTCAGCGGCGTTATACAACTGCACGAGCGAGGCCGTAGAAGGCTTTCGCACCACCAGGATGCGGCCGCCCAACCCGTAAGTCGTAATGGCCTGCTCCAGGCGCTCGTCCAACCGGTCGTGATTCAGGACCAGCACCAGTCGGTGTCGCTGGCGGAGTTCGGGCGTCAACAACCGATAGGCCTTCAGCAAACCATCGAGGTTCTTGCGCGGATCGGCCGAGCCGAGCGCCAGAATGTACGGATCGTGGATGGCAAAGTCAGTGGCGACCGCGGCTTTGGCCTCGGCGCGCTCCACCCGCCTGAACAGGGGCGAGTAGCCCGGCGGGACGACGAACAGTCGTCGCTCATCCAACCCGTAGTAGTCCACGATCTGACGCCGCGAGTAATGGGAGACGGTGATGATGGCGGCGAAGCGGCGCGGCGGCACGGACATCGTCATCGTCGAGTACGAAGCGATGAAGAACTGACGCCACTCGCGCGTGGCGAGTGTGGCGGGTGGCCTGGGCCGCTGCAGGACAGGAATCAGGTCGTGAATGGTGAGGACGGCGGAGGGAGGAGGCCACACCGGGCCACTATTGCACGGAAAGTGCATCACATCCAGGCCTTCCTGGCGGCTCCGACGCGGCAGCGTGACCTGCTCGCGCCAGCCCACGGCGGACATGCCACGACCACCCTGCACGATCACCGTCTTGAAGTGGGCGGGTAGTGGGAAAGCTGGCTGGTAGGGCCGGTCGACGAATAGCCGGACGCCGTGCGGGCCATCGAGCGCGGCCAGCCCCTGAATCAGCCCTTCCGTATAAGTCTTGAAGCCTCCATACTGCGGATGAGAGGCGGCGCGCGCGTCAATGCCGATGAGCATAGGTTCCTGTCAACCGGCTACCGCCGGGCGATAGATGAGGCGAGACCTTACTGTAGTGGTTCAGTCTATTCGGGGGCTGGCTGCGCTCGAAGCTGACGCAGGCGGCGGTCACGCTCCTTGCGAAGCTCCAGAGCCTGGCGCGTCTGGGGGCGATTCGGAAGGGCCGCGAGGGCCGTCCATAAGGAGAGACGGACGCCGGCCGTGACTCGGACGAGGGCGCTGAAGCGGCGGGCGGCATCCAGGCCATAGGCCTTGCCAAAGAAACGCACCTTGCTGGCGTAGAGTCGATAGTAACTTGGCGCTGAGACCTGGCGTGTACTGGCTCCACCATGGTGAATCACGGCCGAGTCGGGATCGTACCAGACCTCCCAACCGGCTTGCCAAAAGCGCCAGCACCAGTCAGTTTCCTCGCTGTAGAGGAAGTAGCCTTCATCCATCAAGCCGACGCCCTCGAGCGCACTGGCCCGGACGAGCATGGCGGCCCCTCCGACCCAATCAACCGGGCGCGCCGTCTCGTTCGGGCGTGGGCGCGGGCTGGGCGCGTGCGGGCCGATGAGGAGGCGCGAAGCTCCCGTCATAAGCGATAACTCCGTGGCGAGGCTGGGAAAGTCGGCATACGACGCCTGGAAGCTGCCATCGGGGTTGAGCAGCTTGGCGCCTAGCGCGCCCACTTTCGGATGCCCATCCATGAAGCGCACCATCCTGTCCAGCGTACCGGGCAGCACGGCCGCGTCGCTATTAAGCAGGAGCACGTAGCGCCCACCACTCACTGTGATCGCCTGATTGTTGGCGGCGGGGAAGCCGCGATTGACTGCGTTGGCAATGATACGCACGCTCGGGAATCGTTGTTCGACCATGCTGGCGCTGCCATCCTGAGAGGCGTTGTCAACCACGATCACCTCGCACGCGCACAGCGGTGGGTAGGCGTCGATGGAGGCCAGGCACTCGGCCAGCAGCTCGCGTGTGTTCCAATTGACGATGACGATAGAGAGCCTCACACCTCACCCCGTCGTTGCATCTGCTCGATGGCTATCAAAGCGCCGAGGAACAGCCACGCCAGCACGCTGCTGCGTAAGCCCCCCATGCCGATGTTGTACACGAAGGGCAGAAGCCAGTCGCCGAGCCAGGCCGCCAGCAGGGTCGCCCCGAGGCCAGCGAGGGCTCCGTTGACAAAGGCTCGTGCGAAGGGATCGGCGACGGTCCTATGGAGTCGCCAGCCTAGCCAGCCAATCTCGGCGCTGAACCAGGCGAAGCAGGCCATTCCCAGCAGCCCGAACTGGAGAAGGATGTCGATATAATTGTTGTGCGAGTTGAACTTGACCGCGTAGCCCAAGATAGGAAACAGGGGCGAGTACCACCAGTAATTTGCCGGGCCGAGGCCCAGGATTGGGCTGAGGGGGAAAGCCTGGGTGAGCAGGGCCTCTCGCGCGGCATCCCTGCTCAGGATGCTATAGTTCTCCTCTGAGACGACGGAGAGGGAGCTATGGGGGTCG
>WBZS01002005.1_pt1 | contig 13768 bp, 13 predicted proteins | sample 5204201 | NCBI WGS metagenome assembly WBZS01 (sample SAMN12344357, study PRJNA552823) | activated sludge metagenome | biome: Activated sludge suspended growth; feature: Nitrification reactor; material: Wastewater; isolation source: activated sludge from nitrification reactor of wastewater...
AAACAACAACGCGCACTCGAACTTCTGCGCCAAATCACGCTGTAGTCAGAACGCGGAACTCAACTTTCAAGCGAATCGCTTGAATGGAAAGGGAAACTCGACCTTCCGGCGCGGGAACTTCCGCCTAGGGCAGGCGCCAGACGGCGTGCAGATGATCGGGCAACACCACCATTGCGACGATCTCGAAGTGGTGACCTCGGCGGGTAGTACGCATCGCGGAGCGCAAGGCTTCGATGTGCGTCACCAGCAGATGGCGTTGTCGATCCGCGAGATGGACGGTGAAAAAGAAGGTGTCGCCGGTGGCGCGCGATCGTCGCGAGCGCATCAGATCCGAATGTTGGGCTTCATTTCATTCAACCCAACCTACGCGTGCTACCGGTTCGACTCCAGGACGAGCTTCAGCCTCTCCCGATCTTCGTACCACTTGGCTCACATGCCTCGTGGCCGCGGAAGAAGCTGTGATCGTCTTCGTTAGATGGATCTGGCAGTCTTGCGGCGAAAGGCCCAGAGCGTACCCAAGCCAAGGCCGAGCAACAGATACGACGAAGGTTCTGGCACTGGGGGCGGTCCGCCATTAACCGACAAATTGATGCGCGCAAATGTGGTCGGATTGAACGGCAGGCTCTCAACATTCACAAAGAGTTCGTTGCCACTGAATGTAACGTCTGTCGGCGTCAATCCCAGAGTTGTGACTGTGGGGTCAACCGAAGCCCCGACGATGTCGACGGCAGCTGCGCTGTCGAACTTGAATATGTATGTGTTCTGAAACCCGGACGCAAATCGAGTGAACGGAGCCGCGTTTGCAAAGTCAATCGTCAAAAAGGTGTTTCCTACGTCAATTGCAACATTTACGAGCGAATTGGCAAACCCAGGGGGAACTGGGCTACCGGGATTGAAGAGGCTGGCAACATTGGGAAATTCAACCAAAGTGTCCGATACGGTAACCGTGCGCTCAAAGGATGTCGTTATCGGCGGACTAGTCGATGTTGCCTGAGCCAGAGTCCGCAAGCTAATCTGGGTATTGGTCAAGCCCGCATGTGACGAAACAGAAGTGATGAGAGCCGCAATGGCGGCCGCAATCTTTGTGGACATGCTCTCTCCTAAAATGAAATTGAAGATCGTGTCACTGACGCTGTCGACTGTAGGTACGGCCCTAACATCTTTCTTGAGCGAATGCCCAAGATTCTCGGCAAATCACAGCGCAATCCCCGAAATGGGAAACCTCAAAGCGAACCTTTCCAAACGTTTCCAATTCCGCTCTTTTGGAGGACTAAACCGATACATATGATCCCGCCAACTCCTGAAAGGCGGTTCATTCGATTGCAATGGTCTGCGCGAACCTTATCCGAAAAGGATTTGTTGTGCAATATGTCGAATGGGCGGCCGGCCGTTCCCCAGACGCCGGTTCGGCCGCTGGCGTCCTACCAACCTCGCGATCAATCGTGTTGCGACGCCGGGAATCCGGCACCGGCAGAAGCCTTAGGAGATAGGCCTCGCAGGGTAGGGCGGGCCAGTACGCAAATTGATCGGCGATCGCATGGCATGTCGGCTGGAAAGCCAGTATCCATGCGCCTCTCCGGCCGATGCAATGAAAAGGGCCGCCTGCGGCGGCCCTTGCCCGGCGTGTGCCCGCGTCAGCCGGCCATCTGCACCGGGATCGCGTTGCCCTTGCGCATGATGCGGTTGCGGCCGTCGACGTAGACCAGTTTCGGTTCGTATTTCTGCAGTTCGAGTTCGTTGTAGGCCGAGTAGCAGGCGATGATCAGGATGTCGCCGACGGCCGCTCGCCGGGCCGCCGCGCCGTTGACCGAGATGACGCCGCTGCCGCGTTCGGCGCTGATGGCGTAGGTGGAGAAGCGCTCGCCGTTGGTGACGTTGTAGATGTCGATCGCCTGGTATTCCCGGATGTCGCTGGCGTCGAGCAGGTTCTGGTCGATCGCGCACGACCCTTCGTAGTTCAACTCGGCGTGGGTGGTGGTGACGCGGTGGATCTTGGCCTGCAGCATGGTGCGTTGCATGTTCGGTTCCTCGTCGAAGAGAGCCTAGACTTCCAGGTTGTCGATCAGCCGCGTCGTGCCGAGAAAGGCCGCGGCCAGTATCACCAGCCCGGTATCCAGGGCGGTGGGGGATTTTAGGTCAGAGCGGCGGCGCACTGCAACATACTGCGGTGTCCAGCCGTGCGCGGCCAGTTCGGCCATCGCCCCGGCCTGCAGCGCGTCGTAGTCGCAACTGCCGCCGACGATCTTTTCGCGCATCGCGCCGAGCAGGCGATAGAGCCGGGGCGCTTCGGCGCGCTCGGCGTCCGACAGGTAGCCGTTGCGCGACGACAGTGCCAGGCCGTCGGCGGCACGCACGGTGTCGCCGGGCAGCACTTCGACGCGCAGGTTCAGTTCGCGCACCATCGCCGAGAGCACCAGATATTGCTGGTAGTCCTTCTTGCCGAATAGCGCGGCGTGCGGCTGCACGATGTTGAAGAGCTTGAGCACCACCGTGGCCACGCCGTGGAAATGGCCGGGGCGGAATTCGCCTTCCAGCGTGGTCTGCAGGAACGGGTCGGGCTCGACCACGTATTTCTGCGGGCTCGGATAGAGCTGCTGCTCGTCGGGCGCGAACAGGTGATGCACGCCGGCTTCGACCAGCTTGGCGCAATCGGCTTCGAAGGTGCGCGGGTAGCGGTCGAAGTCGTCCTTCGGGCCGAACTGCATGCGGTTGACGAAAATGCTGCCGACGATGCATTCGCCATGATTGATCGCGCGCCGCATCAGCGTGATGTGGCCTTCGTGCAGGTTGCCCATGGTGGGCACGAAAGCGATGCGCTTGCCGGTGCCGCGTTCGGCGTCCAGCGCGGCGCGCAGGCTGGCGATGGTGGTGTGTGTCTGCATGGCGGCGGCTTTCAGTAGCAGTGCTCGGCGGCGGGAAAGCGCACCGCCTTGACGTCTTCGACATAGGCGCTGATCGCCTGCTCGACGGTGCGCGTGCCGGCGACGAAGTCCTTGGCAAAGCGCGGCCGCTTGCCGGGGAACACGCCGATCAGGTCGTACAGCACCAGCACCTGGCCGTGCGTCTCCGGTCCCGCCCCGATGCCGATGGTGGCCATGCTGCGGGTGGCGGCGGTGATGTCGATCGCTACGCCGCGGGTCACCATCTCCAGCACCAGCATGGCCGCGCCGGCCTCTTCGAGAGCGCGCGCCTCGCGCTTGAGGCGTTCGATCGAATCTTCGGTGCGGCCCTGCACCTTGTAGCCGCCGAGCTGGTGCACCGACTGCGGGGTCAGGCCGATGTGCGCGCACACCGGTACGCCGCGTTCGACCAGGAAGCGCACGGTCTCGGCCATCACCTCGCCGCCTTCGAGCTTGACCATCTGCGCGCCGGCCGCCAGCAGGCGGGCGGCGTTGCGCAAGGCCTGCTCGGGCGATTCCTGGTAGGTGCCGAACGGCAGGTCGGCGACCAGGAACGCGCGGTGCGTGCCGCGCGCGGTGCACTCGGTGTGATAGACCATGTTTTCCATCGTCACCGGCAGGGTCGAGGCGTGGCCCTGGATGACGTTGCCGAGCGAATCGCCGACCAGGATCACGTTGACGCCGCAGCGCTCTTCGAGCGAGGCGAAGCTCGCGTCGTAGGCGGTGAGCATCACGATCTTCTCGCCTTCGGCGCGCATGCGGCCGATTTCGGTCAGGGTGGTCGGCCGGGCATCCGCCAGGTAGTTCATGCGCATTCCTTCAGAACGTAAGCGACGACGGTCGCATTAACGCGCGGGTTCGCGGCGCGGGTTGACATGGATCGGACTGGTTGTGGTGTTATTGGGCGTAGCCGAAAAATTCGCGATAGCTGCGCATGGCCTGCAGGCGTTCGAAGACGAGTTCGAAATCGTCGTCGTTTTCCACCGGATTGAGCACCTCGGCGTTCACGATGAACAGCGGGGCGGCGTCGTAGGTATAGAAAAAGCGCGCATAGCGTTCGGCGACGCGGGCCAGATAGCTCTCGGTGATCCTCTTCTCGGCATCCATGCCGCGCCTGCGCACGCGCTCCACCAGGGTATCGGGTTCGGCCTGCAGGTAGATTACCAGATCGGGCGTCGGCGCCTGCGGCTTCAAGTGCTCGTACACCTTCTGGTACAGCGCGTATTCGTCGTCCGACAGGTTCATCGCCGCGAACAGCGGATCCTTGTCGAGCAGGAAGTCGGAGACCACGCGGCTGGTGAACAAGTCGTTCTGCGCCAGTTCGCGCAACTGGTCGATGCGCTGGAACAGGAAAGCCAGCTGGGTCGCCAGTCCGTGGCGTTCCATATCCTGATAGAAGCGCGCCAGGAACGGATTGTCCTGCGGCTTCTCGAGCAGCGTGGCGCTGCCCAGGCGCTCGGCCAGCCGCCGGGCGAGGCTGGTCTTGCCGGCGCCGATCGGTCCGTCGACCACGATGTATTTTGCCTTGTCGAGCAAGCTGGCGAGTCCTATCCGCGGAAGACGACGTAAACGGCGCCTAGGATACACAAGGCCGCCCACAGATAGTCAAGCTTGACAGGTTGGCCCATGCAGCGCAGTGCGACGGGCGCGAACACGTTGGAGGCAACGTGCAGCAGCGACGCCTGGCGCAAGACCGGAATCAGCATCCCCTCGACGGCGTGCCGCCTCAGTTGATTTCGGCGTCGCTGTCGTCCGCGGCCGGCGGCTCGGTCTCGCCCGCGGGGGCAGCGCCATCGGCCGGCTTGCGGCGGCGGCGCCGACGCTTTTTCGCCGGGCCCTTCTCCGGCACCAGCATGGATTCCCGTTCCTCATGACCGCCGTTGGCGAAGCGCTCCCACCAGTCGGCTTCTTCCGCGTCGATCTCGCCGCTTTCGGCGCGCAGGCGCAGAAAATCGTAGCCGGCACGAAAGCGCGGCTGCTCGATCACCCGCAGCGGGCGCTTGCCGGTGCGCTGGGCGAAGCGCGGCTGCAGCGCCCAGATGTCCTTGATGTCGCCGGCGATGCGGCGGGTTATCGCCAGCTTGTCGGCCTGTGCCTCTAGCACCTCGTCCATCGCCGCGAACAGCGCGGTCTGCGCGATCTCGCCGGCCGCCTTGCGCTTGTCCCAGGCGCCCAGCACCTCGTGCCAGAGCAGAGTGGCGAACAGAAAGCCGGGCGACACCGGTTTGTCCTCGCGCACTCGCGCGTCGGTTTTTTCCAGCGACAGCCAGACGAAGCGCTGGCCCAGCGGTTGTTCGAGGATCACGTCGAGCAAAGGCAGCAGGCCGTGGTGCAGGCCTTCCTCGCGCAGTTGCGTCAGGCATTCCACCGCATGGCCGGAGAGCAGCAGCTTGAGCATCTCGTCGAACAGGCGCGCCGCAGGCACGTTTTCGAGCAGGCTGGCCATCTCGCGGATCGGCGCGCGCGCCGACGGTTCGATGGTCAGGCCGAGCTTGGCCGCGAGGCGCACCGCGCGCAGCATGCGCACCGGGTCTTCGCGGTAGCGCTGCGCCGGGTCGCCGATCATGCGCAAGGTCTTCTGCTTGAGATCGGCCACGCCGTGGTGATAGTCGATCACCGTCTCGCTGGACGGGTCGTAGTACAGCGCGTTTACGGTGAAGTCGCGCCGCGCGGCGTCTTCGAGCTGCGAACCGAACACATTGTCGCGCAGCACCCGGCCGTGCTCGTCGGTTTCCGACTGCGGGTCGTGCGCGGCACGAAAGGTCGACACCTCTAGCGTCTCGCCGCCCATCATCACGTGCACGATGCGAAAGCGCCGGCCGATGATGCGCGAGCGGCGGAACAGTTCGCGCACCTGCTCGGGCGTGGCGCTGGTGGCGACGTCGTAATCCTTGGGTTCGATGCCGGCGATCAGGTCGCGCACCGCGCCGCCGACCACATAGGCCTTGAAGCCGGCCGCCTGCAGGGTGTCGCATACCTTGCCTGCGGCGGGCAGGATGCGGCTGCGCGCTATGCCGTGCTGGATCAGCGGAATGACCGCGGGTTCGGCGCGTGCCGCAGCCTGCGGTTGGCCCGCATTGCGACGAAACACCTTGCGCAGCAGTTTGCGGATCACGGGCTTTGGGGTTTATCGACCGGCGCGACGCTTGCGGGCTGGCCGGGAGGCCGGATCATACAGCAGATCAACATGTTGCAGAGGCGGCCGGGTGCAGGCTGAGGACCGGCCAGCCGGCCCGGCGGGCGTGCGCAGCGAGCGTCGGATCGGGGTCGACCGCCACCGGGTGGGTCACCCGCGCCAGCAGCGGCAAATCGTTGAGCGAATCGCTGTAAAAGCGGCTGACCGCGAAATCCGCCAGCCGCTGCCCGAGCGCGCCCAGCCACGCTTCGACACAGACGATCTTGCCTTCACGAAAACAGGGCGTGCCGCGCGGCCGGCCGGTGAATTCGCCGTCGATCGTCTCGGCCTCGGTGGCGACCAGATGCGCGATGCCGAACTCGCGCGCGATCGGCGCGGTGACGAAGCTGTTGGTCGCGGTGACGATGGCGACCAGCGATCCTGCGTCGAGGTGGCGGCGCACCAGCGCGCGGGCCGGCTCGAGGATGATCGGCCGGATGCGGGTGGCCATGAACTCTTCGTGCCAGTCGTCGAGCAGCGCGCGCGGGTGGCGCGACAGGGGCTTCAACTGGAAATCGAGAAACGCCAGGATGTCGAGCGTGCCGGCCTTGTACTGGTCGTAAAAATCCTGGTTGCGCGCCTCATAGACCTCGCGATCGAGCACGCCCTTGGCGATCAGGAACTGCGCCCACTCGAAGTCGGAGTCGCCGGCGAGCAGGGTGTTGTCGAGGTCGAATAGAACCAGATCCATCGGGAAATGCGCTTTGCCGCGCGCAGCGGGAACGTGGGAAGCGCATTGTAAACCCAAGCGCGGCGCGAGCCCGGATTGCGCTGCGGACCACGAACGGCGCACAACAGGCCGGGTTGTCGCCGGCCCTCAGCGGCTCGCCATGATCTCGCGCAACAGCGGCAGGGTGACCGGACGCTTGCGTTCCAGCGACGCGGCATCGAGCGCATCGAGCACCGCCAGCAGCGCGGGCAGGTCGCGGCGGCCGTGGCGCAGCAGATAGTTGAGCAGTTCGTCATCGACTTTCATGCCGCGCGCCTGCGCCTGTTCGCGCAGCGTGCGCGCCTTGTCGGCATCCGACAGCGGCTTGATCTCGAACACCAGGGCGGTGCCGACACGGGTGCGCAAATCCTCGCGCAGCGCCAGCCGCAGCGGCGCCACGCTGCCGGCGAGCACCAGTGCCAGCGCGTCGCGCCGCGCCGCGTTGAAGCAGCGGAACAGCGCGATCTGCGCCGTGTCGCCGAGCTGTTCGAGATCGTCGATCAGCAGCAGCGTGCCGGCGGCAGCGTCGAATTCGCCCGCCGTGGCACCCGCCAGGTGCATCACCGGCCGCGCTGCGCCGTGCCGCGTCGCTTCCAGCAAGTGGCTGCGGCCGCAACCCGGCTCGCCATACAGGTAGAGCAGCTCGCAGGCGCCGGGCCGGGTTGCCGCCTGCAGCCGTGCCAGCACTTCGGCATTGTCGCCGACGACGAAGTTGTCGAAGGTCTTGGGCGTGTCGGGGCGAATGTCGAGTATCAGTTGCTGCATGGCGTTGCGGTGGCGTGGGGCGGAACGCGCTCGAACCGGCCGGGACCGCGACGCGGGCATGGATCGGATTCCGGTAAGATTGCGCCTTCGGCTCGTGCGAGGCGGCTGCCGGGCGGCCTGCGCCGCGAGTTTATCAAGATTCGTTTGGCAAACCCGGCCTGGCGAACCCGGTTTGGCGAGGTTCGGCCAGCGGAATTCGCGCTGGCCCTCGCGTCCGGACCCCTCCACTGCGGCGATTGCACCCGATTCCCATGTCACCACAACCCATCCGTCCCGATTCCCTCACCTACGCCGCGGCCGGCGTGGATATCGACGCCGGCGACGCGCTGGTAGAACGCATCAAGCCGTTCGCCAAACGCACCATGCGGCCGGAAGTGCTGGCCGGCATCGGCGGTTTCGGCGCGCTGTTCGAGGTGTCGAAAAACTACCGCGAGCCGGTGCTGGTTTCCGGCACCGACGGCGTCGGCACCAAGCTGAAGCTCGCCTTCCACCTGAACCGCCACGACACGGTCGGCCAGGATCTGGTGGCGATGAGCGTCAACGACATCTTGGTACAGGGCGCCGAGCCGCTGTTCTTCCTCGACTATTTCGCCTGCGGCCGGCTCGATGTCGATACCGCGGCCACGGTCATCAAGGGCATCGCCGAAGGCTGCGAACTGGCCGGCTGCGCGCTGATCGGCGGCGAGACCGCCGAGATGCCGGGCATGTACCCGGAAGGCGAATACGACCTCGCCGGCTTCGCGGTCGGCGTGGTCGAGAAATCGCGCATCGTCGACGGCAAGTCGATCGCGCCGGGCGACGTGGTGCTCGGGCTGGCCTCGCACGGGGCACATTCCAACGGCTACTCGCTGGTGCGCAGGATCATCGAGCGCGCCAATCCGGAGATGAACGCGCCCTTCGCCGATGGCAGGACGCTTGCCGAGGCGGTGATGGCGCCGACCCGCATCTACGTCAAGCCGCTGCTGCACATGCTGCGCGAGTGGCCGGGCGTGATCAAGGGCATGGCCCACATCACCGGCGGCGGCCTGACCGAGAACGTGCCGCGCGTGCTGCCCGACCACTGCACCGCGCTGCTGGAAAAGAGCCAATGGACGCGCCCGGCGATGTTCGACTGGCTGCAGCGCGAAGGCAAGGTCGAGGATGCCGAGATGCACCGCGTATTCAACTGCGGCATCGGCATGGTGGTGATCGTTGCCGAAGACAACGCCGGGCATGCGATGGAAGAACTGCGCAAGGCCGGCGAAACCGTTTTCCGCATCGGCCTGATCGCCGGCCGCCGCGACGGTCAGGCGCAGACCATCGTGCTCTGACGGTGACGCGCTTCCTGCCCGGCGCGCGGCATCCGTCAGGCCGGGCGCCGGCGCGACATCGCCCAGGATTCGACTGCGCGCGATGCGTTCTGCAACGGCGTCAGCGCGAGGATGAATCCGAGCGTCAGGCCGGACAGGTTGCGCAGCATGTCGCCGTAATCGAAATGCCGGTAGCCCGTCGCGCCCTGCAGATACTCGAGGGCCACGCCCATGCAAAACAGGCCGATCGCAATCCACAACCGGGTGGCGACCGCGCGATAGACCTGGGCGAACCAGATCATCAGCCAGAAATAGGCGATCACATGACCGAGGTCGAGGTCGACGCCGAATTTTAGATCGCGCGGTATGCGCGTCAGCGACAGATAGATAACCAGCGCCACGAAGCCGTAGCCGCAGGCGATCAGCAGGCGCCGCGCGCGAAGATCATTTGAGTCAGTTGGGTTCATGTCCACGAGTGTCGCATCGGACTATGGCAAAAGATGGCGGCAATGAGCGCTGGCGAGGATTCTTCATGGCCTGCGAACCGCATGGATAGGCGTTCTGCGGCATGCCTTGCCGCAAAGCCGCATCCACCGGCGCTGTGGGGCATGCCTGCCCGAAGATCGCCATCCGGTGCGGCTCTCAGGCCGGGCCCATGCCTTCCTTGAAAATGGTTTTCTGATCCTGGGCGAGATCGCCGGTCGGCTTGGGCGCGTTGAGCCGGGCCGAGAAGGCGAGCATGCGGTCGATGCACTTGTAGGCCTGGCGTCCCAGAGCCGGGTCGACATGGACCTCGTTGGCGCCGGTTTCCAGCGTGCGGGCAAGGTTGGCCAGCCCGTTCATCGCCATCCACGGGCAGTGCGCGCAGCTCTTGCAGGTGGCCCCGGTGCCGGAGGTCGGTGCCTCGATGAAGCGCTTGTGCGGCGAGAGCTGCTGCATCTTGTGCAGGATGCCCTTGTCGGTGGCGACGATGAACAGCGGCGCCTCCATCTCTTGCGTGGCCTGGATCAGTTGGGTGGTCGAGCCGACCGCGTCGGCCAGGCGCAGCACGCCTTCCGGCGATTCGGGATGGACGAGGATCTTCGAGCCGGGATTGGCGGCCTTGGCGGCGGCGAGTTCCTCGGTCTTGAATTCGTCATGCACCACGCAGGCGCCATGCCACAGCAGCATGTCGGCACCCGTTTTCTCCTGGATGTAGCGGCCCAGGTGCTTGTCCGGCGCCCACAGAATCTTCTCGCCCAATCCATGCAGATGTTCGATCACCTTGAGGCCGATCGACGAGGTCACCATCCAGTCGGCGCGCGCCTTCACCGCCGCGCTGGTGTTGGCATACACGACCACGGTGCGGTCGGGATGCGCGTCGCAGAAAGCGGCGAACTCGTCCGGCGGGCAACCGAGATCGAGCGAACAGGTGGCATCCAGGTCGGGCATCAGGATGCGCTTTTCCGGGTTGAGGATCTTCGATGTCTCGCCCATGAAGCGCACGCCGGCCACCACCAGCGTCGATGACTTGCAGGCGCGGCCGAAGCGTGCCATCTCGAGCGAATCGGCCACGCAACCGCCGGTTTCCTCGGCCAGATCCTGCAGATCGGGATGGACGTAGTAGTGCGATACCAGGGTCGCGTCGTGCTCCGCGAGCAGGCGCTTGATGCGCGCTTTGAGCGCCGCGCGTTCGGCCGGCGCCGGTTCGTCCGGTATCTTGGCCCAGGCGCGCTGGACCGGGGAATTGGGGCGCAGGAACTCGACGGCGATTGTCTGTGTCATTGTGCAGGATCGATCAAGGAAGGAATGAATGTTACAACCGCCCGGCAGCCGACCTGACGTAAAAGCGGACAAATTCGTTATCAAAAACCGGCATTTGGCAGCAAAATTCCCGACGTTTTCCCAATGCTCCATTGTAGCGAATTCGACCATGCCGTTACCTTTGTCCAGCTTTTGCGCGCAACCCTGGGTTCGGTTGCGGCGTCTGCGCGGCATGACGCTGGTCGAGTTGATGCTCGTCGTAGTGGCCTTTGCGGTGCTGGTCGGACTGGCTTTGCCGGCATACACCGAAGCGGTGGAAAGGTCGCGGCGCGGCAAGGCGATCGCCGATATCTCCACTATCCAGTTGCTGATCGGCCGCTACGAAACCAGTCGTGGCCAGTTGCCCGATTCCCTGACCGACGTCGATCCCAAGGGATTTGTCGATCCGTGGGGGCAGGCATACTTCTACACCAACCTGGTCGATGCGAAAGGCAAGGGGAGCGCGCGCAAGGACCACAAGTTGAACCCGATCAACTCCGACTACGACCTGTTCAGCGCGGGCAAGAACCGCGACTACAAGTCGCAAATCACCCATAAGCTGAGCGTCGACGACATCATCCGCGCGCGTGATGGCGCTTTCATCGGTGTAGCGGCGGATTTCGCCCAATGATCGCCGCGGCAACGCTGTGATCAAGTGGCTGCGAATCGAAGGGACGTTCCTGCGCAGCGCCGTTGCGCGGCGGGTGTTTCTGCTCTTCGTATTGTCTTCGCTGGTGCCGGCGGCATTGTTGGGGATCCTGGGCTGGAAGCAGGTCACCGATGTCGTTGCCGACTATGCGCAGCGCCATATCGAGCAGGCCAGCAGCGCCTACGGACGTTCGCTGTACGACCGGCTGCTCGGCGCACAATTCGTGCTGGCCGAACAGGCTGCGGCGATGCGCGGAGGCCGTCCGCCAGGCGGGAATCCAACTGCCGGCCTGCGGCGGTTCTTCGGCGCGGTCAGTATCGAGAAAGACGGACACGTGGAGCCGCTGCTCGGCACTGCCGGCCCCTCGTCGACAAGTGCCGGACAGGTGGACTGGCGCCATCTTGCCGCCGGCGAAGCGTGGCTTGCAGCCAGCGACAAATTCCCGCCGCGTCTGGTAATGGCCGTCGATCCGGCCGACCGTCAGGCGGGGCTGTTGTCGGCAGAGCTCGATCCGGATTTTCTGTGGGGCGACCGCGAGGCGCTAGCCTATGAAACGTCCATTTGCGTGATTGATGCGCACGGCGGCCTTCGCTACTGCTCCGAGGAGAACCTGGGTGAGGTCGCGCTGCGTCGGTTCGCGAGCGGAACGCCGGAGCGAGAATTGGCCCAGGACGATTGGCAGACCGGGAAATGGCGCCTTTTTCTGAAGCCGAAGTTCGCCTCCGCCGACTGGACCATCGTCGCCCTGCAGCCGCGCAACGTCGGGCGTGCGGCGGTGGCCGGTATCGCTCGTGCGTCTTTCGGCGTCGCCCTGCTTACGGTACTCCTGGCGGCCTTGCTGAGCGTCTGGCAGTTGCGCCGATCCTTGCGACCGATCGAGCAGTTGATCGATGGCACCAACCGGGTGAGGAACGGACAATTCGACCAACCGGTTCAAGTGGATCGCGGCGACGAGTTCGGCCAGCTCGCCGAGTCCTTCAACGGCATGGCCAAGCGCCTGGCTTTCCAGATCGACTCGCTGCGGTCGCTGTCGGCAATCGATGCGCAGATTCTGTCGCGCGAAGATATCGAACAGGTGGTTGCCGCCGCCCAGACGCGCTTGCTGCAGATCGCGCAGTCGCCGGTGGTCGGGGTGCTCGTGATGGACCGCGAATCCCAGAGCAGCGGCACGCTGTATGTGCGCGTGGCGGTGGCGCAGCCGATGACCGCGTTGCGGGTACCGGTCGAAGCCGAACGCCTGGCTGAATCCGGCCCCGACGGGGAAGGTTCGTGGTTCGATCCGACCAGCGCCGATGCGCCGGCCTTCATCGAACCGATCCTGGGGATGCGCGCTGCGCGCTGCTTCGTCGTGCCGGTCAGGCAGCGCGGCGACCTCAAGGCGGCGATTGTGCTGGGTGTGCGCAACGATGCAGTACCGGAAGCCGAAATTCTCCGGCATGCGCAGGCGCTCGGTGACCGGGTTGCGATCGCGATCGCCGCAGCCAATCGTGAAGAGCAACTCATCTACCAGGCGCACCACGATCCGCTGACCAATCTTCCCAACCGCCTGCTGCTGCTCGACCGCCTGGGACTCGAACTTGCGCACGCCCGGCGCGAGAAGACCCAGTTGGCGGTGATGTTCATCGATCTCGATCGCTTCAAAATCGTCAACGACGTATCGGGCCACGCGGCCGGCGACCAGCTTCTTCGCAACGTCGGCGAGCGGATGCGCGCGTGCGTGCGCGAATCCGACACCGTGGCGCGCCTCGGGGGCGATGAATTCGTCGTGCTGCTCAGCGGCGTGCAAGGTGCCCGCGCGGCAACCGAAGTCGCCGCCCAGATCCTGCGCGTCGTGGCACGACCGATGACCCTGGACGGCAAGGAGATCAGTATCGGCGCCAGCATTGGCGTTGCCATGTCGCCGGGCGACGGGGACGACCCCGAAACGCTGCTCAAGCACGCCGACATCGCGATGTACCGCGCAAAGGATGCGGGACGCGGATGCTTCGTGTTCTTCGAGGGCAGGATGAATGACGAGGTCGTCGAGCGGGGCAACCTCGAGCGCGAACTTCGCCTGGCTGTGCACCGGCAGCAGCTGTCGGTCGTCTATCAGCCGCGCGTCTGCATGATCTCGGGGCAGATGCGCGGCGTCGAGGCACTGGTGCGGTGGAAACACCCTGAGTTCGGCGTGGTTCATCCGGCACGCTTCATCCCGCTCGCCGAAGAGATCGGCGTTATCGAGGAGATCGGGCGCTGGGTGCTCGGCGTTGCCTGCCGACAGGCGGCTGCCTGGCGATCGGCCGGCATCGTCCTCGAGAGTATTTCGGTCAACGTTTCGCCGCGCCAGTTGATGGCTGCGGGGTGGGTCGATACGGTTCGCCGGGCACTTGAGGCGGCCGCACTGCCAGCCGAGGCGCTGGAACTCGAAGTCACCGAGTCGGTGCTGTTGGGCGATGTCGATGACGCGATCGCGGTGCTCGACGAACTGAAGCAGCTGGGCGTTCGGCTCGCGCTCGACGA